>Ga0316204_10012102_pt1 | contig 10616 bp, 7 predicted proteins | sample 6monrhotite_MG_2_FD_205661 | JGI IMG/M metagenome (GOLD analysis project Ga0316204, IMG submission 205661) | Microbial mat bacterial communities from mineral coupon in-situ incubated in ocean water Damariscotta River, Maine, United States -... | ecosystem: Environmental > Aquatic > Marine >... | reverse complement strand
AAGCGGGGCCAGCATGCTCGCCCCAGCTGACTGTGTGCGGTCGTGGCGGAACTGGTAGACGCGCAACGTTGAGGTCGTTGTGGGCTAACGCCCGTGGAAGTTCGAGTCTTCTCGACCGCACCAATTTGTTGAAAATATTGACATGTTTCAATAATTTGCTGACAGGGTGTAAATCTGATAAGCGCGCCAAAGAACGACTGACCGACCTGTTCAATGAGGATCGTACACCGCACGACGGGACTTATCTAAATCGGCCCCCACAGCAATTTCGCACCATCGACAGCCGATACAATCAGCTGGTCTATGATCTTGCCCCGGCGGCATTGGCTGCACTGGCAGATCACGAGGTGACCTTTAAACCAACCCGTTCTGGGCCATGGCTTCACAGCCTCATGGTCAGCTGCATTACTGCGTCGGTTGAACTGGCTTGTCTAGCGCGTAGCGACATTGCCTTTATCCCGCAAAGCCAGATTCTGGCGCGGGCCGATGTAGAGCTGCGCTGGCCAACACAAATCGCTGACCCGAAAAGCCGCAAGGTCCACCCCAAGGATTTGCTGCCTGATGCCGTGTTTGGTCTTGAATATAGAAGCGCCCACGGCAGCCGTTTCCGCTTCTTCGCGCTTGAAGCTGACCGGGCTACCGAACCGGTGATCTCGGCCAATTTCAATCGGAAGAGCTTCGAGCGGCATCTACTGCAATATACCGAATACATTGAAGCTGCCGGCTATCGAAAGCATCTTAACCTGTCCGCACCAATGTTGGTGCTCAATGTGACCAGCGACCGGACGAGAATGGAACGTCTGATCCGACTAACCGCTAAGCATTTCCCGCATGGAAACGACTATCAACTGTTCCAGCACTGGATGGATTTTGGGCCAGTGTTTGTGCCGCCAAAGCCGCTGTCTGCGTTGCTAAACGACGAATGGCAGCTCTCTCCGCGAGGTAACTTCAACATCGGATTGCCATAATAAAGAGCCAAGCTGGGCTTGGCTCTTGGCTGGTTGTCAGGATTAATACTCCGCGACCAGCATGATAGTAAGCACACGCTTAGTGACGCTAGGGTCAGCAGGATCGGGCGAACCCGATTCCAGATCGTTGCCATAATAGTCGATTTTCCAGAATAACCGGTTTTCATCGACATCAACAGAACCGAAATCGTGTTCCTGATACGGATCATTGTTGGCGCTAAAATCATCGAACGTCATCACTGCATGGACGATACGCCTCACAACGTCTTCGCCAAGATCATGGACACCGGAAGTGTGCATGATCATTCCGCCAACGCCAGTGCGGCGCAGTCGGTCGTTGAGCGCACGGATGCGCGCCACCTTTTCCTTCGTCATCGTTATTCTCCTGATTTATCCGGCAGCAACAATTTGCAGCCGGATTAGAACAGGCGAATTTTGTGGGATGGGGCATCGACTGGCCTGCGGCCAGCAAGCCCAGAACGCCTTTGGCTATTGGTTGCCAGTCGCTCTGCGCTTGCGAAACGACAAAGGGCGACACCTCTTGGCACCGCCCTTCCGTGAGGAACTGTCAGAGAACTATCCGCTACATCTCTGCCGCCAGACGGTCGGCAGGCCCGCTTGCTACGCGGTCAGCCAGCGACAATGCTTCGAAGAGCAACATCGCACGCGGCTCGTGGTCGAAGAACCGGCGCTTTACCGGTAGCCATGGGAGCAAGGGCGGATACAACTTAACCAGCGCCTCAGCTTCCTCATACTTGCTTGGACAAGGATGGCGGTGCCGTACCGCGATATCGAGCACGTAGTTCTCGCTCGCAATCAGCGCCATCGCCTTGATGAGCTTGCGGGTGGCCTTGCTTTTGTGATGGCCTGAGACTTTCTCGGTCACCACCACACCGGGCTGATAGAAATTGATCATCTTTTGCGCAAATCCGGCAGCTTCGATCGATGAGCGCGCCGCACGCTTTGAGGTGCGCCAGTCCTTCAGCCTGCCGTCTGCTATCAGTACCAGCCCGATCCGGTCTGATATGGCGGCAAAGGCCAACACCTTAATCGGCATCATGGTCGGCTGTCGTTACTGCTAAACCTCGCTCTAGCTTTTGCAGGCTGGCGTTGCGGTTGCTCGCCATCGCTTGCCCATCTTGTGTTGCAGCGAGCCTTGGCAGGTTCCGGTGCAAACGCACCCGTCCCTCTTCCAAAACTTCCGCAAACAGGCTTTCAAATGACCGACCGAAGATCAAGGAGAACAAACAGATTTGTTCAATCGTCGGCAGCCATTTGCCATTTTCTAAAGCCGCAATGGTTGATTGGTGGCTATCAATTAGCTGGGCAACATCGCTTTGCGTAAAACCCGACTTCCGGCGCGCCAAGCGCAGGTCGAGGCCAAATTGTGTAGACATACAATTGATTGATTATCTTGATAAATCCTCTTCAATTGTACCCACCGGTCAAATCCCACCTAGTCACCACATTATCGGTCCTGTCGATATTCACATTACTACCTGTTGAACAGCGCGCTATGGCCGTTCGAGTAACGGAAAGGTGAAACCTTTCCGACTCTGCCATAGCGCACAGGTGGTGATGTGACCGTCATTCCCAAGGTGAAGAATATCGGCAATTCCTATACCTGCGCTAGAGGCCACAATAGCGGTGCCCCCACTATTGTGGTGCCTATCTGGTCAGCGTGCACTGACGCACAATGCAGCCATGCACGGCCACATCAAAAACACGCAGCTTGGCAACGCCTATCATCGCTACGGCGACCGGCCTTTTAGCATTACGCAGGCCGACCGGATGCATTCGCTGTATGTGATTGGCCAAACCGGAACCGGCAAATCGACCCTGCTATACAATTTGGCGATGCAGGATGCAGGAAATGGTCAGGGATTTTGCCTGATCGATCCGCATGGAGATCTGGCTGAAACCTTGTCGCGGCAGATTGGGCGCGATCATATCTACTGGAATATCGCCGATCCGGCTTGCGGCTATGGATACAATCCGATCACGCGCGTTTCGGCACAGTTTCGCCCGCTAATTGCCTCTGGCCTGATTGATGCTTTGAAGAAGCAATGGGCCGATGCCTGGGGTGCCCGGATGGAGCACTTGCTCCGCTATGCTTTGCTGGCGCTGCTGGAACTGCCCCGCGCTGATTTGGGCGATGTGATCCGACTTTACGTTGAACCAGAGTTTCGGCGAGAAGTGATCCCGCAAATCACCGACTTGCAAGTGCAGCGCTTTTGGACCCGTGAATATTCGCGCATGAACTACCGCACCGCTTTTGACGGAGTAGCGCCTATCGCCAACAAACTCGGCGCATTGCTCGCGCACCCGCTTATTCGCACTGCCTTGTGTGAACCGGCAAACCCGCTTCGCTTCCGGCAGATCATGGATGAAGGGCAAATCCTCATCATTAATCTGGCCAAGGGCCGAATTGGAAACGACAATGCCAATGTGCTGGGCGGTTTGATCGTCTCCAGCCTAATAAACGCTGCGTTCTCGCGGTTCGATCTAGCTGAAATTGAGCGCCGCCCTTTCGCGCTCCATATTGACGAGTTTCATAATTTCACCACCGAGGCATTTGCCTCTGCGCTCGCAGAATTGCGCAAATACGGTTTGTCTTTGACCTTGGCCCACCAGCACCTGTCGCAGCTTGAACCGGCAGTGCTCGATTCAATATTCGGAAATGTCGGCAGCATGATTGCGTTTCGGCTTGGCGCAATCGATGCGCCGACATTCTGCCGCCAGCTCGGTCAATTGGAGCCGCAGAACCTTATCAACTTACCCAACTATCACGTTTGGATTCAGTTGATGATTGCGGGTCAGAAAAGCCGCGCCTTTTCCGCCAAGACTCACCCCATGCCGCATCGGTCAGACTGATATTGTGGTGACTAGGAAGGTTGCGCAGGGTCGATAAACTGAAGGGATGGACGAACGACTACAAGCCTATCTAGAAATCTGCCGCCGCACTTACGAGCGCCATATGCGCGAAGGCACTTGGCCTTGGGCAAGCGATTCGACGAATCCTGAGGATATGGTAGATTCGGAGTCCACTAACGACGAGATATGAAACAGTGCTTTGCATACATTCGCGTCTCCACCGTCAAACAAGGCGAAGGGGTATCCCTAGAGGCGCAGCGAGAAGCCATCACGGGTTTTGCGAGTCGTCACAATCTCACCATCACCAGATGGTTCGAAGAAAAAGAAACTGCCGCCAAGCGCGGGCGCTCCCAGTTCAATAATTTGGTCAAAGAACTTCAGCGTGGACGCGCTGGCGGGCTTGTTATTCACAAGATCGATCGCTCGGCCCGCAACCTTGCCGACTGGGCGCGGATTGGTGATTTGGCCGATGCGGGGATCGACATCCACTTCGTCACCGAAAGCCTCGACTTTCGCTCGCGTGGCGGCAGACTGGCTGCCGATGTGCAGGCGGTGGTCGCTGCTGATTATGTGCGCAATCTACGCGAAGAGACGATCAAAGGTCTGACTGGCCGACTAAAGCAGGGACTATATCCGTTTCGCGCACCAATTGGGTATCTCGATAACGGCAAAGGTAAGGCTAAGACGCTCGATCCTTTGCGCGCTCCGCTCGTGAAAGAGGCGTTTGAACTATACGGTGCACGTCAGCATTCGCTACGCACTTTGCTCGTTCACCTACAACAACGCGGCCTCACCAATCGGACTGGTGGCAAGCTATCCATGTGCGGTCTTGAAACGATGCTCAATAACGCCTTTTACACCGGTATAATTCACATCAAGCGCACTGGCGCGACCTATACTGGCATCCATGAACGGCTTATCAGTCCGGCGCTGTTTGAGCGCGTTCAGAATGTGAAATCCGGCAAGTCCGGGCCGAAGGTCACTAAGCATAAGCACACCTACCAAGGGCTTTTTCGCTGCGGCCTGTGCGATGCACCAATGGTGCCAGAGCTTCAGAAGGGCCACGTCTACTACCGTTGCAAAACAAGCGGATGCAATACCAAGACAGTTCGGGAAGAAAGACTGACAGATGCGGTGCGCGACTTTCTCCAAACGGTTCAACTGACCGAAGCCAACTTTACAGAGGCCATCAATCAGATCGAACGCTGGGCAGCACAGCCAGACGATGATGGCAGCAAGAAGACGCTGGCGCTGAAAGCAGCCAATTTGGCTGATCGAAAGAACCGGCTGACCGACGCCCTGATTGATGGGCTGATTGACCGCGAAGCGCATTCGGAGCGGGTGAAGGCATTGGCGGTGGAGGAAGAGGCCTTGCGGAATGAACGAGCCAACAGAGCAGATCATGCCGCTGACGCAGCTAACCTGCGAAGTTTGGCCGAACTGGCCAAAGACCTTTGTTTGAGCCACGATTTGGCTTTCGGGCAAGATAAGCGGGGAATCGTCGAATTGGCCTCGCCGAACCGAAAAGTGATTGGAAAAGAGGTATATTTAGAGCCACATGATTGGCTTGAGGTCATGAAGAATGACCTTGGTGTCTTCTCTGGTGCCCCAGCCCGAGACAAAGACCGAACAAATTCGGCTGTCCTCTCTGGGGTGCCTGAAGAAGAAAAGCTGGCCGAACTGCTAAAACAGTTTGGCCAGCTTGAAACAAATGACGGTTCACGGAAGGCGGCATAGCATGTCTTCTGTGGTGGCCCAGCCCGAGACAGAAACCGAAAGTGCAATGACAAGAATAAGATAGACAATGACCGTAAAAGCCTTGACGGCATTGAAGACGTCCGCTCAGGTACGAGCAAGATAAATGCATACAGGGGGATGCATTGAGAAATATTTTGTGTGTTGTTGGATTTCTATCGGCAACTTTTTCGACCAGCGTGATAGCCCAGGACGCCGGAGCGCTCCTGCGTGATCGCGAGCAATCGCCGGATGTTCGTCTGCCCGATCAAGACCTCGACGGAGATGATCAGCTAGAGCCTGACCAACGACCGATCAACACGCAAAACGGGCCAACGGTGCTTGTCGAGACATTCACATTCACAGGCCAACCCAACCTGCTGACCGTTGATCAACAGCAGGCATTGGCTTCGCGGATCGAAGGGCAAAGTGTCAGCTTTGCGACCATCCGAGCGCTTGCCGACGAAGCAAATGCCATGCTTCGACAAAATGGTCATTTGCTCGCACAGGCTGTTATCCCACCACAGGATATTACCGACGGAACGCTCACTTTTGAAATTCAGAACGGAGTACTGGAAGGCACTGAGTTCGAATATCAGGATGACGTTCGCATCCGGGAAAACTTGCTTTCCGCATTCGTGAACCGCTTTGCTGGTTCCGAAACCATTTCTCGTCCCGGTCTCGAATCCGCCCTACTGCGGATAAACGATCTGCCAGGCGTCTCCGCTCGCTCCCGTCTTGCCCCCGGAAACACGCCGGGTAGTTCTCGCTTGATTGTCAGCGTCGAGGAAGAACCTCTGTTCTCCGGCGCGCTTTTCGCCGACAATTTCGGAAGTCCAAGCACAGGTCGTGCGCAGGGCCATGCCCAGCTCGCCCTTTCAGACCTAACGGGCAGTGCCGACTTCACCAGCATCGGTTTTTCGTACTCCGAAGGCCAGCGGTATGTATCCGCGAATTTCGCGATTCCACTTGGCGCAAGTGGACTCGGTTTGAGCGCCAGCTATGGCTACCTCGATTATGAAAACATTGATGCTGTTGGTCAGGCAGCAGGCCTCAATGGTGAGGCCCATTATGGGACTGTGGGCTTGTCATGGCAGGCTGTCCGTAGCCGCCAAACCAATCTGCGATTTGACATTGGCCTCAACGGCAAGGCCCTGACCGATGACTCACTAGCCGGTCAATTGTCGGACAAGCGCTCTTGGTCAGGTTCTCTTGCGGCAACTGCCGACACTCGCGACAGCTTCCTTGGCGGCGGCTTCAGCCAGTTATCGGTTGCCTGGACCTATGGTGATCTCGATCTGTCTCGAAATTTTGGTTCAGAGTTTGCTGATGCGCTTGGCTTGAGGACGCAGGGCGACTTCCATCGTTTCAATGTTGACGCGTTGCGTCTCCAAGCTCTTCCAGCGAACTTCTCACTCCTGCTTCGTGCATCGGGCCAATGGGCCAGCAAGAACCTTGATTCATCGGAGACTTTTTCGCTCGGTGGGCCTTACGGCGTGCGCGGATGGCCAGTGGGCGAAGGACGCGGCGACATGGGACTGCTTGGAACTGCCGAGCTACGATACGATGTGCCCGGATTTGACCTCGGTGCTCTTCAGTTCTCGGCCTTTCTCGATGCAGGTCGTATCCGTATCAACAAGAATTCCTTTGGCATGCCTTCTTTCAATGCCTGCGGCTGCAATAGCTACTCCTTGTCGAGCGCAGGTCTTGGCCTGAACTGGCGACACGACCGTTTCACGCTGTCCGCCAGTTGGGCGCACGGCCTCGGCAGCAATCCGGGGCGCAGCATCGTGGATGGCACAAATGTGGATGGCGAGAATGATCGCCAGCAATTCTGGATTACTGGATCGGTCAGGTTCTGAGGGGCGAACAATGAAAAAATTGAACCAGATGAGCAAAGCAGTCGGCAGCGTGGCAACGCTTCTCTCTAGCACGACGCTGGCGACTGGAGCGATTGCGCAGGAGCGCGCTGCGACTGTCGCACCTTCTCCTTCAGCTAACCCGCCATTGGTCATTCGCCAGATTCCGCCGACTGCACCGGCCAGTCTTCCCACTGGCGGGCAGGTTGTTTCAGGTGGGGCCACCATCAACACCGATGGTTCGACCATGCGGATCGATCAATCGACTGATCGTATGATCGCCAATTGGCAGAGCTTTACGATAGGCGAAGGCTTCACCGTCGTTTTCAATCAGCCGGGTGCCCAATCGGTCGCGCTGAACCGTGTCATTGGCCAAGACCCTTCGCAAATCCTTGGAAACCTGATTGCCAATGGGCGGGTGTTCCTTGTCAATCCCAATGGCATCGTCATCGGTCTCAATGGTCAGGTTGAAGCTGGTGGTTTTGTTGGGACGACTCTTGGAATTGCGGATGAGGACTTCCTTTCCGGCAATTACCAGTTTGCGGGCAATGGCGGCACCATTCTCAATCAGGGCGACTTGCAAGGCGGCGTGGTTGCTCTAATCGCGCCGCAAGTTGTCAATGATGGCACAATCACTGGCGATACTGCGCTAGCAGCAGGCACTGGCGTTACGCTGGACTTTGATGGCGATGGTCTGATCTCAATTGAAGTCAGCGCCTCTGACCTTGCCACTCTGGTCGAAAACAACGGCTTGATTCAGGCCGATGGAGGACTCGCCATCCTGACCGCGCGCGGAGCCAGCGATGCCATGCGCGGAGTGATCAACAATATCGGTGTCGTTGAAGCCAGATCCATCGGTGAGCGCGATGGGCGCATCTATTTGCTTGGTGATATGGATCAGGGCGAAGTGAATGCCGCTGGCACTCTTTCAGCGAACTTTGTCGAGACCTCAGCAGCCAGTGTGAGCATTGCAGACAGCCTCAATGTCATCACAAATGGTGGTACGTGGCTGATTGATCCGAATGATTTCACGATCGCAGCAAGCGGCGGGAATATCTCGGGATCGGCGCTGTCAAACAATCTTGCCAATGGGAATGTGACGATCACCACGGCCAGTCAGGGCACACCAAATGGCAACGGCGATATCTTCGTCAACGACACGGTGACCTGGTCCTCCAATATCCTGACGCTCAACGCTGATCGCAGTATCTTCATCAACACTGAAATGTTTGGCAGCGGCACTGCTGGGCTTGCACTGGAATATGCCCAGACCGATGCAAGCGGCGACTATTTCGTCAATGCGCCTGTTAATCTCGCTTCGACTGGGAGCTTCTCGACCAAGCGCGGATCAGAGGATCGGATAGACTACATTATTATCACTGAGCTTGGAAACGAGAACAGTTCGGGTGATGGATCTCTTCAGGGGATGATTGGCGATCTGGCTGGCAATTATGTTCTTGGTGCGAACGTCAATGCGTCGGCAACATCCAATTGGAATGGGGGTGAGGGATTTGAGCCTGTCGGTGGGTTTCACACTGGCCCAACCGCGTCAGCACCATTTGAAGGCATTTTCGATGGATTGGGTCATGAGATTACGGGGCTAAATATCAATCGGCCCAACGGTTCTTTGGTTGGCCTATTTGGCTTGACGCAAGGGCAACGTCAGTCGCCGAGCGCGCGGTATATTCGCAATCTTAGTCTTATCGGCGCAACCGTTATTGGCGACAACAATGTTGGCATTCTCGTCGGACAGAATGGGTTATATTACAACATAGCTGAGGTCTTCGTTGAAGGAAATGTGAGTTCGCAAGGAAATAGGGTCGGCGGCGTTGCGGGAACAAACTCGGGGCCAGCAAACATTATCAACGCGGTGGCAAACGTCGTCGTTAGAGGGAGCGAAGATGTTGGCGGAATTGTTGGTTCTAATTTTGGTTCGATTTTTGCGTCGAGTGCAAGTGGTAGCGTGGGCGGCAATTTTAATGTTGGCGGTGTTGCCGGGAGAAGCAATTCTTCTGTCAGCGATAGGACTGCAGAGATTCGTTCGAGTTCATTTTCCGGAGTGGTTGAAGGACAATCTAGTATCGGAGGTCTAATCGGAAGAAACGGTGGGCTAGTAGTTGAGTCCTATGCTAGTGGTGAGGCCCAGGGCGAAAGCCGAGTTGGGGGACTAATTGGCACCAGCAGTAGCGGCTTGGTGAATAGCTCCGTCGAACAAAGCTACGCGAACGTCAGGGTCACTGGAACGGGTCTCTATGCAGGCGGGCTTATCGGTTTCAACGACGGAAACATTGCGGATAGTTTTGCGATCGGAAATGTTGCCGGAAACTTCGGTGTTGGCGGGCTCCTTGGACACAGCAGCCTAGATGATGAGATCACCAACACATATGCTGCTGGTCGAGTATCCGGATCAAGCGCAGTTGGCGGGCTAATCGGCGAAGTTTTTGATAGTATCATCACAGCCAGCTTCTTCGACATTGAGGCGACCGGGCAGTCTGAAGCATTCGGATTTATGGGATCAGGAACCCAAGGGGACGCAACCGGCCTGACATCGGCCCAAATGCGTGACAGCAGTATCTTTATCGACGCAGGCTGGGATTTCGACAATGTCTGGGCCATCGATCCAAATGTAAACGGCGGATATCCTTACCTGCAAGCAACTGCTGATGTCGTTGCTCCGCCGCCACCGCCTCCACCGCCACCTCCTCCGCCACCGGATACGCTCACGCTTGATCCGATTGGCGATCTTACGACAGATAGCGACGCCTATCAGCCCACGATCAATCTGATCGGCAGCGCATTCGATGATGTGACGGAGATTGTCTTCGAGTTCACTGAGCCCGACGGCACTATGGGCACGGTAACCTGGAACGAGGCCAACAACTTTGGCGATGGTCGCTTTGTGGTGGGCGCGAATGGAGACACGGCGACGATCTCTCCCGTGCTCGTGGCGGCAGGCGATCCGACCGGCGTCTATCAATGGACCGTAACGATCAGCACCGATACGCAATCGGTATCGCAAAGCTTCACTGTAACTTACAATGCGGCACCTCCACCGCCGCCTCCACCCCCTCCGCCGCCGCCAGCGCCCGACCCACTAACATTGTCGGGGGGTATCAACGACAGCTATTCCACACCGCAAAGCCCCTATACAGAGAGCTTCACGGTGACGGGCACCGGCCTC
>Ga0316204_10012101_pt1 | contig 10616 bp, 1 predicted proteins | sample 6monrhotite_MG_2_FD_205661 | JGI IMG/M metagenome (GOLD analysis project Ga0316204, IMG submission 205661) | Microbial mat bacterial communities from mineral coupon in-situ incubated in ocean water Damariscotta River, Maine, United States -... | ecosystem: Environmental > Aquatic > Marine >... | reverse complement strand
ACACCAACAGGGACAGGTTTTAAGTTGGCATCCAAAACATAAAATGAGGTATTAGAGATAGGTTTACCAATTAAAATAGACGCGTCTGCATCAGTTATTTTATAGCAAGCAGACCAAACAGTAGTTTCTGTTGGACCATACATATTCCATACTTCTTTTACGCGTGGTAATAATTCAGTTAATAAATCTCTCGGCATTGCTTCACCGCCACATAAAACTCTAAGAGACTTATTTCCATTCCATTTAGCTCCTATTAACAAACGCCATGTTGCAGGCGTTGCTTGCATAATAGAAATATTATACTCTTCAATTAAACCCATCAAATCTTCACTATCTGTAGCCTCATCCGTTGTTGCAATAACAACAGTAGCTCCCTGACTTAATGGTAAATATAGTTCTAATACTGCAATATCAAATGATAATGTGGTAACGGCTAATAATGTGTCTTCTGAAGTCAATCCAGGCTCTTCTGCCATGCTCATAAGAAAATTGGTAGCAGCTCCATGGTGAACCATCACACCTTTTGGCTTACCCGTAGATCCAGAGGTATATATAATATACGCAAGATCATCTTTACTCATCTTTACATTAGGATTAGATACTAATTGTTCACTTATTAAGTGTTGATCAACATCTATTTGTATAGGATTTGTGATTGCCGGTAATTCAACTATCTTAAGAACACTTGATTGGGTTACTACAAGTGCAGCACAAGAGTTCTCGAGCATATATTGAATTCTATCCTGTGGATACTCTGGATCCAATGGTATATAGCATGCGCCCGCTTTTAAAATTCCTAAGGTTGCAACGATCATTTCTATAGAACGTTCGAGACAGACACCAATTAATGCATTATTAGTAACACCCTGCGAAATTAAATAATTGGCGAGTTGGTTAGCTCTTTCGTTTAACTCTTTATACGTCAGCTTCTCTTCATCACAAATAACAGCTATTTTGTCAGGACTAGAAATACATTTTTCTTCAAATAATTGATGAATAGATTGCGCACGATCAAATGATTTAGTGGTTTGATTCCATTCTTTTGTAAGTTTTAAATACTCATCATCAGGTAAGATATTCAAATCTGAAATTGGAGCATCAGGGTCATTAACTGCATTTTCTAACAAAGTTTGATAATGTTTTGAAAAATTTTCCAAGGTTGAGTAGTTAAAAATATCTGTATTATATTCTAATAATCCACGTATGCCGTCAGCACTTTCCCAGAGCCATGCTAACATATCAAATTTGGCTGATTGATTATGCAACCGCTGAGATTTAACGACACAATCTTCCAAAGTTATTTCCATTGGTGCCTCTTGAAAAGTAAAGGCAACCTGGAACATAGGATTATAACTAGCATCTCTTTTAGGCTGCAACGCTTCAACAATCATCTCGAAGGGAAATTCCTGGTTCGCATTAGCATTAAAAACTCTTTTTCGAACACGTTTTAGGACTTCATTAAAACTTGGATTACCTGACAAGTCTGTGCAAATAGGAATTGTATTAATAAAACATCCCATTATTTTTTCTAATTCTGGCTGATGGCTTCGGTTAGCAAATGGCGTACCTACTGAAACATCTGTTTGCTTAGAGTAAATACCAAGTAAAATTGAATAACCAGCCATCAACGTAATATACATCGAGACACTTTCTTTTCTTGACAGTGCTTTCAATTTATTCATAAGCGTTAACGGAAACCACAAATGAAACTCTTTACCAACAGATGATTGCATAGCAGGACGATTACGATCTAATGGAATGTCCAAGTAATCAGACTTACCTTCAAGTTGCTCTAACCAAAAATCATGCTTAGACTCTAGCTGTTCATGAGTTTGATGTGTATTTTGCCATACAGAATAATCTGCATACTGCAACTCAGGCGTAACTAATGGTGATACTTTAGACTGATTAAATGATTTATATAGAACCGTTAATTCTTCTGCAAATTGCACTATAGATATATGATCCAAGATAATATGGTGGAAGTTCAAAAATAGTATATACGATTGAGTTGATCGTTGAATTACGCTTGCTCGTATAAGCGGACCATTACTTAAATCGAATGGTCGGATTGATTCAGTATCAATATACTCCTGTATATCCTCATTTGAACCCAGCTCATTTAATAGCGGAATATCTATACTAAGTTCAGGCTTAACTACTTGTACCAAGCCATCTTTTGTATCCATGAAATGTGTTCTGAATGTTTCATGGCGCAAAATTATTTCATTAATAGCTTCACGTATTGCTGATACATTTAAATCACCCGCAACATCGTAAGCAAATGGTATATTGTAAGCCGGACTATCCTGATCAAACTGATACAAAAACCAAATTTGTTTTTGTGGGTATGTTGTTGGAAAAACATAAACATCTTCTATTTTACTAGCCACTTTATATCCTGTATTTTAAACTGTTAATAATGCACTTACATAGATGCCATTAATTCTGAATATTTAACCGCGTAATCTTTTCTATCTAAAGAAACGACTAGCGGTATAACTTCGCCCTGCAGATGCTCATTTTCTGATATCACTTTCGCCCACTGTTCAATAGTCGGTGTTTCAAACAAACTAGTTATTGGCAAATCAATCGATAAATGTTTTTTAAGCCTGGACACAACTTGGGTTAATAATAATGAGTGACCGCCTAAATCAAAGAAATCATCATTAATTCCAACATCTGAAATACCTAAGGCAGACTTCCATATTTTAGCAATATTAATTTCCAGCTCAGATTTCGGCGCTACAAACTCAGATGATAAATTTGGTCTTTCAAGACCTTCAAATAAATCATCATCAATTTCATCGTCAAATTCATTAGCATTGCGCAAATTTTTAGCTAGCTTCAGATATTCAGGAAACAAAAGAGGACTTACAATGACCTGTGACGGCAAATTTTTTGAAAGCAACATGTCGACAGCACGTAAGCCTTCATCGTTTGTCATGCCTGCCCTTAATCCCATATCAAAAAAATGATCGCTAGCCGTTTTCTCAGATTGAATAATAGGTGTTCGATTAGACTTTAGTGATTGTAATACGCTTGGATCTACTCGTTTCATAATAAATTGATTCACTACAACTAAAACTTCACCTTTATCGTCAGTAATAACAACATCAAAGATGGAAGTTTGAGAGCCTTGACCTTCATCCGCAGAATAAACAATATGTGAATACATATGCTGAGTTAGATTTTTATACACTGTGATTTTAGAATAAGATATTGGTATATATAAATCTTTAACTGAGTCATAGTCCGGATTAAGGGATTGCGCTGTTCCTGTTGCCATATCCATAACTGCTGGATGCAAGATATAATCATCTAACTCACCAACAAATTTATCATCTATCTCTAATTCTACTACCGCTTCTTTTTTACCGAAAGATATAGTATTTATGCAACGCCATCGATCACTAAAAACAAGATGATTATGTTCAGCTGTTCCCTTTAAATCTAACTTATTTTTGTTACATCTCTCAATAATATTGTCAATATGCAAGTTATCAGGCGCATTTGTATCAACATATCCAACTGTGCCTCTGACATTTTCTTCACCGAATTCACTTTGAATCAAGAACTCAGTTGAATTCACATTTTTAAGCAATTGAACATTAATTTGTTTCTCTTCATCACCTTCTATAACAAATGGTGAAACAAAGAAAACGTCTGATAGTCTTATCGGCTTATTTAACTTATTCTCTATTGAAAAGGCATTCCTTGCCATTTCTAAATAAGCCGTACCTGGAATTAATGATGTATTATTTTTTGATCTATGCCCGTCTATTATCCAATGTGTTTTTGCGCTCAAAATAGCTGAGTACTCAACATCCTCTGCTTTTAAATTAATTTTACTGGTATAAAAATAGTTGTTATCAATGCTTTCCTTTTGACCACCCTCACCTAACTGTGACGCCATTCCAGTATTTGCCCAAACCCCCCAGTTAGCGGCTATGACATTTAGACCATCTTTATCCTTTTTATATTGAGAGTACGCATTTAAAAATGAATTTGCTGCAGTGTAATCAACCTGGCCACTTAAACCCAACTCTGTACTGATAGATGAGAATAGAAACATAAAATCAAGATCATACTTAAGTAGTGCCTTATCGAGATTAATGACACCTTTTACCTTTGGCGCTAAAACTTCTTTAGCATCATCCAAAGTCTTAAAGGCAATGAGATTATCATCGACAATACCGGCGGTATGGAATATACCATCTAATTTTCCAAGCTCTTCGGTTGAAGACTTAATGGCAGCATTTAATGAATCAAAATCACATACATCTGCATTAATTGAAAGGAGTTTTGATGCTTGAACTTCAAGACTTTGTAATTTACTGATTCTATCTCTTACCTTAGAATCGAATGATTCAATGTTATTCCATTGTGATTTTTCCGGTAGTGATGTCCTATTCAAAATAACAAGATTTGCGTCATAGCTATTTATAAGATGTTGCGCCAACTCATACCCAATACCACCAATACCACCAGTAATTAGATAATTGCCTCCTTTCTTTAATAATATGGTATTGTCATTATTTGCAATAGAGAGTTTCTTATACGACCTAACAAATCTATTCGTACCTCTATACGCTATTTCTTCATCTTCAGTTTTCTGCAATAAGTCTGTACAAACCGAAGACACCAGTTCATCGACTTTCCATTTCTGATTAACATTAAAATCAATATCTATCATTTTGCATGACAGATTATTGATCTCTTGAGTCATGACTTTTATTGGGCCAAGCATAGTCGCTTTAATTGGTTGATCTAGCGACTCACCTGAAACCTGAAAACAATTATTTGTATTAACTGTTATTAGTACTTCATGATCAGGCTCATTTGAAGCAAAATATTTTGCCATGAAAAACAGGCTATTAAAGCCAGTGCTCATACTACTTTCTGATTCTTCTAAACTTACTCTAGCTTGATTATCAATCGACCAATTATGAACAATATGCGTTACACGATTAGCCGTTTTTTTAGAAATAGCTTTAAAAATTGATTGATAGTCCGCTTCTGATTGAGGATTTATTTGGTACTCAAATTCAGACAGCTCTTTATATGAATCCGCCTGTTTTATTTCATAGCATGTTAAACCCAAAAGTTTCAGTTGCGATGTAATACGGCTCGACTCTTCATCTTCACTAGTAAAACAAATAACATTTCTAACTTCTTCAGGATCATCAATGCTTCTCGAAACAGCTGGAGAAGTATCCCATCCTGGCTGATAAAACCATTCTGAAAAATCTTGTTTTTGAAGTTCCTTTTCTGTATTTAATTCTAAACCGCCTTGTCCTGCCTCTATCCAGTAATGCTGATGTTCAAAAGCATACGTTGGTAAAGCTATTCGACGTCGTTTCAAGTCTCCGTGAGCAAGATTCCAGTCAATATCAACACCAGCTAGCCAGATTCGCCCTAAAGCAGACAGCGCGACACGACTATCTATATCGGATTTTTTAGGATGTCTAATTGTTTGAATAATACTATGTGAATTTTTCTTATTTATATTTTGTCGTGCAAATGTCGATAAGGTACTTCCCGGACCACATTCAATGAATACAGCATCAGATGTAGACATAAGCGCAGTCATCCCATCAGCAAACCTCACTGTTCCTCGTAAATGGTTTGTCCAATAATCAGCGTTAGAAACCTGTTCAGGCTCTGCCAATTTACCCGTTGTATTAGAAACAAATGGAATTTTTATTTCACCAAACTGTATGCGTTCAAATAGAGATTTAAATTCACTAAGAATTGGATCCATCATAGATGAGTGGAAAGCATGTGAAGTATGCAAGCGAGTTGTATCGATACTTTTTTCCTGCAAAGCATCAACAAGAGCATCAATTTTCTCATCAGGACCTGAAACAACAACAAGACCAGGTGCGTTAATACCTGCAATTGATAAATCATCAGTTAAAAAGTCTTTTACATCACTTTCATTAAGAGGCACTACAAGCATTGAGCCTTTCTCAAGGCTTTGCATTAAACGACCTCGTGAAGCAACTAACTTTAAAGCATCCTGCAGTGTAAACAGCCCTGAGACACAAGCAGCTACATATTCACCAATACTATGACCAATCAATGCATCAGGAATGACACCCCATGATTGCAACAGTTTGGTCATTGCATATTCAATAGTAAATAACGCTGGCTGTGTATACTGTGTTTCGTTTAATTGTAGTGCCGTGGCTTCTGCATTATCTTCAGATGGATACAACAATTCTATAATTGATAAATTAAGATACTCAGTAAGAATTACATCACATTCATCAACAGCTGCTTTAAAAACAGCTTCATTTTCATATAAGCCTTTACACATCTCAATATACTGGGATCCCTGACCCGTATACATAAAGTATATCGCTTGCTTATTTTCATTGATTTTTTGACTGATTAGACGACTATTATCTTCACCTGATAATGCAAACTTCAAGTCTTCAATTGAATTTGCTACTACTATGCGGCGTACTGCTTGTCCTTGTCGTCCAACTTTTAATGTATATGCTGCATCAGATAAATTAACTTCTGGATTTTTCTGAAAAAAACTATCCAAATTTTCAGTTACGTTATCAAGAGCAGAATCTGTTCTAGCTGATAAGCAAAATAAATGATAACCATCATAAGCAATAGTATCAGGCAGTTCTGGCGCTTCTTCTAAAATAATGTGCGCATTCGTTCCACCAACACCTAATGAGTTAATTGCTGCACGACGTTTACCGTTTACATTCCAATCTTTTAGACTGGCATTTACATAAAATGGACTATCTGATAAATCTAGTGCTACATTTGGTTTTGTAAAATGTAGACTTGCGGGCAGTTGCTTATGCTTCATTGATTGGACAATTTTTATAAGGCCAACACCACCAGCCGCTGTATCAAGATGTCCTATATTTGTTTTAACTGAACCAATTCCGCAATAATCACTTAATTGTGTTTGAGCACGATAAGCCTGATTTAATGCTGTTAACTCTATAGGGTCACCCACTGGTGTACCAGTGCCATGCGTTTCTACATATGAAATACTTTCAGCGTCAACATCAGCTAAAATTAAAGCTTCTGTAATCGCAGCAGCCTGGCCATCAACACTTGGTGCAAGATAACCGACTTTACTTGAACCATCATTATTTATAGCTGAACCTTTTATAATAGCGTGAATTGTATCGCCATCATTTATAGCATCTTCTATACGCTTCAATACAACTTGTACTGCGCCGCTACCAAATACAGTTCCGTTGGAGTTTTCATCAAATGTACGACAATGTCCGTCGGGGGACTGGATGCCACCTTCTTCATACATATAACCAACACGATGTGGCATTTCTATCGTCACACCACCAGCCAAAGCCATATCACATTCACCGCTGAGTAACGATTGAGTAGCCAGATGAACGGCAACTAGTGATGTAGAACAAGCTGTTTGTACATTAATGCTTGGCCCTTGTAAATTTAGGCAATACGATACTCGAGTTGTTAAAAAATCTTTATCATTAGAAGTATGCCTAGCTAAAAACAAACCTATAGATTTCATTAAATCAGGATTTGTAAATAAATTGTAAGGCATGTACGCATTGTGACCAGAGCCACCAAAAACCCCTATCGAACCTGAATATTGCTGTGGATCGTATCCTGCATGTTCCAAAGCTTCCCAAGACACCTCAAGAAAGTGTCTATGCTGTGGATCCATAATAGATGCATCTTTTGGACTAAAACCAAATAACGCTGCATCAAACATTTCCATATTATCTAAGGGCCGGCCAATTTTTTGATAATTTGGATTATCTAAGATACTTTGGGGGACGCCTCGTTCTAACAATTCTTCATTAGTATATTCAGTATATGATTCAATGCTATTCTTTAAATTATGCCAAAATTCATCAACATTGTTCGCACCAGGCAATCGAGCAGCCATGCCAATAATCGCGATATCCGTATCTTCAAATTCTACTTCATGATCACTCATTATAATTTCTCTATCCCTATTTCTGTCTTGCACGACGTCGATTTATAGTATTTTTACGCGCATCTTTGCGAGCTTTAGCCCGGTCTTCGCTTTCCGATAAAGCTTGATTATTACTACCATCATCAGTTAAATATTCACTAAATTGACGAATAGTTGGAAAACGGAACATATCAATCATTTTTACAGGCTTCTCAATTTTTTCTCGTAATTTTGTCAGCACTTCTACAACTAACAAAGAGTGTCCACCAATATCAAAGAAATTATCATCGAGTCCAATTTTTTCTAATTTCAAAACCTCTTGCCAACACGATACAATAATTTCTTGTAACTCATTTTCAGGTTTTACAAAAGTTGCTTGGCTATGCGCTGATTCTTTTTTCGTATCCGGCGCAGGTAAAGCATTACGGTCAATTTTTCCATTAGGGGTTAAGGGTAATTTTGTAAGTTCTACAAAAACACTAGGCACCATGAATTCGGGCAAGTTATTTGATAATGCTTTTTTCAAAGCTATTTGCTCTATTCTGCTCCCACTTGTAGCGGTCACATATGCAACTAAACGCTTATCATTTATTTTATCTTCACGTAAAACCACAACGGCTTCTGACACAGTCTTATGATTTTGTAATAATGACTCTATTTCACCTAGCTCAATTCGATAGCCACGAATTTTAATTTGATGATCAATTCGACCTAAGCATTCAAGTACACCGTTTTCATCATACTTAACAAGATCACCCGTGCTATACATTAAACTATTAGGGTTATCTGAATAGGGATTATGAATAAATTTTTCAGATGTTAAATCTGGGCGTTGGTGGTAACCACGAACAACACCCGCTCCAGATATATATAATTCACCTGGTGTATTTATAGGTACCGGTTTTTTAAATTTATCTAAAACATAAACTTGAGTATTAGCAATAGGTTGGCCTATATATATTTTTTCATCTTGCTTAGTAATATTTTGAGTCGTCGACCATATTGTCGTTTCTGTTGGTCCATACATATTAGTAACTGTATTTTGAACTCTGTCAGTTAACTCCTTTGACAAACTTAATGGAAAAGCTTCTCCTCCAACCATCATATGTTTAATTGATTTTAATTTGTCTGTTGTATCACTATCAGTAACCAACATATTCGCCATAGATGGTGTACATTGCAGATGCGTTACATTTCTTGTTTGAATAATATCAGCAATACTTAACTCTTCAGCATTCTCTTCACTGTTAGCTTGCTTAATACTAAGCTGACGCAAGGCATTCAACTGAGGCAAATGATCTAAGACATTGTCTGTATCTAATCCATAATCTATTAGACAACCAATTTCGTTAACACCTATTTCTTTAACTCGATCAACCATCGCTAAACAACGTTCAGGTGTACCAAATAACCCACTGGTTTCATAATAGCGCAAGAATGCAAATTCAAGAATGCCATCAAAATCTTCTTCTGAAATATTATCGAAAAACTCATCAAGCGTCTGACCTGTTTCTTCTGACAAAGCTTTAAACGTTGGAAAATTCCAGGCAGCTGCTTTTACAAGAAACATTGCACTTTTTAGATATTTTTTCATTGGCGCACGCGCAAGGTCTTTTACCTTTTCGTCATCATCACCTACAAGAGTATGTAAAAGCAAAGTGACATGACCCTCACCACTATGTCCTGCTTTTCTATAAGCCTCGCGATATATATCAATATTTACGGCAACTTCATCAACTGTTTGGCCCAAAAGATGCGTTAAAATATTACCGCCTATTTCTCCAGCCTGTCTAAATGTCTCAGGATTCCCCGCGGTAGTTACCCATATTGGCAACTCATCTTGAATTGGACGAGGCAAAGTTCTTACATTAACGGGCTTACCATCATGTCCTGGAAACTCTACTGTATCTCCTCTCCATAGTTTTTTAACTGTTTCCAGCGACTCAAACATAACTTTTTTAGCTTCAGCATAATTGTCAGGCATAATGACAAAATCATTAGGTTGCCAGCCAGCAGCAATTGCGATACCTGCTCTTCCTTTAGAAATATTGTCAATCATTGACCAATCTTCAGCAACACGTATTGGGTGATGCAATGGAATGACACAACTTCCTGCACGTATATGAATGTTTTCTGTGATTGCAGCTAGAGCAGCACTTGTTACTGATGGGTTAGGATATAATCCACCGAATGAATGGAAGTGACGTTCCGGCGTCCATACAGCTTTAAAATTATTCTTATCGCCAAACTTAGCACTTTCCAATAAGAGTCGATATGCATCATCATCGTATTCTGACTCATCATCTGCCACATTCCAATAAAACAAACTAAACTCAATATCTTGCTGAGGATATGCTGTGGTTATTTTTTTAGATGATTTTCGTTGCGCATCTTCAAATAAAGCAAGCTCATAACCATTTGCCAATGTCCAAAATATTTCAAGAACAGAAATATCAAATGAAATACTAGTTACAGCAAGCCATACACCTTTTGGCTCAGTGATTACTTGATTCATTCCATGGAAGAAGTTAGCAACATTTTTATGCTCAACCATGACACCTTTTGGTTTACCCGTTGATCCTGACGTATAAATGGTATACGCCAAATTGTTTACACATACTTTTGTATTGGGGTTGCTATTGGGAAATTGAGATAAATTATTATTTTCTTTATC
>Ga0316204_10012100_pt1 | contig 10617 bp, 6 predicted proteins | sample 6monrhotite_MG_2_FD_205661 | JGI IMG/M metagenome (GOLD analysis project Ga0316204, IMG submission 205661) | Microbial mat bacterial communities from mineral coupon in-situ incubated in ocean water Damariscotta River, Maine, United States -... | ecosystem: Environmental > Aquatic > Marine >... | reverse complement strand
TTAATGCATCTTGGTAGTGAGGCCAACTTTTTTAAAGTTGAAAAAATACGAATTACGGTTAATAAAATAATTACATTTGATGTGCAACTGGTTCTGGATACTTACATATCAAGTTTGGTCGATGAGGTTGATAATGCTCGCGAAGAGTTACGTTTATACAGTGATACGCTACAGGAAACGATCAATGAAAAAACAAAACAGCTTAAAGAGCTGGCTTTACGAGATAGCTTAACCGGGCTTTTTAATCAGCATGCTTTTTATGATCATCTGCGTCGAGAACTTGCTAATGCTGAGCGTTATCATGAGGCACTCACGTTATTTTATTTTGATTTAAATGGGTTTAAACAATTAAACGATACAGAAGGTCATCAGGCCGGAGATGAAATTCTTTCTCTAATTGGAGATGTTATACGAAAAGCAATTCGGGAAACAGATATTGGTTGTCGTTATGGTGGTGATGAGTTTTGTATAATTTTACCACGTACCTCAATTAAGTCATCAATGATAATTAAAGATCGCTTAGTCGAAGAATTTACAGCTAATGATACTAAAGGCATCTCGTTTAGCCTGGGTATTATAGATACCGGGCCGGTATATTTTGTTGGCTATGAAAAACTGGTAAAGAGCGCGGATCAGGAAATGTACAAAGCAAAAGCAGAATCTAAGAAAAAACCGGGTATTCATATCTCTCTCTTCGAAAATACATAAACTTTGTAACTCTATAGACTCCAACCTCTCTAAATTCAATACTTAATGCGGCGTTAATGCTGAATATCTGGTATATTTGCTTTTTCTGATATATGCCGTGCAACTTATAAAATAAAGACACCTTATGACTGATATTACTCAAATCCTCAAAGACCGCATTCTTATTCTCGATGGCGCAATGGGCAGCCTGATCCAGACCTATAAACTCGATGAAGCGGGTTACAGAGGTGAGCGTTTTGCAGGCTGGCCATCCGATGTGAAGGGTAATAATGATTTACTGGTGCTAACTCAACCGCAGATTATCAAAGATATTCATACTGCTTACCTTGAAGCGGGTGCTGACATTATTGAAACCAATACCTTTAATGCCACCTCAATTTCCATGGCCGATTATGGTATGGAAGAACTGACCTATGAAATAAATAAAGCCGCAGCTGAAGTGGCGCGTGATGCTTGTAATGATATAGAAGCAAAAGTTGAGGGCAAACCTCGTTTTGTCGCGGGAGTATTAGGCCCAACCAATCGTACCTGCAGTATTTCTCCCGATGTAAACAACCCGGGTTTTAGAAATATTACCTTTGATCTGCTCAAAGATGCTTATCTTGAATCAATGAGCGGTCTGGTCGATGGTGGCGCAGATATTATTTTAGTTGAAACGATTTTCGATACCTTAAATGCGAAGGCAGCGTTGTTTGCAATTGAAGAATATTTTTCAAAAAATAATATGACGTTACCCGTCATGATTTCAGGCACGATTACCGATGCCTCGGGTCGTACTTTATCAGGTCAAACAGCAGAAGCATTCTGGAACTCATTGAACCATATTAATCCGATTAGTTTTGGTTTTAACTGTGCATTAGGCGCAACAGAACTTCGTCCGTATATTGAAGAAATTGCGGGCCTGGCTAATTGCCATATCAATACCCATCCGAATGCAGGTTTGCCCAATGAGTTTGGTGAGTATGATGAAACACCAGAGCAAATGGCCGCTGAAATTGAAGACTGGGCAAAAAATGGTTATCTCAATATTATTGGTGGTTGTTGTGGTACAACACCTGCACATATTAAAGCGATTGCTGATGCGGTTAGTAAATATCCTCCACGTAAAATTCCTGATATCCCGGTTAAATGTCGTTTAAGTGGCTTAGAACCTTGTAACATTAGTGAAGATTCTTTGTTTGTTAATATTGGGGAAAGAACGAACGTAACCGGATCAGCTAAATTCAAACGTTTGATTTTAGAAGAACAGTATGACGAAGCGTTAACCGTAGCCCGTGAACAAGTAGAGAACGGTGCGCAGATTATCGACATCAATATGGATGAAGGCATGCTTGATGGTGAGCATGCAATGAAAACATTTTTAAACCTGATTGCCTCAGAGCCGGATATCTCTCGTGTACCAGTGATGATCGATTCATCCAAGTGGCCAATTATCGAAGAAGGTTTAAAGTGTATTCAGGGTAAAGGCATTGTTAACTCAATTTCACTTAAAGAAGGTGAAGATAACTTTATTAAACAAGCGAAACTTTGTCGCCAGTACGGTGCAGCGATCATTGTTATGGCGTTCGATGAAAAAGGTCAGGCCGATACACAACAACGTAAAGTTGAAATCTGCAGCCGCGCGTATGATGTATTGATTAACAAAGTGAATTTCCCGCCAGAAGATATTATTTTTGACCCGAATATTTTTGCGGTCGCAACGGGTATTGAAGAGCATAATGTTTATGGTGTTGATTTTATAGAAGCGACACGTGAAATAAAGACAAAACTACCCCATGCAATGGTGAGTGGTGGCGTTTCTAATGTTTCCTTCTCATTCCGCGGGAACAACCCAGTTCGCGAAGCGATTCATGCCGTGTTTTTATATCATGCGATTAAAGCAGGCATGGACATGGGTATTGTGAATGCAGGTCAGTTAGCAGTTTACGATGATTTGCCCGATGAATTACGTGAATGTGTTGAAGACGTTGTTTTAAATCGTCGCGATGATGCAACGGAACGTTTACTCGATATTGCCGATAAATATAAAGGTGATGGTAGTACTGCGAAAAAAGAAGAAGATTTAGAATGGCGTAATTTACCAGTCGCAAAACGAATTGAACATGCATTAGTAAAAGGTATTGATATCTTTGTTGAAGAAGATACCGAAGAAGCTCGCCAGGCATTTCCTGCGCCTATTGAAGTGATTGAAGGGCCGCTCATGGATGGCATGAATGTGGTTGGTGATTTATTTGGCGACGGTAAAATGTTTTTACCTCAGGTTGTAAAATCAGCTCGTGTAATGAAAAAAGCGGTCGCTTATTTATTGCCGTTTATTGAAGCGGAAAAAGACGGTGTATCAAAAAGCAACGGTAAAATATTGATGGCGACCGTTAAAGGTGACGTGCATGATATTGGTAAAAATATCGTAGGCGTTGTGTTGCAATGTAACAACTTTGAAGTTGTTGATATGGGTGTAATGGTGCCCGCTAATGATATTTTGAAAAAAGCTAAAGAAGAAAATATAGACATCATTGGTTTAAGTGGTTTGATTACGCCATCTCTGGATGAAATGGTGCACATGGCGAAAGAAATGGAACGCCTTGGCTTTGATATCCCGATGATGATCGGCGGTGCAACGACATCAAAAGCGCATACTGCAGTGAAAATTGAGCAGAATTATCATGGCCCGAGTATATGGGTTAAAGATGCTTCTCGAGCAGTAGGTGTTGCACAGCATTTAATTAGTAAAGAAACCAGGGACAAGTTTGTTACTGACACGCGTGCGGATTATGAAAAAGTTCGTACCGCTCATGCAGGCCGTCGCGCACAAACTAAATGGTTAAGCTTAGAACAAGCGCGCGCCAATAAACAAAAAATTGACTGGAGCAGATATACGCCACCCGTACCTAATGACTTAGGTCTGCAAGTTTTTGATGATATGCCTTTAGAGTTCCTGGTCCCCTACATTGACTGGACTCCATTTTTTCATACATGGGAATTAAAAGGTTCATATCCAAAGATTTTTGATGATGCTGAAAAAGGTGTTGAAGCGAAAAAACTCTTTACTGATGCACAAAAAATGTTAGCGCAAATTGTTGATGAGCACTGGTTAAAAGCGCGTGCTGTTGTTGGACTGTTCCCTGCTAATAGTAATGGTGCAGAAACTATCGATGTCTTCACTGATGATTCTCGCTCAGAAGTAAAATTAAGCTTGAATCATTTGCGTCAACAAACTGAACGTCCGCCAGGAAAACCAAATCGTTCACTGGCAGATTTTGTTGCACCGAAAGATAGTGGTAAAAAAGATTATGTTGGTGGTTTTGTCGTTACTGCTGGTATAGGTATTGATGAGCATGTCGCACGATTTGAAAAAGACCACGATGATTATTCTTCCATCATGCTAAAGGCGCTGGCTGATCGTTTAGCTGAAGCCTTTGCCGAACATATGCATGCTCGTATTCGCCATGAAAACTGGGGTTATGAAACAGGAACAAGCTGGACGCCATGTCATGGAATGGAAAAAGGATTTGATAATCAAAAACTGATTAAAGAAGACTACTCAAGTATACGACCTGCCCCGGGTTACCCGGCATGTCCTGATCATACTGAGAAACCGTTATTGTGGACGTTGCTTGATGCAGAGAAAAATTCTGGTGTTAGTTTAACAGACAGCTATGCTATGTGGCCCGCTGCATCGGTAAGTGGCTGGTATTTTAGCCATCCTGACTCGAGTTATTTTGGCGTTGGTAAGATCAACAAAGATCAGGTTGAAGATTATGCAAAACGTAAAGGATTAAGTTTGGCAGAGGCTGAACGCTGGTTGGCGCCTAACTTAGGTTATGATAACTAGTAAAAGGAAAGCCATTTCATTGAAATGGCTTTTTTATGGACGTTAATAAAAATTCATCAATACCTGAAGCTTTCATTTTATCTCTGCAAATAGAGCTGGAAAAGTATCCTGACGGTATCGGTGAATATGACTTAATGCAGACTTTAAAATCGCAGGGTTATTTTGATTTTTTATCTGTGCCTGCACTGCCTCATGAACTTTTTCGTGCGCACTTCTTTTTATTTCATTCATTATATTTGTTACGCAATATTTATTTAGAAAACAAACAATATCTTTTAAATATCCATACGTTAAAAATTCAACTGTTACCTTACAGTAAAGGCGCAAAGAGTTTACAAGAAGAAGAAAAATTAATGGCGTATTATCTGGATTTTGAAAACTTGGCGGGCACGTCAGAAGATGATATTTACGATATGCTGGCGTCGTTCTGGAATAAATATAATCGATATGATAATCGCGAAGCTGCATTAGCAGACTTGGGTTTATCAGATCCAGTCGATGATAAAATCATAAAACAAGCATATCGTCGTTTAATAATGCAGCATCACCCGGATAGAGGTGGTGATACAGAAGAGCTGCAAAAATTAAATGACGTGATAAAATCGTTGTTAGGTTAAATCGGTAATTTATCTTGAACACATCAAATTATTTTAACTGGAATGTTGGCCCTGTATTAGTTTCATTTGGAGACTTTAGCATAGCCTGGTATGGCCTTTTGTTTGCGACAGGCTTTTTTCTCGGCTTTCATATCATGCGTTGGGTTTTTTCGCGAGAAGGTAAATCAACTGCAACCATTGATACTCTTTTTATCTATATGGTACTGGGCGCAGTGCTGGGCGCAAGACTAGGTCATTGCCTGTTTTATGATCCTGCTTATTACCTGTCGAACCCACTGGAAATTTTAAAAATATGGCAGGGTGGATTAGCCAGCCACGGTGGTGTAGTCGGCATGCTAATTGCGATGTATGTTTACGCAAAACAAACTGCAGATGTTAGCTTGCTATGGTTGTTAGATCGAATGACCCTGGTTATTGCTCTGGGGTCTTTTTTTATTCGTTGTGGTAATTTTTTCAATTCCGAGATTTTAGGTATCGCTACAGCTGTACCATGGGCTATCGTTTTTTCACATATTGATTCTTTACCTCGTCATCCCGCACAACTTTATGAAGCTGCTGTGTATCTGTCCTTATTTATATTATTGTTGTTTTTGTATTTAAAGCATGAAGAAAAGTTAAAGCCAGGATTTATGATGGGCTTACTAATGGTTATTATATTTGCTTCACGATTCCTTATTGAATTTGTGAAAATACCGCAAGAATCATTTGAACCAATATTAAGTTTAAATATGGGGCAATGGCTGAGTATACCGGTCATACTATTAGGGTTGTATTTGATGTTGATAAAGAGAAAAGATGAACAAGCCAGAAATTAAAAATGTTATTTTCGATTTAGGTGCGGTTATGTTTGACTGGAACCCTGAAAAAATTACGCAAAACTTTACCGGTGATATTGAATTACAAAAGCGTATTCAGTCTGAGTTGTATTACCATCAGGACTGGATGGATTTTGACTGTGCATTGATCACAGAAAAACAAGCCATAGAGAGAGCAAGCAAAAGATTAAGTTTATCTTTAAATAAAACAGAAAAATTATTTATGCAGACTAAACAATCTTTAACATTAATCTTAAAAACACATGAACTGCTTGTTGATGTTAAAAATAAAAAATTAAATGCATATTGCTTATCAAATATTTCACCTGAATTATTTGAACATCTAAATGAACAACACGAACTCTTTGATCTGTTTGATGGCATTGTGACATCAGGAGTAGAGAAAGTTGGTAAACCTGATGAACAGATTTTTAATATTTTATTAAAACGTTTTCAACTAGAAAGTAAAGAATGTCTTTTTATTGATGATAGCCTGGCAAATACAGATACAGCTAAAAGCATAGGAATACACTCTGTAACATTTAAAGGATCAGATAATTGTTATAAGGAAGTATATTCTTATATATAGTCTTTTAATATGTGAACGTATTTTAAGCATTCCCTGTCAAAATGACTCGATAGAGCTATATAAAACTACCCGTAAGGGTCATATCTCGCTACTCCAAACCTTGAAATAATCCCGTAAAAATTTAATGCCTATATTAGGCCTTTCATGGTGTTATTTGGGAAACACCATGAGTTATTTTAACATTTGGGGTAAAAATTATGTCTTTACTAGCATTTTCAGCAAAGTTTTCAAAAGTAGTGATTTTGGGATTAACTGCTATTTCTATGGTTGCGTGTGGTGGTGGCGGAGGTGGTGGTGGCACAATCACACCAGTAGCTCCTTCAACTTCACTATCAGGAACTGCTGCGGCAGGTGCACCGATTATCGGCACCGTAACAGTTAAAGGTTCCTTGGGTAATACAAAATCTGCTCTTATTGAAGCTAATGGTAACTACGACGTAGATGTGTCAGGTTTAACAGCACCTTATCGTTTGCGTGCTCAAGGTACTGTAGGTGGTCGTACTTATAAACTTCACTCCTATGCTGTCGCAGATGATATTGGTAAAAACGTAAACATTACCCCTTTTACTGATTTGATTGTGGCAAATGTAGCGGGCCAAATCGCAGAAAGTTATTTCGACAATAACAATGTTCCAGAGCTTACTGCTGCTGAAATTGATGAGCAAGAAACTGAACTACAAGAAAAATTAAAAGACGTGTTTGCTGCATTAGGTGTGGATACGGCGATTGACTTATTAAACTCAACCTTTAGTGCTGATCATTCTGGTTTGGACGCTGCGTTAGATATTGTGCGAGTAGAAGTAAATGCTGGCACTAACATCGCTACCATTACTAACTTAGTTGAAAATACTAGTATTCAAGATAGTGTCACTATAACAGGTGAAACAGATACCTTAGTTGTAAATGATCCAACGAAGTTAGGAACGACAGCGACAGATACTCAAGCTATCGCACAAATTTTTGATGCAGTAGAAGCAGCCTTCGCAAATGGCTTACCAACACAAGCATCAATACAAGATTACTTTGCAGACGACTTTATTGAAGAAGATAATAGCAAAGATGAATTCCTAACAAATATCACTACTGATCCTGGCGTAATAGGTTTAATGTTTAGTGGTATTACAGTTACAAACTTAGATTCAACAGTAGGTACTGCTGAAGTAACGTTTAGCTTTGGCTTAAATGGTGTGCTTGAAGTAAATCCAGAAAAGTGGTTTGTCGCTAAGCACGCTACACTCGGGTGGCAAGTGCGTGGTGACCAACGCATTGTTGAAACAGAGTTTAATTTCCACTGTAATCACTATGATGCAGCGGATACTAACTTCCCTGGAGCATGCGGTCTTAATACCCAACTTTGGGATAACGACTTTTCTAACAATGGAACAAATGGTGCTGCAATTGCTTCTGGTACGGTAAAGATTATTGACCAAACCGATTCTAGTATAAAAGCGACAATTTATCTTGGTACGCCACCAGCTGGTACTGCGGGTGATGTTCAGGCATATAGCGCTCAAAATCAAAATCACCAGGGTGACTATATTGGATTTGATGAAGTTAGTCCCGCAATTTTCGTACCTGGCGATACAATCGAATATGCAGCATATACGGCAGATTTAGATCTAAGCAACCCAGCAGCTCCAGCGGTAACCGGCACACCAATAGTAACGTATACGGATACAATTTTGTTTGCACCTGAAAATGTTTTAACAAAAATGCCTACGGCGACAGATACGACTAAAATGGCTATCTCAAATTTCACCTTAGGTAATGATTTAACCGTTGCCTGGAATTTGGTAGCAGGTACTCGTATTGAAGAAGTGTTAGTAAGGGTTACTGACTCAGCAGGTAACAAGATAGAAATCTGGGATTGGATGTTAGGTACGACTGCAACGTCGAAAACTTTCTCATCTTCTTCTTTAAACTCTACTGCTGCTTCTACAGCTGGACTTTTAAGCACGGATACGACATATAGCCTTAAAGTTAGAATCTATGCTGCAGATATTCAAACGGGTCAATCACACTCTCGTGATTACAATGCGACCATCCCAGGACCTGCTGCAACTGGTGGTACTGGTGGTACTGGTGGTACTGGTGGTACATCTCTGGCATGCGGTCATGAGTCTGGTTGGGATGATACTGCTGATGGTGGTCTAGGTGCTCCAATTAATCCAAACAGCTTTGCAGACTTTGAATCTGTAGTGGCAGATTGTGGCACAGCTATTACATTCACAGCTGCGAGTGTGGCTGGTAATACATATAATGAATCGCCAGAATTAACGACTTTCAATGTCTTCACTGGCAATGAAGCTGGTACTGTGACTAACCCAGGTTCAGGTCAATATAATGATACCACTGGCTTCATCCTAGACTTTAAATGGTATGTTGAAACAGCATCAGCTGGGCATAGCTATCTAGTACTTTATACAGACTCGAGTCTTGATGCTGACCTTCCAACTGGATATTCAATGAGAGAAACAGCTGCGATTACTGGTGCTGCTGGAACAACCTATACATTTAAAACGTATTCGGAAGGTTCAAATTATGGTGACCTGGATCGCGCGGTTGGTTCTGATGGAGAGATATGGACAGCAACTCGTACACAGCAATAATTAGTGGTAAGTTTTAATTAGATTCATAAGGATGTGATTTTGATTAAAGATTTTTCTGAGTAACAAAATTCGAATAAATTAAACCCGGCATAGATGTCGGGTTTTTTTTGCCTGTAAAATATAGCGGCAAAATTGGATTCATTCACAATACTTGTTATGGTTGAAAACTAAGAATAATTAAGGTGGTAATTATGGAAGGTTTAAACATGTGGTTAGTGGGCGGTGGCTTAGCGGTTGGCGCAATATTTGGCATATTGGTGCAACGCCATCGTTTTTGCATGGTTGCAGCAACGGGCAATTTTTTATTAATAAAAGATAACCGCCAGTTACTGGCTTTTATCGCTGCTTTGTTAGTCGCTATAACAGGAACACAATTTCTTGAGTTTACTGACACGGTTGCGATAGCAGATTCTTCCTATCGTAACCCCCAACTTGACTGGTTTGGCGCGGCTTTCGGTGGCCTAATATTTGGTATTGGTGGAGTGTTAGCCGGGGGCTGTGCGACACGCACGTTGGTTAAATCTGCCGAGGGAAGTTTAAATTCCATTATTGCGCTTATATTTTTCATGTTGTTTGCTGCTTCAGCTCAGTTTAGTTTTTTAGAAGGTACTCGATTAGATTTAACCCATGCTACTGCAATTGATTTAACCGGTGATGCGTCTATAGCCGCAATACTGGGTGTGCCACAATGGTTACCCGCGGTAATTATTATAGCTTTACTGGCCGCTTATTTATTTAAGAGCTGGAATCCAGCAGCCACATCAATGGTTATAGCCGGTGCTGTAATCGGTTCACTAGTAGTTTGTGGCTGGTATATCACGGGTGTACTGGCTCAGGATGAATTTGATCCGACTAAGCCTTCTGCGATTACCGTGTCTGGCCCATTAGCTCGGTTTGGTTATATTCTTATCGCCACAAAATTTCCTGCATTATCTTTTGCTATTTCATTTGTTATTGGTATTTTTGTCACTGTATTGGCATATTCATTAGCGACAGGTCGATTTAAGTTTGAAGCCCCGAGAGTAGAAGCATATAAATTTGCTGTAATAGGCGGCAGCTTAATGGGGATTGGTGGCATCATGGCTTATGGTTGCAATGTGGGTCAGGGTTTAACGGGTGTTTCTACCTTGTCACTAGAATCAATGCTGGCATTTTCGGGCATGTTTATTGGAACAGCAGTAACTGTGAAATGGATGGAAAAAAATACTTAATGTTATGAGTTGCTGTTGTCCACACTCAAAATCTGGCGGTCGACTATTTTCGTTTTTTGCGCGTAGTTACCGTCGTCGTTTTACTAAAAAAGGTTTTGAACCTTCTCAAGCACAATTGGTGGCAGGTTTGGAGCAAGCGGGATTTAAGGATGCCAGTTTGCTAGAGATAGGGAGTGGCGTGGGGTATTTTCACCAGGTTCTGTTAGAGCAAGGTGCAAACAAGGCGGTGGGAATTG
>Ga0316204_10012099_pt1 | contig 10617 bp, 6 predicted proteins | sample 6monrhotite_MG_2_FD_205661 | JGI IMG/M metagenome (GOLD analysis project Ga0316204, IMG submission 205661) | Microbial mat bacterial communities from mineral coupon in-situ incubated in ocean water Damariscotta River, Maine, United States -... | ecosystem: Environmental > Aquatic > Marine >... | reverse complement strand
ACGCGCGCCTTGGGGTGGTTCGCCTGGATCGCGATGTCCATCGCCTGCGAGAGGCGCTTGCAGCCGTCGAGGAACTCGACGAACACGAGGGCCGGGACGACGTCGTAGTCGCCGACCCCGATCTCCAGGAGGTCGTGGTAGCGCTCGGCGGCCCACAGTCGATCGAACTCGGCCTGCGGCCTGCGCGGCCCGGGGATCAGCTGCGCGTGCTCCGCGCCGATGGCGGCGATCATGCGCAGTCGTTCGCGGGTGTGGGGGAGCTGAGCGTCCCAGGCCTCCTGCGTCGCGGGGATGGCGTCCCACAGGCCGATGACGCTCGGGACGAACAGACCCGCGTCGCGGATGCGTACTCCGAGCTCCTCGAGGTCGCCGCCCGACTGCTCGAACTCGCGCAGCTCGCCGTCCCAGGGCTCGATCGCGTCGAAGCCCGCGGCGGCGGCGACCTCGATCTTCTTCAAGAGCGTCTGCGGACGGATCGTCGCCGTGTCGAGGCACAGGGGCCAGGGGCTGCGGCCGCGTTGGAAGTCGCGCGAGCTGGCGGAGGGACCCGCGCAGGCCAGGGCGGCTCCGGCAGCGCCGGCGGCGAGGAGCTCTCGGCGGGTCGTGTTCATCGCGACAAGGTACGCGGCGAGAGTGTGCCGCGCGATGCAAGAGCCGCAGGGGTCCGATCGCGCCCTCGATGCGCCGCTCGCCTGGCGCTGGCGAGGGGAGCGCGGCCTGAGCCTGCATCACAGGACGCGGTCGCGGCTCGCCGCCCGGGCGTCCAGGGCCTAGGATCGCGGCGATGAAGCTCCCTCTCCTTTGCGCGCTGATCGCGCTGGTCTCCGGTGGGCGATCCACGCAGCAGACGGGGGAGGAGCGGCAGACTGCAGACCTGCGCCCGAACCTGGTGCTGCTCGTCACCGACGACCACCCGTTCGACGCGCTCGGGAGCGCGGGGCACCCCGTGCTGCGGACTCCGCACCTCGATGGCCTGGCGGAGCGGGGCGTCCGCTTCACGCACGCCTTCGTCACGACGCCGATCTGCGCGGCGAGTCGCGCGAGCCTGTTCACGGGGCGCTACGAGCGCGCGCACGGCTACACCTTCGGGCAGCCGGCCCTGGACGCGGCGCTCGTTCGCGAGAGCTACCCGGTGCTCCTCCGCGAGGCTGGCTATCGCGTCGGCTTCGTCGGCAAGTTCGGCGTTCGCGTGCGGGCCGAGGATCGCGCGGCCATGTTCGAGGAGGACGCGCCCGGGACCTATCCGTACCTGCCGCGGGCGAAGAATGATGCCGAAGCGGAGGGCGACGGGGAACCGGCGCGCCACCTGACCGAGCGCAACACGGACCGCGCGATCGAGTTCGTGCAACGCGACGACCCGCGGCCGTTCTGCCTCTCGTTCTCGTTCCAGGCGCCGCACGCGGAGGATCACAACCCGGAGCAGTTCGTCTGGCCTGAGAGCTGCGACGACCTCTACGAAGACGCCGAGCTGCCGACGCCCGCGAACGCGGACCCCGCGTTCTTCGAGGCGCTGCCGGAGTTCCTGCGCACGGGCCTGAACCGGGAGCGCTGGGGTTGGCGCTTCGACACGCCCGAGAAGCACGACCGCATGGTGAAGGGCTACTACCGCATGCTGAGCGGCGTGGACCTGGCGGTCGGCCGACTGCTCGCCGCGCTCGACGAGGCCGGTCTGCGCGAGCGGACCGTGGTCGTCGTGATCGGGGACAACGGCTACTTCCTCGGCGAACGCGGCTACGCGGGCAAGTGGACGATGCACGACCGCTCGACGCGCGTGCCGCTCCTGTTCCGCGATCCCCGCCGGGCGGACTCGACGAGCGCGCGCGTCATCGACGCCTTCGCGCTGAACGTCGACGTGGCGCCGACGCTGCTCGAGCTTGCGGGCGTCGAGACTCCAGAAGGGATGCAGGGGCGCTCGCTGGTGCCGCTGCTCGACGGCGAAGTCGACGCGCTCCGGGAGGACGTGTTCACCGAACACCTCTGGCGGAATCCACGCATCCCGCGCACCGAGGGCCTGCGCACGCGGGGGTGGAAGTACATCCGCTACCCCGATCACCCCGAGTACGAGGAGCTCTACGACCTCACGGCGGACCCCGAGGAGGGGCAGAACCTCGCGACGGACGAGCGTCACGCGGAGCGACTGCGGGACCTCCGGGAGCGCGCCGCCGGGGCGGCGAAGCGGGTGGGGCGGCCGGAGCGCGAGTCGGACCGGTAGAGGGGCGGCCGGTTTCCTCGCCTCGGACGCGTCTGGGGGCCCTGTGGCGGAGTGGCTTGCCTTGCTGACACTGTGTCAGTAAGCTCGGGTCGCCATGTCGACCATCGAACCCGAAGCGAGTGCCTCGGCGCCTCGCCAGCGTCGTCGCCAGCCGGAAGAGGCCCGCCGCCTGATCACCGGAGCAGCGGTGACGTTCCTGTTCGAGCGCCCGTTCCGAGAGCTGACCGTCGCCGAGCTGATGCGCAGCACAGGCCTGAGCCGGCCCGCATTCTACCAGTACTACCGAGATCTGCACGAACTCATGGAATCGCTCCTGGGGGGGCTCGTGGACAGCATCGGGGCCGTGGGGAACCCGTGGCTCTCCGGCGAAGGGGAGCCCCTCGAGGCGCTGCGCGAGTCGCTGCGCGGCGTCGTGAACGTCCTCGCCGAGAACGGCCCGATCCTGCGCGCCGTGTCCGAGGCCGCGCCCCACGACGAGCGCCTCGAGCGCGCCTGGTCCGCCTTCATGGGGCACTGGGACACCGAGGTCTCGGAGCGCATTCGCATCCAGCAGGCGAGCGGGCTCGTTGCACCCTTCGACGCCTGGTCGATGGCGAACGCGCTCAATGCGCTCAACGCCACCGTCTTCGTCGAGGCCTTCGGCCGCCCGCCGCGCCGCGATCCGGCTGCGGTCCTGGAGACGTTGCACCGCATCTGGGTCGGCTCGATCTACGGACCGCGCCCTTCCATCTGATCACCAACGCGGCGGTCCTCCCGGACGCGCCGATTCTCACTTCGAACTCTCGTTTCAGGATCATGAATCTCAACGCCACGAACACCGCGCTGTTCGGCTCAACGCTCGCGCTGCTTGCCGCCTGCCAGTCTGGTGGGAACGATCGCCCGACGCCTCCGGTCATGAAGATGACCACCGAGGTCCCCGAGGGCATCTCCACGCCGGACCGGTTGGAGACTCGCCTCGGGACGCTCACGTCGATCGACGGCGTCCCCGACAGGGAGACGACGCAGCTCGTCGTCGATAACCTCGACTTCCAGCGCGCGGTGAAGGCTTACCTCGACTGCCTCCCGATCGCGTCGATGAGCGCGATGCGTGCGGGCCTCCTCGAATTCGGTCCGGCGAACACGACCGCGCTGCTGTTCGAGGACCTGATGGACTCGAAGTCGCTCTGGCTGACGCCGAACACGACCAGCGTGTACATGGCGGCGTGGCTCGAGATGACCGACGAGCCCTATGTCATCGAGACGCCGCCGGACGTGCTCGGCATCATCGACGACCACTGGTTCCACTACGTCGCGGACTTCGGCCGCATGGGGCCGGACAAGAGCCAGGGCGGCAAGTTCCTGATGCTGCCCCCCGGCTACGAGGGTGAGGTACCCGAGGGCTACCACGTGGTGCGCTCGGACACCTACGGCAACTGGGTCATCTGGCGCGGCTTCCAGGTCGACGGCAGCACGGCCCCCGCCGTCGCGGCGACGAAGGCGAGCTTCCGCATCTACCCGCTCTCTCAGAAGGCGAACCCGCCGTCGATGACCTTCGTCGACGTCTCCGGCTCGTCCCACAACACGATCCACCGGATGGACTTCGGCTACTGGGCGGAGGTCGATCGCGTGGTGCAGTCCGAGCCGAGCCACGGCTTGAGCCCGGAGACGCTCGGCCTGCTCGCCGCACTCGGGATCCGCAAGGGCGAGCCCTTCGCGCCCGACGCGCGCATGACCGCGATCCTCACCGAGGCCGCCGATGTCGGCGCCGTGACGGCGCGCGCGCTGACGGCGCGTCCCGTCGATCAGCGTCACTACCTCTTCCCGGGCGAGCGTGTCTGGACGAACCCGTTCATCGACGGTCACTACGACTTCTTGGCGGACGGGGCGCGCCTGCTGGACTCGCGCATCGACATGCACTTCTACGCGACGGGGATCACGCCGGCGATGACCAAGGCGCCGGTCGGAAAGGGATCGAAGTATGCGATCGCCTACCTCGACGCGAACGGTGATGCGCTCGACGGCAGCAAGACGTACCGCATCCACTTGCCGCCGAACGTCCCAGCGAAGGACTTCTGGTCGTTCACGCTCTACGACAACCAGACGCGCTCGATGCTGCAGACCGATCAGCGCTTCCCGGGTCTCGACAACAACGCGGAGGGTTTCGAGGCGAACGCCGACGGCTCCTACGACGTCTACTTCGGGCCGACGGCGCCGGCCGGCAAGGAAGGCAACTGGATCCAGACCGTGCCCGGCAAGGGCTGGAACACGATCTTCCGTCTCTACGGCCCGCTGCAGCCCTGGATCGACCGGGTCTGGCGTCCGGGCGACCCGGAGCTCGTCGACTAGCGCCGCCTTACCAAGGGCCACGGAGCCCGCGGAATCGACCTCGAGGGCGCCCCGCAGTGGGGCGCCCTCGATCGTTACGCAGCCCAGGAGACGTGCGGGTTGAATCGCACGCTCGCTCGCCCACAGTCGAGGGTGTGGCGCCGCTGACAACACCAGGGTGCCCGCTCTCCGCACCGGCTCGCCTGCCCGTGCAACCGGGCGCGTCCGGGTGGACACTGTCCACCTCGGCCCCCTCGACTCCACGACCCGATCGCCATGCTCGCACGACGCCTGCTCTTCACCCTCGCCCTCTCGCCCATCGCCCTCGCACCGGCGGCGGCTGACGGGATCGTCTGGCGCACCGAACTCACCGCCGCTCAGGCGGACGCCAAGGCTGCAGGGCAGGTCGTCTTCGTCGCCGTCAACATGGACGGCGAGCGCGCCAACGACCGGATGGCGGAGGACGTCTATGGGGAGAAGCGCATCATCGAGCTGGCCGGGATGACCGTCTCACTCGTCGCCTCGAACGACACGCACGCAGGAAAGGGCAAGACCTGCCCGCGCTTCGGGGAGGTGACCTGCGAGGCGCACCGGCGCGTCGACGCCGACGTGCGCGGCGGCATCCTCTCGCCGGACGCCGAGGGGTACGTCGTTGCGCCGCAGCACGTGTTCCTCGGTCCGGAGGGCAACGTGATCCTGTCGGTGCCGTACGAGATGCGCGCGGAGGAGCTGGAGTGGTGCTTCGTCACCGCGCTGCGCGAGGTCGATCCGCAGGCGAAGGTCGAGTTCTCGTCCAAGGCGCGCGCGCCGAAGCGCCTGATCCTGGGCGACGTGTTCACGTTGGGGAACGAAGCGGAGTCGGCGCCGCTCACGCGCGAGGAGGCCCTCGAGCTGATCGACAAGCTCAAGCGCGGCCTCGTCCGCGGACAGGAGCTGCAGAAGGCGCAGCGCCGGCTGGCCATGGCGGACGAGCCCGAGGCGCGCGCCTACCTGCTCGCCGCGCTGCGGACCGTGCCCGGGCGCGCGGGCGGCGGCCGTGGTGGTGGTGGAGGAGGAGCGGGCGCCGACCGCCAGGACCGCCGACCGCAGCTGATGCACTGGATCGGCGCGAACTCGCCGGCGAGCTACTGGGAGGTCTGCGCGGAGTTCATCGATGACAACGACAACCCTGACCTGCGGCACGAGGCGATCGTCGCGCTGGAGCAGCTGGGCGCGCTAGAAGCGCTGAAGGCCATCTCGTCCCGGATTCGAAGGGCCGACGACCAGCGCGATCACAAGAACCTCCTGCGGGCGCTCGGCACTTCGGGTGGTGACGACAAGGGAGCGCGCAAGGCGCTCTTGAAGCAGGCGGGTCGCAAGAAGCCGCCGCTGCTGCGCACCAACGCGATCCTCGCGCTCGGCTGGCTCACGCCTCACGAGGACATCACGGCCTTCCTCGCCGAGACGCTGGCGGACGAGGAGGATCCGGACCGTGCAGCGGCCGTCCTCGCGATGGCCGTGACGCGCGACGAGGCGTGGATCGCGCCGCTCGAGGAGCTCCTGGCCGGCGACCTCGACCCCCGCTTCGAGGGAGCCGTGGAGGACGCGCTGTCCGTTCTGAAAGGGAGCCCGCTGAAGGTCATCGAGGCCCGCTACATGCGCGCGGGTGAGGATCTCCTGACGCGCGAACGGCTGTTCGGCGCGGGCGGCGGCGGTGGAACGGGTGGAGGCGGCCGCGGCGGCCGCGGCGGCGAGACGCCGCCGGACGACGAGCTGCGCGGGGCCTGATCCTCGGCGCCCCGCGGGCTCAGCCGGTGTTGCGCAGCCCGCGGGCGATGCCGCGGACCGTTTGGATCAGCACGCGCTCCAGCTCCGGGTCCTCGCGCCCGCCCTCGCGCCAGCGCTGCAGCAGGTCGACCTGCACGAAGCTGATCGGATCGACGTACGGATTGCGCAGCCGGATCGAGCGGCGCAGGGTCTCGTCGCCGGCCAGCAGTTCGTCCGCCTCCGCGACCTCCAGGATCGCGGCGACGGTGCGCTCGTGCTCCTCTACGAGTCGCGGGAACAGGCGGGCGCCGACGTCTCCGGCGAGCTCGGCGTAGCGCGCCGCGATGTCGAGGTCGCCCTTCGCGAGGACCATCTCGACCTCGGACAGGAAGGTGCCGAGGAAGGGCCAACCGCGCGCGGCGGCGCGCACGGCGTCGACCCCGTGGTCGCGTATCGCAGCCTGCAGGCCGCTGCCCACCCCGAACCAGCCGGGCAGCACCGCGCGGCACTGCATCCAGGCGAAGACCCAGGGGATCGCACGCAGATCGCGCACGCCGCGCATCGCGCGACGCCGCGCCGGGCGCGAACCGATCTGCAGTCGCTCGATGACGTCGATGGGCGTCATGCCGGTGAACAGCGCGGGGAAGTCGGGCTCGTCGTGCACGAACTCCCGGTAGCGCGCGCGGCTGGCGTCGCTCAACGTCCGGGCGATCGCGCGCTCGGCCTCGGTGGCGCTACGCGCAGGGTCGGGGCCGGCCGTCCGCTCGAGCAGCGCGCCGAGGGTGACCTCGAGGGTGCGCGAGGCGATCCCGCGCAGGCCGAACTTCGAGCCGATGATCTCGCCCTGCTCGGTCGCCCGGGCGTGCCCACCGAGGGCGCCGGGCGGAGCGGCGAGGATGCCGGCGCGCGGCTTCGAGCCACCGCGGCTGATCGATCCGCCGCGGCCGTGGAACAGCGTCAGCTGCAGGTCGACCTCGCCGGCCGCCGCGACCAGTCGCTCCTGCGCGCGGTCGAGCGCGACGCGGGACGCGGCGATGCCGCCGTCCTTGTTGCTGTCGGAGTAGCCGAGCATGACGATCTGCCGGCTCCCGCGCGCCGCGACGTGCGCGGCGTACGTGCTGTCGGCGGCCAGCTCGCGCACCGCGTCGGGGCCCCGGTCGAGGTCGTCCACGGTCTCGAAGAGCGGCGCGACGTCGAGGGGGACGGTCCCGTCCTCCTCGGCGTAGTCGCCGGCGCGGGCGAGCAGCAGCACCGCGAGGGCGTCGTCCGGGCCCTGGGCCATCGAGATGACGTACGGCCCGAGCGCGCGCTCGCCGTAGGTCGCGCGCGCCTCGGCCAGCGCGCGGAAGACGTCGAGGGTGCTGAGGCCCTCTTCGTCGAGCCCGTCGACCTCGAGCGGTGTGTCGTCACGGAGCGCGGCGGCCAGGCGCGCGGCGCGCTCGGCGGGGGCGCGCTCGACGAACGCGGGGTCGCCGAGCAATGCACCGACGACGCGCCGGTGCACCTCGGCATCCTGGCGCACGTCCAGCGCCGCGAGGTGGAAGCCGAAGACCTCCACGCGCCACAGCGCGCGGCGCACGAGGGCCAGGCCGGCGCGAGCGCCGCCGTGGCGCTCCAGGCTCGCAGCGATGAGCGTGAGGTCGTCGCGCAGCTCGTCCGGCGGGCCGTAGCCCCCGGCGGCGCCGCGCCCCTTGCGCTCGAGACGCGCGGTCATCAGCCAGAGCAACTGGCGGTAGGGCATCTGGGCGTAGCGCTGCGGTACCTCGCCCAGCTCTTCGGGGAAGCGCGACGCGTACTCCTCGACGCGCTCGAGCACGGCCGCGTCGACCTCGACCCGCGAAGACGACTGGGAGAGGTGCTCGTGCAGGCCGCGCAGCTCCTCGCCGTAGCGGCGCAGGGCGAGGTCGAGGTGGCGCGCGAGCGTGGCGCGGATGGTGTGCGCGCCGACGTTCGGGTTGCCGTCCATGTCGCCGCCTACCCAGGAGGCGAAGCGCACGACGGGACGCTCGACGACGAACGGCCGCCCGTAGGCGAGCTCGAGCGCGCGCTCGAGCTCCTCGTGGACGGAGGGCACGACGCGGTAGAGCACGTCGGAGAGGAAGAACAGGACGTGCTCGACCTCGTCGCCAACGGTGGGCCGTCCGGGCAGCTGCTCCTCGGTCTGCCACGCGGAGGCGATCTCGAGCGCGATGCGCTCCTCGAGGGTCCGGCGGGCCACCGGGTCGAGGGAGTCCTCGTGGATGCGTTCGACGAGGGCCTGGGCGAGCCGCTGGCTCTTCTTCAAGAGCGTTCGCCGGACCGGTTCCGTGGGGTGGGCGGTGAAGACGGGCTCGACGACGAGCTGGGTCAGCGCCTCTTCGACCTCGGCCGGCGTCGTTCCTCGCTGAGCGAGCGTGAGCGCGGCGGCGCGCAGGCTGCCGGGCTGTGGCTCGCCGGCGCGCAGGTAGTCGACGCCGCGCCGCATACGGTGGACCTGCTCCGCCACGTTGACGACGTCGAAGTAGGCGCTGTAGGCGCGCACGACCTCCAGGGCGCGGTCCGGGGCGAGCGCGGCCAGCCGCTGCTCCAGGTCGGCACCTGCCTCGAGGTCGCCCCGTCGCCGGCGGCGAGCGGCGAGGCGCGCAGCCTCGACGGTCTCGAAGACGCCCGAGGGGGCGAGCTCGCGTAGCAGCTCACCGAGGAGGGCTCCGAGCTGGCCGACGTCGCGGCGCAACGGTCGGTCCTTCGGCGCGAAGTAGACGGGTTCGGCGTTCTTCATCGGCGCGGCCTCCAGCGTGTCCTCTCGCTCATGCGCCCATGATCCGCGATGGGACCTGCGGGGGACAGGGGCGAGTCGCAATGCCGGCCTCGCCGCGGGTCGGCCTCAGGCCGCCTTCAGACTCCCTCGAACGGGACGAAGAGCTCGCGCTCCTCGAAGGCGTCGAGGCCCTGCTCGACGACGGCGTCCGGCCACAGGTAGCGCACGGAACCGGCGGCGGGTCGGTAGTCCGCCGTGTAGAGCGTGCCGTGGCCGCCGGCGTGGCCATTCGAGTAGAGCGGAGGCTCGAGGAAGAGCTGGGCGAGCCCCTCTGCCGTGAGGTCGGCGCTCGCGAGGTGCTCACGCAGGAAGCGCCTGCGCTGCTTGCTGCGCGTGGCGCGGATGTAGCGCGAGGAGTCGGCCTCGCGCTGGTGGTTCGTCGCGACCAGCGAGGTGGTGGCGCGGGTCGGGCGGTCGGGCGCGACGTGCACGACGGCGTGCGCCCCCGAGGCGTCCACGAGCGACACGTTGTAGGCCATGTGGCTGGGCACGCGGCGCAGCACCTCGGTGGCGTCGGCGACGTCGCCGCAGGTCTCGAGCACGTAGCGCAGGATCAAGGGGATGCCGAAGCCGTCGCCGACGGTCGGCCGTCCACCGAAGGAGAGCGCGACGGCGAGCCCGCGCGCATTCACGCCGTCGAGCGCGCCCCACAGGCAATCGACGGCGGCGAGGACCGGCGCGCCGAGCCAAGCGCTGCGCAGGAAGAGCCCCTCGATGAGCCGCGGGTGGTAGTCGTAGTTGCGAACCAGCCGCGGCTCGTCGCGCACCCACGCGGCCTGGGTGCAGCCGGAGAGGTACGGGGTCGGTCGGTAGAGCGTCAGCAGGCGCGCGACGGTCTCGTCCCCATCGGCCAGGGCGACGAGCTCGTGCCACAGCGGCATGAGCTCGGGCATGTGGGTCTCCAGAGCGGCGCGCCCCTCAGCGAGGGACGGTCGCGCGTCGTCACCCTCGAGCAGGAACCACCTGCGGTAGGCCGGCCAGGTGAGCTCGAGGTTCGCCTGCCACTTGGGCCCGGGGCGGTCCTCGCTCAGCCAGCGGAAGATCGACATGCGCCTCCTGCCTAGAGCAGCTTGAAGCCGGCAACCTCGACGCGCTTGGCGGCCTGCGCGCGCGCCTTCGCGGACGCATGCCCGAACTCGTACTCACCGCGGATGCCCTCGATCCAGGCCTTGGCCCGGTCGGTCAGCTTGAAGCCGCGGGTCATCAGGCGGCCGGGGGTGACGAGGATGCCGAGGTCGGCGCCCTCGTAGAACCAGTCGCCCTCCTTGGCGATCCGCAGCCAGAAGGCGCGGTTCTCGTACTGCACCGTGCGGCGGTGAACCTGAGGACGCACGAAGTCGAGCCCGCCGTTCGGATCGAGCTCCCATACGCCCGAGCGCGGCGCGTTCTTGATCATCTCGACGTTGTCGCCGGTGTGCTTGATGACGAGCTGACTCCAGTTGTCGATGTTCGCGCCGTCGGCCCACCGCGCGTTGAGGGCCTCGACGTCGAGGTCATAGCCCTTGCGCGTGTACTCGAGCAGGTGGAACAGGAACAGCGGGGCGTCGGCGTGCGCGAA
>Ga0316204_10012098_pt1 | contig 10618 bp, 6 predicted proteins | sample 6monrhotite_MG_2_FD_205661 | JGI IMG/M metagenome (GOLD analysis project Ga0316204, IMG submission 205661) | Microbial mat bacterial communities from mineral coupon in-situ incubated in ocean water Damariscotta River, Maine, United States -... | ecosystem: Environmental > Aquatic > Marine >... | reverse complement strand
TACATCTGGATGGTCAGGCTATGCGGTCCTGTCAGCTGCCTGTCTCTGCCTCGGAGGGAAAATCGATTACTACCATTGAAGGACTTTCTGAAAATGGAGACCACCCTGTTCAAAAAGCATGGTTGGAAATAGATGTGCCACAATGTGGGTATTGTCAGGCAGGACAGATGATGAATGCTGCCGCCTTGTTGGATCGTAACCCAAACCCTTCAGATGAGGAGATAGACGCTGCAATGGCAGGTAATATTTGCCGTTGTGGAACCTATACTCGAATCAAAAAAGCCATTAAAATTGCTGCGGCAAAATCCTAATCCTTAAACTATACTTACAATGACACTGATTAAAACCAAACACAACCGTCGTTCATTCTTAAAAGTATCCGCTGCAACAGGAGGGGGGATGTTGATCGGGTTCAGCTGGCTTACTCAATGTACTCCAGTTACAGAACCTGGAATTGCCATTCCAAGCGAATGGTTTGATATTAATGGATACATAAAGATAGGTGATACCGGTTTGGTAACCATTTTTTCTCCGAATCCGGAAATTGGTCAAAATGTAATGACGTCCATGCCCATGATTGTGGCAGAAGAGCTGGATGTGAAATGGGAAAATGTTGTAGTGGAGCAAGGAGCATTAGATGAAGATGCCTTCAAAAACCCCCAGTTCGCTGGCGGTAGCTTATCCATCAAACTCGGTTGGGATGCTCTTAGAATGGCAGGTGCAGCGGGCAAAAGAATGCTTCTGGAAGCTGCAGCCAAAGAATGGGATATCCAATATACAGACCTAAGTGCGAGTGAAGGGGTGATCAAAGAGATCAATGGCGATCGTAAAATTAGCTATGGAGAAATTGCATCAAAGGCAGTTGGGATTGAGGTACCTGAAGAGATAGAGCTGAAAGAACCCAAAGACTTTAAACTAATAGGAACCCATAAAAAAAATGTAGAGGGCTCCAAAATTGTTACCGGAAAACCATTGTTTGGCCTGGATTTTATCCGGGAAGGAATGCTCCTGGCAATGATTGAACATCCTCCTTCATTTGGGATGAAAGTGAAGGATTTTAATGTTGAAGAAATCAAGGCAATGGATGGTGTAAAAGATGCCTTTATTATAGATACGGCCACAGAAGAGCCTGCCTGGTCTGAAGTGAATGCCTTCCATAATTTGATCGCCATTGTAGGGAATACGACCTGGGAATTGATGAATGCAAAAAAGGCATTAAACGTCAACTGGGAAGTAGTCAGCGAAGCTGAAAATAGTGAAATGCATATTCAACGACTAAAGGATGATTTGGAGAATGGAGAAGCTGTAGAAAGTAGAACTGATGGTGATCCTGAAGCTGCTTTTGCTAGGGCCGAAAAAGTTATTGAACGGACCTATACCTCTCCTTTTATGGCCCACAATACATTGGAACCTATGAACTTCTTTGCTCATGTAACGGATGATTCAGCAGAATTGATTGGCCCAATTCAGACCCCCAAAGCACTTGAAGATGCTACCTCAAAATTACTGGATATGCCTGTGGAAAATATTTCTGTAGATATGACGCGAATTGGAGGAGGGTTTGGCCGACGACTCTATGTCCATTTTGGCTTAGAAGCTGCAGCAATTTCAAAAAAGATGTCTGCACCCATAAAGTTGATCTATACAAGAGAAGACGATATGACACAAGGCACTTACCGTCCAGCTTATCGGTCTACTTACAAAGCAGGACTAGATGCAGATAATAACCTGATAGCATTTTCTGTGAAAGGGGTAGGTTTACCCTCAGGGCCAGTATTTCCCAACAGATTTCCTGCCGGATCAGTAGACAATTATTTTGCGGCTAAAATTGATTCCAAAACTAATATTTCCACTGGGGCATGGCGTGCACCACGATCCCATTTTACTGCTGGTGCTGAACAATCCTTTTTAGATGAAGTTGCGGAATTAGCAGGAAAAGATCCCATAAATTTTCGATTGGAACTAATGGATAGGGCTAAAAATAATCCAGTAGGCGAAGAGCATGAATATGATGCTGAACGCTATGCTGGGGTTTTGGAACTGGTTAAAGAAAAATCAAATTGGGACAGTCCAATGCCTGGAGTACATCGGGGGGTAGCGGCTTATTTTTGCCATTTCTCCTATGTTGCCGAGGTGTTTGACATTGTAATGGAAAACAATCAACCCATAATACAAAAAGTATGGTGCGCAGTGGATTGTGGTATTGTGGTCAATCGTGAAGGAGCTATTAATATGATTGAGGGTGGGGTAGTTGACGGGATCGGACATGCCATGTACAGTGAGCTAAAATTCAAAAATGGTTCTTCTATACACAATAATTTCAATACCTATCAATTGATACGCCATCATCAGGCACCAAAAGAATTCGAAGTGTTCTTTGTAGAAAATGAAATTTCTCCTACTGGTTTGGGTGAACCCGGACTTCCACCAGCTGTAGGGGCGTTGGCCAATGCCTTGTATAAAGCTACAGGCACACGCTATTATCATACTCCTTTTGCCACTGCTGATCAGGAGGAATTAAAGATAGAGTTGGGATAAATTAAACGTTTAGCTAATTATTGAGTGGATAAATCAAAGAGGCATTGCCTGAATGGACAATTATAATAACCCTTTGTCAATTAGCGACTTTTTTAAATTAGCTTGATTTTCCCAAAAACGGTCTTTTATCTCCTGCATAATACCGTCAAACTCCGGGTGGCTTTTCAAAGGGTTAATCAGTGGATCCTTTTCCAAAAATAACAGAACCCAGTATTGGTAATTGTCTTGGGTAGAAAAAATCTTGAGTTGTTTAATGGCTTCCTCTGTTTTGCCTTCATGTGTGTACACCACAGCCCGCATGGCAGAATTATAAATGGACTCATCTTTTTCAAGGAATTCATTATATGCCTTAAAGTACTTTTTTGCCTGTTCTTCCTTACCCATCTTTTCGTAGGCCAGACCAATTTTGATGTCTTCCTGAGGAAAAATATCCATGCCATAAAGCTGTTCACTCAATACAAATTTTTCATAATAATAAAAGGCAGAATCATAGTTCTCCTGATAATAATAGACTTTCCCGACCTCTTGTAGGATATCCAGGCGTGTAGTATCCTTTTTCAATACCTGGATCAGATATTTCTTGGTCATTTCCAGGTCGTAGTCCTTGGCATATAAGATAAAAGCTTTGATATAGCCGTATTCATTCCGTGGATTGTAAGCCAGGCATTGGTTGATGGTTTCAAGGGCTTCTTCTACAAACCCATTCTGAATATAGGCATTGGCCAGGTGCAGATATATATAGCTGAGCTGTATGGAATCATTGGCTGGGATATTCAGCTGAATGCCTTTTAGTGCATATTCGAGGTATTTGGCAGTATTGGGAAGAAAACGGGCATAAATATCGGATAAGGTCTGTACAATAGATGAGGAGTTGGGATTGTATTCCAGGGCCTTTTCAAGGTGGGGTAAAGCCAGACGATACTCATCGGTATTCATATAATAAAAAGCCTTGGCCAATAAACTTTCCGCTGAACGAGAGTCATACAGCAAAGCCTTATCAGCATTGTTGTTGATCTGCATAGTATACTGTTTCTCCATCTGGTATGCGTCGAGAATGTGATAGGCTATGGCTATGTAGGCATAGGCCAGGGCAAACTGCGGATCCTCCTCGGTTGCTTTCTCAAACAAGGCTATAGAACCCAGCAAACCTTCCCCATTCATGATCTGAAACAGATCCAGCCCCTGTAAGTAGTAATCGTAGGCTTTCAGGTTTTCTGTTGGTATTTTCTCAATTTGTTCGAGTTCCGCAGGGGTAACAAAAGCCTTAATCGCATCGGCAATCTTGGTGGAGATCTCTTGTTGTAGTGAAAATATATCTTCTAACTTGTAATTATACTCTTCAGCCCATAAATGATGGTCATTTCTTGCATCAATCAGTTGTATATGGAGGAGAACTTGGTCGCCAATCTTCTGGCCACTGCCTTCCACGAAATAGTTAACATTGAGCTCTTTGGCAATCTCAGGAATGGCCTTGTCCGAGTTTCGATATCGTTCCACGGTGGTCCGGCTGATTACTCTTAGATCCTTGATTTTCTGTAGATTACTTAAAGTAGATTCCATCAATCCATTAATGAAATATACATTGGCAGAATCATTGCTCTCATTCTTAAAGGGCAACACTGCAATGGATTTTTCCAGATCAATAGCTGGCTCGGAACTGGGTGTCCGGTACTTATAAACCATCCCCACTACAATAACAATGGCCAGGATTGAGAATAGGATTAAATAGGTAGAGGAAATAGATTTTTTTGACTTCTGCACTTTGTGGGTTTCAACCTCCATAGGCTCCTCCATTTCTTTACCTACCTCACCCGGTGGAAAACCATACAGTTCTCTGAAGCATTTAATGAAATAGGACGTCGATCCGAAGCCCACCTTGTAGGAGATCTCAGATACAGAAAAGGAAGTTTCCTTCAACATATCCATGGCAATTTCAAGACGTATCTTGCGTATAAACTGACTGGCGGAAAGACCGCTGTTTTTCTGAATTTTCCGGAGCAGGTTGGAACGGCTCATATTCATTGCCTCTGCAAGCTCGGAAACACCGAATTGTTCGTTAGAGGCATGCTCTACGATGAGGGCCTGCGCATTTTCAAGAAAATTATCTCCGGATTGCATTAGGAATAAATATAGATGTAAAATTACAGCTGTCCAAGATAATTATGGTTACTCATGTTTTAGAATTAGAAACTAAACCAAACCGGTGAACGGTGAACGATTATAGGGTTAACGGTACGGTTAGAACTAGGTACTATGGACTAAGAACTATGATAATAAATTGACATCCTTCATATTTTACTGTTAAGCAATCACCTTTATTAATGGGATCATTTTAGAATAGGAGAGTTTGGCAAGCTTCGATTGAATTAACTAAATCAATTTACCTATTAAACAGAAAGAAGCCAATGTGTAACGATTATGGATTTTGCAGACAAATCCAGAGAGCAGTTATTTCAATACCATCAAATATAGCTGAAGGAAATCAAAGATGGTCCTGCAAAGAAGCATCCCAATTCTACAGCTACTCCAATGGATCAGTCGCTGAAGTAATAACTCAACTGCCTATTGCCAAAGAAATTAATTACATCGATGACAAGACGTTTTCCGAACTCGAAGGAAAAACTGAAACTATAATGCGATGCTGAAGAAACTTATTCTTTCAAAGAAATCTTCCAATTCTGTGAGTTTTTAATTCTAAGTCCTTCAGCGGAGAGTTTTCCCGCCCGGATGAACCGTTCGGACGGGCCTGGTTTTTTTGACGGCCAAAAAAGAACAGGGAATCAATTTTCATGTTGCTAACATAGTCATCCTGGCAGGGGCAAGCGGTGAAGGGTGTCATCAAAACCATCCTAAACCATACCAAATCACCCCTTAGACTTGCCTCATAATTTATACCCCTGCATCATAATTTATACCTCATCCGCAAACTTTATCTCTATCGCCGCATACCTCATAACTCTTGCCTCTGTTTTTGGCTGACCTTTGTAAAACAAGAATTATAAGTCAAACAAAAAACACATACGATTATGAAAGTACTCAAAATTAATTCCCTGAAAATGTTATTTAACATTGCACTCATCACTCTTTTATTGCCTGCCTGCGCTAAGTCAGATAGCGATAATAAAGAAAAGTCCGGAATAGACAAGCCAAAAATAGATATACACACAGCCATACTTACTGACAATCTTGAGGTAATCAAACAACACATTGAAGCTGGATCTGATCTCAACGAGAAAGAAGTATTTGGCGGCTCAACTCCATTGATTAGTGCAGCCACCTTTGGGAAAATTGAGATTGCAAAAGTATTGATAGATGCAGGAGCAGACCTGAATATGGTCAACAATGATGGGTCTACCGCCTTACATTCGGCAGCATTCTTTTGCCGGGTTGAAATTGTACAAATGTTAATCGATGCAAAATCGGATAAGACCTTGAAAAACAAGTTCGGTTCTACTGCACGGGAATCGGTAATGGGATCCTTTGCGGAGATCAAGCCTGTCTATGAACTAATGCAGCAACAATTGGGACCCATGGGTATGCAACTGGACATGAATGAGTTAGAAAAAACTCGTCCAGTCATTGCGATGATGTTACAATAATCTATTTAAAATAATACTACTATGATCACAGAAAGAAGACACGATATTGATTGGATGCGAGTTATTGCTATTGGCTTGCTTCTGATCTATCATATTGCCATAATTTTTCAACCTTGGGCCATGTTCGTTGGCTTTATCAGAAGCAATGAGTTGATGGAAAGCCTATGGAAGCCGATGACCATGCTTAATGTATGGCGTATTCCTCTCTTATTCTACGTATCAGGAATGGGGGTTTATTTTGCCATCCGCAAACGAAACTGGAAACAGTTGTTGTTGGAGCGTACGAAACGCATTCTCTTACCGTTCATTTTCGGTATAATTGCCATCGTTCCATTACATCTATACATATTTCAGGAATACTATAATCTGCCATTGAGCTATTCTCCACATCCTGCTCATTTGTGGTTTCTTGGGAATATTTTCATCTACGTTCTTTTGCTGTCGCCTCTTTTTTTCTATCTGAAGAAAAAAGAGGAAGGGAGATTCCGAAAAGGCTTATCTTACCTTTTAAGTAATCCAATAGGACCCTTATTACTATCGGTCTTTTTCGTCCTTGAAGTGTTAATTCTCAAGCCTCAGATATTTGAACTCTACGCACAAACCTGGCATGGCTTCTTTATTGGGTTTCTGGCATTCTTTTTTGGATTCTTGTTCGTATACAACGGAAAAGAATTTTGGCAAACCATACTGAAGTGGAGATGGTTTTACCTGAGTTTAGCAGTGCTTATGTATAGCCTACGATACTTCGTATTCGAGCTTCAATCCCCCTTATATCTCATGGCCATCGAGTCAAATTGTTGGATCTTTAGCGTATTTGGATTTGGTTACAAATATCTGAACCAGCCAAGTTCCTTGTTGAGCTACCTGAGTCAAGCCGCTTATCCGGTATATATTATCCATATGTTTGCCTTATATGCGGGAGCGATGCTCATCCTGCCATTAGAGATACCGGTGCTGTTAAAATTTGTAGCTATTGTTACGTTTACTGGAGTTGTATGCTATCTCATTTATGAATTCATTATTCGTAGGATCCTATTTCTCAGGCCATTGTTTGGGTTGAAAGGAAAATATCGTAGGGTTGAAAAAACAACAATTGTTCCTGAAGCCATTGAATCTATGAACTAACTTGGATCTTATGTAATTTCCAGGTCTAGGTTACAATGACTCTCATCTACATATAATAAGACGATAGAATATACTAAAAACGACCCGAGACATAGACATGCTCGGGTCGAATCATTGAACGGATTAGCCAGAACCTAGAATTCAATTCTATAACTAATACTTGGAATCACTACCATTGAATATTGGCGCTCTACTGACTGTGTTTCGAGGTTCCAGATATCTGACTGCCATTCTTCCGTTGAACTCGAATTTAAGACCTGAAGACTCCATACAGAGGAATAATTGGGCTTATTTTTTCTGTAGCTTACATTGAACGACCAGATGGGTGTATCACTAAATCTTTCTGAGAAGGTAAGTTCACCATTGGTTTCATCATAAACCACTTCCTCTTTGACTGCAGAAGCCTCATTATCAATAGCGTCTGCACGATTCCCTCCAAGATAATTCAGGCGAATATTAGCACTCAATGTATTGTTGTCCTTTTTTCCTACCTGCCATTCTTTTCCAAATACTGCATTGAAAGTATAATTCTTATTAAATCGGGTATTCCGGTCAATTCCATCCTCAGCAGTATATTTCGAATCAAAGACAGAACCTGTCAGCATCCAGTAATAACCACGGTTATAGTTACGTTCCAGACTGACATCTATTCCAAGGTTTCTTGCAGTTCCATTGCTGACCAATTGTTCATCAAAAAACAGGTTGTTTTGTACGTTTAATGTTGAAATATAACTATCAGGCACAACTGGTACAGCGGTTAGATATTGAAAATAAGGTTCAATAGTCAGTTTAAGATTTTCTTTGAGCCTGTTATTGTAGGATAATACGAAATGATGAGATTTCATTAAATCCAGATTTTTATTGGGTGTATTACCAAACTCATCTTTGACAAAATAGGTAGATAATGCCTCGGGTTTTGTATGCAGACCATAAGCAAAGCCCAGGTTGCTTTTTTCATCCAACTGATAGTTTACGGATACTCTGGGTTCAATGGTAAAATTCTTGTTTAGCTCAAAATATTGAGAGTGTAACCCGGCATTAAGCGTCCATTTTCTTGCCAGAATAAATTGTGACTGACTGTAAAACTGAAACTGTAAGCTGTTCCCATTTTCATCAATACTTTTCTCAGGCATAGATTGAATATCTTCCGCGTTTGCAAGAAACAGGTCATAACCGAGCTGATTTATAGTTACACCTGAGCGATTGAAATGCCGATCATTAAAATAAGTTGTCAATTTAGACTGAAGGTTCACTGTGTAACTATTTTTTTCGATCTTGGATTGAGGATGCTCCAGAAGGTTATTATCAAGATATTGCTCCTTGAATGAAGTTCCGTGGCCGGTAAATGCTAAACTTGAATTCAATACCGTCCTGGACCCAAGATTGATTTTATGATTTAACCCCGTTGCATACATGTATTGTGAAGTCTGTGAATTTTCACGGTCACCCTCGCTTTCCCATTCTAGGGAATCTGTTGCCTCTATATCTATGCCGTCCAGTGCAGCCAGAGACCAAAGGGAGAAGGTTCCTGCATTTTCAGTCGGCATTTTTATTTTGAAAGAAAGGTCTTGGTATTTGAGAATTCCAGCATCAGAGGGAAGGAATGCTCCGATAAGTGCCAATGTAGAATAACGATAATTGAAAAGATAGCTGGATCCATTTTCTTTATTCAAAGGACCTTCTGAGGACAGGTCTATTCCCAGAATCCCGGCCTCAAAGGTATGTTCCCGTTGTGAGGAATTTCCGTTTCGCAGATTGATGTCAAATACCCCTGAAGTCGCATTCCCATATTCGGCAGGAAAAGCTCCACTATGGAAATCTGAGTTACTTAACATTTGGCTGCTTAGAACGGTCAATGCACCTGCACCAGCGATCGTCAGATCCGCAAAGTGATTAGGGCTTGGGATCTCCACACCCTCGACTCTCCATAATAATCCTGATGGATGATTTCCCCGTACCGAGATCGCATTGCTGCTCACGGTAGGAGCCGCAACTCCTGCAAATGAAGATACCATACGTGCTGGATCATCCATACCACCTGCATATCGTTTGGTTTCTTCCACAGTGAACTGACGACTACTGATGGTGGCCAGTTCATTTATAGGCTTGTCTTTATCTGCCTTAAACTCAATAGTGACTCCCTCCAGGGTTATAACCTCTTCATTCATACGAATATCCAGTATTACTTCTTTGCCTGAACTGACCAAAACCTCACTGGCAACATAGGTTTTATGCCCAACTCTTCTAAATTCAAAATCCCGTCTTCCGACAGGTACGTTTTCAAGAATAAATGTTCCGTCCACATCGGTCGATGTTCCGTTTAAGGGATCCGATCCTATAAGTATAATAGTGACCCCAAAGAGTTCTTCCCTTGTGGCTTGATCGGTTACTTTTCCTTTTACTGTTTGAGTAATAATTTGTGCAACGGATCTTTCGTTTAATCCGATAATACATAATGCGATAATAAATAATTTTTTCATGGCTAAATCCTTTTTAATTGTTTCTTAAAACAAAGGAATAGCATATGCTGATTAGAATCGCCCAACTTTATAATGTTGGACAAACTACCTGTACAGGATTATAATATTGGACACCTAAGTGCTTGAAAAAGAAATGATTAATAAATTTTATAAAAAATAAAAAAATAGAGAAAGTCTAAGATGCCTTCATGAAATGGGAGGATATGTACTGGGAAGGAGTTAAACCTTTATGTTTTCTAAAAACTGAATTAAATGTGGATTTGGAATTAAAACCAGAATCAAGAGCAAGAGCTAAAAAGCTAAAATGAGGATCCTCACTTACTCGTTGGATGAATTCTTCCACCCGGTACTTGTTCACGAAATCATTAAAATTTTGTCCTTCAAACTGGTTAATGATCCTGGAAAGTTGATGTGGCGTAATCTCAATATGATTTGCCAGGGAATTTAGTGTTAAATTTTGCTCCAGATAAGGTTTTTTTTCATCCATGAGCTGAAGGAGAGTCATGTGTTTATCAGTAGCTAACTCTTCCATCAGGCCTGAATTTTTATTAGACTCCTTTGATTGTTTAAGGGTTTCTACAACTACCTGATCGGTAAATATATTTTCATGCCTAATGCCAAAATATCCCAAACAAAGAATAGCAAAAACTATCATGGAATAGAAAATATAATCCGGATTGAAAGGGTAGGAGATTTCCATCAAAGCTCTGGATAGCAGAACTATAATCCCTGTTAGGACAATAAGTACGACACCCCAAATAAAACCCTTTAGCCAGTCTAAATTAATTCGTTCTGTATTTGAAAAATTGTCTTCTATGAGGTTTTTATAGGTATTGAGTAAGCGATAAGAGTATAAAGAATAACTAATACCAGAAA
>Ga0316204_10012097_pt1 | contig 10619 bp, 7 predicted proteins | sample 6monrhotite_MG_2_FD_205661 | JGI IMG/M metagenome (GOLD analysis project Ga0316204, IMG submission 205661) | Microbial mat bacterial communities from mineral coupon in-situ incubated in ocean water Damariscotta River, Maine, United States -... | ecosystem: Environmental > Aquatic > Marine >... | reverse complement strand
ATGGCATCATTCGCAAGGGTCAGAAAATCCGCATGATGGCCGCTGGCTCCACGCATCTGGTTGAACAGGTCGGTGTCTTCCGGCCCAAGACTGAAGTAGTGAGCCAGCTTGGTCCCGGCGAAATGGGCTACATCATTGCCGGTATCAAGGAAGTGGCGGATACCAATGTCGGTGATACCATCACCGATGACAAACGCCCTGCACCCCAAGCCCTGGCCGGATTTAAACCCAGTGTACCGGTGGTTTTCTGTGGCCTGTTCCCGATTGATAATGGCGATTATGGCCGTCTGCGTGAAAGCCTGCAGAAATTGCGCCTGAACGATGCCAGTTTTGAGTTCGAGCCGGAAACATCCGCTGCTCTGGGTTTTGGCTTTCGTTGTGGTTTCCTCGGGCTGCTGCACCTGGAAATCATTCAGGAACGCCTGTCCCGTGAATTTGACCTGGATCTGATTACTACAGCTCCCAGTGTGGTCTACAAGATTTACAGTAATGACGGCTCGATGATTGAACTGCACAATCCGGTTGATATGCCGGACCCGGTGCATGTTGAATACATCGAAGAGCCCTGGATCAAGGCCACCATCATGGTGCCGGACGAACATCTGGGCAGTGTGCTGAAGTTGTGTGAAGACCGTCGTGGCGTTCAGGTCGACCTGACCTATGCCGGCTCACGTGCCGTCGTGGTCTATCGCATTCCGCTGAACGAAGTGGTCTTCGATTTTTATGATCGTCTGAAGTCCGTCAGTCGTGGTTACGCCAGTTTCGACTATCAGCTGGACGGCTACGAAACCGGCGACCTGGTCAAGATGTCCATTCTGGTCAATGCTGAACCGGTTGATGCTCTGGCGGTGATTGTGCCCAAAGGCCAGGCCGAATCCCGGGGGCGGTCCATGTGTGAGCGCCTGAAAGACCTGATCCCGAGGCAGCTGTTTAAAATCCCGATCCAGGCCGCCATCGGCGGGCGGGTCATCGCCCGTGAAACCATCGCCGCCATGCGCAAGGACGTAACGGCCAAGTGTTACGGCGGTGATATCAGCCGCAAGCGCAAACTGCTCGACAAGCAGAAAAAAGGTAAAAAGCGCATGCGCAGCTTCGGCAAGGTGGATATCCCGCAGGAAGCCTTTATCGCCGCCCTGAAAACCGGCGACGACTGAGCAGGCTGAGGCTGGAGCGTTTCCGGCTTTAACGGAAACGCAGGTTTTCCTGTAACCTAAAGTGGACGCCAAATCCAAAGGCAGAAGCGGTTCCGTTTAAACCGGAACCGCCCTAGCTCTGGTTATCTGATTTCGTGCCGATGCCGAACAGCAGGACCAGAACCGGTCCGCTGACGCCGAAAACCAGCCATGCCGGTTGTTGTAGCAGCACGACAAAGGCATCCCACATGGATGGCACCAGATAGCGCTGTACGATGGCCTGAGACAGGTTCAGGCTGCCACGGTCTATCAAATACCACAGCTCGCCGATCGCCAGTCCGCGATAAGCACCTGTTTCCAGGGCTGCAATGGTTTCCGCACCCAGCGCCATAAGGGCGACGGCGCAGATCAGCCAGCCAAAAATTCGTCCAATGATCATAACAGCGCGAAGATTAACCCCTCTGGCTCATTCTGCAAGCTGCTGTGGTACAGGTAAGGCATCATCCGGCAGGAAATCAGCTTCAAATGCTCGTGTGCAAGGTCAGGGCTGTGCTAAAATATCCCCGGTCACTCTCATCGGGATACATGAATAAATGCACCTCAAGAAATATTTTGCTGCTCTCGCTGTTTCTGTCGCTGCGTTCGCGGCGGCCTCTGTTTTAACGTCGGGCAGTTTGCGGGCTGAGACGGTAACTGAATGTGACCGCCTGGCGACCGATCCCATGGACCGGGCGCGGGTTACCGATGGTGCCTCCTTCCAGCAGCTGATGAGTGATGAAGCGCTGGAAGCCTGCACCAGAGATGCCGTTATCCAGGCCGACAACCCCCGCCTGGCCTATCAGTACGGACGTTTGCTGCTGCTGCGCAAACAAAAGATACAAGGTCTGAAGTATGTGATCCGCGCGGCGGAAAAGGGGCACCTCGCGGCGCAGCTGTTGCTGACCAGCGGTTACAGCTCGGGCAACTATTTCAAGGGCGATGCCAAGCAGGCTTATTCCTGGGCCGAAAAAGCGGCGACCCAGGGCAGCAAATATGCCCAGGCCTCAGCCGCCACCTGGCAGGTCGAAGGCAATGGAACCACTCAGAAAACTGAAAAGGGACTGGCCCGGCTGGAAAACTATGCCGCTACCGGAAACACCTACGCCAGTTTTTCCCTGGCGGTAATTTACCGTCAGGGCGTTTACGCAAAAACCGACCTCGACCGGGCGATCGGCTATTATGATGCGGCCCGCAAGGGTGGCCTCGGGGCGGCGCATTCTGCCCTGGCGCTGATGTATCTGGGCGGTGAAAGCGTCAAAAAGGACGTCGACCGCGCCTACAGAATTTTTCTGGATGGGGCCGAGGCCGGGCATGTCGGTGTGCAACTGCTGCTGGCCCGTAATCTGGCTGAGGGCTTCATCCCGGTCGAAGATGGCACCGCAGAAGCTGTGAAGTGGATGTGTGCCGCCGGAAAACGCGGTGAAAGCCTGCATTTCGAACTTTTCCGCCGAAAAATCACCTGTCCGGCAAAATAAGACAAAAAATCAGCCTCCCGGCCGCTCACGTATTGTAAGCGAAGGGCGGCGGTGCTAGTTTCCGCCCCGAAACGGAGAGGTGGCCGAGTGGCTGAAGGCGCACGCTTGGAAAGCGTGTATGCGGGAAACCGTATCGAGGGTTCGAATCCCTCTCTCTCCGCCAATTACCCAGGTTCTGATTAGTCTTTCAGGCGGCTGAGGCCTGCCAGTTTCAGCATGTGTTTTTCATAACCAGGTTCGCTGATGCCTTTGCGGATTTTGCGCAGGAAATATTTTTCAAAGGCAATTTTGGCAACATGTACCCATTTGCCTTCCGACGACCAGTTAATGTTCCGTGGTGGAATTTGCGGTACAGCAATAAATGCAGCACCACTATCCCCGAAATCAGCAAGGCAGGCGGCACTCCAGGTGGCCTCTTGTGTTATTTCCTTGCCGTCGATCATGGCGCGAATATTGTGCGCTGTAGCAGTGACCATGCTTTCGATCATGAAGCCGGTCTTCGGACAGCCGGTTGGCACAGGCGTGACTTCCACAGGCGGAATAGCAACACAGACCCCGACTGAAAAGATGTTTTTGAAGTTCGGGTTTTGCTGGTGATTATTAATGATGATGAAATCCCGGGGGTTGCCCAGTCCCTCAATGCCTTTGACCGCATCAATGCCGCGGAATGCCGGCAGGATCATTGACCAGGCATTTTCCAGTTCGTGATCCTGAATGGCTTCGCCTTTGTCATTATGTTCAGTGGCAAAAATCTTTCCTTCTTCAGCCTTGGTAATTTTGGCGTTGCATATCCAGTTGATATGGCGTTCGCGCATGACGGATTCGACCATGCCCTTGGTGTCACCCACACCGCCCAGGCCCAGGTGGCCAACATAAGGTTCAGGTGAAATGTAGGTCATCGGCACCTTGTCGCGGATTTTTCGTTTGCGAAGATCTGTTTCAATTATCAACGCCATCTCAAGCGCAGGGCCAAAACAGGAAGCGCCTGCAGCCGCCCCAATTACGATGGGGCCAGGATTTTTCAGAAACTCTTCATAGGCTTTTCCGGCGGCAACGGCATGGTCGACATGACAGACAGACTGGGTGTGCCCGTCAGGACCCAGGCCCGGAACTTCGTCAAAGGCCAACTCCGGACCGGTGGCGATAACCAGATAGTCATAATCGATTGTGGTGCCATCGTTCAGGTCTACCTGGTTCTTGTCAGGGAGAACCCGTTTGGCGCCAGCAGATGTGAAGTTGATTTTTTTCCTGGCAAGAACTGTCGGCAGGTCGATGCAGATGTCCTTCTTTTTTCGCCAATGGACCGCGACCCAGGGGTTGGACGGGACGAACTGGAAATAGTCATTGTTGGAGATCACGGTGATCTCCTCATCTTTTTTCAGCAAGTCCTTCATTTCATAGGCCATGGGAAGGCCGCCGATGCCAGCGCCGAGTATTACGATATGGGTCATGGAAGTGGTCCTTCAAAAGAAGTTTTGAAGCTTCCATAATATCACACAAAAATACTGTTTAATAGGAGAATCGATACGTGCCTGAAGGCTGTGACAAACGCTTTGTGGTCTGATTGCCGTTATAGTGGCACGGTCGTTATGGCTAACGACTTTATCGGCGGTGAACAGGTGGGTTGGTGAAATATCAGGGCCGGGTGACTACCTGCCACTCAGAAGTATCTTTGAGAAAATCGACCCGCCTGATCTAATTATTTTTTCCTCCCGTTTGTATCTGTAGTACCATGAAGACCTGACAAAAAAGGTTGGATGGCCTCATGCGTATCGCGATGAAGGTTCTGGTGACCACTGTCGGCTTGCTGGTATGTATCCAGGCGAGCCGGGCGGATTTTGTGCTGCCAAACACCAAAGCCAACAAGGCGCGTGGTGTGGTCGGTTGTATCCAGCGCAGCAGTGGCATCGATTGTTCCAGCCGGGCGACACCCCGGACGTCATCACCGCCCTCTTCGACAACTTCCCGCTCTTCGACGTCTCCGTCTTCCTCCTCCTCTTCTTCCAGTTCCAGTTCCTCCCGGCGTGATCTGAACGCTTTCAAAATGCAGGAATTCAAACTGCGCCAGATTGAAATGCAGAAAATTCGTCTGATGCAAATAGACCGGTTGCGGTCGAAGATGGGCTTTCCGGATATTGATACCAGCGCCCTGGTCCGGCCTGAGACAAATCCCGTCCGGCAACCGGCAGGTCCTGATGTGCGGCAACGAATTCAGTCCCTGCGGCAGCGACTGGCCGAGCAACGCGCCGTGATTGAAAACGTGTTGGGTGACAGACCTGTTGACTGGGACGGCAGCCTTGTGGCTGCTGATAAACGTTCGGGGTATCCATTTTTCGAAAAAGGGAACAAGGGGTCAGCCCCGGTGGACCTTGGTCGCAGCGCAAGAGGCGGATTGTTTGATCCGCGGTTGTTGAAAATGCCAAAACAGAAAGTGGTATTTTCGGAACCGCCGCCACCGGATTTGGTGACTTATATCAATGAACCGGCAAGGCGAACGCTGGTTCAGGATACGGCGGTGTTGAGCAATGCCGTTTACAAACTTGCAGCACCACCGGGATACAATTTTCTGGGAGGGGTCAGTCACCGCGAAGGAACAGGGTTTCAGGCTGCAGCTTATCGAAAGGGCAAGGATGGTCCGATCATAGTTGCTTTTCGCGGTACGGAAGAAAGGAAGGATTTGCGGGCTGATGTTGGTCTGGCCTGGCAAACGGAAGATGTCGCCATGCTGAAAGGTCAGTTAAATGAGGCGTGGGCCTTTACCGACCGGATTCGCCGTCAGAACCCGGGGGCTGAAATTGTCCTGACCGGGCACTCCCTGGGTGGTGCCCTGGCCCAGATGGAAGGTGCACGCACGGGCTTCAGGACCGAGACCTATAATGCACCTGGCGTGGCCGCTCTGATGGTTGAGCGCTATCCAGGCAAGCAGATTGACACTTCAAAAATTACCAACCACCGCCGTGAAAGCGATGTGGTCAGTATGGCCGGTGAACATATCGGCAAAACGGTGGTCTACCCCGACCCTGATCCGTCACTGCTTTCCAGCGTCGTTGAAGGCGTCAGCGGCGGCATCAAAACCGGAACGGTGGCCGGGCCCTTGCAGCAGCTGGGGCTGCAGGTGCCAAAAGACCGGATTGATCCGGAGAGCAAGTTGGCGACTTCGTTGCGCGTTCATGGATCACTCGACTTTCGCCATGATCTGAATGACCGGACATCGCCTGCCTATCGTGTTCTGTCAGATAACGATCCGGCAGCGCTGTCAGCACAGGTTGCGAACCGGCAAAGCGGCCTGGATGCCCTGAAAACCCGGGTTGACGACATCAAGCAGAAAACCTGGTCGGCCCTGCCGGCACCCATCGCTGATTTCACGGCCCGGGCATTGGAAGAAGGACGCTTTCTGAAGAGAAAGGCGGGTGAAAGTGTGGTCGGTGACCTGACCGGCAAGGCCTATGGTGCGGCCAAGGATGTGCTTCAGACACAGGTGCCTTATGGCGCAAAAATCCGGGCAACCTGGGATGTGGGCAGAGATCTCGACAAGGCCCTGAAGAGCCACGCCGGCGACTGGACGAAGGAGAATTTTAATCTCGTCAGCAGAGGAGCCGCTGATGTGGGCGGCGCTGGTTCCGGCACACTGTCGGCGGGTGAGGTCGAACGTTACAAGGAGAAAAAAGCCAAAGACACATTTGATCTGTCCAAAGAACAGTCGGAAAAAATTCTGGAATGGCGGCAAGGTATGCGTCAACCGGCGAGGCCTGTGCAGACCTCAAAGGTGCCAGCACGGCGGCCAAGATGGAACTGAGGACAAAAAAGTGTTGAACCCGGGTATCCTGCATCATTTGAAAACAACCGTGCTGCTGTTGGTTTTCAGCTTTGTCATCCTGTTGATCTGGGGAAGGGCGACGGCTGCTGATTTGCCGGTCGCCGGTGCTGTGCCAGACGGTTTCCGCATCAAAATGCTTTTGTCGGTGCAAGGGCTTGTATCGGCCAAACAGGGACCAGAGGTATTGTTTGCTGTTGACGGGGCCGGGCGCCCTTCGGTGTTGTCAGGGCGCCGGATGCTGCTTCTTAAACATACTGACGGTGTAAGCGGAGCTGTCTGGCATTTGCCTGGCAGCGATCCTGTCGACAGCCATGCCTGGATGGAAGACGGGACCCTGCTGGTTGTCTCAGGCCATCGGCTCGGCGCTCCTGGAAACAAAGGTTTTCAGGTGTTGATGGAATTGCCATCGGCAGGCATGAAAATTGTGCCCGCCGGGGCAAGTAGATTTTATTTATTCGGCGGCGATACGATTGAGCAACGTCGCAACCTGTATCTGGTCAGCAAGGATGGCAGGTTGGGCCATCTGTTGAGAATGCCAGGCGCGGTCGATGCGGTAGCCGGCGATGGTGAGCTGACTTTTGTCTCACAAGGGTCTTCTGTTTATCGGGTCAGTCCGGGTCATCCGCCGCTCGAAGTTTATCGCTCTGCCGGTGATATTGTGTCGCTGGCCCTTGCAGGTACGGACGGATTGTTCTTTACCAACAACGAAGGCGCCGGATATCTGTCCGGGCCAGGGCGCGGGTATCTGTTCCTCGCGGGGACAGGGGCAAAGCTCGGGGTGCATGGGCAGTCCCTGTATGTCCTTCTACCAGGACGCGGGGTGTTCCGGGGTGAACCGGTTTCTGCTTTTGATAACCTGACCCGGGAAGCGGAGGAAGCTTCCGGGACGGTTTTACGGGCGGATGCCTTGTTTGATCAGGCGTTGGCTGCCGACCGACGGGGCGGTTACGAGTTGTTTGCCATTGCCTGGTATCGCGCCTGGCTTGCCGCCGCGCCACGTGCTGAAAAGGGGGGTGCTGTACGGCGACGGATTGCTGTCATTGAAGCGGATGTTGAAGCAAGGGTTCATGTGCTTCTGAACAAGGTCGCAGAAACCGCGCCTGTGCTGCACGACCAGACTGCCCGGTCGAAGGCCTTGCGGAAAATCGGCTCGATTATGGCAATGGCAGGAAACCCTGACGGGGCGGCGAGAGTCGTGGCCTCTTTGATGTCTGCGCAGGATCGTGATCTCGTCCGACTGCAAATCGCCGGCGCACAAGCCTGGGGCGGTGACAGTAAAGCGGCGCTGGCAACAACGACCAGGATGAAGTCTGCGGGCTGGGTCGGCAAAGCGGTTATGGAAATTTCGGCAGCGCAAGCTCACAGTGGTGATCTCGCCGACGCCTTGATTACAGCGAAAACTCTGGTTGACCCACAGGACCGGGCTCTGGCGATGACAGGGATTGCCAGAGCGGCCCGGGCCATCAGCAATACCGATGAGGCGGCAAAAGCTCTTCAGGCGGCGCGGCAGGCGGCCACACAGATGTCCCCGGGAGCCATTCAGTCGGTCGTTCTGGATGGCATTGAGGGGGCTGATCAGTCGGGCCCCCTGACCAGCCAGTCAGAAGACGATGTCTGGGAAAGCATTGCCGGAGAGAAATTGAACAAACCGGTCTTTCTTGATTTTAGTGTGTTCTGGCGCTCCCTGCGTGGAAAACCTGCTGATCAGGTGGTGAACCGTCTGCTTGGGGCCGCTGGTGAATATGCGAATGCTTTGGCCCTGGTGCGAAAGACCGAAGTCCAGTGGTGGGTTCACCGAGGTGTCTTTGCGGCCCCGGAGTAGTCCTGCCGCCACACGTGAAGATTTACATCAGCCTGACAAAGGTGGATAATAAGGTTTCAGAACAGGAGCGTCCGTGACATGAAACGGTTTGCAGCAAACGTTCTTTTGATTGGCGCCTTGTGTGTCGGCGCTGCAGGTTTGTTCTCTCCGCTTCTTTCAGTTTCCCTGCCTCCATTGATCTCAATCGCATTTGCCGACGATGATTCCCGCACGCTTGAAGAGCGGCGAATGGAACGCGGCTATATCCTCAGAGAAAATGCAAAGGATAATGCCCGCGAGGGGCTGGGTTATGAACCCGTGCCACCTGGCCTTAATGTTCGAAACATTGATTATTTTACTCTCAGTCAGCAGATCCGTCGTCTCGGTGCCATGGTCCGCGAGTTGTCAGCCACTATGGACCCTGCCGCAATTATACCGCCGTCCGGGCGAACCTTGATACCGGGCGGAGATGCACTCGCGATTCATGGCCCGGAAGGCCCGACCACGCGGTCGGTGAAACTTATTCTGGAATACAGGCTGCTGCTGGCGGGCAACCCGCGTCTCGTCGTTGGAGATGTCAGCGATGACGGGACAGCGGTGCATGCCCATGTGGTTACCCGGGATGGTTCACTGGTCGAGGCTTATCGGATCGACAAAAAGTCCGGAGCGTGGGAGCCGGTTCGCTGAGCTGTATCCAGCGCAGAAAAAGGAAAGAAGGTGTGTCATGAGAACAGATATCATACAGCTTTCAAAATGGTTCCGGATCAGTGTTCTGCCTCTGACTATGTTGGTTCTGGCTGTCGGACTGACCGCCTGCCAAACGGCCGGTGGTGGATCAGAAACAACCGCCGAGGCGGGAGAAGCCAAGTGGACGGAACCAGTCCTTGCGCCGCTGCCGGTCCAGGTCGGTCCTAAAAAAGTGGTTGCTGTTGGTAAATTCGGGGCCATCGGTGCCTTTACGGCCAAGTACGGGGACTGGGATATTGGTGATGGTGTCGCCGCCATGTTGACCACCGCATTACTGGATTCCGGACGGTTTGAAGTTGTCGAACGAGCAAACATTTCACAGGTCCTGGCTGAACAGGAAATGAAGGCAGGCGGGATCACAAGTTCGGAATCCGGCCCCCAGGTTGGCCGTGTGACCGGGGCGCAATTTCTGATTTATGGTTCGGTGACTGAATTTGGCGCCCATGACAAGGGCAGCGGGTTCAGTATTGGTGCATCCGGGGGAGGTTTGGGAAGTTTGCTCAGCACGGCGTTGTCACGTCAAACGACAGAAGGCAGCGTGGCCATGGATATACGTATTGTTGATACCACCTCGGGCCGGATCGTTGAAAGCCGGCGGGTACAGCAAAAAATCTCCTCTACTGGATGGGATGTCAGCGTCGGATATCAAGGCGTTAATCTGGGAACAAATCAGTTTTACAAGACACCGCTGGGTGAAGCGACCCGCAAGGCTCTGGAACAAGCGGTGCACGGTATCAGCCTGACTGCCAGCAAGGTAACCTGGGTCGGGCGGGTGGTCGAATATGATGGCAGACAACTCTACGTCAACGCAGGCACACGAAGTGCTGTTTCCGTTGGTGACAAATTTATGATCGAAAAACAGATCAAGCGTTTGACCGATCCAACCACCGGAGAAGTGCTGCGTGTTATCCAGGAACCTGTCGGGATTCTCGAGATTACCGATGTGGATGAAAAGATCGCCTGGGGGAAATTTATTTCTGTAGGCGCCTTGCTACCCGAACGGGGAGATCTTGTCATGCCGGTCAAGCGGTAATTCAGTCATGCCCGGTGAGTTAAGCCGCCGTTTTCAAAATGCGGAAGTCAGTTCAAATTCCGTTTAGATAGGCTCTGAACTGTCTCCAGAAGTTCTGCTCGCTGATACGGCTTGTAGATTATGATCGCGGTGTCAATTGCCACGGCGGTTTCGACGAACTCCACATCACTGATGCGACCCGGATCCACTGCATCTGTGAAAAGCAGGTCGACGTCGCTATCCTCTTTCAAAACTCTGTGTGACGTTCAACAGAACAAAGCCAACGACCTTGTCTGGGCCACATTTGCCCGGAGTTCCGTTTTGTTGCGCAAACGAATTTCATTTTTGTCGTCCGCAAGAAATGGTATGTCCCCACGGGTCGACAGAGCCAAAAGTTCCGGAAAATTCATAGCGGTATTACGCTCCAGGCGCATGAATAATTCACGGGTTCAAGTCAGGACTTTGCCCTTGCCCGAATGCATGCTGGCCGGGCATAGCAGGTCTCAATCCACTGTGTCACGTTGGTAAACTCACTGTAATCCGTTTTGGTCTGTTTGAGTAAGCTCATGACAGCGGCCAGATTAAGGTCTGCAAT
>Ga0316204_10012096_pt1 | contig 10619 bp, 5 predicted proteins | sample 6monrhotite_MG_2_FD_205661 | JGI IMG/M metagenome (GOLD analysis project Ga0316204, IMG submission 205661) | Microbial mat bacterial communities from mineral coupon in-situ incubated in ocean water Damariscotta River, Maine, United States -... | ecosystem: Environmental > Aquatic > Marine >... | reverse complement strand
AAGATATCTAATTGAATGTGACAAACTGAAAGGTGTTTTCAGTAAAGGTGGTCATTTGAGCAACAAGCTTCGCTTAGTGGGAAAAACCAAAAGGGAGCTTACCAATCTGGTCTCGATGCAGCAGCAAGCCGTATTTGCGCTGGATACTGAGGGCTATCTTATCTACCTTAATCAGGTGGCAGAACAGTTGTTCGGCTGTTCTGCCTCTGATTTATCTAAACAATCATTTACTCAAACTCTCCAGGTACACGATCATAGTGGCCCTTTATGGCCGGGTATTTTGCTTGGTCATGCCGATTATTCACAAGGTATTACCGCAGGCAGCGCCAGCTTTGTTGATAACGCAGGGCGTAAACACTATTTCGCTTACGTAACGGTCCCCGTTATTGAGTACGAGCAGCTGACGGGCTTAACCGTACTTTGTAGCCCCTTGGCGGGTGTTGATAGTGATATGCATGCGCTGCATCTTCTACAAGAGGTAGCCGCGCACTCTTCACAGCCGTTGATTACCTTTTCGGAGAATGGCTTGGTTGGTAGTGTTAACCGTTCTGCACAGCAGAAACTCGGCTATAGCCGTGACCAAATCAACGAAGCGGGCGGGATGTCAGCGCTGTTTGTCGAGGCGCAAGCGTTGGACAGTTATCTGTTGGCAATCCAGTCTGGGCGACAGTGGCAGGCTTCCCTCGCACTGCAAGATCACGCAGGGGCGATGATTGCAGCGCAGCTCCATTTGATGCCAGTACTAAACCCTGTTGGAGAAATTCTTTTTTTCGCATGCAGCTGTGGTGACTTGTTAGAGAGCCCTAAATTGCCTGCGTTACAAGACGGCTATCAACAGATGATTGAGCAAGCGGATAGTTTGATTATTCGTTTGGACAGTAACGGAACGCCGAGCTTTGTTAATGACTACGCACAAGTGTTGTTGGAGCCATTGAAAGGGAGTCAGCAGCTGGAGTTTGTGATTAACAAGGTGTTACCTGGCGATGTCAGTGAGCTACTGAAGCAGGGAGCCGAGCGGGGCTCGATTGCTTTGCATAGTAATCTGCCCACTCCGACAGGGTTGCTTTTGCCCTTGATTTGGTCGATTAAGCCGCTACATAACGAGCGACAACAGTTCGATGGTTTGCTCTGTATCGCCAATATCAATCGTACTGATAACGATATTAATCGGGAACTACAGCACTATTATCAGCGCGCAATGTTAACAATGCAGCAGATAAACGAAGGCGTCATTGGCCTCAATCAGCATGGCGAGATTGAGTACCTCAACCCGGTTGCTGAGAGGTTAACGGGCTGTGTGAGTCGTGAAGTGTATGGCAAGCCTATGATTGAGGTGTTTAAGGCTTGTGAAGAGCAGAGTGGGCAGCCCGTTGAGGGATTAGTCTGGCGGGCTTTGCGCACGGGTGAGGCGTTATCAGACGCAACAGAATGCCTTTTAAAGCGTTATGATGAAAGTGATTTACTGGTTCATTTTTCCTGTTTGCCGATGAAAAGTGCGAACGGATCACTAGATGGCGCTGTATTGCTATTTGAGGATATCACTGAGCGGCGTGGTATCGAGCGTCAGCTTATGTATCAATCTAGTCACGATGCCCTAACGGGGTTGTTTAATCGACGCGAGCTAGAGACCCAGCTAGCTAAGATGATTAATAAATCTCGCAGAACCTCTCAATGCAATACGCTGCTGGTGATGGATCTTGATCAATTTAAAGTGATCAATGACACCTGCGGTCATGTGGCGGGTGATGTACTGCTCAAGCAGTTTTCCGCTCTGTTGCAGGGGGTGTTTAAGGCACTTAAAAACGTTTTACTTGCGCGTATGGGTGGAGATGAGTTTGGGGTGTTGCTCTACGAGATGGAGCAACCCGCCGCACAGCGTATGGCGCAACAGCTCTGTGATGCCGTCGAACAGTTTAGATTTACCTGGTTTGAGCGCAGCTACCGCTTCGGAATCAGTATTGGTATTGCTTCCGTTGATGGTGATAGTGGCAGCATGGCCGAGGTGTTGAGTGCGGCCGAGTCGTCTTGTTATCTTGCGAAAGAGCGTGGTCGGAACACGATACATGCTTACTCAGCAGACGATAGTTTATTGAGTCAACGACGCGGCGAAATGCAGTGGCTACACCGTATTAACCGAGCGCTTAAGGAGGGGAGTTTTTGCCTCTATCATCAGAAAATCTTACCCCTGAATAGTTATCGCTTTTGTGGCTACCCGCATTCTGAGATTTTAGTTAGGATGGTGGATGAGCAGGGGCGATTGATTGGCCCTGCATCGTTTATTGCCGCGGCGGAGCGCTACCAGCTGATGGCGGATGTAGACCGTTGGGTCGTTAATAAGGTGTTTAATACCTTGCAGGTTGATGGCAATAGCCGTCAGCAAAGCTTCTCGATTAATCTTTCTGGGCAGACACTCAGCGATGAAAATGTGTTGGATTATGTGGTGGAGCAGACGAAACAGCTGGATATCTCTCCCGACAAAATCTGTTTCGAGATAACGGAAACAGCGGCAATTAACAACATGCACGCAGCGCAGCGTTTTATTCATGAGCTGAAAAATAGGGGCTTCCATTTTGCGTTGGACGACTTTGGTAATGGCATGTCATCGTTTGGCTATCTGAAAGAGCTTCCGGTTGACTATCTAAAGATTGATGGTAGCTTTGTGCGCGATATGATCAAAGATCCGACAAATTTTGCCTTGGTTGAATCCATTAACAATATGGGGCACGCAATGGGTGTGCAAACTATTGCTGAATATGTGGAAGATGATGCCACGCTACAGCGGCTCTGGGAGCTGGGTGTCGACCATGTGCAAGGCTTTTGTATGGCCAAGCCAGTGCCGTTGTGGCAGAGTTTACGTTCAGATTAATCGACTTACGGAATTACTATGAGACTACTACATACCATGTTGCGTTGCGGCAATCTTGATCGTTCAATCGCCTTTTATCGTGATGTTTTAGGTATGAGCCTGTTGCGTCAAAAAGATTATCCAGAGGGTGAGTTTACCCTAGCCTTCCTAGGTTATGGCGATGAGGCGACCAATACGGCTCTGGAGCTGACCTATAACTGGGGCGTGGAGAGCTATGAGCTAGGCAACGGCTTCGGCCATTTGGCGATTGAGGTAGATGATGTCTACCAGGCTTGTGAGCAGATCCGCTCACAAGGCGGCAAGGTGATTCGTGATGCAGGCCCAATGAATGCGGGTAGCACCATTATCGCCTTTGTAGAAGACCCAGATGGTTATCAAATTGAGCTCATTGGCAAGCGAAGCTGAATCCGTTATTTCTCCAATAAGGCTTGTAGCTGCAGAAGATAGGCTTGCTCGTCAGGCAGCACATTGTAGCGTTGTGAGCGCCACATCTCTTCTGCGAGATGCTCCATCATTTCATGCTCGACATCGTGGGGTTGCTGGCGTTTTTTCAACAGCTGGCGCGCCACATCGCGGATGCCCGTAGGGCGATCAGTGGAAATTTGCTCATGCAGGGCGATATGCATTGCCATGTGTAGAAAAGGGTTGGTCTCCCCCAGCTCTGGCGGGTACTCCTGTTCCTTGAACTGTGACTTTTGCTCAAGCAGCTTGTGATATTCGGGATGCATTTTGATCACACCGTTAATCATCTCCTCCAGAGGGGTGAGTGCTTGTCGCTGTTGCAACTTCTGCCAAGCATCAAAAAAAGCTTGGCGTAATTGATCACGGTCTTGAGCAAAAAACATCGTTATGCCTCTGTTTTATCTTTATATTCACACAAATCTTCGATTAGGCACGAGCCGCAGCGGGGTTTTCGGGCAATACAGGTGTAGCGGCCATGCAGGATCAGCCAGTGATGTGCATCAACTAGAAACTCTTTGGGTATGAACTTCATCAGCTTTTTTTCTACCTCGAGTACTGTCTTCCCGGGCGCAATGCGAGTGCGATTCGAGACCCTGAATATATGGGTGTCCACCGCCATTGTCGCGTGACCAAACGCGGTATTAAGGACAACATTGGCGGTTTTTCTGCCGACACCCGGCAGTGCCTCCAGCGCCTCACGATCCTCCGGTACCCTTCCATTGTGTAGATCCAGCAACATCCGGCACGCCTTGATGATATTCGCGCCCTTGCTATTGTAGAGACCGATGGTTTTAATATACTGCTTCAATCCTTCCTCACCAAGATCATAGATGGCTTGCGGTGTATTGGCGATGGGAAAGAGCTTGTCTGTGGCTTTGTTGACACCCTTATCGGTCGCTTGGGCAGAGAGAATCACCGCAATCAATAACTCAAACGAGCTGGTGTAGTTAAGCTCAGTGACAGGCTTAGGGTTATCCTCGCGTAAGCGTGAGAAGATCTCGAAACGTTTTTGTTGGTTCATGCGCGGTCGCTAGTTTGGGTTGAGTCGGTATTTTAGCAATTTGAACTATTGTTGGAAAATGCAAACGACCTCAATATTTACGTTGAGAGTGTGGCGCATACTCAAATTAATCTTTAAGTCGTATCTGAAAGTTGTATTTGTTAAAGATTTTCTACACATTCCGATATGCTTACATTAGACTCTGAAATAATTATATTCATTAAATTGGCTGTTAATAATGAACAATGCTGCTGTGGCCGAGTTTTTCAAAGGGAGTAAATAGATGCGAAATGGGGTAAGACTTTTATTACTGCTGATGTTTTTGGCTTTTTTGACAGCGTGTTCTGGTGGTGATAATGATTTGGGCACCGGAGGGGATCCTACCCCTACAGATCCAGATCCTAATGACCCAGACCCGAATGATCCAGATCCGAATGATCCCACTCCAGTTCCAGTGGTCAGTATCGGTAGTATTATAGGTGGTAACTTTTCTACAGGTGTTATTGCCGTTGCAACAACATCGCTTACGGCACGTGGAAGTACCTCGGTTTATGTTGATCTAATAGATGATTCAGGTGCCGTTTATTTGACACCTGTTGAGGTGTTATTCAATTCACCTTGTGTTGCTCAAGAAACGGCGACCCTTGCCTCCCCAGTATTTACTGCAAATGGCCGAGCGATCTCCACCTATACAGCACAAGGTTGTGTGGGCACTGATGTGATTAATGCGACGGTCACTACGGAGGCTGGGACAGTTGTTGCGCTCGGCAATGTAGCGATCGCAGCTCCTAATGTGGGCACTATGGAGCATGTTAGCTCTAATCCTGAAATGATTGTATTGAAGGGCACTGGTGGGGTTGGTCGCACCGATAGGGCTCAAGTTATTTTCCGTGCAGTGGATGAGTTTGGAGCGCCCTTTGTTGGTCGAAATATTACTTTTTCTATTTGGCCAGAGACTGGCGATGGGCGTGGTCCGTCATTGCCCCAGCTGAGTGGAGTAACTGATCAAGACGGTGAGGTGGTGGCTTTTGTTAACGCAGGTACTGTGCCAGCTTCAGTGAGTGTGGTGGCCACTGATGATCTGTCCGGTCTGCAGGTAGGGTCTTCTTTGTTGACAGTAGCAACAGGTATCCCTGATTCAGATAGCTTTGAGATCAATGCTGATGTTTATAACATTCGAGCATGGAACTATACGGGTGAGCAAGCAATTATTACTGCAAGTGTAGGGGATAGGGCTAATCATCCGGTGCCAGATGGGACCATAGTTTTGTTTCGTGCCGAAGGTGGAATGATTGATCCCTCGTGCGCTACTCTAAACGGACTATGCTCAGTCACTTGGCGGGGGCAAGAGCCTCGCCCTTGTGGGCAAACTTTAGGTGCGCCCATTGTTGCCATCAGTGAAACGAGTGGTGTTAATAGTTGTGTGCCAACAGGTGCTGGAGATAACGTAGCAGGTCCACAGCCCGGTGATGATGCTCCACTGGGTCAACCTTATGCCGGACGTGTGACGGTTACTGCAACGGTGATTGGCGAAGAGAGTTTTGATGATGTTAATAATGATGACTATTTCGATGCGGGTGAATTGTGGGATGATTTGCCGGAGCCATTTTTGGATGTAAATGAAGATGGTATTCATGATCCCCGTGAACAGCATTTTGAGTTAGACAATAATGGCACCCGTGATGGTGCAGATGGGGTGTTTACAGGTATCGCTTGCGATGGTATCGATTGTAATATGGAGGTGCTTTACCTGAGTAAGAGTGTTGTGATGATTATGTCTGGCAACACCGCCTATGCGTCTGTTGATGTGGATAAGTTCGGTGCCGCTTGGAATGGTGTGACTAAGACCTTGACATTAAGTGGAGATAACGTTTTTGATATCTTATATTGGGTTTCTGATCTGAATCACCAGTCACTACCGGCAGGCTCTACGATTAACGTGACGAGCACATATGGTACAGTAACGAGCAATAGCTATACCGTTGGTGTGAATGAAAACCTAAATCGCGCACATGAAGGGGGGTTTACGATTACAGGAACTAAGCCTACAACGCCTCAATCGGGTTCGGTTCAGTTGGAAATTAGCGTGCCGGGTGTGGTTGAGCAACCAATACTGCTTTTTCATGTCGAAGAGGCGACGTTTGTGCCGTAGTGGTATGTTTTTTACGATCTAAAGGCTGAGCAGTGGTCGCTGCTCAGCCTTTTTTGTTTTTATTCTGTGTTGTTTTGATGTTTGGTTCTGCAAGTGAGTGGTGATGCGTAAAGACGAGTTATTAATACGTGTGGCAGTTCCGTCACCATTACGAAGAATATTTGATTATCGTTTTCCGCAAAACTCGATGGATGTACGAATTATTCCGGGGATGCGCTTGCGGGTTTCCTTTGGTCGCCGAGAACTGATTGGCGTGGTACTCAAGGTTGTCCGTGATAGTGAGATCGATGTTGAGAAGCTGAAGCAGATAACGGCGGTATTGGATGCTGAGCCGCTGATCACTGGGCGGGTTTTTCGTCTGTTGGAGTGGTGCAGTGGTTATTACCATCACCCCATTGGCGAGGTTTTTTCAGCCGCGTTGCCGACACTACTGCGCCAGGGTGGTGAGCTGCTCTATAAAGGGCAACGTTGTTGGTTGTTGAGCGAGTCTGGCCGTGAGGTGGCGCTTGATACACTGAAGCGGGCGGTGAAGCAGCAGGGCGTGTTGGGGTTGTTGCAGCAGCATGGCGTGCTGAGTGATCGTCAACTGAGTGACCTGCTTAATGGCTGGCAAGCGCCGATGCGTGCTTTACGTGATAAGGGTTTTATCTATTCTGAGCAACGCCCCGAAATTCCTGAGGTGACATCGGTTACCGTTCCTCCGTTGAATGCGGAGCAGGCCGTTGCGGTAACCGCAGTTGAGGCGGGTCTTGCTGATTTTCATCCCTTTTTACTGAATGGTGTGACTGGCTCTGGTAAAACTGAGGTCTATCTTTCGATTGCTGAAAAGGTGTTGGCTAAAGGGCGACAGGTCTTGGTTTTAGTGCCTGAGATTGGCCTCACGCCGCAATTGGTTTTACGCTTTCAACAACGTTTTGCGGTGCCGATTGCCCTGATGCACTCTGGTTTGAATGACCAAGAGCGTTTGGATAGTTGGATCTTGGCGCGAGATGGTCGTGCTTCACTGGTGATTGGTACGCGCTCGGCGGTGTTTGCACCAATGAAGCAGCTGGGACTGATCATTATTGATGAAGAACATGATGGCTCGTTTAAGCAGCAGGAGGGTTTTCGCTACTCGGCGCGGGATGTGGCGGTAATGCGCGCGCGTTTGGAGAAGGTGCCGATTGTATTGGGTTCGGCAACCCCGTCTTTAGAAACTTTATTTAATGCACAAGAGGGACGTTATCGAGAGCTGCTTTTGACGCAACGGGCGGGTAATGCGCAACCGCCTAAAATCGCCGCACTGGATGTGCGGGGGCAATATATGGAACATGGACTCTCTAATGGATTAATTGCGCTGATGCGCCAGCACTTGAAACAATCGGGACAGGTGCTGCTCTTTCTCAATCGCAGAGGTTATTCACCTACCTTGATGTGTCACGATTGTGGCTGGTCAGCAGAGTGTCAGCGTTGTGATACGCACATGGTATTGCATCAGTATGAGCAGCGCTTGCGTTGCCACCATTGTGGTAAGGAGATGCGTTTGGTACCCCGTTGTCCACAGTGTCAGGGTGAGCAGTTGCGCCCCATTGGACACGGCACGGAACGCATTGAGGAGGCGCTACAGGAAAAATTCCCTGAGTATAAGGTGCTGCGTATTGATCGTGATACCACCCGCCGCAAGGGTGCGTTGCAAACCATGCTGGAAGAGATTCACGATGGTAAGCATCAAATTTTGTTGGGGACACAGATGCTGTCGAAAGGGCATCATTTCCCAAATGTGACGCTGGTAGGGATTTTGGATGCGGAGCAGGGTTTGTACAGCGCAGACTACCGTGCGATTGAGCGTATGGCCCAGCAGATCTTGCAGGTGGCGGGGCGTGCGGGGCGCGCTGAACGCCCCGGCACGGTCTTGATTCAGACCCATCACCCGGATCATCCATTGTTGCGTGAGCTGTTGGAACAGGGCTATGGGCCGTTTTCACAGGCGCTATTACAAGAGCGGCAGCAGGCGGATATGCCGCCGTACAGCGCGTTGGCGTTACTGCGGGCTGAGGCGACAGATAAGCATTTACCCCAGGCCTTTTTGAGTGAGGCTTATCAATTGGCGGCAGCGCTTGGGGTGCCGGATGTTTTGCTGTTAGGGCCAATACCTTCGCCTATGGAGCGGCGTGCCGGGCGCTATCGGGCACAATTGTTGATACATGCGCCGCAGCGAGGGGCGTTGCATCGCTTGCTGACGCCATGGTTACTGCAGTTGGAGGCTAATAAGTTAGGGCGCAAGGTGCGTTGGTCGTTGGATGTGGACCCCATTGAGATGTATTAAAGTGAGCGACAGTTCGTAAAGTTTGAAATAATTGCCCTGCCCGCATTCTTCTCGTGGCGCGGATGCGCTAAAATAGCGCGACTCATTCGTAACCCCTGACACTCTGGAGAACTTCTTTGAAAGATCATCTACACGGCTTGGTTTCACAAGCAGTCGCATTGTTACGCAAAGAGGGTATTTTACCCGAAGAAGCGCAGATTAATGTGCAGATTGAGCGTACCCGTGATGCGACCCATGGTGATTTCGCGACTAATGCCGCGATGACGATGGCGAAACATGCCCGCCGTAAGCCCCGTGATTTGGCTGAGATGATTATCGAGCGCTTGCCAGCGTCCGAGCGTGTTAGCAAGGTTGAGATTGCCGGCCCTGGTTTTGTCAATTTTTACCTTACTGGGGATGCGCTGCAGTCGGTGGTTAAGGAGATCTTTGAGGCTGGGGAGGCTTACGGCCACAGTACTGTGGGTGAGGGCAAGTTGGTGCAGGTGGAGTTTGTGTCGGCAAATCCAACCGGTCCCTTACACGTGGGGCATGGCCGGGGTGCGGCGTATGGTGCTACGGTAGCCGATCTTTTAGTGGCTGCAGGGTTTCGTGTTCATCGCGAATATTATGTGAACGATGCGGGTCGGCAAATGGATATTTTGGCTGCTTCCGTATGGCTGCGTTATCTGCAAGCTTGTGATGAAACAATCACCTTTCCTACGAATGGTTATAAAGGCGACTATGTGTTGGATGTCGCGGCGCAACTCAAAGCGAGAGAGGGAGAGCGATTTAAGCGGGAAGGTGCGCTGGTAATGGCTGACTTGCCGTTGGATGCGCAAGAGGATGGCTCTGGTGATAAAGAGGCCCATGTTGATGGAATTATCGCGCGCGCTAAGCAGTTGTTGGGTGCCGACGACTATCGCTCTGTTTTTGATCACGGTTTGACATTGATTTTGGATGATATCCGCGATGACCTGCAAGGCTTTGGGGTGATATATGAAGATTGGTACTCCGAGCGTTCCCTGACTGAAGGGGGCGATAATAAAGTTCAGCAAGCGCTGGACCGTCTGGAGGCTAATGGGTACATTTATGAGCAGGATGGCGCTAAATGGTTTAAATCCAGTGCCTTTGGCGATGAAAAAGATCGTGTCGTGGTGCGTGATAATGGTCAAAGCACCTATTTTGCATCAGATATCGCCTACCACATGGAGAAGCTTGAACGTGGTTACGACCGCGTTATTGATGTGTGGGGGGCGGATCATCACGGCTACATTCCCCGCGTCGAGGCGGCGCTGAAGGCACTGGGGGATGATGTTGATAAATTGGATGTGTTACTGGTGCAATTTGCGATCCTCTACCGCGGCGGAGAGAGGGTGCAGATGTCTACGCGCAGTGGTTCGTTTGTGACATTGAGAGCGTTGCGTGAAGAGGTGGGTAATGACGCGGCACGCTTCTTTTATGTGATGCGTAAGAGCGAGCAGCATCTTGATTTTGATTTGGACTTGGCAAAATCAAAATCGAATGAAAACCCCGTCTATTATATTCAATATGCCCATGCTCGGGTGTGCAGTGTAATGAATCAACTGTCTGAAAAAGGCTTTAGTTTTGATCAGACTACGGCTTTTGCGGCGCTGGATAAGCTAAGTGCAGAGCATGAGCAAGAGTTACTGGTGGCGTTGGCTAAGTTCCCTGAACTTGTTGAAGCGGCGGCGCTGAACCATGAGCCACACCAAGTTGCACATTACCTTCGTGATACCGCTAATAAATTCCACACCTACTACAATGCTCATCAGTTTATTGTTGATGATGCGGGTATTCGTAACGCAAGGCTGGCATTGATACTGAGCGTTAAGCA
>Ga0316204_10012094_pt1 | contig 10622 bp, 7 predicted proteins | sample 6monrhotite_MG_2_FD_205661 | JGI IMG/M metagenome (GOLD analysis project Ga0316204, IMG submission 205661) | Microbial mat bacterial communities from mineral coupon in-situ incubated in ocean water Damariscotta River, Maine, United States -... | ecosystem: Environmental > Aquatic > Marine >... | reverse complement strand
TTACGATTATCGCTATATGTATCCCATGGATGAGATGCTCCCGCCCATATTAGGAGAAGACCCGTTTTTTTTGGATACGGTCGAACGCTGCTCCCGGCTGGCAGCCATTGACAGGCCTTGTCTGGTGGTTGGCGAACGGGGCACAGGCAAGGAGTTGTTCTCGTCACGCCTACATTATCTTTCAGCCCGCTGGAACGGCCCACTTATAAAAGTCAATTGCGCTGCGCTCAGTGAGACATTGCTCGAGTCCGAGCTGTTTGGCCACGAAATGGGAGCCTTCACGGGTGCCCAACGCAAACGGGCGGGTCGTTTCGAGTTGGCCCATGACGGGACCCTCATTCTCGATGAGATTGCCAACGCATCGGCGGCGGTTCAAGAGAAAGTGCTTCGGGTCATCGAGTACGGCGAATTTGAGCGGGTTGGTGGCACGCAGACCTTGCATGTTGACGTGCGGATTGTTGGTGGCGCAAACGTCGACCTACCAGCAATGGCCAAATCCGGGAAGTTTCGGGCGGATTTGCTGGATCGACTGGCGTTTGACGTCATTACAATTCCCCCTCTCAGAGCAAGGTCCGGAGATATCCTTACATTGGCAGAGAGTTTTGCTGTCGATATGTCACGCGATCTCGGTCTCGAAACATTTCCCGGTTTCTCCGATTTCGCGATTGAGACGTTACAAGCCCATACCTGGCCTGGAAATGTGCGCGAACTCAGAAACGTGGTTGAGCGCTCCCTTTTCGATGCGGCCCAAACGGACGGCCCCGTCGACGCAATCAGGCTTGATCCCTTCGCCAGCCCCTGGCGCCCACCAGGATCAGTGCACGACGACAACATGACCGACGAGCAAGCTCTTCCGAAACTAGGGGCATCAGCATCCTTCAGCGAAGCCGTCGCCCAGTTTGAAAAAACGATCCTGCAAAAGGCCTTGGCAGAATGCCGTCATGTTCAGAAAGACGCGGCGGAGCGCCTGGATTTGGGTTATCACCAATTCAGGCGTTTGATACAGAAACACAAATTGAATTAGAGCGTATTCTGATCAAACGGAACCTTTCTGACCAGGCTATGCTTTAAACCGGAACGTTGTCGATCAAGCGCGCCCGCCCCAGATAAGCGGCAGCCAGAACGCGCGCCGGGCGCGACGCGTCGCGGACAGCTCCAAGAGTTCGTGCATCGCGCACGGCGACATAGTCGACGGCGCCAAACCCCGCTTTTGTTAACTTAGCTTCAGCCCAGGAACGCTGGCTCGCAGGCGATTGGCCCTTTTTTATGTTCTCGGCAACTTCAGTAATGGCTTCAAACAGCACGGGCGCAATTTTTCGCTCTTCCTCCGTCAGATAAAGATTACGAGACGACATTGCGAGGCCATCCGCTTCACGGATGGTTTCAGCACCCAGAACTTTAGTTGGAATATCGAGATCACGCACCATTGTCTTTATGACGCACAGTTGTTGGTAGTCTTTTTCGCCAAACACCGCGACATCGGGGAGCGCCTGCAACAGCAATTTGGTGACCACCGTCGCCACGCCCGCAAAGAAATCAGGCCTGAACTCCCCTTCCAAAATCTTGCTCAGACCCAGGACTTCGACCTTGGTAGAATGCCCATCCGGATAAATTTCGGAGACATTTGGCGCGAACAGCACATCAGTTCCCGCTTCGGCCAGCATTTTTCGGTCGATTTCTTCGGTTCGCGGGTATGTGGCAAAATCTTCGTGCGGCGCGAACTGCGAAGGGTTTACGAACAAGGAGGCGATGGTCCGATCTGCGTTGGCGCGCGAAAGTCCAACCAACGATACGTGCCCAGCGTGCAATCCGCCCATGGTTGGCACCAGACCAACGGTCTCGTTATTTTTTCTCCAGCCCCGGACATGCTCACGAAGCTCGGCAATTGTGCGAACGGTTTTCATACCATACACCCTCTATGCACCTACAAGTGAGCGCACGATAGTCGAAATTGCTGCACTGCACAACAATCAGTTAACGCCAAACCTCATATCTACTAATCCGAGTCTTTACGGCGCGACTTTCGGCCCCGGAACGCCCAATAGAAGACCCCCAAAAATAACACAATGAGCAAGGGGGCCGGATTGGCCCTAAACAACTCGATAAGTGTTTCCATTTACGCCTCCAAATTGCCCCATTCGCCCGGCAAAGTGTATAATCGTGCCCATTCTGGCATGGAACCCATGGAATGTCGCGGGCAGACAGGCTAAAACGGGGCCCCTATTCTTTCTCGTGAGGTGCAAGATGATCAATCAATGGCTACCTGTCCGAAATCAACTCCTTGCGAGCCACCTTCGTCGCTATCCGCTGATTGCCGTCTGCCTTGTGTTGGCAGCGTGCGGCAACCCGCCCGCGGCCTCTGATCGCGCAAGCAGTTCTCCGACAACTTCAACACCAAAAGCCGCGACAGTGAAAACGCAGGCGGCATCGCTCCGCTCATCGTCAGTCGCGGCTCCCTTAACCCAGATGATCGCCGCCGCCAACCCCTTGGCTGCCGAAGCCGGTCGCAGCATTCTCAGGGCGGGTGGCAATGCCGTAGATGCGGCGATCACCGCACAACTGGTCCTTACCCTGGTAGAGCCCCAATCGTCCGGGATTGGTGGCGGCGCATTTCTGATGCACTACGATGCACAGACAGGCTCCATTCAATCTTTCGACGGGCGCGAAACGGCCCCCAAATCGTCAACATCCGACATGTTTTTAAAATCAGATGGAACCAAAAAATCGTTTTATGAAGCCGTTGTTGGTGGCTCCGCTGTCGGTGTTCCGGGCCTCTTGCGTATGTTGGAGATGGTCCATAAACAGCATGGCAAACGACCCTGGAAAACCTTGTTCGAGCCCGCAATCGCACTGGCAAAAACAGGTTTCGAGATATCCCCACGTTTAGCCGGACTCATCGCACGCGATAAGTATCTCAAAACCTTCGACGTCACCCGGCGTTATTTTTATGACCAGGACGGAAACCCCAAACCGGCTGGCACCTTGCTGAAAAACCCGGAACTTGCGAACACGCTCCGCATTGTCGCCAACGGGGGTGCTGATGCCTTCCACACGGGCATTATTGCCAATGGCATTGTGGATACCGTGCAAGAAGCATCCCTGAACCCCAGCGGCATGACACCGAGCGATCTTGAAAGCTATGTCGCCAAAGACCGGGCACCGGTCTGTTTGCCCTATCGGACATGGCTGGTATGCGGCATGGGGCCACCTTCGTCGGGTGGACTAACCACCCTACAGATTCTTGGCATATTACAGCGGTTCGAAATTGATAAAATGGAACCCTTCAGCGCCCAGGCTGTGCATCTGGTGGCGGAAGCCAGCAGATTGGCTTTTGCCGATCGAAATACCTATATGGCCGACAGTGACTTCATCCCGGTTCCCACACTTGGGCTGCTTGATCCGGCCTATCTGGATTTGCGCGCGCAGGAAATTTCGCCCTTTAAAACGGGAGGCAAAAAAGCCCCTGGGATGCCTGGTCTACAATCCAACTTGAAGTTTGCCCCGAGCGAAAATGAAACGGGATTATCGACCACGCATTTGAGCGTCATTGATAAATCTGGCAACGCCATATCCATGACTTCAAGCATTGAAAACGCATTTGGGTCGCGCATGATGTCGGGCGGGTTTTTATTAAATAACCAGCTCACCGATTTTTCTTTCGTTGCGGAAAAAGATGGTGCGCCAATTGCCAACCGCGCGGAGCCGGGTAAACGACCGCGCAGTTCGATGTCCCCAACACTCGTCTTCGACGGATCGGGCAAGCTGGTCATGGCCGTTGGCTCTCCGGGCGGCTCACGGATCATTGGCTACGTTGTTAAAACGCTGATCGCCGCCCTCGACTGGGGGATGGATATGGATGCCGCCATCGATGCACCCTATTTTGTTAACCGCAATGGCTCCACCGATTTGGAAAAAGGCACATTTCTGGAAGCCCTGAAACCCCAGTTGGAAGAAATGGGCCATACGGTTAAGTTTATTTCAAGCGCCAGTGGATTGCATGGTATTCGGGTTACCGATGACGGTCTTGATGGTGGTGCAGATAAAAGACGTGAAGGTGTCGCCATAGGCGACTAGAACAACCAAGACACATTCGTACAAAAAAGGAAATCGTATGACCGAAACCAGCGGCCTGCCGAGCATTCGCTTGCGCCCCGGCGCCGATAAACGTTTTAAACGCGGCCACAGCTGGGTTTATTCCAACGAAATAGAGATGGACGAAGCTGCCAAAGCGTTGCCGTCCGGATCTATTGTTCAACTCATTCGGAGTGATAAAAAAGAACTCGGAGTTGGCACATTCAATCCCCACACCCTGATCTCTTATCGTGGTTTTAGCCGAACCGGTTCGCGTGCAATTGACGGAAAGTTCATCAAAGACCGGTTGATGCGTGCCCTGACGTTGCGAACAGCCCTTTATTCTGCGCCCCACTATCGTCTGGTTCACGGCGACGCGGATGGCCTTCCGGGCCTGGTGATTGACAGGTTCGGTAGTACCGTTGTTCTGCAAACGGCAACGGCCGGAATGGACCAGTTGCTCGACCAGGTCATCAACGCACTTGAAAAAACCATTGCGCCGACGACGATCATCATCGCCAACGAAGGCAAGTTTCGGAATCTCGAAAATCTGGATACCTATTCACGCGTCGAAAAAGGCGCTGTGGACGGCCCTATAGAAGTGCAGGAAAATGATCTGACTTTTTATGCGGACCCGCTGGATGGTCAAAAGACCGGTTGGTTCTTTGATCAACGCAGGAATCGCGCGTTTGCTGCGGAACTTGCGAAGGACCGGACCGTTTTGGATCTTTACAGTTATGCCGGTGGATTTGGCCTGGCCGCCGCCGCCCAGGGAGCCAAGAACGTGCTTATGATCGACCGGTCGGAAAAAGCCCTCGAACTGGCCCGTAAAGCAGCTGAGCGCAATGGAGTATCCAACGCGTGTCAATTTAGTGCTACGGAGGTTTTTGGTCTTCTGGAACGCTTTCAGGAAGAGAAACGTCGATTTGGATTGGTAATTGCCGACCCGCCCGCGTTCGTAAAAACCAAAAAAGATGTGGGCGCGGGAATTAAGGGATACAAAAAACTTGCCCGACTAAGTGCCACCGCCGTTGAACCACAGGGGTTTTTGCTGATTGCATCATGCTCTCACAATATGCATGAAGACAGGTTCATTGAAGAAACATCTCGGGGTATTGGTCAAGCCGGGCGATCACCGCGCCTGATTTATCGCGCTGGTGCGGGACCGGATCATCCTGTTCATCCGTTTATGCCTGAAACCGAATATTTAAAAGCTTTGGTCTTTCAGTTGGATTAGGCTCTCACCTCTCAGGCTAAGGATTTTCGGCCTGTGGGTAGCGTAATTTTAAAGACCGCCCCGGCGTCACTTGGCACATAGTCAATATCGCCGCCGTGGGCTTTTAAGATATCTCGCACAATAACCAAACCCAACCCGGTGCCGCCTTCTTTGACCGAGCCCGCAAATGGTTGAAACAGTTTTTCTTTCGCTTTGTCTGGCAAGCCAGGGCCATCGTCAGAAACGAACAGTTCCAGACCTGCCGTCGTCAACTGCGCCCTAATGGTGATTTGTGAAGCGCCCGCTTCATAGGCATTGCGACCCAGATTGGCAAAGGCCCGGAACAATTGTTCCCTGTCACCAACGACTTCGATATCGGGATCGATTTCATTGTTCCACAAAATATCGGCGATTGGCTGCACTTCAAAGTTTTCTTCAACAGGCTCGGACAGGTGAATTTCAACCTCATCCAGCAAATCGAACAACGCGAAGCGGGAAACCTCCATTTGCGGAACACCCTTGCCAACGTAATTGAGGGTTTGGCTGCAGAGTTTCACGGCCTTATCGATGGAATCATATAGACGGGGTAAGGTTCGTTTGACTTCCGGGTCATCAACCAATGCCAACTTGTCGAACGCCAAAACTGCTGTCGCCAGCGTATTGCGCAAGTCGTGGTTTATTTTTGCCATGCCTGCGCCCAGGGTGGCCAGCCTTGTCTGCTGTGCCAACGCCTGACGCACCTCATCTTGCATTCGTGCCAGCTCCCGCTCGGTTACACCGATTTCATCTTGCCTGCCTGACGGTTCAATTTCGCGCAATGCATCTTCGGGTGACCTGCGAAATTCACGAATACTGCCCGTGATCCGTCGCATCGGGCGGATCATCAACCAATTTAATGTGAGATATACAAGCGTCGCTGCAAAGAGCGAAATAACAACCGAAAGATTGAGAATACGTGTCGAAAAATCATACATGGCCTCGCGCATGGGTGTTTCGTCCATGACGATCTCGACCAGAATAGACGGGTCTTTTTGCGATTTTCCAATCACCCGAAGCACCCGGTTCTTGTTTTGAAGCATTGTGTCGAAGGCGTCCTTTATCCACATGACGAAGGATTCTTCATTCACATCGATCGTTAAATCGACTGTGGGCGGCATTGACTTGGAAATCATCAGCACCCGTTGCTCCGGGCGATGAAGAACGATGCCGTAGGCTTCGGCATGGTACAGGAGTTCATCTCCCAACCCCTTGTCAACGGTACCTTGCGGAACGGCCTCCAACGCCAACGTGGCTAAATGGGCCCAAACGATACGTTCTTCCATGTAGACTTTGCGAAATCTCGAAACCGACGGCGTCCAGATCAACGCCTCTGCGATCATAATAAAAAAGATCGTCAGCATCAGCAGACGCATGGACAGCCCGGTGAAGAGCGATGGAGAATCGAGAGGTTGTTTTGCCATAACTGGCTTTAATCTTTACCCGAACTTGGCGAGAAAGCGAACGATTTTCCGGGTTTTCTCGCTAAACAACGATGGCGTGTAGAAACTACCCGCTGCCCTTTTGGAAATTTCACCCAGCGTTGGGTAGGGAGCTATCATCTGCGCGATATCTCCGACCTTCATTCCCTTGGTCAAAGCCAGTACCCAGATCTGAATTAACTCACCAGCTTGCCGCCCCACGATACCACATCCCAGAATTTTTCCTTTCTTGGTGGCAACAACTTTTATGAACCCGTCTTTGGCACCTTCGGCCAGGGCCCGGTCATTTTCCGCATAAGGCCAGTTCAAAACACGGATGTCCTTATGGGATTTACGGGCCTGATCTTCAGTCAAACCGACCTGAGCCAATTCCGGTGAAGTAAATGTGACCCGGGGCACAAACCGATGATCGGCTTTTGAAGGGAGCCGAAACAAGGCATTTCGGATGACGATACCTGCATGGTAACCAGCAACGTGAGTAAACTGGAAACCGCCAGCAACATCACCGATGGCAAAAACTTTTTTGTTAGACGTCCGCAGTCGGGCATCCACATCGATACCCTTGGGCGAATATCTGATACCCGCTTTTTCCAGATCCAGATCGTCCACATTCGGCCGACGACCGGCGGCAACCAGCAAGTGACTTCCGTCCACCGATTGTTCCTTGCCATCGTTTAAAATGATAACCCGAACACCTTTGGCCGTTTTTTCGATGCGTTCTACCTTAATCTCTTCATACAGCTCAACACCGTCTTCGACAATTTTCTGGCGGACAACGTCGATAAGTTCCGAATCATCCTTTGGCATTATTTTAAACATCTCAAGTACGGTGACTTTTGCACCCAGATGCCTGTGCGCCTGCGCCAACTCGATCCCGATCGGGCCACCACCGATGACAATCAGATGTTCCGGAATTTCGGAGAGGCTGAAAATGGTTTCATTAATCAGATAAGGCACATCGTCGATGCCTGGAATGGGAGGCACAAATGCCCGACTACCGGTTGAAATGACAATCCGGCGCGCCCGTATCCGTGTATCACCGGCAACCACTTCATTGGGACCAGCCATCTTGCCTTCGGCTTCGATGACGTGAACACCTAAGCTTTCGAAACGCTCGACAGAATCGTGCGGCTCGATTGTCGCGATGGTGTCACGGACATGGCCATAGACACCCGCGGGATCAATCTTTTCCAATTCCGCATGGACACCAAATTTTGACGCCGAGCGGACCGCGTCCGCCGCATGCCCGGTTGCCAATAAAGCCTTGGACGGCACGCAGCCATAGTTGAGGCAGTCGCCGCCCATCTTGTGTTTCTCAATCAGCACTGTGCTGGCGCCCATTTGCGCCGTGCCGGCGGCAACCGACAAACCACCGGAACCAGCGCCGATGACACAAATATCTACGTTCATCGTTTTTGTCATGAAGGGTCCTTACTTGGTCACGAAGCGTTCGCTTTACTCTTGACCTTCTTATAGATGATTGGAACCAAAGAAAGAACCGCAAGCGCTAGAATTGGTCCAATAATTTCGGGTTGGCGGATAATCGATAAATCAGGGACACCCCCCGCTTCAAAAACCGCACCAAGGCCATTTCCGACACTGCAAAAGACAGCAGTTCCCGGAATAATGCCAATAAATGTGCCAATGACAAACGTCCGCATCGGCACACCCAGGAAGGCGGGGACGAGATTAACCAGCCAAAAGGGAAAAAGCGGAACCAGTCTCAGAAACAATAGATAACTGAGTGCGTTTGTCTTAAACCCCTGCTCCATTTTGTCGGCGGCCTTTCCGGCTTTCGATTTGAAAAAATCCGCCAGACTGTAGCGGGCCAGTATAAAGATAAGCAAGGCACCCAAAGTCGCCGCCGATACCACATAGATGGTTGCCTGAAATGTCCCGAATATAAAACCACCAGCCAGCGTCATAATGGTCGCACCGGGCAATGACAGGGCGACGGCAATTGCATAGATGGCCATGAAACTACCGATCGCCAGCAATTGGTTTGCCTCAGACCAGCGGATCAAGTCGTCGCGGTTATCGCGCAGGGCCTCAAAGGACAGGTAAGCGTCAAAACCCATCACAAAGAATGCGGTTATTCCGGCCGCGACGATAAGCAGCGGAATTACCTTTTTGAAATTAATGCCACCCGATTTATTGTCAGACGGCTCGACAGGGGTTTGAATTGTCTGCTGATCGTTCACAAAAATATCACTTCCAGAAACATAAAAATGCATGGTGCGACACGGGGCCGCTCAATGGAGTGTATCCTAATTCTTGCGATCTGGATAATGGAGACACTGTTAATAACAATCCCGTGAGAAACGACAGGCCTCGATTATACACACATGTTTCCGGTCCGGCTATCGCGCAGCCGCTCCACCAGCCGTATTCGGCTCTGGCATCTGCTTTGGTAGAAGTATGACCGCCACAAAAATGACCGCCGCCGCACCGGCGAGAATTTGAAACAAAGTATCAAATCCCCAGTTTTGATAAACAAACGAAATCAACGGTAAAGCTACGGCAAGAACGGAAAAACTGACGACATACCGGATGCCATAAATCCGCGCACGATTGCTACCACTAGCCGTTTTGGCGATCATGTAGTCATTAATAGGAATTTGCCCAAATGCACCTAACATGAAGCCAAATGCAACCGCCAGAGCCAACCCGTCTGCAAGACCTGGCATCAATGAGAAAAAGATGATCTGCAGGCAGGCTACACCCATAAAAACGATGCGCGGACCGTAGAGATCAAGGCTTCGTCCAACGATGAGTTGGGCGATGGAAGCAACGGCAAAGACCGTAAATGCCAACATTCCGATAACCGTGGCAACATCTCCTTCTTCCGTCCCGGCGATTCCGTGCGCCCAAGCCGATAGTTCCGATGCAAGGTTTTGAAGGCGCTCATCAAAAATCTTTGGAAGCGCAAACGTCGTTGATTGAAAGATCACGGAAGAAACTGCGGTCGTCAAAAATACGATGGCCGCAATGCGAATTAACAAGGCCCGATAGCCTGGAGATTGGGGGCGGGAACTCTGTTTTGCAGGCTTTGAACTATTCAGGTGATCCTCATTGATCGATTTATAGCGCAACGACAAATAAACAAGGCCCACCAAGATTGAGACGATACCCGGCAAAATAAAGGCCATCCGCCATCCGCCATTATCGATCAGGTATCCAGATATCAACGCCGCACAGGCGACGCCTAGGTTTCCCCAAACGCCATTGGTTGCGATCCGCATGCCGGTGTTTCGCCACTTTATCGTAACAATGGCCAAACCCACAGGATGATAAATGGCCGCAAAAATACCGACGACAAAGAGACATATACCCATCTGCAGGGGCGTTTGAGCAAATCCCGCCAAAATGGAAGCCAGGCCAATGCCGAAAAAGAAAACTGTCATCATGCCATCACGACTCCATTTATCCGCCAACCAACCGGCAGGCAACGAAAACAGTCCAAAAGCAAAAAATCCAGGGGTCGCGTAAACCAGGAGTTCGGCATAACCGATGTTCCATTCCTGAATTAGCGCCAGCGCGGCAACCGTGGCAAAGATCAACGTAAACATATGGTCGAGAAAATGACCTATATTGAGAAGCAAAAAGTACAGTTGATCTTTACTCATTTCGTTCACCCCGCGGCAATCTGTTCTGCGTACAAATGCGTACTCCTACTTGTACGCTTGTCTGATTTGCGATGTCCTGCCAATATTTATCGAATTTACGCCATTTCGCAAACCAAGGATACGTCGGACCAATGATATAACCATGACTGAACAACGCAGTACGGACCCAAATCGCTTTCAGGACCTCCCGCAATCCATTGGCGCCATGTCAAAGCGGTTTTCCAGCGGGTC
>Ga0316204_10012093_pt1 | contig 10622 bp, 12 predicted proteins | sample 6monrhotite_MG_2_FD_205661 | JGI IMG/M metagenome (GOLD analysis project Ga0316204, IMG submission 205661) | Microbial mat bacterial communities from mineral coupon in-situ incubated in ocean water Damariscotta River, Maine, United States -... | ecosystem: Environmental > Aquatic > Marine >... | reverse complement strand
CTGCCTGGAAGTGGAGGGTGCGCTTGCCCATCACCCCGACATCCTCGAAGCCGCCGTCATCGGCATTCCGGACGAACGTCTCGGAGAGCGTGTGGGCGCGGCTGTCCTGGTACGCGAGGGGGCCAGGCTGACCGATGAGGACATCAAGGCATTCCTCAAGCCTCATCTGGCACCGTTTAAGATCCCGGATCGGATCTGGCACATGGATGGACCTCTTCCGCGCGGCGGGACCAGCAAGATCGACAAGCCGGGCCTGCGCAAGATGCTTTTGACCAATGAGGAGACCGGCTGATGTCCGTCATCACGAAAGACGATCTCGCGGCTGCCGTGGGAACCGAGATTGGGGTGTCTGACTGGACCGAGATCACCCAGGATCAGATCAACACTTTTGCCGATGTCACGGATGATCATCAATTCATCCACATCGATCCGGAGAAGGCCGCCAAGACGCCTTTCGGCGGCACTATTGCACATGGCTTCCTGACGCTATCGATGCTGTCCTCGCTGGCTGCGGGCACCACGCTGGTCCTCGATGGAATCGTGATGGGGATCAATTACGGCTTTGAGAAGGTTCGTTTTTTGACCCCGGTCCGTGCCGGCAGGAAGATTCGTGGACGTTTCACCCTGGCCGAGGCGTTGGAACGCAATCCGGGCCAATGGATGCTCAAATATGATGTGGTCGTGGAGATCGAGGGCGAGCAAAAGCCGGCCTTGATGGCGCAATGGCTGACCCTGCAGATCGTCGGCTGACCGACAAACCACACAATCAAGGAATGAAGTCGATATGAGTGAAATTCGTTTTGACGGCCGCGTGGCCATTGTCACCGGTTCCGGCCAGGGGCTGGGTCGTACCCATGCATTGGCGCTGGCGTCGCGTGGCGCCAAGCTGGTCATCAACGATCTGGGTGGCTCGCTGGACGGCACCGGTACCGGATCGGCTGCCGAGGATGTTGCTGCGGAAATCCGCGATGCTGGCGGCGAAGCGATCTCGCACCGTGCCAATGTCACCAAGGCTGATGAAGTCGCTGACATGGTCGGCCAAGCCAAGGCCAAATGGGGTCGGGTCGATATCTTGGTCAACAATGCCGGCATCCTGCGCGACAAGTCCTTCGCCAAGATGGAGATGGATGATTTTCGGGCCGTGGTGGACGTCCATCTCAATGGCTCTGCGGTTTGCACCAAGGCTGTTTGGGACATCATGCGCGAGCAGGAATATGGTCGCATCGCCATGACGACCTCGTCTTCGGGCATGTATGGCAATTTCGGCCAGTCAAACTACGGTGCCGCCAAGTTCGGTCTCGTCGGCCTGATGAATACGCTTCATCTGGAAGGCGCCAAATACAATATCCGCGTCAACGCGCTGTCGCCGACAGCTGCCACCCGAATGACCGAAAACCTGCTGCCGCCCGCGGCGCTGGAGCTGATGACGCCGGAGTCGGTATCGACGGGCCTGGTCTTCCTGGTCAGCGATGAATGTCCCAGCCGCACCATTTTGTGTGCCGGGGCTGGCGGCTACGCCGTCACCAAGGTTCATGAGACCGATGGCATCTTTCTGTCGCCCGGGCAGCAGACGCCAGAGAATGTTGCCGCGCGCTTTGCCGACATTTGCGACGAGGCTGGCCAGAAGGAGCTGGGCGCCGGTGGCGAGCAGACGGTCAAGTTTCTCACCAAGGCGGCGGCCGATGCCGGCGTGAAGCTGGGCTGACCCCAAAGACAGAAAAGGCCAAGGCCATGAAAGCGCTAATCTGCAAGGAGTTCGGTCCCGAGGACCAGCTCGTCGTCGAAGATGTCGACGCCCCGGCCATCCAGCCGGGCCATGTCCGTATTGACGTGAAGGCCGGCGGGTTGAACTTCCCCGACCTGCTCTGCGTACGCGGACAATACCAGTTCAAGCCACCGCTTCCCTTCGTACCGGGCACTGAGGGCGCCGGTGTGGTCTCGGAGCTGGGTGAGGGGGTTGAGGGGCTCAGTGTTGGCGACAAGGTGTTGTTCAATACGCCGGTCGGCGCCTTTGCCGAGCAGGCTGTCGTGCCTGCGCCGGCGGTGACACCGATCCCGCAATCCATGCCGTTCGATGCCGCCGCTGGTCTGACCATCGTCTATGGCACCTCCTATCATGCGCTCAAACAGCGTGCGGAGATCAAGCCGGGCGAGACCCTGCTGGTCCTGGGTGCGGCCGGCGGTGTCGGCCTGGCTACCGTCGAGCTGGGCAAGGCGATGGGCGCCAAGGTGATCGCGGCCGCGTCCAGCGACGAGAAACTGGCTGTGTGCAAGACCCATGGCGCCGACGAGCTGATCAATTACTCGACCGAGGATCTCAAGGCCCGGATCAAGGAGTTGACCGGCGGCAAGGGCGTCGACGTGATCTATGACCCGGTCGGCGGAGACTATTCCGAGACGGCGTTCCGCGGCATTGCTCCGGGCGGGCGTCATCTGGTCATCGGCTTTGCCGCGGGCGAAATTCCCAAGCTTCCGCTCAACCTTGCCCTTTTGAAGATGGCAAGCGTTGTCGGCGTGTTCTGGGGCGCCTGGGCTGGAACAGTGCCGGGTGGTCACAAGCAGAACATGGACGAGCTGTTCGAGATGTTCGAAGCCGGCAAAATCAAGCCGCATGTCGCGGGGAGCTACAAGCTTGAGGATTTCATTGAGGGCTTCAATGCCCTGTCTGGACGCACGGCCATCGGCAAGGTGATCCTGACGCCGTAGCGGATTTTCGAGCGATAATTGCGTGGCGGCGCGCCCCATTGGGGCGCGCCGTTTTCATTGTTGGCCGGACAAAGGAGGGGAATGCTTGACCCCCAGCCTGTCTGGCCCATCATTCGCTTGGTGATTTTCCGCGTTTCCGGGGGAGGGAAGCATGAAATTCGTGACCGCCGCATCGATGGCCATCCTGTTGGCCACACCCGCACTGGCTCAGCAACACGCGCCGCCGTCTGAAGTACTTGCTGTGCACGACCACGTCGCTGCCGTTTCGGCAGACCGGATTGAAGCGGACATCCGTACGCTGGCTGAATTCGGGACCCGCCACACCCTGTCGGAAACTGAAAGCGAGACGCGCGGCATCGGCGCCGCCCGGCGCTGGATTTTTGATGAATTCGAACGTATCTCGGCCGAGTGCGGCGGCTGTCTGGAAGTCATGTACATCTCCGACACGATTTCCGGCGAGAGGCGCATACCGGAGCCGACAGAGGTCGTCTCAGTGATCGCCATCCAGCGGGGCCGTATTGATCCGGATCGTTATGTGATGATGTCCGGCGATATCGACAGCCGGGTCACCGATCCGCTGGACGGGACTTCCGACAGCCCCGGCGCCAATGACAATGCTTCGGGCATGGCGGGTGTGATCGAGGCCGCTCGTGTGCTCAGCCAGCATGAGTTTGACGGTTCCATCATCTATGCCGGCCTGTCCGGAGAGGAGCAAGGCCTGTTCGGCGGTCAGATCGTGGCCGCTCACGCCATCGAGAATGGTTGGCGTATCAAGGGCGTGCTCAACAATGACATGATCGGCAATATCACTGGAATCAACGGTGTCATCAACAACACCACCGCCCGGGTATTCTCCGAAGGAACGAGAGCGGTCGAGACGCCCGAAGAGGCCCGTATCCGCCGCTTCACCGGTGGTGAGGTGGACAGCCCATCGCGAAATCTGGCGCGCTTTGTCGATCGAACCGCTGACCAGTACATCCCCAATCTCGATGTCATGATGGTCTACAGGCTTGATCGCTTTGCACGCGGTGGTCACCACCGCCCCTTCAATGGTGTCGGCTATCCCGGTGTCCGGATCATGGAGACGAATGAGCATTATGACCGGCAGCACCAGGATTTGCGGGTCGAAGATGGCCGTCCCTATGGCGATACGATTGATGGTGTGGACTTCGACCATGCGGCGCGTCTGACTGCCCTCAATGTGGCAGTTATGGCGCAGATGGCCGGGGCCCCGCCTTTCCCCTCAGATGTCACCATTGAGGGTGCGGTCCAGCCGTCGACAACGCTCAGCTGGAACATGGCCGAGGGTGATGTTGCGGAGAACCTGTCCGGCTATCGGGTCTACTGGCGCCTGACCGATCAACCGCAATGGCAGTGGAGTCGCTTTGTCGGAAACACCGATAGGTTCACGCTCGAAAATGTCGTGATCGACAATTATTATTTCGGTGTTTCGGCTGTCGCGCTTGATGGCTCGGAAACACCGGTCGTATTTCCCGGTGCCGCCGGTTCATTCGGCAATTAATCCGGTTCGTTCATCCCTTTGACCCTGTCATTCCGTCGACGACAGGGTCGGGGGGTGTCAGCCTGCGCGTTGAATTCTTTTCCTGGAGAACCGCGCAATGATGATCTTCGCTCTCGCGACAAGCCTCTTATTGTTTTCGCCGAACCCGCAGGGTGTCGAGGCTGAGGCGTCCGCCGATGCGGGTATTACTGCCATCGTCGAGGTTCTGGGGGCCGAGGTCGGTCGTTTTGCCGTTACCAATTGGGTGAAGTCTGGTCCGGGCGATTTCGAGGAATTGCATTTCACGATCGAGACTGAAGTCATTTTGGAGGGGGCTGGTGTCCGGACGACCTGGTTCGAAGGCGAGGGCGATGGCGGCGCCTTTGCTGGCGAGGTGACGCGCACCCTCGATCCCCAGAACGGCGAGGTCATCCAGCATTGGTTCTCGGCTCGCACGGGGCGCTGGTCGACTACCCGGCAGGCCATGAATTTGTCCGCTACCGGCCATTCAACCCTGCATTCCGGTGAGGATGGTTTTGGCGCTTTTGAAGCTCGATCAATCACAACCTACCTGCCGGAGGGCGGGTTCGACTGGACGATTGAACGTCGTTATGCCGGGACAGGCTGGCTGCCGATTGATCGCGGCGAAGCGCGCCTGATCGAGTAGGGTAACGTCGCCGCCGTCTGGCAGGAGAGGTCGCGGCGCAGCCCCCCTGCCAGACGGTGCGCGTCAGTCGCGGGCTATGATGGTGTAGGTCACCATGGCACCGGTCGCGGCATTGGGCGCAGTCCAGCTCGAGCCCAGGGCCAGGCCGGATTCAATCGGTGCGCATCCCGATTCGCCCGTGCTGCGGGTTACGCACAGCTCATTGTCAGCGACCTGCCAAGTGCCGGAAATCCCGACATTTGTCGTGTAGGTGCCATCCTCGTTGAAATAGGTGACATAGGAGCCGGCATCGCTGGCCACTTCCAGTGCATTGTCGAGCAATGGCTGGATCGGTGAGGCTTGGAGCGCGGCGGCAAGAATGATGGAATTGAGCAACATGGAAAATTTCCCCCCTTTGGCGGATGCGTTTGGTCTTGGGACCGGCGTAACTGCCGTCATGCATCGGGTATGAGGGTAATTCGAGATCTCGCCTGTCTCAACACATGTCTTTGCGAAAAATCGCGTGATGGGTGAATTCGACGAAAAATATCCCATTTCGTTCAGGCAGAGGCGAGCCTGGAAGGTCCGGGCCAGGGCTTTCTCCTGCCCGATCCGGCGTCTGATTTGATGTTGCGGTACGTCAGTGGGCCCACTGCAAGTCGATACTGAACGGTCTCCCGCGGGCTCCCAGCCGGCGAGGTGGCAATTCAAATCCTGATAGGAACGGGCATGAGCCCACCCGCCGATCGCTCAGTCGGTACCAGCCTAGCCGGCTTCTCGAATAGAGCGTCCACGCAGATCACGACTGGCGATATCACGATGCGTGACTTCCTCACCGCTGCGATTGGCAACGGCCATGGGTGCAAGCTGTTCGCCGGTGCGCGAGTCGTAGACTTCCACTGGAAGTTCGCCCTCACCATACACCCATTTATCGCCCCATTGTTGCATGGCTATGAGGATGGGAAAAAGGGCCTCGCCACGTTCGGTCAGGACGTATTCCTGACGCTGGCCGCGGACTCCGACCTCTTCACGGATCATGATGCCGTTCTGGACAAGCTTGTTGAGGCGGTCTGTGAGGATGTTCTTCGCGATACCAGTGCTGTCATGGAAGTCACTGAAGCGCCGGGCGCCCTTCATGGCGTCCCGCACTATGAGGAGTGTCCACCAGTCACCAACCTGGTTCAAAGTCTGTGCAATGGCACACGACATTTCATCGAAGCGTTTCCGACCCATTCCCGGTCCCCCAAAGACCTGACCGCTGCCCGTGCGGTCTCCTGAACTAACACTGAAGCGATCACCGCATCCAGTCTCGGCGACAAGATGTTGTGCGTGTGATCCTTACGCGCCAAGGTGCGAAACCTCATACCCAAGCTGAGTAAATTAGATTTACACGATACAGGCTCTGACGGTTTTGGCGACCCCTGATGTTGGTGCAATAACCGGTTAGCCGCTGAAAGAGCAGGCATTTCCACTCTTGGTCTGTATGGCAAGTCGTTGACGGGACAGGTATTTATGGACGCTGCATCGATCGACCAGCTGCAGGTGATAGTCGATGAACGATCACGGTTGGGAATGGCGCTCATTCTCTTTTTGGTGATGTTCTCGGTGGCACTGACTTTGAAGCTGTCTGACTTCACCCTGATACGGCAACAGCCGGCCCGGGTGCTCGGCGGTGTCGTGGTGCAATTGGTGGGCCTGCCCTTGCTCACATTGGGCCTGATACTCCTGCTTTCGCCTCCAGCCAGTATTGCGCTCGGCATGTTGATCGTCGCGAGCTGTCCGGGTGGCAATGTGTCCAATCTGCTTACCCGCGCCGCTTCCGGGAGCACGGCCTACTCAGTGACGCTGACCTCCATATCAAGCGTTTCCGCTGCTGTGATGACGCCATTGTCCATCCTGTTCTGGTCCGGCCTCTACCCGCCGGCCCACGCGCTCGTCGATTCCCTGGACGTTGATCCATGGCCATTCTTTGTCCAGACCTCAGTCCTGCTGGCGATTCCTCTTGCGCTCGGAATGGCATTGAACGCTTGGCGGCCGACGCTGTCCGAACGGGCGGCCCGTATTCTCGGACCGTTGGCCCTGTCCTGCATCGCAATCCTTGTCGTGGTGGGCGTGGTTCAGAACTGGCCGCTCATCCTGGCGACGGGAGCCGTGATCATCCCGATTGTGATTTTGCACAATGGCTCGGCTTTCTCACTTGGCTGGCTGGCGGGGCGGGGCATGGGAATGGAGGCCGCGCGCCAGCGGGCGCTGACTTTCGAGGTCGGCATCCAGAACGCCGGGCTCGGACTGGTCATCCTCTTGAGCCAGTTCGACGGGGTCGGCGGCGCTGCAGCCATCATCGGTATCTGGAGTATCTGGCATCTGGTCGGCGGATCGCTGTTGGCGGGCTTGTTCCGCTTCATGGATTCGCGGAAACTCGCGGCAAGCGCGGTAAAGCGCAATTCATGACGGGAGGCTGATATGTACGATATCAAGATTACGGGCGGCCAGGTCCATGACGGTGCTGGTGGCGCACCCCGGCAAGCTGACATCGCGGTTCGCGATGGTCGTATTGCGGCGATCGGGACGGATCTTGGAGGCGCGACGCGCACCATTGATGCGACCGGCAAGCTGGTTACGCCGGGCTTTATTGACATTCACACCCATTATGATGGCCAGGCCAGCTGGGATGGCCAATTGCGCCCCTCGATCGATCACGGCGTCACCACCGCGATCATGGGCAATTGCGGCGTCGGTTTTGCGCCGGTACGTGAGGCCGACCACGACAAGCTGATCAAGCTGATGGAGGGCGTCGAGGATATTCCCGGCACTGCCCTGCATGAAGGTCTGACCTGGGACTGGGAGAGCTTCCCCGATTATCTCGACGCACTCGCCAAGATCCCGCGCACCATCGATATCGCCGCCATGGTTCCGCATGATCCGCTACGTGTGTATGTCATGGGCGACCGGGCGGTTCACTCCGAGCCTGCCAATGATGCCGACATCGCGGAAATGCGTCGCCTGACGCGTGAGGCCCTGGAAGCCGGCGCGGTCGGTTTCGCGACCGGGCGCTCGGATGTCCACAAGACTGCTGACGGCGACTGGACCCCGTCCTCGGAGAGCACACGCGAGGAATTGACCGGTATCGCAAAGGCTTTCAACGGCCTTGGTTTCGGCGTGGTGCAGGCCGTCTCGGACTTCAACCTGGAGCGCGGCGAGCAGGATTTCGACGATGAGTGGAGCATCATCGCCGACTACGCCAAGGCGTCCGGCCGACCCTTCTCCTTCTCGCTGATGCAGCGCGACTTCGCGCCGGATCAGTGGCTCAAACTGATCGAGCGGACGGAAAAACTGAAGGATGAGGGCGTCGATGCCCGCATGCAGGTCGCCCCGCGCGCCATTGGCGTCTTTCTCGGCTTCAACTGCACCTTCCATCCCTTCATGGGCTATCCAAGCTACAAGACCATCGCCGACCTGCCGCTGGCCGAGCGCGTCGCGCGGATGAAGGAGCCGGCCTTCAAGGCGCAGATCCTGTCGGAAACGACCGACAAGCTCTCGGGCCCGGGCTCATCAGTCCCGCCGCTCGCTGACATGCTGATGGAGCATATCGAGTTCGTGGCAGAGAAATTCTTCCAGCTCGGCAATCCGCCCGATTATGAGCAGTCCGGTGAAAACTCGCTGGCGGCGCGGGCCCGGGCCAAGGGCGTCTCGCTGATGGAGATGGTTTATGACACGCTGCTGGAACGCGACGGCCACGAGCTGATCTACCTGCCGCTCTATAACTATACAGAGCTCAATTACGACAATGTGCTCAAAATGATGGAGCATCCGCAGGCGCTTTATGGCCTGTCCGATGGCGGCGCCCATGTCGGCACGGTCTGCGATGCGTCGATGCCGACCTATCTACTCACCCACTGGACCCGCGATCGCCAACGCGGCCGCAAGCTCGACCTGCCGCGCGTTGTCCGCATGCTGACCGGTGCCCAGGCGGATTATATGGGCATGAGTGATCGCGGTTATCTGCGCGAGGGCCTGAAGGCCGACATCAACATCATCGATCTCGACCGCTTGCAGATGGAACCGCCCCACATGGAGCGCGATCTGCCCGCCGGCGGCCAGCGGCTGCTGCAGGGAGCCACGGGCTATGTCGCGACCATTGTCGCCGGTGAAGTCGTGATGGAAGAGGGTGAGCTGACCGGTGCCATGCCGGGCACGGTCTATCGGGCCGGGCAGGTTGTGGTGGCGGCGGAGTAGGAGGCCTCATCGAAATTCGCCTTGTGTTTGTTTCGGGAGCGCGACACAATCTCAGGTGTTTAAGGGGGGCAACATGAGTACATTCATTATCCGGCTGATGTCGGTAATCGCTTACATCGCGTTTTTCGCGATTTGGATTGGTACATCCGGCGCGGGCTACTGGTTCGCACGCCAAGAATTATATGGTGAGCTCTTTGTGGCTGCTGTTGTAGGGTCCGTTGTAGGGGGGCTGGTTCTGTCTGTGCTCACGGTCGGGGTCATTGTCGTGCTTATCGACATTCGCGATCAGCTTGTGCGCCTGAACCAGGCCGGCCGGTCCTAGACAGCGTGCGATCTGGATAGGAATAGGCTGCGACGAGCTTTGCGGTGCTTTGAGTGCGTCGCGTTCTGGGCACGGTCTATCGCGCCCGGGCGGTGACGGAGAAAGGCGAGGGACATGTGCCTTTGGCGCGTGTCCCTCGCCCTTCCCTCGTGTCCAGGTTGGACACGGACCCCAGGCCCATGCCCCACGGCTGTCGCCTGACTGGTTTCTAACGCTTTCGGGCCTTGCGAGCGGCGTAGCGCTGGTCGCGGAGAGCTTTTTTGGCGGCTTCTTCAGCCACGAGCGCGTCGGCGGCTGCCTTTTCGGCGGCGAGAGCGGCTGCGGCCTGTTCAGCGAGTTCTGCCTCTTTACGAGCCTTGGCTTCGGCTTTCACGCGCTCGCGCTCGAGGCGGCGCGCTTCGCGTGCCTTGTCGGCCGCTTCGCGTTCGGCGCGACGGGCGGCCAGCTGCGCCTCGTCGGGCTTGGGTGCGTTCTTGAATTTCTCGAGAAGCTTTTTCTTGGCCTCGGCAGCGCTTTTGTTCCGGTCGGCGAAGCTCGGGTTTGCGTAGTTTTTCAAGCTGTGTTGGTCCCTGGTGAGGTTGAAAGCCGTATTGGCGCGCCGCAATTCGCGGCAATTGACCCTTATCTGCCTGCGCAGACGTAAGAGCACAACCCCACACGCGAATATGTTGGATTGTTGCGGCGTCCGGCCAACCTTGGGCCGCAGCCACGGAATGACTGCCGGTGGCTAGCGCGTCTGCGCCTGCACCTGCAACGGCCTTTGCGGTGCCCGCGTCCCAGATATTGAACAGGATCAGTGGCTCGCCTGGCACGTGCAGGGCGGCAAAAGTTCGGCTTTTTCGGCTTGGGTCACACTGGAATCTCCTCTGAAATGGTCATGGAGGATGTGGGGTGCTCCGCGCCAGGACCACCCGCTTCATGCGGTGTGGCAGATCCGGGAGCGGCACCGGAATTGGCCGGTCAGGGCCTTGGGCTATTGATCGTCGAGGGCCGGGCGGACCGCATGGTTGCCAAGTTCAGCAGTCAGTCCGACCTGTCATGCACGCATAATGTATCATCTTGTGTTGGGTTCGGGTTCGGCAGTTTAAGTATCTGATTTAAAAGGTATAGGTATGGCGTTTCGTGATGGTTAACGAGGTGTGTCCGAGCCATTAACCATAGATTCAAATCGAACCCGGATGGTGGTATTTCGCACGCATGGTGATCAGTGC
>Ga0316204_10012092_pt1 | contig 10622 bp, 10 predicted proteins | sample 6monrhotite_MG_2_FD_205661 | JGI IMG/M metagenome (GOLD analysis project Ga0316204, IMG submission 205661) | Microbial mat bacterial communities from mineral coupon in-situ incubated in ocean water Damariscotta River, Maine, United States -... | ecosystem: Environmental > Aquatic > Marine >... | reverse complement strand
TACGGGATGGCGAACCGATTCTTCCAAAATGGTGGCGTACAGTTGATAGATGGGCGATGTCCTGCATCCTCATGCTGTTTCTGGTTGGCATGTTGCTGGGGCTTGCGGCATCGCCGCCCTTGGCCGCCAAAAACGGGTTTGAACCCTTTCACTATGTGCAGCGACAGGCGTTTTTTGGCGCTCTGGCGATGATCGCGATGGTGCTGACCTCGATGATGTCGCCGATTCTGGTGCGGCGGTTGGCGGTGCTTGGGTTTATTTGCGCCTTTGTGGCGCTGGCGTTGCTGCCGTTTCTGGGTACGGACTTTGGCAAGGGCGCGGTGCGGTGGTACTCACTCGGCTTTGCCTCGGTGCAGCCTTCCGAGTTTCTTAAGCCTGGTTTTGTTGTGGCGGCGGCCTGGATGATGGCCGCAAGTCAAGAGATTAACGGCCCTCCGGGGCGGCTGTGGTCTTTTGCGCTGTGCATTGCGATTGTGCTGATGCTGGCGATGCAGCCCGATTTCGGGCAGGCCTGTCTGGTGCTGTTCGGTTGGGGCGTGATGTATTTTGTGGCTGGTGCGCCGATCACACTGTTGGTCGGAATGGCTGGCCTTGTTGTTGTTGCTGGCACGGTGGCCTATTCCAATTCCGAACACTTCGCCCGGCGCATTGATGGCTTTCTCAGCCCCGATGTCGATCCCACAACGCAGCTTGGCTATGCCACCAATGCGATCCGCGAGGGCGGGCTCTTTGGTGTGGGCGTGGGCGAGGGGCAGGTGAAATGGTCCTTACCGGATGCGCATACGGATTTCATCATCGCGGTGGCGGCCGAAGAATACGGGCTGATCCTCGTTCTGTGTATTACCCTGCTGTATTCCGGTGTGGTGGTGCGGTCGCTGCTGCGGCTGGTGCGCGAGCGTGATCCATTTATCCGGCTGGCGGGTACCGGTCTGGCTTGCATGTTTGGGGTTCAGGCGATGATCAATATGGGTGTTGCAGTGCGTTTGCTGCCGGCCAAAGGCATGACCTTGCCGTTTGTCAGCTATGGCGGTAGTTCGGTGATTGCATCCGGGATCGCGGTTGGCATGTTGCTTGCCTTTACCCGCACAAGGCCCCAGGGCGAGATTTCTGATATACTGGGCCGCGGCCGGGCACGCTGATCGTGCCAAGGGGCGGCACAAGGAGACGGCCATGACGGCACCGCTTTTGATTATCGCAGCCGGAGGCACCGGCGGGCATATGTTCCCCGCGCAGGCGCTGGCCGAGGTGATGCTGGCCCGCGGCTGGCGGGTGCGCCTGTCGACGGATGCGCGCGGGGCGCGTTACACGGGTGGCTTCCCGGATGCGGTTGAGATTGTGCAGGTCAGCTCGGCGACCTTTGCCCGTGGCGGTTTGGCGGCCAAGGCAATGGTGCCGCTGCGCATCGGTGCGGGGGCGCTGAGCGCTATGGCGCGGATGCTGCGCGACCGGCCTGCGGCGGTTGTAGGATTTGGCGGCTATCCGTCCATTCCGGCGCTGGGCGCGGCTTGGGCCTTGCGGCTGCCGCGGATGATTCATGAACAAAACGGTGTCCTGGGCCGGGTGAACGAGGTGTTTTCCAAACGCGTCGATGCGGTGGCCTGCGGCACATGGCCCACGACCCTGCCCGAAGGGGTGGAGGGCGTGCATGTGGGCAATCCGGTGCGCGGTGCGGTACTGGACCGCGCGGGCGCTGGCTATATCGCGCCGGGGGACTATCCGATGGAACTGTTGGTGATGGGCGGCTCGCAGGGGGCGCGTATCCTGAGCGACGTTGTGCCGCCTGCCATTGCCAACCTGCCGATGGAGATGCTGCGCAACATCCGCGTCAGCCATCAGGCGCGGGATGAGGACGGCGAACGGGTGTCCGCGTTTTACGCAGAACACGGAATTTCCGCTGATGTGCAGCCGTTTTTTGACGATGTGCCGCGCCGGATGAGCGAGGCACAGCTGGTGATCAGCCGCGCGGGCGCCTCTTCGGTTGCGGATATTTCGGTGATTGGCCGACCCTCGATCCTGATCCCCTTTGCTGCGGCCACCGGCGATCACCAAACCGCCAATGCGCGAGGTCTGGTAGAGGCAGGCGCGGCAATCATGGTGCCGGAAGACGCGGCGAACCCCGAAAGCCTGACCGAGCAGATCCACATGGTGCTTGGCAACTCTGATGCGGCCATGCAAATGGCGCTGGCCGCGCTGTCGGTCGGCAAGCCCGAAGCGGCCGAGGCATTGGCACAGATGGTCGAAGCGCTGGCCCAAAAAGGAAAACAGACATGAACGCAGCCGCCACCAAATTGCCCACCGATGTGGGGCCCATCCATTTTGTCGGTATTGGCGGCATTGGTATGTCAGGCATCGCCGAGGTGCTGCTGAACCACGGCTATACCGTGCAGGGCTCTGACCTGAAGGCGAGCAAGATCACCAACCGGCTGGTCGAACTGGGCGCAACGGTGTTTGAAGGCGGTCAAAAGGCGGAAAACATCGAACATGCCGAGGTTGTGGTGATCTCATCCGCGATCAAGCCGGGCAACCCGGAGCTTGACGCCGCCCGCGCCGCTGGTCTGCCGATCGTCCGCCGGGCCGAGATGCTGGCCGAACTGATGCGCCTGAAATCCAACATCGCGGTCGCAGGCACCCATGGCAAGACAACAACCACAACGCTGGTTGCGGAACTGCTGGTCAAAGGCGGGATCGACCCCACGGTGGTCAATGGCGGGATCATTCACGCCTATGGGTCCAACGCCCGGATGGGGCAGGGCGAATGGATGGTGGTGGAGGCCGACGAAAGTGACGGTACTTTCAACCGTCTGCCGGCAACCATCGCGATTGTCACCAACATCGACCCCGAACATATGGAACATTGGGGCGATTTTGACACGCTGCGGCAGGGCTTTCTTGATTTTGTGTCGAACATTCCGTTCTACGGGCTGGCTGTGTGCTGCACCGATCATCCCGAAGTTCAGGCGCTGGTGGGTAAGATCACCGACCGCCGTGTTGTGACTTATGGCTTCAACGCGCAGGCCGATGTACGGGCCAGAAACCTGCATTACAAAAATGGCGTGGCGCATTTTGATATCTATCTGCAAGCCGAAGACATCGTGATCGAGGATTGCAGCCTGCCGATGCCGGGGGATCACAACGTCTCCAACGCCCTATCGGCGGTGGCCGTGGCGCGGCATCTGGGCATGAAAGCCGAAGAGATCCGCGGCGCATTGGCCAGCTTTGGCGGCGTTAACCGCCGGTTCACAAAGGTGGGCGAAGTTGATGGCGTGACGATCATTGATGACTATGGCCACCACCCCGTTGAGATTGCCGCCGTCCTTAAGGCCGCGCGGCAAGCGACCGAGGGTCGTGTCATCGCGGTGCATCAGCCGCACCGTTACAGCCGTCTGCATGATCTTTTTGACGACTTTTGTGCCTGCTTCAACGATGCGGATGTGGTTGGCATTGCCGATGTCTATTCCGCCGGAGAAGACCCCATCGAAGGGGCGGACCGCGACGGTCTGGTGGCGGGTCTGATCCGCCACGGCCACCGTCATGCCCGCGCCGTGCAGGATGGCGATGATCTGGCGCGATTGGTGCGCGAACAGACAAGTCCGGGGGACATGGTTGTCTGCCTTGGCGCCGGTACAATCAGCGCTTGGGCCAATGAGCTTCCTGACCGGTTGAAAGCCATGAAAGGCGCGGCGGCGTGACCTTGCTTTGGCTCTGTGTATTGTGGGTCTTTGCCTCCGTTGGGGTGGCGATGTTGCCCATGCGGCGGCAATATGTGCCGGGGGTGGCGCTTTTGCTGGCGGCACCTGTTCTGATCGTGATGATCGGATTGCAGATGGGCTGGCTGATTGCGGCACTGGCGCTGGCTGCATTTGTCTCAATGTACCGTAACCCGCTGAAATTCCTGATCGCAAAGCTGCGCGGGCAAAATCCGCAGGTGCCGGAATGAGTCTTTCCCTGACGTTGGCCTGTTTGTGGGCCGTAGTGGCCAATGTGCTGGCCATGACACCCAGCAAAGACCAGCATTGGCGCAACGCCTATATTCTTATCGCATTGGGCCTGCCGGTCGTGGGTTACGTTGCCGTTCAACATGGGCCATGGGTGGCGCTGTTGGTGCTGGCGGGGGCCTGTTCGGTGCTGCGCTGGCCGGTGATCTATTTGGGCCGGTGGCTGCGCCGTGTGGTGCTGCGCCGGGATGGCGCGGCGGAATGAGCCTGCTGGTTGCCTCGCTTGTTGCGGTGCTGGCGGTCTGGATGCTAGCTTGCGCTTGGACTGGATTTCATTTCAATATCAAACGGTTCATTGCGGTTCTGATCATCGGTCTTGGCCTGAACATGATCTGGATGATGGGCTGGCTGAACGCGCATCCCTTTGAGATCAACGCGCTGATTGCGCAGGCCTCGGCGGTTCTTTATGCGCTTTGCGCCTTTGGGGCGGGCTGGTTTGCTGGACGCATTCACCGCGCTTGGGTGGCCAGCCGTGTGGACCAAAGCGATGTTTGACCCGCACCAGATTTGCCGCTAGTCCCGCGACATGACTGATGAGAATTTCCCCCCCGTGCGCGGCAAGCTGACGCCGCAACGTCCCTTGAATGATCTGACCTGGCTGCGTGTGGGCGGGCTGGCAGATTATCTGTTTCAACCGGCCGATTTGGACGATTTGCGCGATTTCTTGCGCGATTTGCCGCAAACAGTGGCGGTTTTCCCCATGGGCGTGGGCAGCAATCTGATTGTGCGCGATGGCGGCTTGCGGGCTGTGGTGATCCGTCTGGGGCGCGGTTTTAACGGGATCGACGTGGACGGTGATCAGGTCACCGCAGGCGCGGCGGCGCTGGATGCCCATGTGGCCCGCAAGGCGGCTGACGCAGGGCTGGACCTGACATTCTTGCGCACCATTCCGGGCAGCATTGGCGGCGCCGTGCGCATGAACGCGGGGTGCTATGGCAGCTATACCGCCGATCATTTTGTGTCGGCCAAGGCTGTCACTCGAAGCGGCGAGTTGATCACCCTCGCGGCAGATGATCTGAATTTTCGCTATCGCCAGAGCGACTTAGCCGATGGCGCGGTAATCGTCAGTGCCACCTTTGCGCCGCCAAAGGGCGATCCAGAGACATTGCACGCCCGTATGGAAGACCAATTGCGCAAGCGCGATGAGACCCAGCCGACCAAAGACCGCAGCGCGGGCAGTACATTTCGCAATCCCGCTGGCTTTTCCAGCACGGGCAAGGCCGATGATGTGCATGATCTCAAGGCATGGAAGGTCATCGACGACGCAGGCATGCGCGGGGCCCGTGTTGGCGGCGCCCAGATGAGCCCGAAGCACTCCAATTTTATGATCAATGCCGATCAGGCCACCGCCGAAGATCTGGAAAGATTGGGCGAAGAGGTGCGGAAAAAGGTTTACGCAACCAGTGGGATAAGGCTAGAATGGGAAATCATGCGCATCGGTGAATTTTTAGGCGATCCGGTGCCTGAGGCATAAGCCGAAAATCGGCAAATAAACTGAAAATAAGGGCCGCAAAAGGTCCGGGACAAAAGGCACTCCGGTGGGTACGTCGAGCAGGACAACCCCGACAGTGGCGGTATTGATGGGTGGCCCCTCGGCAGAGCGCGAGGTCTCGCTGTCCAGTGGGCAAGCCTGCGCAGCCGCACTAAGGGAACGGAACTACAAGGTGATCGAGGTCGATGCAGGCCCCGACCTTGCTGCCGTTTTGACACAGATAAAACCAGACGCTGTTCTCAACTGCCTGCATGGCCGTTGGGGCGAAGATGGCTGTGTGCAGGGTTTGCTGGAATGGATGCAGATCCCCTACAGCCATTCGGGGGTGCTGTCATCGGCGTTGGCGATGGACAAACAGCGCACCAAAGAGATTTACCGCAGTGTTGGCCTACCGGTTGTGCAAAGCACAATTGCCGCCGCCGAGGATGTGCGCCGCGATCACGTGATGACGCCGCCCTATGTGGTCAAACCCAACAACGAAGGATCCTCCGTCGGGGTTTATCTGGTGGGCGCGGAAAACAACGGCCCGCCGCAGCTTGGCCCCGAAATGCCAGAGTTTGTGATGGTCGAAGCCTTTGCGCCGGGGCGCGAATTGACCACCACGGTGTTGGGCCAGCGGGCGCTGACGGTGACGGATATCCTGACCACCGGTTGGTACGACTATGACGCCAAGTACAAAGAGGGCGGATCATCCCATGTGGTGCCTGCCGATGTGCCGGCTGAAATTTTTGAGCTCTGCCTTGAGTATGCTTTGCGGGCGCATAATGCTTTGGGGTGCCGGGGTGTCAGCCGCACGGATTACCGTTGGGATGAAAGCAAGGGCGCCGATGGTTTGGTGCTGCTTGAGACCAACACGCAACCGGGCATGACCGCGACATCACTGACGCCGGAACAGGCTGCGGCTTGCGGTATCTCTTTTCCCGAGCTTTGCGCCTGGATGGTGGAGGACGCGACATGTTCCCGCTGACCCTGCGCCGCAGCTCTGCCAAATCGGCCAAGGCCAAGGCCGATCCCGCGCCATCGCGTTGGTCATGGCGCATGCAGCGGTTGATGCTGACACCGGGGTTTCGGCTGGGTCTGCGGGCCGGGGTTCCATTTTGCCTGACCTTAATGGCCGCTACGATTTACCTGTCCAGTGAGGAACGCCGCGAGGCGATTGCGCTTGCGGTGTCCGATGCGCGGCGCAGCATCGAAGAGCGCCCTGAATTTATGGTCAAGCTGATGGCTGTAGATGGGGCGACAGGGGCGCTTGCGGCAAATGTGCGGGCTCTGGTTCCGGTCGAATTTCCCGCCAGTTCCTTTGACCTTGATGTGACAGAGTTGCGCCAGCAGATCACCGATCTGGACGGCGTGAAGAATGCCAGTGTGCGGATCAAACCGGGCGGAATTTTGCAGGTGGATGTGACACCGCGCATTCCGGTTGCGGTTTGGCGCACCGAAGATGAATTGGTTCTGGTGGATGAGGGCGGCGCGCGGGTCGAAGTGATTGGCAGCCGCGGCGCACGTCCTGATCTTCCATTGATCGCGGGACCGGGCGCAGAAGCGCAGGTGCCGCAGGCGTTGCGCCTGATCAACGCAACCGCGCCGATTGGAAAACGCCTGCGCGGTTTGGTCCGTGTGGGTGAGCGGCGTTGGGATGTGGTTCTGGACCGTGATCAGCGGATCATGTTGCCCGAAACCGGCGCTGTTCAGGCGCTGGAACGGGTGATCGCGCTGGAAGGCGCACAAGAGGTTCTCAGCCGTGATGTGTTGGTTGTGGACATGCGGTTGGCCCAAAGGCCGACCGTGAGGATGAGCGAAGAAGCCACAAAACAATGGTGGCAGATCAAACAGATTTCGGGCCAGTGATGCTGGACCTGCGACATGAGGCGGTGAGACGATGACAAATCTATATGACAGCCAACGGTCTATGCGGCACATGCGAAAACTCGCCATGCAGCGCGGTGTTGTGGCCGTTTTGGATGTGGGCAGTTCCAAGATCGCCTGCCTTGTTCTGCGCTTTGACGGGGCGGGGCAGTTGGGCGATGAGGGCGAGATCGGATCGCTGGCCGGGCAGGCGGGCTTTCGGGTTATCGGTGCCGCCACGACACGTTCGCGCGGGGTCCGCTTTGGTGAGATCTGCGCAATGGGTGAAACCGAACGCGCCATTCGCACTGCCTTGCAGGCCGCACAGAAGATGGCCGGCATCCGCGTCGATCACGTGATCGCCTGTTTCTCTGGGGCAGAGCCGCGCAGCTATGGGCTGGATGCACAGATCGAATTGGATGGGCAAACCGTGTCCGAACAGGATGTCGCGCATGTTCTGGCTGGCTGCGAGGTTCCGGAATATGGGGAGGGCCGCGAAGTGATGCACGCGCAGCCGGTGAATTTTGCGCTCGATCATCGGTCTGGCCTTAGCGATCCGCGCGGCCAATTGGGCAATACACTGTCAGTGGATATGCATATGCTGACGGTCGATGCCGCAGCGGTGCAGCATCTGGCACATTGCATCAAGCGTTGTGATCTGGAACTGGCGGGCATTGCTTCCTCTGCCTATGTGTCGGGGATCTCAGCGCTGGTTGAGGACGAACAAGAGCTGGGCGCGGCCTGTATCGACATGGGCGGTGGATCAACCAGCGTGTCGGTGTTCATCAAGAAACACATGATTTTTGCGGACAGTGTGCGCATGGGCGGCGATCACGTCACCAGCGATATTTCGATGGGCCTTCAGGTGCCGACGGCCAATGCCGAGCGGATCAAGACGTTTTATGGCGGCGTGCACGCCACCGGCATGGACGACCGCGAGATGATCGAGATCGGCGGCGATACCGGGGATTACGAACATGACCGGCGCACCGCCAGCCGCGCCGAACTGATTGGCATCATGCGGCCTCGGGTCGAAGAGATTCTGGAAGAGGTGCGCGTGCGCCTTGATGCGGCGGGCTTTGACCATCTGCCCAGCCAACAAATCGTTCTGACAGGCGGCGGCAGCCAGATCCCCGGCCTTGACGGGCTGGCGAGCAAGATTTTGGGACAACAAGTGCGCCTTGGCCGGCCTTTGCGTGTGCATGGGTTGCCGCAAGCCGCAACCGGGCCGGGCTTTGCCTCGGCGGTGGGGCTTTCGCTCTTTGCGGCGCACCCTCAGGACGAATGGTGGGACTTTGCGATACCGGCGGACAGCTATCCGTCAAAGTCGCTCAAGCGGGCGGTTAAATGGTTCCGCGACAATTGGTGACCGCAATATGCGGTGGAAGGCCCGAAATGCATGGCAAATCGGCGAAAAAATGCCCATATTTAGCTGGTTTTAATCGATTAATGGGTGACGGTGCGGGTGTAGACCGTTAAGATTACCCGCAATTGGTGGCGAAATAAGCCTGCGAACGTGGGCACATAAACAGGCGGACAGCATTATGACACTCAATCTTTCCATGCCGGGGCATGACGACCTGAAACCACGGATCACCGTTTTCGGTGTGGGCGGGGCAGGCGGCAACGCGGTCAACAACATGATCGACAAGTCGCTTGAAGGCGTCGAATTCGTAGTGGCGAACACCGACGCGCAGGCCCTGCAACAAGCCAAGGCGGAAAGCCGGGTGCAGCTGGGCATCAAAGTGACCGAAGGGTTGGGCGCAGGCGCGCGGGCCACAGTAGGCGCCGCGGCGGCCGAGGAAAGCATTGAACAGATCGTGGATCATCTGGCGGGCGCACATATGTGCTTTATCACCGCTGGCATGGGCGGCGGCACCGGTACAGGAGCAGCCCCGATCATTGCCCAAGCGGCGCGTGAACTTGGTGTTCTGACCGTTGGCGTTGTGACCAAACCTTTCCAGTTTGAAGGCAACAAGCGGATGCGTCAGGCCGAGGAGGGCGTTGAAGCCCTGCAAAAGGTCGTGGACACGCTGATCATCATTCCAAACCAGAACCTGTTCCGTTTGGCCAATGAAAAGACCACTTTTACCGATGCCTTCTCCATGGCGGATGATGTTCTTTATCAAGGGGTTAAAGGCGTTACCGATCTGATGGTCCGCCCCGGTTTGATCAACCTCGACTTTGCCGATGTACGCGCCGTTATGGACGAAATGGGCAAAGCCATGATGGGCACAGGCGAGGCCGACGGCGAAGATCGCGCCATTCAGGCCGCCGAGAAAGCCATTGCCAACCCGCTGTTGGACGAAATCAGCCTGCGCGGTGCAAAAGGCGTATTGATCAACATCACCGGCGGTCAGGATCTGACCTTGTTCGAACTGGACGAAGCGGCCAACCGCATTCGCGAAGAAGTCGACCCAGATGCCAATATCATCGTCGGCTCCACGATGGACGATACGCTGGGCGGCATGATGCGCGTCAGCGTTGTGGCCACCGGGATTGATGCGGTTGAGGTCAACACAGACATCCCTGTGCCGCGCCGTTCCATGAGCGCACCTTTGACGCCGCAGACCGTGGCCGAAGAGGCACCTGTCGAAGTGGCTGAAGAAACACCAATGGTGGCCGAGGCCGCACAGGCCGAAGATCAGGCCCCGCTGTTTGAAGATCTGGACGTGCAACGCGCCGCCGAGGAAGAACAGGTGGATCACCTGTTTGCCGAAGAAAGCGCCGATGCGGACGATCTGCCTCCTCCGGCCTATCAGCCTCAGGTCGCAGCTTTTGAACCACGTCAGGAAGAAAGCCTTGAGGCCGAGCCTGATACCTTTGTCGCACCACGCGCTCCGGCCCCCGGAACTCCATCCCCAGAGGCGCTGGCGCGTCTGCGGGCCGCGGCCCAGAAAGCCGCACCAGAGCAACAGCAAGCCCCCGTTGTCGCCCCGCAAGCGGCACCGCAGGCCGAGAAGCCACGCTTTGGAATCAACTCGCTGATCAACCGTATGACCGGCCATGCAGAAGGCGAAGCGCAGCAGCGTCCAGCCCGCCAGCAGCCGCAAATGCAGCCTCAGCACGGGCAGGCAGCCGCCGCGCCGCAGCCACAAGAAACCTCTGATCCCGATCAAGAACGGATCGAGATTCCTGCGTTTTTGCGGCGTCAGGCAAACTGATCGCCTCACAAATGAGCCACGAAGGGTCGCTTTTCAGCGGCCCTTTTTCGTTGTAAATCAGCGATCTAGTTTGCCGGTGGCGTCTTTGCGCTCAATCATTACAGCCATGTTTCAGTCCGTTACAAA
>Ga0316204_10012091_pt1 | contig 10623 bp, 10 predicted proteins | sample 6monrhotite_MG_2_FD_205661 | JGI IMG/M metagenome (GOLD analysis project Ga0316204, IMG submission 205661) | Microbial mat bacterial communities from mineral coupon in-situ incubated in ocean water Damariscotta River, Maine, United States -... | ecosystem: Environmental > Aquatic > Marine >... | reverse complement strand
CACAAATCCGCTTGAAACGCGGACAGCAACAAAGAGGCACACCTGCATGACAACTTGGATCACGATTTGCGACACCTGCAAGCAGGACGGCTGGGACGCCGGCGACATGAGCCAGACGGATGGCGAAGCGCTTGCCAATCTCGTCGAGTCCGCCGCAACAGGGCTGCAAGACGTCAAAACTCGCAGGGTGTCGTGTCTGATGGGGTGCAAGAAGGCGTGCAATGTCGCGATCCAGGGCGCGGGCAAGCTGAACTATACGCTGGGTGAATTTACACCGTCGGCCGAAGCGGCCGATGGCATTGTCGCCTATGCCAAAGCACATGCAGGGTCTGAAACCGGACAAGTGCCCTATCGCGAGTGGCCACAGGCCGTGAAAGGGCACTTCGTGACCCGCCACCCTCCGCTGCCACTAGACGAATGAGCGAAAAACGTGATCACGGCGGCGGGCTGGATGCAGCAATTGCCGCCTTCGGCGGGCAGCGGTCCGAATGGCTCGACCTGTCGACCGGAATTAATCCGGTGCCATACCCGATCCCCAAGATGCCGCAGGATGCATGGACCGCATTGCCAGACGAGGCTGCATTTGCGCGGCTTTACGCATTGGCGCGCAGCTTCTGGAATGTCCCTGAAAGCGCCACCATTATCGGGGCGACAGGCGCCTCTGCCATCATCGCGGCCTTGCCGCGGGTGATTCCGCCGGGTGCCGTTTGTATTCCCGGCCCCACGTATAATGAACACGGCGCTGCCTTTGCCGCATCGGGATGGCGTTTGGGTCAAGACCTAAGTCACGCGCTGGTGGCCGTCCACCCAAACAATCCCGATGGTCACATTTGGACTGTCAGCGATTTCGAAGCCGCCTACACTGTGATCGACGAAAGCTTTTGCGATGTGATGCCAGAACAATCACTGATCCATCTTGCTGCACGCCCCGGCGTTGTTGTGCTCAAGAGTTTTGGCAAATTCTGGGGGTTGGCTGGGCTGCGGCTCGGCTTTGCCATCGGTGATCCGCAGATCATCGCGAAGCTGACCGACCTTCTGGGGCCGTGGCAGGTGTCTGGACCAGCCCTGTCAATCGGGGCCGAGGCCCTTGCTGATCCGGCTTGGGCCGATGAAACACGCGCACGTTTGACGGCAGACACGGCGCGTCTGGATGCACTCGTCACAAAAAACGGTGCAGAATGTGTCGGCGGCACGACCCTCTTTCGCCTCTACAAAGTAGAAGATGCGCAGGCCATTCAAGACAGGCTGGCCCGACACCACGTTTGGTCGCGCGTCTTTCCCTATGCGCCTGAATGGATTCGTTTGGGCCTGCCTGCCCCTGATCGCTGGGCACAGCTGGAATCTGCATTTTGACACTTGTCTTGGGCATGTTGTTGGATGCGCTGCTTGGCGAACCAAGGTGGCTCTGGTCCCGCGTCCCGCATCCTGCCGTTTTGATGGGCCGCCTGATTGGGTGGTGTGACCAAGAATTCAACACAGGCGAACACAAACGGCTGATGGGCACCTTGACCATAGCAGGGCTATGCATCGCGGCAGGCATCTTGGGTTGGGCTGCAGAGCGTATTCCCGGATATGTCCTTGATGTGGTCATCCTCGCAATCTTGCTAGCGCAGAAATCACTCGCCGAACATGTGCAGGCCGTCGGTGATGCGCTGCGACTTTCCCTTGGTGACGGGCGCCGTAGCGTCGCCATGATTGTCGGACGTGACACCAAGGAAATGGACCAATCCGCCGTCTCCCGTTCCGCCATCGAAAGTGCCGCTGAAAACCTTTCAGACGGAGTCATCGCCCCAGTATTCTGGTTCGCGGTTGCCGGCTTGCCGGGGCTCCTGATCTACAAAATCACAAACACGGCAGACAGTATGATCGGCTACCGCACGCCGCGACATGCGGCATTCGGATGGGCAGCAGCGCGGTTTGACGACCTGCTCAATCTGATACCCGCACGATCGACGGCTGTATTGATTTGGGCGGTCACATCCCGCCCGCATCCCAAAGCGATTATCCAAGAGGCCCCGCTGCACCGCTCTCCGAATGCCGGATGGCCAGAGGCGGCAATGGCACACGGGCTTGATATCGCACTCAGCGGGCCACGCAGTTATGGCGGTCAGATGAAGGACTACCCCTTCGTGAACGGGGCCGGGAAAAGATCACTCGATGCCGATGATATAGACCGCACGGTCAGGGTGCTTTGGAAAACCTGGGGGCTCACCCTCGTATTGGCCTTTGCCGTGGCAAGTCTCAGTAAATTCTTCTAATCGGCGACTTCTCCCACGCAAGCCGCGACCAGCCTTGCGCCGAACAGCGTCCCTGATACGCTAGCGGAAAGCAATAATACCGGAGACCACCATGCGCGCAGCCGCTCTCGCCCTTTCGCTTTTTGCCAGTTCCGCGACGGCACAGACCTGTGGTGGTCCCGTCAATGCCTTCATTGAAGGGGTCAAAACCGAGGCACAGGCCGCAGGCATACCGGCCGCGACGATTGACGCCTTCTTTCAGGGCGCCCGCCTTGAGCAATCCGTCATCAACGCCGACCGAGCGCAGGGCGTGTTTCAGCGTGATTTTATCAATTTCTCACGGGCATTGATCAGCCAGAACCGCATTGATAACGGCAGGGTCTACGGCCAAAGGTTCGACAGTACCTTCGACACGATTGAGGCCCGCTTTGGCATCCCGCGCGGTGTTCTTCTCGCTTTTTGGGCTTTTGAGACCGATTATGGACAGGTGCAAGGCAGCTTTAACACACGCAACGCCCTGCTGACCCTTGCCCATGACTGCCGGCGACCCGGGCTGTTTCGCCCGCAACTGATCGCCGCGATTGAGCTGTACCGGCGCGGCGGCATGAACCCTGCAACAACAACAGGGGCCTGGGCCGGAGAAATCGGCCAACTGCAAAAGCTCCCGCGAGAGATTGTGCGGCAGGGGATGGACGGTGACGGTGATGGGGTGGTTGACCTGAAAGGCTCGTCGCCCGATGCGCTGATGACGGGTGCAAATGTGCTGTCGTCACTCGGTTGGCGGGCCAATGAACCTTGGCTTCAGGAAATCGTCGTGCCTGCCGATCTGGATTGGTCACAGACGGGGCTGAACCATAAGGCAAACGTCCAAGAATGGGCGGCACGGGGCGTACGCGCCCGCGAAGGCCGCTTGGGGCCATCCAATCTGCAAGCCTCAGTGCTGTTGCCGATGGGCCGCGATGGACCGGCCTTCCTGACATACCCAAATTTCGAGGTCTATTTCGACTGGAACAAAAGCTTCGTCTACGTGACAACAGCCGCCTATTTCGCAACCCGTCTGGGCGGCGCCCCCGTCTATAACGCGGGGAACCCCACCCCTGCGCTTAGTGGCGCACAGATGCAGCAGCTTCAACAAAAACTGACTCAGCGCGGGCACGATGTGGGTGGAATTGACGGCATACTGGGCGCCATGACACGCGCAGCGATTCAAGCCGAACAACTGCGTCTGGGGTTACCCGCTGATGCCTGGCCGACGCTTGACTTGCTTAGTCGTCTTTGAGGGCAGCGGTCATCCCGGCCGGCCGTTATTATTGGCCTTAAAATATCCCCGCCGGAGGCACCTGCCCTAAGCCACCATCGCGGCGGCCCGCTTGAGATCAACCGATACAAGCTGCGACACACCCTGTTCGCCCATCGTTACACCAAACAGACGGTCCATCCGGCTCATGGTGACCGCATGGTGGGTGATAATCAGAAAACGGGTTTCAGTTTGGCGTGTCATTTCATCCAACAGATCACAGAAGCGGGTCACGTTGGCGTCGTCCAACGGCGCATCCACCTCATCAAGCACACAAATCGGGGCCGGATTGGCAAGAAAGACTGCAAAAATCAGCGCCAATGCCGTCAGGGTCTGTTCACCACCAGACAACAGAGACAGCGTACTGAGCTTCTTGCCCGGCGGCTGGCACATGATCTCAAGCCCGGCCTCCAACGGGTCATCGGATTCCACGAGCACCAGCTTTGCCTCGCCCCCACCAAAGAGGTGCGTAAAGAGCAAACCAAAGTTTTCATTCACCTGCTCAAAGGCCGTCAACAACCGTTCGCGGCCCTCCTTGTTCAAGCTCGCGATGCCTGAGCGCAGGGCCGCAATCGCAGCCTCAAGATCCGCCTTCTCGCTGACAAGCACGTCATGCTCGACCTGGACTTCTTTGGCGTCTTCTTCAGCGCGCAAGTTGACTGCGCCGAGCGAGTCGCGCTGCCGTTTGAGCGCATTGACCTGCCCTTCGATGGCCTCGGATGCGGGCATATTCCCGACATCAGTTTCCAGCGTTTCAAGCAGTTTTTCAGGAGTCACCTCCTGCGCTTCCATGATCCGCTCAGCCGCATAGGCCACCGTTTCCTTGGCCGCATCTGAGCGCGCCTCGGAGCGCGCACGCGCCTCGCGCGCCTCAGACGCTTGGCGCTCCGCTTCGCGCTCTTGATGGCCGGCCTCGCGCAACACATTGTCGGCCTCAGCCAACTTGTCTGCCGAAGCTTTGCGCCGCGTCTCTGCCTCGTCGATCGCATCGGCAAGCTCGGCCCGTTTGGCCGCAATTTCTTCGGGGGCCGCGGTGGCCTCGGCCAATGCCGTCTCGGATTCCGCTTTGCGCTCGGCCAATTCTGCCGTCCGTTTGTTGGCCGTTTCCAAACGGTGCTTCCAGCCGCTGATTTCCTTGATGATTTCCTGACTGCGCTTCAAACGCGCCTCACCTTCGCGGCGCACTTCATCATGGGCCGACCGGCGGGACATCATCGTGATCCGCGCCGCTTCAACGGTCATTTTCACATCTTCAACCGAGGCGCGTGCCGTTTCCAGATCTCCCAGGTCTGCAGCCGCTTTCTCTGCCGCAACCAAGGCGCGACGGGCATTCAACGCCTCTTCCTCATTGCGCTTCACCGCAAGATCCAAACTTTCCAGCTTACCCTGTGAAAGATTGCGGTCGGCCTCGGCGCGGCTGGCCGCACGGTTGGCGTCCGCAACAGCACGATCGGCATCGCGCCGTTCTTGGCGGGCCGCATGGTCGGCCTCTGTCTGCGCTTTGAGCATGGCCGTCAGTGTTTCGTGGGCCTGTGCTGCCCCCATGGCGGTCGCCGAAGCCTCTTCCAGATCGCGTTTGAGTTCCGTTAAACGGTTCAACTGTTGCAAGCGCAATGCAGCCGCCGAGGGTGCATCCTCAGCACCCGCGCGGAACCCGTCCCAGCGCCACAGATCGCCTTCGATCGAAACCAGTCGCTGCCCTGGCTTCAGCGCGGCCTGCAGGCGCGGGCCATCCGCGGCATCGACGAGGCCAACTTGACTCATGCGACGCGCCAGCACCTCGGGCACGGTGACATAGTTGGTGAGCCCCAAGACACCGTCTGGCAAGGTTTGGGTCGTGCCGTAGCCCGGCAGCAAAGCCCATCCGGATTTGATGTTTGCGTCGATTTCTGGCGCGCGCAGGTCATCGGCCAGCGCCGCGCCAAGCGCCTTTTCATAGCCACCCTGCACACGCAAAAGATCAAGCACTTGTCCACCTTCGGCGGTATCGCGTTCGACCAGCTTGGCCAGCGCCCCCACCTCAGCCCGCAGAGCATTGGCTTCACCTTCAGCCTCGGACCGCAAGGCGCGCGCATCGCTTTCGCGTGCTTGCGTATCAGCGCGTGCGCTTTCGGCTTCGATCAACGCCGCGTCAGCGGCTTCGGCAGCAGCGACCGCTGCTTTCTCAGCTTCACCGGCAGCCGCAAAGTCCGCCTCAGCCTTCTTCAAAGCAGTTGCTGCTTCCGTCATCGCAGACTTAGCGCGTACGGCCTCACTTTCGCTCTTGGTCAGCGTGGTACGGTTGTCATCCAACAAACGCTGTGCCGATTGGTGCCGCGCTGCCAGTCTCGCCACGTCCTCGGTCAACTGCGAAAGGTCAGCTTCGCGCTGTTGCAAAACGCCTGCAGCCTCGCGTGCCGCCACCTGCGCCTCCTCCAGACGCGCATCATGGCCCTCACCCGCTTTGCCAATCTCGCGCGCCTCCCATTCGAGCCGCTCAATTGTTTCGCCAGCGTCTTTGTTCAGTCCGCTTTCACGGTCCATATCATGGCCAAGCTGCTCAATGCGCCCACGCAAAGTCTCGATCATTTCAAGTGCGCGTTGTTCCTGATCCTTCAGCGTATCGCGCTGCACCTGCAAGCGCTGCAAGACGGCCGCGGCAATCGCCTCTTCTTCGCGCAGGGGTGGCAGGGCATCCTCTGCCACTGTGCGCCCCTTGGCCGCATCGCGCGCCGCTTTCTCAGCTTGCGCAGCCGTCATCGTACGCTCACGCAACTGCTCCGCCGCGGCCAGCATGGCCTCGTCTGCCTCTTTCCAGCGGCGGAACAGCAACATGCCTTCTGCCTTGCGCAGCTTGTCACCGATTTCGCGATACCGCGCGGCTTGCTTGGCCTGGCGCGCCAACTGACCCAGTTGTGCGGCCAACTGCTCGATCACGTCATCTACCCGCGTCAGGTTTGTCTCTGCCCCTTTGAGTTTCAGTTCAGCTTCATGCCGACGCTGATAGAGACCGGAAATGCCAGCCGCCTCTTCCAAGATACGGCGTCGTGCTTTTGGCTTAGCGTTAATCAGTTCAGAAATCTGCCCCTGTCGGACCAACGCTGGTGAATGCGCCCCGGTTGAAGCATCCGCGAACAACATTTGCACATCGCGAGCCCGCACGTCCTTGGCACCGACTTTATAGGCCGACCCTGCATCACGGGTGATCCTGCGAATAATTTCGAGGTTGTCGTCAGCATTGAAGGCAGCGGGCGCCAGACGCTCGCCATTGTCGATAACCAGAGAGACCTCTGCAAAATTCCGCGCAGGCCGCGTGGCAGCCCCGGCAAAGATCACATCTTCCATGCCACCGCCGCGCATCGCAGTTGGGCGGTTTTCGCCCATGACCCAGCGCAACGCCTCAAGCAAATTCGACTTGCCACAGCCATTGGGACCCACAACGCCCGTCAGACCATCGGCGATGATCAGATCAGTGGGGTCCACAAAGCTTTTAAAGCCATTCAGTCTCAGTTTGCTAAAGCGCAACGGTTCTTGCCCTTATGATTCCTCAAGGTCCGAAAGCATCGCCCTGCGATACGGCGCGAGTCAACGCCCACAACCCCGCATGTGCCATGTTCCGCCGTCTTATCCACAAGATATTGCGGTTTTCAGCTGTTCAACAAGCAAAAGCGCCTCAGATAAACTGGATTTGTAGCGGCATTCCCAAGGCTGGCGCGATGCGGCGCGTTGCTAAATGACCAAGCGCACACACATCTGCGCCGCCCCATAGGCCCGTCGACGGCAAATACCACTGGCTTTGCCGAGTCATCCAATCACATGTCCTAGCCGTACGAAGTTCGAAGCAAAAACGTGATGTTACCCAAAGGGCAGATAATAGATGCGCAATATAACCTTCCTCGTCATTGGTCTTGCAGCAGGCACGTTTGCTGGCACCATGCTCGACAGTGGTGTGTTCACTGGTTCAGATCACTCTGGCGGCCATCATATGGGCATGGCACCCTACGAGAATCTCAGTGACAATCGCAAGAATATCTGGCCCTCTGATCTGCCCACCCCCACGCTTGCACTTGATCTGCGGCCGGATCCAGCCTCGGGGCACAACCTGTTCGTCACGATGGACGGCTTTCAGATGACCCCTGAAGATGTGAACAAAGCGGTTGAGCCCGGCACGGGTCACGGCCACCTTTTCGTCAATGGAGACAATATTGGGCGCCTCTATGCAGACATGCGCCATATGATTGACCTGCCAAAAGGCGAAGTGACGATCCACATGTACCTTGGGGGCAATGACCATAAAGTGTGGGTTGCAGACGGGCAGCCGTTGTTTGTCGAACGTACCTTCTTGATCGAGTAGGCCGCGTACCCTTTTTGTGCACTAGCAGGGCTCGCTATACTTCTAGCAACCAATCCGCAGCTAGACGTCGGTTTCACCTTGACGTGGCTGGACCGATAAACACATCCTAACATCGCATGGTTCCCCGCACGGCGCTCAAGCGTCAGGGGATCAAATGGGAATGTGGTCGGGCCGATCTTTATCAGAGGCCCCAAGCCACAGCCGCCCCCGCGACTGTATGCGGTGAGTGCTTTGCAACGACGCCACTGGGGCACATCCCTGGGAAGGCTGCAAATCACAACGACCCGCAAGCCAGGAGACCAGCCATGCGCTTTGTGAAACCGGCCGTCGGGGATGACGGTGAAGGAAGGAAATACGAAATGCACATCGAACCAGGTATCGTTACCGGGGCGAAACTTGCGCTGTCCTATGCCACAGCAGCCGGGGCCGCCACCTATTCCGCAAAACTGATCTGGGAGGCGCTGCGCGATCGCGGCGTCCTGTCATTGGTCGGGCGGGCCGCCATTGCCACCGTCGCGGTCTTCATCTTTTTCGAACTGCTGCCGCATGTGGCGGTCGGCGTGTCCGAGGTTCATTTCATATTGGGCTCTACCCTGCTTTTGATCCTAGGGACCGCACCAGCGGCCATCGGCCTTGCACTGGGGCTCTTGATCCAGGGCACGCTTTTTGCGCAATCCGACCTGCCACAATATGCCATGAACGTGACCACGCTGCTGGTCCCGCTTCTCGGCCTGCACGTTTTGTCCAAACATGTGATCGCGAAAAGCACTGCTTATGTTGATCTGACCTTCAAGCAATGCCTGGCCATGTCAGCCACCTATCAAGGCGGCATTGTCGCCTGGGTTGCGTTCTGGGCATTCTACGGCAGTGGTTTTGGCGCCGAAAACGTCTCGGCGGTGCTGTCTTTCGGGGCGGCCTACATGCTGGTTCTCTTGATCGAGCCGTTTGCTGATCTGGCAGTGCTGGCTGGGGCAAAGTCTATGCGCAAGCTGGACGGCAGCGCTTTGGTCACGCCAAGGCTCTATTCAGTTTGAACCGGCGAGGTGCCTTTTTCAGCATTCGTAAAAGGCACCTCGCAGTTTTCCCAATAGGCTCTGTGAAGTGAACCGTTCTTGAAACAAGCGGCTCTCCAGCATAGGGCTTGGCCCAACATCGGTCATACCTGACCATCTGATAATGGAATATACGCATGCCTGCCAAAATCCCTGCCACCGTTGTTACCGGGTTCCTCGGTGCCGGTAAGACCACCCTCATCCGCCACATGTTGCAAAACGCGCAAGGCAAGCGGATTGCACTGATCATCAATGAATTCGGCGACCTCGGGGTCGACGGCGACATCCTTAAAGGCTGCGGCGATGAGGTCTGCTCTGAGGATGATATCGTCGAGCTGTCCAATGGCTGCATTTGCTGCACTGTGGCCGATGATTTTATTCCCACGATGGAAGCACTGCTCGCGCGCGAAAATAAACCCGATCACATCGTGATTGAAACCTCCGGCCTCGCTTTGCCGCAACCTTTGGTGCGCGCGTTCAACTGGCCAGGCATTTCGACCAAAGTCACGGTAGACGGCGTTGTGACCGTTGTGGATGGCCGCGCCGTCCACGACGGCCAGTTTGCCCATAACGTGGCCGCCGTTGATGCCCAGCGCGCGCTAGACGAAAACCTTGATCACGAAACGCCGCTCTCTGAGTTGTTCGAGGATCAGGTCGCCTGCGCTGACATGATCGTCGTGAACAAGACCGACCTTCTGACAGCCTCTGAAGCCGAAGCGCTGACAAGCAAACTCAAGTCCGAATCCCGCGCTGGCGTGCAAGTCGTCAAAGCAACCATGGGCGCGTTGCCTATTGATGTGCTCTTGGGGCAAGGAGTCGGCGCCGAAGATGACCTTGCCGCGCGCCATGAGATTCATCATCACCACCATGATGACGACGACGAAGATGAACACGATCATGAACACGAACACGGCCATGACGAATTCGAGAGCTTCATCGTCACACGCGGTGAAATCGCCGATGCCAACGCCTTTGCTGCTCAAGTCGCCGACATCATCCGCACCCACAACATCCTGCGCTTGAAAGGTTTCGTGGCTATTGCAGGCAAACCCATGCGCCTGACACTGCAGGCCGTCGGTCCCCGCGTCGACACGTATTTCGACCAGCCTTTCGGCGACGCCCCCCGCGAAACCCGATTGGTCGTGATCGGTGAGGCAGGCTTTGATCAAGCGGCAATCATGGCTGCTCTAAAAGTATGATCATCGTCGAGCGAACAGACCCCCATCACCCACAGGCGACCGCTTTGCTCAAGCAAAGCCACGCGTTGATGCAAAGCCTGTTCCCACCCGAGGATAATTTCTATCTTGAAATCGACGATCTGGTCGCACCCAACATCCACTTTTTCAGCGCCCGCGTCGGTGAGGAAACGCTTGGTACCGGCGCGCTGATGGTGACGATGGGGTACGGTGAAGTGAAGTCGATGTTCGTGTCCGAAGCGGCGCGGGGCAAAGGCGTTGCAGCCGCGCTCTTGCGCCAGATCGAAGACACCGCCCGCGAAGAAGGTGTATCACTGCTCAAACTTGAGACAGGCAACGTGCTGCACGCTGCACATCGGCTCTATGCCCGGCACGGGTTCACCGAATGCGGCGTATTCGGCGACTATGAATTAGGCAAGAGTTCAATGTTCATGGAAAAGTCGCTGTGAGCCTACTGGGTCTTCTTCGCCTCAGCCGCTGCTTTCAAACGTGCAAGCAACTCTTCTTT
>Ga0316204_10012090_pt1 | contig 10623 bp, 5 predicted proteins | sample 6monrhotite_MG_2_FD_205661 | JGI IMG/M metagenome (GOLD analysis project Ga0316204, IMG submission 205661) | Microbial mat bacterial communities from mineral coupon in-situ incubated in ocean water Damariscotta River, Maine, United States -... | ecosystem: Environmental > Aquatic > Marine >... | reverse complement strand
CATCACCGACGGCCTTACTTTGGGGCAGCTCTTTGGAGATATTTTCAACCGCTGAGTTGTTATTTGAAACAACGATCATTTCATAACCGACCAAATCAGGAATAAGCTGTTTTACGCCCCAATGAACCTTGTCACCAATTTTGACAGAAGCCTCACCACTGAATGCTGAACGGGAATGGTCCAAATGCGATAAAACCCGTGCACGATTGACAATATTATTCGCGACCAGATCTCTTAACATTGTTGTTTTGCCAGTACCTGGAGGCCCATTTACAGAATACACCCCATGCTCATCTATCTCTTGATCAACAGTGTTTATTGCAAACTGTTGCATCAAGCTCATCGAATGCGTTGAATCCGATGGCCAACGACCCAGTGGCGTTTTATCTAATGCAACATTTTGACGAACAGTTGTTTCACCTGCAGGCCCAAGAAGATCTGGATGACGCAATTTAATAGCAGAGAGGTATTTTACAAGTGGAGAAGATTCATCAAGCTTATCTTGTTGAATAAGCTCTCTGGCTCGCTCTAAATCACGTAAAAAGAAGCTGTTAAGAATAGAGGTTTTATCTTCGCCTTCTTTATGATTATTACTCTTAGCATCATCACCTAGCTCTATACAATCCCCACTATTTTCCTCCTCATAAACAGTTAATGCATTCAATAACTGTTGAAGCATCATAATGGCATCTGGTGTAATAAGCATATTTTTTGGCTGAGAACGACCACAATCCAGCTTATTAAGTTTAACAATGACAGCCACATCCGATTGCGTTGGATCAAATCCAGCCCAATCACTGAGCATTTTGAGAATCTCTATGATCTCAAAGGTTGAGAGAGCAGCAGTAATACCAGCATTCTGTTTTAAATTAGACGCAAGCTTTTCAAGAGACTGGAGCTTATGTAGAAGTTGTTCGGACTCTCTTTCGAAATCGTCAAACCGAATATTATCAATATTGCCTTTTAAGGCCTGACCTAAAGCCCAAGGTGCTGTCGATAGCTCCATTGTGTCGAGTAAAAGCACTCCATCTTTACTCACTTTAATAGTGGCGGCGCAGGTTAATCCCCCATCGACCCTGCGTTCACTCCAATCTACATCCTCTTTGTCACCAAAATAGGTTTTTACCTGTTCAAAAAACTCACTGTTCTTGAAAACCCCAAGGTACAGGGTATAACTGTACTGGAGGTTTGGGAAATAGCCATCTCCAGCACGTGAGATATTTTCACGATTCTGCCAAGGCAGGCAGTTCGGGTCGTCAATTAAAACATCCCCTCCATAATGGATGATGCCACCTTTATTATTTCGAAGATCTTTTAGATCAATACAGTTGAAAAACTCTATTTGATACCAATATGTCAATATATTGATCAAGTACTGCTTATCCATATTCATCCTTGGGTCCACCTTTAACAGGTTTGTTGTTATGAGCCGTTTCAGATACATCTTTAATTATGCATAGATTGCTAGAGACATCTCTAATTTTCATAGGCGGCTTGTAGCTCTGTCTACTACCGATGCGATAACTTTCTTTGAAGCACCTCATGGTTACGTTACTAGCACCAACAGACCTGAAACAGATATAGTGTAGGATGTCTTCGAAAAATAACATAGCGATATCCTAACCTGAGAACTTTAGTATGAGAATACGCGAGCAAACCTTTTCCAGAATTCAGCGCAGCTTTCGAGACCTTTCTGAAAAGGACGCTAAAGATATAGAGCAAATCGAAGCCCTGATGAGAATGGGATGGTCCAAAGCATCCAACTGGGATGAACTGCTCAAGTCTCAACGTATCCTCATTATCTCTGAAGCCGGTGCGGGGAAAACTTACGAATGCAAGGAGGAGCATAAGCGACTGTGGAATAAGGAAGAGGCAGCATTCTATTTTGAACTCGCTGAGCTAGCTAATAATAACCCCAAAGAACTCCTGTCTCCAGAAGAAGAGGATCGCTTTAATTCATGGCATCAATCTCAGTCAGATATCGCAACCATATTCCTAGATTCCATTGATGAGCTAAAACTAACACAGGGATCATTTTCAACAGCCCTTAACAGACTGTCAAAAGTACTATCTGGACGCCTCAATCGAACAAAACTAATTATCACAAGCCGCCCCGTTGCTTTTGATTTCCAAGTCATAGAAAAATACCTACCGGTTCCCAATGAAAGTATTACTGTATCTGCCGAGGAATCATTTGCAGATATTGTAATGAATCATCATAGAGATAAGAAACAAGATAAAGATGTGCCACCTACTTGGAGAACAGTAGGGTTGATGCCGTTATCAGATGATCAGATAAAAGAAATGGCACTCCGTGAAGGGGTCACTGATGCTGATGTCATGCTAGAAGGCATAAGAAAACGAAATGCTGAAGAATTTTCAAGACGCCCCCAAGACTTAGTTGAGCTGTGTATTGATTGGAGGGACCACAAACGCATCCGAAAATATCGAGATCAAATTGACTACAGCATCCGAGTAAAGTTAAAACCCCGGTCTGATCTTGAAAGAAAAGAAAAAACAGCACTATCAGATGAAGATGCCTTTGAAGGGGCAAAACAATTAGCTCTCGCAGCATTACTTACACGAAAGCTCTCTTTCCGTCATAGTGCAGAAGCAGATAAAGGAGGTGAACCCGGAACAGCGTTAGATCCCGCCACAATTTTACCGGATTGGCCCTCAGATAAGCGTGAAACATTACTGGAGCGGCCGCTCTTCGGATTTGCCAGTTACGGACGAGTACGATTTCAACATCGCTCATTCATCGAATATCTTGCTGCTAAACAGCTGGAATCAATGATCAATAAGGGCCGATCATTAAAAGCTATTAAGCGAATGCTCTTCGCGGAAACCCTTCAAGGGGTCAAGATAGTAAAGCCAACAATGAATCCTGTGGCCTCCTGGCTAGCCGCCTCAGTTTCTAGTATCTTCAGTGAAGTCAGAGATCGACAGCCAGAGTTACTGCTTGACCTTGCTGATCCCGAATCCCTATCTTTAACACAAAGAATTAATGCCCTTAACGTCTATGTGAGCCGATACGGGAAAGGCAATTGGAGGGGGCTGAACGTTCCTCTGGTTCAAGTCCATCGCTTTGCTTCCGCAGATCTCGCACCGACGATACTTCAGCTCTGGCAATCGAGAATTGATAATACAGAAGTAAGAGAGCTTCTTTTAGAACTCATCTCAGCAGGCTCTATCCAGTCAGGAGCCGATATTGCTTACTCTACAGCTATCGACCCTGACATAAAAAATGAAAGTGAACGCATCTCAGCATTTGACGCTTTGATTCAGCTCAATGATAGCCGCATAAACAATATTACGGAGTCAATCATAGGAGAGCGTGCCAACTGGTCAGACAGGCTCATAAGAGCATGGATCACAATGGTATTCCCTAAGCATATTTCCATTGAAAAACTATGCAAAGTTATTGGAACCGTCCATGAGTCAGAGCGAAGTGCCGGAGAAATCAGGTGGGCATGGCCACGTTTGATTTCTGAAAAGGACATTTCTACCAGCTATCTCAACGATCTTCATGCTTGGCTAGTTAACCTCATCATGGATAAAGTCAAATGGGAAGAAAAAAACTGGCCTCACCTACAGACATCCAGAGAAGACCTCATCCCCGCACTTACCGCTACCTGCCTACGCCTCATTGAGAAAAAAAGCCTCTCTCCTGAAGTCATACTCTCTTGTGTAATAGCACTTCAGCTTTCAAGAAATGACTATGACTCTGATGGTCCTATTTCAAAACTAAGAGAGTATACATCCAACTCATCAACGGCTTTCCGGGAAGCGCTATTCTGGGCGCAAGACTCATTCAATCAGGCATTTCACCCTATTGATGACCCCTGGCATCGACTATGCGAGGCCAATCATTTCGGTGCAATTTCTCTGAGTCTAGACAAAGATACCCCCTGGATTATTGATAACCTTTCCAGCAATACCGCCCCTCCCGAAAAGATCGCTATGATGCTAGAAGCGGCAATATATCTGTGGGACGGGAAAGGAGAGAAAAGTCATTATATTGAAAGCCTAAAAGTATATATTCCAGACAATTCCGTGCTTTTAGCAAAAATTAATAGCTATCTTAAGCCCCCTAAAATTGATAGGAAAATGGCTCGCATGGAGGCGAAGCATCAAGAATACAAAGAAAAGGAAAACCGAAGACTAGCTAAAAACCGAGCTAGCTGGATACAGTTTTGGAGAGAGGTCGCAAACAATCCTGACGATGCTTTTGGCTCTGAGAAAGAAGATAACACCACGTGGAATCTCTGGAGAGCCATGAGTAACTCTGGAGAACAAAGCCGCTCCTCTGGGTGGAATCGGAAATTTATTGAAGACAACTTTGGCGTAGAAATCGCTGATAGAGTTCGTGCTTCAATGATGAAGGCATGGAGAAATGATCACCCAACTTTACGAAGTGAACGCCCCGATTCAGAAAGAAATTCTTACTTGACTAGATGGCAACTCGGACTTGCTGCTATCTACGCAGAGGCTGAGGAAGTATTCTGGGCCAACAAGCTTACCAAACAAGAAGCCGAGCACACCCTTCGTTATGTTTCTCTAGAGCTCAGCGGTTTCCCCTCTTGGCTAGAAGATTTGTCTGAGGTACACCCTAAATCTGTAGACACTATACTTGGAGAAGAACTCACTCGCGAACTTGATGAAATTGCGGGCCATGGATATCACTCATCAATACTTCAAGATATCAGCCATGCCTCTCCGTCAGTTGCCACTCTATTTACTCCTCACCTGCAAACATGGTTGAAAACCACGGGGAGACATCAAAATATTAGAGATGGTGAGGAAACCCAAAGTGTAGTGGAACGGCTTAGAAAAGTGACAAATATTCTCATTAAGCATGGGGATGATACCATAAAGAAGGAAGTTGTAGACTTTGCGACACAAAACCTTGAATACGGTATTGAGTCCGAGTTCGCACACGTATGGCTTCCGCTATTGCTTAATCTCCATCCCTCAAAGGGTGTTGAAAGGCTGGAATTAGAGCTGAGCAATATAGAACCCGCTCCAGAAAGCATAGCCGTAACCTGGATTGCCGGCTTATTCGACACTCATCACTCTGGTAATAAAGTCAATCTTAACCATCCAGCATATACTCCCCAAATGCTTCTCAAACTGGTTCGCCTTGCCTATAAGCACGTTCGTACTTGTGATGATATTCAACATGAAGGCTGCTTCACCCCTAACACTCGTGATAGAGCCCAAGACGGCCGCAATGTTTTACTCAGCGCCGTACTCAATACAGAGGGCTCTGAAGGATGGAAAGCGAAACTAGAACTGGCTAGCGACCCTCAGGTGTCACACTTCCAAGATAGGGCCAGGATGCTAGCCCGTCAATCAGCAGCGGAAGAACTCGATAGGATGGTTCTTACAGAAAAGGATGTTCTGACACTCATACAGTATGGGGAAACCCCTCCAACTACTAGAGATGAGATGCACTCTCTTCTAATTGATCGGCTTGATGACCTTGAAGATCTTTTACTCCAAGATGAGTCGCCTAGGGAAGCATGGTCATTAATCTCAGATGAAAGAATCATGCGCCGCGCGATTACCCGAGAATTGAAAGTCTCTTCTAACCACATGTATACGGCTGATCAAGAAGGCGTCACTGCGGACGAAAAAGAGACAGACATCCGCCTTCGATCTACTGCGTCAGATCAGCAATCCGTAATTGAACTTAAGCTGGGTGAAAAGTGGTCTGGCCGCCAGTTGAGAGATACAATAAAAAACCAGCTTATTGAAAAATACATGGCTCAGGATAATTGCCGTTCCGGGTGTCTACTTATCACCGTATCTAAACTCAGAACATGGGAACACCCAGAAATGAAAGAGTGTCTAGATGTAAGCGATCTTAAGAAATTTCTTGAAGAGGAGACTGAAAAAGTAACAAATGAAATGGGGACGACTATAAGGCTTATGGTTCGAGTACTTGATTTACGGTCCCGACTGATTACGTAAATGTAACTCGATTAGCTCGTAATCACTAGGGCCGAATAAATGATCTACGTAAAATTTATCTAATACCCACTTCAGGTCAATATTAACAGCAAGAAATTATAAAAAAATAATGTTACTTGGTGCGGGAAACACCTCAATAAAAAACCCGCAAGGAACCGACTCCTAGCGGGTTTCTCTTAACCGACATGCGAACTCCAACACCCTTATATATTGGAACCCACGCCTCAGTAGTTTTCGACTTTAATTGGTTGGAACACTGAGTTAATAGCAAATATCAAATTATTCCACCGTGACTGATTTAGCCAAATTACGCGGTTGGTCTACATCCGTTCCTTTCAGCACGGCAACATGGTAGGAGAGCAATTGCAGTGGAATAGTAAAGATAATCGGAGAAATAATATCGTCGGTTGGCGCAACATCCATAACTTGAATTCCTTCACTCTCCTCCATAGTTGCTTCACGGTCTGCAAAGACTAGTAGCTTGCCTCCGCGTGCCTTTACCTCCTGCATATTGGCCTTAAGCTTCTCCAACAGCTCATTATTAGGCGCGACTACGATTACCGGCATCTCGGCATCAACTAATGCTAAGGGGCCGTGTTTTAGCTCACCTGCAGGATAAGATTCGGCATGGATATAAGAGATCTCTTTTAGCTTAAGCGCCCCCTCCATCGCAATCGGATATTGACTGCCACGCCCCAAAAATAGCGCGTGCTGTTTATCCGCAAATTGCTCTGAAATTTGCTTGATGGATTCATCAAGCTGAAGCGCATCATCAATTTTACGAGGCAAGCTACGCAGCTGGGAAATGATGCGTGCCTCACTTTTTTCCGAGAAGCCATGGCGACGGGCGATGGCAATACTCACCATCAATAGCGCAACCAGTTGAGTAGTAAAGGCCTTGGTTGAAGCGACACCAATCTCTGGGCCTGCGCGGGTCATCAAGGAAAGCGACGCCTCACGTACCAGTGAGCTTTCTGCAACATTACATATGGCAAGCGTGCGCTTAACCCCTATATTGCCAATTTCACGCAACGCTGCCAGCGTATCTGCCGTTTCGCCTGATTGGGAGAGAAAGATTACCAGGCTATCTGCAGGTACTACGGGCCTGCGATAACGAAACTCACTGGCGACCTCCACAACGCAGGGGACACGCGCCATCGACTCTATCCAATACCGTGCCACCATACCCGCATGGTAGGAGGTACCACAGGCGATGATATACACACGACCTACGCCATCAAACATCTCCGTGGCTTTCGGGCCAAAGCTCTCTTCAAGTAGCCGGGTTTCAGAGATGCGACTCTCCAGCGTATCGGCAATCGCACTGGGCTGTTCAAAGATCTCTTTCATCATGTAGTGGCGGTATTCACCGCGCTCAACCGCATCTGCAGTCAATTCACTCTTTTTAACTGGGCGCTCAACCACATTTCCATAGCAATCATAGATCGTCAGGCTGTCACGATGCAGGTCGGCAATATCACCCTCTTCCATAAAAATAAATTGCTGTGTAACAGGCAGTAACGCTGCCACATCTGAGGCAATAAAATATTCACCAATACCAACACCGATTACTAGTGGGCTGCCACTGCGTGTCGCGATTAGGCGACCAGGCTCATCGTGACTGATCACGCCCAAAGCATAAGCGCCACGCAAATCTGCAATCGTCAGTTTGACGGCACTCAGCAGATCCTCACCTTGCTCTAAGTGGTAATCGTAAAGTTGGTGTACGACTACCTCTGTATCTGTATCAGAGGTAAAGCGGTGGCCCTTGGTTTTTTGTTTCTCACGTAACAATTCATAGTTTTCAATAATACCGTTATGTACAACCGCAACACGATCACGGCAGATGTGGGGATGTGCATTGCTTTGACTGGGCTCACCATGGGTCGCCCAACGGGTATGCGCGATGCCTGTGCCGCCATGGAATCCCTCAGGCATCTCTTCCGCCAAACCAGCCACTTTCCCCTTAACCCTGACACGACGAATACAACCAGCACCATCCAGCACCGCAACACCCGCCGAATCGTAACCTCGATACTCAAGCCGACGTAGCCCTTCTATTAAAATCTGCGTTACATCACGCTCAGCAACCGCACCCACGATCCCACACATAATCGACTCCTAAGAAGATTTCTTTTCTGGACGTCGCCATCCCGCAATACTTTTTTGCGGTGAGCGACTCAACGTTAAAGTTTCAGCGGGGGCATTACGACTCAACGTGGTACCCGCACCAATCGTGGCACCGTCCTCAATGGTAATAGGCGCCACCAACTGACTGTCAGAACCAACAAAAACCCGATCCCCAATAATCGTCTGATGTTTATTAGCCCCATCGTAGTTACAGGTGATGGTGCCCGCGCCAATATTCACATCACGCCCCATGGTGGTATCACCAATGTAGCTAAGATGATTAACCTTGGATGCGACACCAATGGTTGATTTTTTCACTTCCACAAAGTTGCCTACTTTGGCACCTGCCTCAAGTCGTGAATCTGGGCGTAGACGTGCAAATGGGCCGACCATGACGTCATTTGAAAGGTGGCTTTTTTCGATCATCGAATTAGCGTCAATCACCACATCATCGCCAATATCGCTGTTGCGGATAATGCAATTTGGGCCGATTTTAACACGATCCCCCAGCTTTACCTTGCCCTCAAACAGGCAATTAATATCGATTTCAACATCCTCACCTGCGCTCAGTTCACCCCGAATATCGATACGTGTGGGATCCCGTAGCGTTACACCTTCAAGCATTAGCTGCTGTGCTTGCCGTTGCTGTAAATAGCGTTCCAGCTCAGCTAATTGCACTCGGTTATTAGCACCCAAAGTTTCATCTATGGAAGCGGGTTGAACTGTATTAATCACCACGCCTGATCTTGCGGCCATAGCGATCACATCAGTAAGATAAAACTCGCCCTGTGCATTGTTGTTTTCTAGTGCATGAATCCATTTACGCAAACGCCCCGCTTGAACAGCCAACATTCCGGTATTAACTTCATTGACCAGAAGCTCTTCAGCAGTGCCATCTTTTTGTTCAACAATACGCTCAACTAGGCCGTCTGGATTGCGAATAATCCGACCATATCCGAGCGGGTTATCCAATAATGCTGTCAATAGCCCAAAACCGCTCTGTTTTGCCGCCTCAACCAAGCTGCTCAAGGTTTCAACACGCACCAGTGGTACGTCACCATAAAGCACCAACACCATCTCTTCATCACTAATGAAGGGGAGCGCTTGCTCAACGGCATGTCCGGTCCCTTTTTGCTCCTCTTGAATAACCCAGTTCGCATCAAGATGAGCAAGTTTTGACTTAACCTGCTCGCCGCCGTGCCCATAAACAATGTGAATATCATTGGCACCCAATGATTTGGCGCGATCATAGCTGTGCTCAAGCATAGAGCGATCACCAACACAGTGCAGTACTTTAGGTAGCTTAGATTTCATACGAGTGCCTTGCCCTGCGGCAAGAATCACGACAGCGAGTTTTGGCATGCTATTCATCCTTACATAAACTATTCAGTGGACACTTCATAGTCTATCAAAAAAAATTTTTTTTCTTACAAAAGAAAAAGGGCAGTGTCGCCACTGCCCTTCCTAAACATCGAAAAAAATTTTCGATTTAATGACCTGCTGTATTTCGAATCTTCTGAATCGCTTGCAGCTGAGCCATTGCTTCGGCCAGTTCAATCTGGGCCTTGGCGTAATCGATATCACTCTTACGATCTTTTAGTGCTTCTTCGGCACGTTGCTTCGCTTCAAGGGCAGCGGCTTCGTCGATGTCCTTGGCGCGAAGAGCAGTGTCGGCCAGTACAGTTACACAATGTGGCTGTACCTCAAGAATGCCGCTTGAGACATAAAAAAGCTCTTCGCCTTCGCTGGTCTTAATACGCACTTCACCAGGGCGTATAATAGTCAGCAGCGGCGCGTGGCGAGGCAGCACACCTACATCACCGTTCACTGAAGGTGCGAACACCATTTCAGCGGTACCGGAGAAGATTTGCTGTTCAGCACTCACGATGTCTACATGCATAGTCATAGCCATTTAGTCCTCCTAAAGAACCGTCAACTGAATTACTTCAGTTTAGCGGCTTTTTCAACTGCCTCATCAATGCCGCCTACCATGTAGAAAGCTTGCTCTGGCATGTGATCGAACTCACCTTCAATGATGCCCTTGAATGCAGCCAGGGTATCTTTCAGAGCGACATATTTGCCTGGCGCGCCAGTAAATACTTCTGCTACGAAGAATGGCTGGGACAAGAAGCGTTGCATCTTACGAGCCCGCTGTACTGTCTGCTTATCTTCTTCAGAAAGCTCGTCCATACCCAAGATTGCAATGATATCTTTCAACTCTTTATAGCGCTGAAGCGTACCTTGAACACCACGGGCAATATTGTAGTGATCCAGACCAACAATCAACGGATCTAGCTGACGCGAAGTCGAATCCAAAGGATCGATCGCAGGATAGATACCCAGCTCAGCAATAGAACGAGAAAGTACTACTGTCGCATCCAAGTGAGCAAACGTCGTTGCAGGTGATGGATCGGTCAAATCATCCGCAGGTACGTATACCGCTTGGATAGAGGTGATCGAACCTTTCTTGGTAGAGGTGATACGCTCTTGCAGTACACCCATCTCTTCAGCCAGTGT
>Ga0316204_10012088_pt1 | contig 10624 bp, 8 predicted proteins | sample 6monrhotite_MG_2_FD_205661 | JGI IMG/M metagenome (GOLD analysis project Ga0316204, IMG submission 205661) | Microbial mat bacterial communities from mineral coupon in-situ incubated in ocean water Damariscotta River, Maine, United States -... | ecosystem: Environmental > Aquatic > Marine >... | reverse complement strand
CAAATTGCGTGCATAAACAAAAATAGAAAGAATTTATTGTTACAATAGCCTTTAGTCTATATTTGAGCGTGTTAAACAATGGTTAAAATAAGGAATGCAACCTTTAGACAGCTGCAGCTGTTTGAATCTATTGCAAGAAATGGCTCGTTTACCGATGCCGCAGAGGAGTTGCATCTGACTCAGCCCACCGTCTCTATGCAGGTTAAAAAGCTGACCTCTATTATCGGCATGCCTTTATATGAGCAGGTTGGCAAACGAATTGCGCTGACTTCGGTGGGGCAAGAATTGCTCAAAACCTGTAAATCTGTGTTTGCCTCGCTGGATGAATTCCAAATGACCGTCTCTGACATCAAGGGGGTCAAGATGGGCGATCTACATGTTTCGGGCGTGACCACAGCAGAGTATTTTGCGCCGCGTATTCTGGGCAGCTTCTGCAAAAAATATCCCGGTATCAATGTGGCGCTGGAAGTGACCAATCGAGCCCGGGTGTTGGAGCGGCTGGAGGATAACCTGGATGATATCTATATCGTTGGTCAGGCCCCCACCGGCTCTGGTATTCACGCCATTCCCTTTTTGACCAATCCGCTGGTGATCCTGGCCTCGCCTAACCATCCCTTGGCAGGTAAAAAGAATATTCCGGTCGAGGCCCTGGCGCGGGACAATTTCATCATGCGCGAACCGGGTTGCGGCACCTTCCTGACCATGGACCGCATGGTCAAGGATCGCAGCGTCCAGTTTCGCAGCAGTATGGCGCTGGGCAGCAACGAAGCCATCAAGCAGGCGGTGATTGGCGAGCTGGGTATCTCCATGTTGTCGATTTATGCCCTGGTGCATGAACTCAGTTCCGGTGAACTGGTGGTGCTGGATGTGGACGGTTTTCCGCTCAATGATGAATGGTTTCTCTGTTTCCCCGAGGGCAAAAAACCTTCGGTGGTGACTGAGGTATTTACCGAATATATGTTGAGTGAGGGGCGGGAGCTGACGCTGAGTTCGTTGCCACCGGGTTGGAATGGGGAAAAGGCTTAGTTGTTAGGTCGATGTGGCGGTAATAGCTGTTTTAGTTTGTTTGTAATTGCCATGATAAAACCGCCTTAAAAAACGGCATGAATTTAATGGCTGAAGGGGGCTGTCACGTCGCTGCGATTGTTGTTTTCTGAAAAAAAGGGCGGGTCACCGGCTGGCTTATTTACTCGGTTTGGTCCGCCGTGTCGGCTCGGCCTGCAATGGATCATCCGGCCAATAGTGTTTTGGATAGCGGCCCTTCATATCTTTTTTCACCTCGGCATAGCTGCCCTGCCAGAAGCCTTTCAGGTCTTGTGTAACTTGCATGGGTCGTTGTGCCGGCGATAGCAGGTGCAACAAAAGTTTGACCTTGCCGTTGGCAATGGTCGGTGTATCTGTGGCACCAAACATCTCTTGCAGTCGCACCGGCAGAATGGGTGGGTCGTTGTCGTAGTTGAGTGCAATGCGTGAGCCGGTTGGCACTTGAATGTGTGTTGGTGCCAGTTCATCTAATTGCTGTTGTTGAGACCAGGGCAATAGAGTGTTGAGCGCCGCTTGCAGGTCTAGTTTGTCGAGATGGCTGAGGCGACTCATGCCGTTGAGAAACGGTGCCAGCCATTCATCTAAACTATTTAGCAGTGCCTGGTCGGAAACATCTGGCCAGTTGTTTGGCAGATGGTGATGTAAAAACTGCAGCCGTTGTTGCCATTGCCGATTGGTCTTGCTCCAGGGCAGGCATTGCAGGCCTGTTTGGCGTATGCCTTCTGTCAGTGCGGTACAAATTTGTTCTGGGTCTGGGTTGTCCAACTGTTTTTCTTCGAGCACCAGCGCACCAAGTTTTTGTTGCTGCACTGCTTGAACCCGTTTGTTGCGTTGGTCCCAGTTGGTTTTGTTTCTTGTTTCGATCAGCAGGCTGAAATGTTCGTCGATTTGTTGTGCGTCGATGGCGGCGGCGAGAAAGATGCGCGCTTCTGTTTGTCTGGCGCCGAGCTCGGCGATGACCAGATAGGGCTCGTTGGCCAGACTTTCGTGTTCGCCAAATTCTGCGCCACGACCATTGGCCAGCAGGTAGCGGTCATCTTTGCCTGGGCGGCGTTGGGCGATGCGGTCGGGGTAGGCCAGACCTAGCAGTACGCCGCTCAGGGATAGGTCGCTGTTGTTATTGTCGATTTTGAGTTGTTGTTGCCACTGTCGGACTGACTGCCTGATGCGTTTTAGGCTGGTCGAATTGCTGTTGGTTGCCAGCAGGTTGAGGCGGCTACGCAGGTCACTGTCGCGTGTCGCACTTTTGCGCAGTGGGTCACGTTCGGATAATAGTGCGGCAATCTGACAGGCCAGTTTGCCGACGCCCATTTGCTTGGCTTTTAAAATCATGTGCGCCAGGCGGGGATGTAACGGCAGCTTTGCCATTTGTTGGCCGTGATCGGTGATGCGTAAGTCGTTGTTCAGCGCACCCAGTTGTTTTAATAACCCCTGTGCCTGGTTAAATGTTGCTTTTGGCGGCGGGTTGAGCCATTGCAGCTGTGATGGATTGTGGCAGCCCCACTGGGCCAGTTCCAGTGCCAATGGTGCCAGATCGGCTTCGAGGATTTCTGCGGTGCTGTGGGCCAGCAGTTGTTGCCCTGCGGGCCAGAGACGATAGCAGCTGCCGGGTTCCAGTCGGCCGGCGCGACCACGACGTTGTTCGGCCGAGGCTTGAGAAATGTTAACCGTCTCCAGGCGTGTCAGGCCGGTGCCCGGTTCGAAACGTGGCGCCCGCGCCAGGCCTGAATCAATGACGATGCGGACGCCCTCGATGGTCAGGCTGGTTTCGGCGATGTTGGTGGCTAGCACGATCTTGCGTTTGCCTTTAGGCGCTGGCTGGATGGCTCTTTCTTGTGCTTCGAGTGACAGGTCACCGTAGAGTGGGGTGATTAAAATATCATCGCCCAGCCTCATTTGTTGCAGCTGTTGTTCTAGCTGGCGGATCTCGCCAGTGCCGGGCAAAAATACCAAAATGCTGCCGTTTTCTTGTTGAAGGGCCTTGGTGATGATGCCGGCCTGATGCTGTCGCAGCTGCTCACGACTGGCCCTTGGCGGTGGCGCGGCATGATGGGTTTCAACCGGATAACTGCGCCCCTCACTGGTGACCATGGGGGCGTCACCGAGTAATTTTGCTGTCGCTGCGCCATCGAGTGTGGCGGACATGATCAGAATTTTTAGGTCATCGCGTAGAGCGGCCTGGCTTTCAAGGCACAAGGCCAGGCCCAGGTCGGCCTGCAGGCTGCGTTCGTGGAATTCGTCGAAGATCACCAGGCCGACGCCGTTTAGCTCAGGGTCGCTTTGCAGCATCCGAGTCAACACGCCTTCGGTGACTACCTCAATGATGGTGTTTGGCCCAATCTTACTGTCCATTTTTATGCGGTAACCGACAGTGCCACCTACGTTCTCTCCCAGGCTGGCGGCCATGAAGTGGGCGGCATTACGTGCCGCTAGCCGGCGCGGTTCCAGCATCATAATTTTTTTTCCTTTTAGCCAGGGTGCGTTAAGCAATGTCAGTGGCACGCGGGTGGTTTTGCCGGCACCGGGTGGGGCTTGCAGCACCACATTATGGCAAGCCGTGAGGGCATGAGTTAATTCGTCAAGTATTGAGTTGATCGGAAGTGTCATGGTTTTTTTGATCTAAATCACAAAAAAAATGGAGCCTAATTGTCAGGTTAGGCGTTATTAAAAAACTTGAATTCAGTTTAAATTAATTTTGTAGCGTTATTTTGCCTCATAAGTTGATTAAGTCGCTGTGCTTTGGTGGATGGTATCAAGTGAATTTTAAATTTAAAAAGAGGTTGAAATTAATAATATGACAAAGTCTATGGAAAGTATTGGTGTAAATGTTAAAGAGCGCACGCTGTGCATGCCAATAGAAAAAGAGCGGGTTCAGCGTGCAAAATCAGCATATAACACGCGTCGAATCGATAAGGATACGGCAGCAACGCTGCTGACTGGTGAGATAAGCCCCCGGGCAGGTGATTTGGTGCTGGCCGAGGTTGTCAGCCTGGGGCAGCATAAACGTATTGAGCTGGGGCACGGCCGGCGAGCAACGCTTTTTCCTGGTGACGAGGTGATCGTTTGTTACGGCAATCGTTATGCCCCGGATCAATTTGAGGCAGAGATTCCAACTGATCTGGCTGAGTGCCACTTGGTGGCGGCGGGTGGCGTAGCCTCATCTTGTCTGAGTCGGAACAGTAAAATAAGAGCCCCGACCAGGATTCGCCCAATAGGCTTGTTGGCGGATGCCGCTGGCAAACGTATCAATATGTCTGATTGGGCATTGCCAGCGCTGCCCCCATTAAGAAGCAATATTCCGGTTGTGACTGTGGTGGGAACGTCTATGAATGCAGGCAAGACCACCACGGCCGCGAATATGATCAAGGGCCTTGGTCGTGCTGGTTTGAAGGTCGGAGCTGCAAAAGTGACCGGCACAGGTGCCGGTGGTGATGTGTGGTTAATGAAAGATTCTGGCGCAGCTGCGGTATATGATTTTACTGATGCTGGTTATGTCTCGACCCATCTTACGCCCATTAGTGAGTTGGAAAATATTGCCTCTAATCTGTTGAAGCAGTTGGTGCACGATGCAGTGGATGTGGTTGTTTTGGAGGTCGCAGATGGATTGCTGCAAGAGGAGACCAGTGGTCTGCTTCGCTCCGAAAAATTTCGTGCCATGATTGACTCTGTAATATTTGCTGCTGGTGATGCAATGGGGGCGCACCACGGTGTTGAATGGTTGCGTCAAAATGATCTGCCTGTCATTGCGGTGAGCGGGGCACTTACTGCATCACCATTGGCGCGTCGTGAAGCAGAGAAGATTATAGACCTTCCTGTTCTTGGTACTGCCGAGCTAACATCCGCTGAGATAGTGTCATTGCTGAAGGCGAGTCAAACAGATCAGAACATACTCATTCAGGCGGCGTCATGACCACGATGCCGCCTATCCTGAAAGGCCGGCGTACTGTCTTATTAGCGCGGCTTATTGCTAATGGCGTGGCAACGGCTTTGTTGATGGTCGGTGTTGCTTTGTTAATCAAGCAATTGTTTGACTCCTTTGTTACCACAAGCCCGGAGGCAGACTTTGAACAACTGGTTTGGTATGGCGTGGGATTGTTTGTTGCGGCAGTGAGCTTGGCTGGTCTGAGTATGTTGGAACGGATTGATGCCGAGAAAATGGGCCAGGACTTTACCCATGAAGTGCGCTCAGGCCTGTTTGCCCACATGAGCCGTCTTGCACCTCGTGAGCTGCAAAAACGCAGTCGTGGCGGAGTGTTGTTGCGATTCATTGGTGACCTTACCGCCTTGCGGCAATGGGTGAGCTTGGGAGTGGCACGTCTTGCCGTAGCAAGCATTACTGCTGTCGTCACTTTGCTCGCGCTGTCATTTATCAGTATTCCTTTGGCGCTTAGCGTTGGCATTTTTATGTTTGTCGGAATGGCTGTAGCGGTAGGCATGGGTAAGTGGCTGCAAACAACAGTGCGAGAGGCGCGCCGTCGGCGGGCCTATTTAGCCGCCAATGTTACCGAGAAGATTTCTGCCCTGGGTGTGGTGCAGATTCATGGCCAGACACGGCGTGAAAAACGACGTGTGCGGCGTCAAAGTCAGCGTCTGGTTCAGGCGATGGTGGCGCGTGCACGTGCGATAGGCATGCTGCGTGGCGTGGTGGAACTAACCAGTGCACTTGCTAGCGGTGCAGTGCTGCTATTGGGCGCGGTATTAGTGTCGAAGGGCCAGGCAACGCCGGGCACGGTAGTGGCCGCAATGAGCATTGTTGGCCTATTAACGCCGGCACTTAGAGATATGGGGCGTGTGCAGGAGTATTGGCATGGCGCTGTAGTATCGCGGGAGAAGATTGTCAGTTTTCTTGAGATGAATCCGCTGGATAAAAAAGCGCTTAAAAAGACAAGACTGAAAAAAGGTCCTGGAAAGATTTCTTTTGATGATGTCCATGTGACGGGTGCATTACATGGATTTAGTGCTGAGGCAAAAGCAGGTCAGGTAATTGCCTTGGTGGGGGCGAATGGTTCCGGAAAGTCTACCTTGTTAGCTTTGGTGGCGCGCTTGATGGATGCTGAGCAAGGGCGGGTAATACTTGATGGTCAAAACATCGCCGGTGTCTCTTTGGCTTCGTTAAGACGTTCGGTGGGGCTGGCATCTCCCGATCTTCCTTTGTTGCGTGGCACCATTGAACGTAATCTTCGTTACCGCCTGCCGGATGCATCTGCAGAGCAAGTGGCTGATGTGCAAGCATTATGCGGAATAGAAAGTTTATTGGATGAGTTGCCAGACGGTATTCATACGCGAGTCACAGAAGATGGCGCAAACTTGTCTTTAGGACAGCGTCAACGCTTGGCCTTGGCGCGGGCATTATTGGGCAACCCAAGGCTGTTATTGCTGGATGAAATGGATGCCAACCTCGATCAGTATGCCGGTGATGCCTTGCGCTCAGTTCTCAATTGTTATGAGGGAACTGTAATCATGGTCAGTCATCGACCTGACTGGGTGGCGATGGCCGATACGGTCTGGCATCTTCGGGATGGTCGTTTGCTGGAACAAGGCCCACCTGGTGAATTGTTGCAAGGCAATGGGCCAACAGCCGCTTTGTTTCAGCGGCCCAAGCTGGTCGTCAATGGCACGTAAAAGAATTTTATTTGGCTTTTTATTTATGACAATTTTATATTTGAATTTCGGGTCGGTATCTATGAGTGCTGAGCTACCTCGTGCAAAAATACAGAAAATCGAACTGGAAGGTTTGCTTGATTATTATCTGTATCTTCCAAAAAATGTGAGTGAGTCATCGCGCGTGCTGGTAGCCGTGCATGGCATTTCGCGTAATGCACGAACACACGTGCAGCGTTTTGCTGCATTGGCAGAGCAGCATGGTGTTGTTGTGGTCGCGCCTTTTTTCAGTGAGAAAAAATTTCCGGATTATCAACGCCTGGGTCGATCGGGCCTGGGGCTGCGGGCTGATAAGGCGCTGAATAGTGTGCTGAGTGACGTGACACGCTTGACCGCTGTTGCAACTGAAAAAGTTTATATGTTTGGTTTTTCGGGGGGCGCCCAGTTTGTGCATCGATACCTGATGGCTTACCCAGAGCGAGTGGTGTCTGCTTCGTTAGGGGCGGCAGGATGGTATACGTTTCCTGATCTAGCAATGCGATTTCCATACGGAATCAAACAAAATAAACGTTTGCCTGATCTTAACTTTTATCCAAAGCGTTTTCTTCAGGTGCCAGTAAGCGTTTTGGTGGGTGACGCTGATACAGAGCGTGATGGTGCGCTGCGAAAATCAGAGCAGCTCGATTCAATGCAAGGCACAACCCGAGTTGAGCGTGCACAGCGCTGGGTAATGGCGATGTCTGCTGAGGCAAAGCAGTATGGGCTGGGAACAGAGTATCGCTTATTCATATTGCCTAACAGTGATCATTCGTTTAGTCGTTCGATAAAACATGGTGCTATGGCTGAGCATGTTTTTGATTTTTTGTTTGAGCATCACAGGGCTCAGGATAGTGCTTTATTTGCAGCTCGTTATGCTGATGGCTTGTCTCGGTGGTTTACCATCAGAGGCGAGCCTATGCTGCAAAAAAATTAAATATAAATACCCGATTTCTAAATATGAATATGTCGTGTACTGATGATTTTCCTCGTGCGATTGTTATGGGGGTGTTATTAATTTCGTTGCTGTTTTTTTCCTTTACTGTTCGCTCTGAAGGGCTGGATGTCAGTGCCAAGGATGGTTTGAGTTACGAGTCATCAGCAGGCAACTTTGCAATCAAACTGGGTGGACGTTTTCATTATGACGGCTCAAAGGTCTTTTCTACTGCTGATGAGAATATCGAAGATGGCTGGGCGGTGCGGCGCAAGTACGCCAAGCTTGGTTTGAGTTTGTATAAAGTCTGGCGCTTGGGTTTGCAGTATGACCTGGAATCGGAAACAAAACCTTATGAATCCTTATGGCTGCGTTACAGCGGTTTTTCGGCGTTTAACATTACATTGGGGCAGATGAGTAACGAGCCCTTTAGCCTGGAAGAATCCACTAGCTCCAATGTGGTGCCGTTTATGGAACGGGCATTGCCCAATGCATTAACACCGAGTAATAACGTCGGTGTTCTATTGAATACCTCGGGTTCTGGCTGGTCGACAGCCGTCGGTGCGTTTTGGGAAACCTATATTGAAGATTCAGACCCTTTTAATGGCGATGAAGGAAGGGGTGTCACTGGACGGTTTACTTTTTTACCTATAGACAAAGGTGATGATTTATTACACGTGGGGTTATCTGCCTCATGGCGTTGGCCTGATGACACTAATCGTGTCCGCTTCAGGGCGCGGCCTGAAAACTATGTTGGCAAAAAGCGATTGATCAGTAGCGGCAGAATTAAAAATGTAGAAAATTATTTGTTAACCGGTTTTGAATCAGCATATGTGCAGGGGCCGTTGACGTTGCAAGGCGAATATATTCGAACCGATCTCATTTTTATTGATCATGCGAAAGAAAATGAGATTCTGGATGGGGCGTATTTCTACGCCGGTCTATTTCTCACGGGAGAACAACGCTCATACTCCAGGTCTCGAGGAGTGTTTGGCGGCGTTGAGCCGAAAGGGCGTTACGGCGCATGGGAACTGGCTGGGCGTTACAGCTACCTGGATCTTAATGGCGACACTATCCTGGGTGGGCGAGAAGAGAACTTAAGCCTGGGGCTTAACTGGTATGCCAATTCGCAGATGCGCCTGATGTTTAATATCGTTGATGTGGATACTGATGAGCACGCTGGCGATGTCGATCCCCTGTTTGTGCAGATGCGGCTGCAAGTGGCGATTTAGCCAGTGGTTATTGTTTTTAGTATACGGCTTTAGAGTTTTCTGAATATATTGATATGGAATAAGTGCAGCTACTGTCTACTATTCCCCTGAATTATCTTGATTGCCAGTCTTTGCTTGCTGAACAGGCCGGTGAAAAAGTCAGTTTGGCAAAATTCGGTTTAATGATAATGATTACTTTGTCATTGCACATGACCTGGAAATAATGAATCCCGCCATGGAGGGTTCCATGATACTTAGCTATCCAGTGAGTGCGCTGGATGTGATTAAGGCACGTTGCGTCGACAACTATTAATTATTTTTGTAGTCAGTTTTGTGTTGATAGTTTTTATTGGCGAACGATTTTCTAATTGATTTCTTTTACCATTAAGACGTTTGCTTAGTTATACCGACCAGCTTGAAAGTGGTAAGCCAGTTGAGCATCAAGTAGAAATTTTTCAGGTGATGAGGTGGGAGTACTTGCGGCGCGCTTTAATCACTTGCTGAATACCATTGAAATGAAAAATCGTTAGTTGCGCTCATATAGTGAAAGTCTGGAACAAAAGATTAATGAAAGAACCAAGCCGCTGGTGGCATCCTATGTGAGTTTACACGAGAAGAAAAAGGGTCTGGAAAGGGTGCAGCAGTTTGCTCGCCTGGGTAGTTGGGTGTGGGGGCTTGAGGATGAATTTATCCAGTGATCAGATCAACTGCTGCAAATATTTTCCACAGAAAGAAATGAAAGGGCGATTGGTTTTGTCGAGATGATGGATTATGTTCATCTAGATCATTGAGACTGGGTTGAGAATTTGTTTCGGAATGCCATCATTGATGGCCGCATGGAGACGGTTGAATATTCTGTTGTTCGTTCTGATGGTGTCGAGCGTTTTGTTGCTACGGAAGCAGAGTTGATTCCGGCCAAGCCTGGCAGTTTGGCTCGGTTGGTCGGTGTGACTCAAGATATTACCGAGCGTAAAGAGGCCGAAAAGATCCGGGTCGAGCTGCAGCGTCAATTGCATGAGGCGAAAAAGATGCAAACCATTGGTCAAATGACCGGTGGTGTGGCGCATGAATATTAATAATATGCTGGCGAAGATGCAGACTTTTGGTTGTGTAGGTGAGGCGCAGTTGCAGTCACACATGCTGAAACCACTACTTCAGGAATCACTGGATATGCTTGCTTCTGCTTTGCAGGAAAGTGTTGATGTGCAATTACAGATTGAAGACGGACTTTGCGTCAAGGCTGATCCGTCAGGTTTTAATCAGGTCATAAAAAAAATTGTGCCTTAATGCTCGTGATGCCATGGGTGCTCAAAGACGGATAGAGATTGAGGCGCGTAAGGTGAAAGATATTGGGTTTGAATGTGATTCACGCCATGAGTTTGCAGTCGGCAATTTTGTCAAGATTGCCGTAAGCGATCATGGTTGTGGTATTCAATCGGAATATTTAGAACAGATATGTGCCATTTTACTACCAAGGACGTCGGGCAAGGTACAGGTATGGGCTTGTCCATTGTGCATGGGGTTGTGCATGAGCATGGTGGCCACATTGTTGTGACCAGTAGGTCTGGAGAGGGGGGCGATTTGTTCTGTTGTTCCCAGTGATACTTCCAGCCGAGGATTACGTTGATGTCAGTTCAGTAGGTGGGGTGCTGGTCGCCTGGTTATTTTTTATTGTGCTGCTAAGGTGTCAGTCTGAAAAGCCGCCATATAGTTATAAGAATCTTATTTGATTGGCTAACGGCTATGAGAGAGTTTTGTGACTGATCTGAAAAACAGCAAGCCGCAAGAAAATCCACAT
>Ga0316204_10012087_pt1 | contig 10625 bp, 7 predicted proteins | sample 6monrhotite_MG_2_FD_205661 | JGI IMG/M metagenome (GOLD analysis project Ga0316204, IMG submission 205661) | Microbial mat bacterial communities from mineral coupon in-situ incubated in ocean water Damariscotta River, Maine, United States -... | ecosystem: Environmental > Aquatic > Marine >... | reverse complement strand
ACAGGTTCTACTGTTCTGACCGCTGCTTTATTGTCATCTTCAGCGGCTATATCGATATCAAAATCATCATCTGCATCAGGTGCTAATTCAGACATATCAATCGATACGCTATCACCATCATCTACAAACTGCTCATCTATAGCAAGCTCATCAGCAGTTGACTCGTCCATGATTTGCTCATCGATCGGTTGAACATCAACTGCCCTGATATCTGCACCATCAGCAGTTGATGATTTATCCTGCCATGATCTCTGCAACTGACCCTGGATCTCTTTCTGAACAACCCTGTTAATCTTATCCTGTAACGCCTTATCATGAGCCGGCAACTTGCCACTCTCCACCAGTGCTAACATAGCGGAAATTGCTTGCTCGATTTCTCGGAGCACGCTGGTCACGTCACCAGGAATATCCACTTCACCGCCTTCCTGGCGTGCCTTCACATATTTCTCTGCCGCACCACTCACATCCGCAATCGCTTCTACTTCTGCTGTGCGCGCACTGCCGTACAGTGTATGGAAAGCGCGAATTAATGTTTTATCCGCTTTTAATGGCTCACCTGTAGAATCTGACTCATCTAGCAGCTGCCTGACACTCGCCACATGACTCTGGCTTTCGTCATAATAAATTTTGAGCAGCATCGGGTCGAGGTCGAGATCCTCACTCGATTCGGCAGCGAACATATCGCCTTCATCTATCTCTACCTCAAACTCTTCGCTCAGCTCCACATCATCAGACAGATCAATTAACTCTTCAGCTGCAGACAGCTCACCTTGTGTTTCTTCTTCAGTAATAGTGGAAGATAGTTCGATATCAAACTCATCTTCGACCAGATCTTCTGAGTCTAAAGTTATAATTTCGTCAGCGGCTTCGATATCATCAGCCAGATCTGTTACAGAAATCTCATCTACGTCAAGCGTGCCTATATCCTCACTTGCGCTATCAACGATGGCATCAAGCGGCTCTGAAAAGTCATCTGCAGAAACTTCTGCTTCCAGTGTACTCTCAGGTTCTTCAGCAAACAGTTCAAGATCGGCGACTTCTTCAATAGAGTCATCTGAAATCACCTCAATCACTTCACTATCATCGACCGCGAAAATATCGATGTTTTCTTCTTCATCGATAGTGTCAACAATCGCTTCTGTAGCAGCTTCTGGCTCAATCGCTTCAGCAGTATCAATGGCTACATCTCGGCCTTCTGCTAAGGCATCAGCAGAAGCCATTAGTTGCGCGATATTATCTACCGGTTCACGATTACCTTTTAATTGTTCAATAAGTTGTGGCAATACGGCGAGCGCTTCGTCGAGAACATGCAGCAATGGCTCACTTACATTGATCTTATTATCTATTATGCGATTCAGCACGTTTTCAAACTTCCATGCAAATTCGCCTATAAGATTTGCACCTAATAACCGGCCACTGCCTTTTAAAGTATGAAAACTTCTCCTGACCACTGCCAGTGCTTCTTCATCGTCTTTATTTGCTTTCCATTGTGGTAGGTAAGTGTGAAGCTCACCCAGTACTTCAACTGCCTCTTCGATGAAGATCTCAACAATCTCTTCATCTGCATCATCAGCTAATATCGCATATTCACTGACATCCTGTGGTACCTCGGCAGGTTTTGAAACGACCGCCTCCGCTTTGCTCTCCTGCTCAGCTGCAGGCTCTTCAACAATAATCTCAACAGCTGCTGTCTCATCTATAACATCTTCAGATACAGGTTCTGATATTTCGGATTCGACTTCCGGCGTCTCCACAGTCGAATCACCGTATGACTCAGTTATAGCTTCCAGTATACTCGCGGCATCATCACCGGCATTCAAGCCCTGCTCTACTCCAGGACGGCCTTCAGACAAAGCCTCAAAGAAATACTCGATGGATGTAACCACATCAGCGACGGTGTCCTGCTCTTTCAGGTCAGGCTTATGATTATTATTTAATAATGCAACACGAATATATTTCTGCAGTTTTTCGATCTGCGACTCTACACGCCCCATCGGAAGCATCATCGATACACCACGAACTTCTTCCAGACGGTTTAAAATAATTTCCAGCTGTTCTTTGTCACCTATGCCTGAAACATAAGAAAGCACAGCTTCTTTGGCCTCACTGAAATTTTTCAGGCCTTCTGATACGACGGTAAAGACCACCTGACGATATTCAGCTGCAGGCACTGTGCTGTCTTCATGCTCACGATTCATATCAACGAATCCAGAACGTGAATCAATATAATCTTTAAGCTCTGATTCTGCGTTTAATAATTCATACGCGACGGCTGATACCACCGGCTCACTGATTTCAGTCTCACCTTTGGCTATACTCTGCATCACATCGCGCTGATCCATTATCGACTGGCGCACATTACCCATGCCGAGCATACCGTATGTATCAGCGATTTTTCCGAGTTGTTCTGCAACGGGAACCAGCTGCTCTATATTCTGCTCATTGCTCTGCATGAACAGTTCCAGAACATCTTTGACATGTGCCATGTCTTCTGTAATACCTTTCGATACGGTATCGAAAAGATCAGCATTCAAACCGCCGATCATCGCACCGCTATCTTCAGATTCCTGGTGAATCAGATCGTCAAGTTGATAAGCCTGTTTTACGGCCGTGATAGTTTTACTTTCTACACTGCTAAGACCGACATAATAAAGTATGTTCTTAAGCAGTTCTTTAGAATAATTTTTGCTAAATTCTTCTTCACCCTCATCAAGGACAAGTTTCAGCTGTCGGTCGATAGCACCTAGCAGCATTTTGATACTTAGATTAGTATCGATACCCTGCTTCACCAACCCTTCGACAAGCGCACCGGCAACCATCCATACACGCCGAACTTCGTCATTGCTTGAAACTTTTTCAAGTGAGCTTAAAACTGCCTTGATCCGCTGCAGCCCGACACGTTCTTTATTATTTCGAATATAGTCAAGTAGACCTAACTGATAATGCGTACGTAATCTTTTTACTTCACCCTGAAGTTTTCCGGTTTCGATCGTATCAGCATCATAACCATCAGATTGCAGCTCAGTATTTTCAATATCTGGAGAGAACAGGGAACTTTCGGTCAATAGACCTTCTTTACGTGCCGTGCGTAAATCATTAAATAACGGCATCAAAGTGATAGGAGCGTCCTTTTTACCCGCCTGTATACCTTCCAGGTAATCAGGCAGATGCAGCATTGCGCGCATCAATACATCATATGTATCCTCCGCACGTTCAACTTTACCTTCGAGTAATGCTGTCGTCGTCAGACGCATCTCTTCGGCAAGCATCGCAGCACCGTAGATTTCGACCATCTGCAGCGTACCGTAGATCAGCTGCAGGTGTTCGATACAATTTTCTAAATTTTCTTCGGTTTCGTTTTCTATATATTCATTGAGGTTCGCCTGTGCATCAGACAGAACATCATCGAGCTGCGCCTTGACCCAGCTAAGTGAATTATATTCAACCGTATTATCAACACTCATAACCTGTCACCTATGCCAGATTACCTTACGCCTGATTCTCTAGAATAACGGTTTCAACATTATCTTCGTCAATAGCAGACGGTAGTTTGAAGCCGGATACAGAACGGCCCAGTTCGGCTGAAAGTTCGTTCAGAGCAGTAAGCGAGCTAGATGTTTCCTCAGTACCTTCAGATGTTTGCAGGGTAATCTCCTGAATCACGTTCATCGAGTCAGATACCGACATAGCGACTTTTGACTGCTGTTTTGTAGAGTCTGATATACCTTTAATCAGGTTAGACAGCTCGGTAGATACATCCTCAATCTCTTTAAGTGCGACACCCGCATCCTCAGCCATGGAAGCACCGCTTACCACACCTGCGGTACTCATCTCCATGGATTTAACCGCCTCGTTAGTATCCGCCTGAATGGTATTTACCAGGCCCTCGATCTGCTTGGTCGCATTACCAGCACGTTCCGCCAGTCGTTGCACCTCATCCGCTACTACCGCGAAACCACGACCCGCATCACCCGCGGTCGACGCCTGAATCGCTGCGTTCAGCGCCAGGATGTTCGTCTGGTCGGCAATCTCAGTAATCAGCCCCACGATGTCGCCAATCTCCTGTGATGATTCACCCAGACGTTTAATGCGTTTTGATGTCTCCTGGATATTCTCACGAATTTTTTCCATTGAGCCAATGGTGTTTCGCACCACCAGTGCACCTTTCTGCGCGATATCCATCGATTGCGCCGCAACGCTCGCTGAGTTATCCGCGTCATGGGATACCGTCAGCATGGACTCGGCCATATCGGTTACCGCGGCACTGGCTGAAGCAATCTCACGTGCCTGCTGGTTTGACGCCTGCGCTAATTCGTTCGCAGTCTGCTGCGTTTTCTCAGTAGAGCGTGTTACTTCCGATGCAGTATTATTGATCGTTGTTACCAGAGTACGTAACGCGTCGATGGTAAAGTTCACCGAGTCGGCTATCGCACCGGTGATCTCTTCGGTCACCGTAGCGTGAACGGTCAGGTCACCATCCGCAAGGTTGGCCATCTCATCCAGTAATCGAAGAATCGCACGCTGGTTTCGTCTATTATTTTCTAACGCGTTTTCCTCACGTTTTCTCGCTTCTTTCAGCAGCAAGATACCACCGATAATAATGAGCAACACCGCGACACCACCAAAACCAACACCGACCAGCTGGATCAGGTCGAGCTCTCCACCCTGAGCAATGATCTTCTCCTGGAATGTTTTAAGTGATTTCAATATGCGTTCAGAGTCACCACTTACCAGTCCGGCAGCATCTTTAACCTCAAACAACTCTGGAGAAAGCTCGAGAATGCCCGCGATATTGTCACTTACCGCACTAATCAGCATCGCTACTTCACGTAATTTCGCGATAGCTTCTTTATCAGTTACCTTTTCGATACGCAGGCCTTTTGAGCCTTTTAACAGACCTTCCAGTACGCGCCCGAACAGGGCTGCGTCTCGACCGAACCTGTCAGCAGCTGCTGCAGCGGCTTCACCACCAGCCAGTACCTGGTTAAGATTGTTCTTAATACGTTGAGACAACATCATCTGACGTGTCGCGAGATAAACCTGGCGGGGTGATGCATCCTTGTTAATCAACACTCCGACAACTTCATCGGAGTACGTCAGCATCTGCGGGATAAAACTTTCGATCACCTGGTACAGCTCTCTTACTTCAGAAATTGCCTGACGACCATTTAAGATAACCTCGACATTGTTCCTGTAGTTGCGCCAGTCAGATTCGACCAAATCAAGAGCAGGCATTAATTTTGGGGATATAGCGGCTGTAACAATATCCCCAGAACGATAACTGTTAAGAATGTTGTCAAATTCAATTCGAGAAGTTAACAGGCGGTCAAATGCTTCTTCTTTACCTGATGATGCACCCAGTGAGAAAGTCGCCATCTGCTGAGATAACAAGAGCTGCTCTGCGGACAACTCCACGTGACGTTGCAAGGTCGCTCGTTTATCAGCCACATAAACCAAACTACCTAACATAAGAATGATAAACACTGATAGCAATATACCAATTACTACCAATGGCTTACCGATTGCGATATTTTTCTTTTCTGCGCTCATAAGGCATTCTCTCCAATCAACTTAATTCCGCCCGTTTTTGTTGATAACGTATTAAGTAATCTCTTCAACTCTGTTTTTATATTTTTTATTTTGTAAATCATAATGCCGCATGTGCGAACCGCTCATCTTGCGCCATTTCATTAAAATCAAATACTGGCCAACACTCTTCATCCTGCTTGAACGCTCCTTCTATATACGGAGATATATCATCAGGTACAGCAGGTACATCGTTGGTCGCATCACCTTCTCGAAAATGTCGCATGCCATATACTTCTTCTACGATCAGGCCAGTGTTAAAACCTTTATAGTCGATAACGATGACCCGTCCCTTTTGCCGCTGCTTGATATCTTCACCCAACAGATATGACTTCATGTCCAGGATAGGCAACAGATTGCCTCGAACGTTAGCAACACCGACGATCCACGACTTAACACCGGGGACCAGCGTGTATTCAGGAAGGTCTAAAATCTCTTTCACATCCGACATAGATGCAATCAGTCTTGAATCCCCGATCCTGAAACCAACACCTACCCATTCATCATCAACCTGATCAAGCGTAGGTAGACCCGACGTACCCTTAAGCGTTCGTCTTTCAAGGTCTAGCAATAAATCAAATGGGTTACTCGTATTCATTTTTATTCTTATTATTATTTACAACTACACTGCTTTGTCATCAGTAACTGCCCATATCGAAAACTTAGGCTGACAACACCATATTCACATGTTCGATCAATGCTTTTTCCTGCACTGGTTTCACGATGTAATCTTTTGCTCCCTGACGCATCGCCCAGACTTTGTCTGTTTCCTGATCTTTGGTTGTCACCATGATCACAGGTATCGATGAAGTCTCAGGGGCTTTCGAAATTTGTCGCGTTGCCTGAAAACCGTTCATACCGGGCATTACAACATCCATCAATATCAGATCCGGCATCTCCGCTTTCGACATTTCAACACCTTCTTCACCTGAAGTAGCTACCACAACTTCATGACCATTTTTTGTCAACATAGTCTGCAACACATGCACCTCAGTTGGAGAATCATCAACTATCATTACTTTTGCCATACTCACTCACCACTTATTATTTGTTATCGAATGAACCTTTTTGATCGCATTCATTTTCCCTTATATTTTTTTTAACGACGCAACCATTGCATCTTTGTTACATCAATTCGTTGTTGCGTGCTCTTTTATCGCACCGATTAAATCTTCTTTGGTAAACGGTTTTGTCAGATACTGTGTCGAACCGACGATGCGGCCACGGGCGCGATCAAAAATACTGTCTTTGCTTGATAACATGATGACCGGAGTATCTTTAAATGTTTTATTATTTTTTATTAAGGCACAGGTCTGGTAACCATCGAGACGTGGCATCATAATATCTACGAATATAATGTCAGGTTTGTTTTCAGCGATTTTTGATAATGCCTCAAAACCATCAACAGCCGTTACTACCTCACAGCCTTCTTTCTTTAGCAGGTTTTCTGCTGTTCGCCTTATTGTTTTACTGTCATCAATGACCATTACTTTTAGGTCATTCATTACATATTCTCTTCTGCCATTGCTGTACCATTTGATACGCCAAAATAATTGACAATCCCCAAATAAAGTCACTAGATAACCTGAATGTAGACCACATTCTAGGTATTGCCAATAATTCATTAAAACTTGAACAATATTGGCTAAGATTTTGCTTAAGCGAGAATTATTGGCATTTTTTCGACACAGAACATGCAGACAATTACTGTTAAAATGGCACTAGTACTATCGATTTACTAACGTTTGGAGATTTTCATGGGCATCAAATTAGGCATCATCATGGACCCGCTGCCATCGATTAACATAAAAAAAGACAGCAGTTTCGCTATGATGCTGGCGGCTCAAAAAGCAGGCTGGGAAATACACACCATTTATCAGCCTGACCTGTACACAGAAAATGAAAAACCCAAAGCATTGAGCCGAATCACCCGGGTAGATGACAACCCAGAACACTGGTTCGAATTTAGCGCTGAACAGGATATCGACCTGGCATCACTGAATGTCATCCTGATGCGCAAAGATCCACCCTTTGATATCGAATACATCGCCAGCACGTATATCCTGCAGCTGGCAGAACAACGGGGTACGCTGGTCGTTAACAGACCGGCCAGCCTGCGTGACAACAATGAAAAGATGTTTATCACGCAGTTCCCGCAGTGTTGCACACCATTTCTGGTCAGCCGTAGCAAAAAACGCCTGCGCGACTTTATAGTAGATCGTTTTCAGGACGAACAGCAGGACGTTATTTTAAAACCACTCGATGGCATGGGTGGCGCATCGATCTATAGGGTCAATCCACAGGACCCTAACCTGTCAGTAATACTGGAAACCGTTTCAGAGAATGAAGAACGTACGGTCATGGCCCAACAGTTCATCCCCGAGATAACGCAAGGTGATAAGCGGGTTTTATTGATCAACGGTAAAGCGGTACCCTACGCACTGGCGCGCGTGCCCGCATCGGGTGAAACGCGAGGCAACCTGGCGGCCGGTGGCACTGGTGTTGGCGTTGAACTCAGCGAACGCGACCAGTGGATCTGCCAGCAGATTGGGCCGGTACTAAAGCAGCAGGGCATATTGTTTGCTGGCATCGATATTATCGGTGACTATCTGACAGAGATTAATATCACCAGCCCTACCTGCATACGGGAACTTGATCATATCTATTCACTGGATATCGCTGGCGATTTAATGCGATGCATAGAACAGCACTTAAAATAAATAATACTCCGCCGACTAGTTTTTTATGCCGACCGGCTTTTAGACTACTATGTACGCTTTTTGTCAGCACCGTTTTACTCAGCGCCTGTGAACGTGCTGAAAAACAATACCACTACAGCATCTTCACCTTCGGCACCTTGGTCGATATCACATTATATGGTGTCGATAGAAATCTGGCCGATGAGGCATTCGCACAGTTACAAAAGGATTTTGACAGCTACCATAAACACTGGTCTCCCTGGACCGATGGTGATCTGGCACAGATCAACAAACAATTGGCCGAAGTAAAAACTGGCGGTAAAACAACCATAACCGTACCGACCCACCTTGCTTCGATAATTAAAACATCGATAATATTGAGCGAACAAAGTAATAATTATTTCAATCCTGCGATTGGCAAGCTGATCAACTTATGGCAATTTCATAAACATCAGGAAAAAGACATCAAACCGCCTGACGATAGTCTTATCCAGGCGCTGATCGAAAAAAAACCTAAAATGAGCGACCTGTCCTTCAATCAACAAGAAAAGTTGATCAACACCAATCCTGCCGTCTCATTAAATTTTGGCGCTTTTGCCAAAGGTTATGCGATCGCCCTGGAGATAGAACGACTGAAAAACCTGGGGATTCAAGATGCCGTAATCAATGCGGGCGGTGATCTAAGCGTCATAGGTAAACATGGCGATCGTGCATGGAACATTGGCATTCGACACCCACGCTCAGACCAGATCCTGGCAAGCGTTGAAGTAAAAGACAACGAAAGCGTTTTCACCTCTGGCGATTATGAACGCCTGTACCTTTACCAGGGGCAGCGATACCACCATATACTCGACCCAAGAACGGGTTACCCGACAAAAGATGCTCAATCTGTGACTGTCATGCATACGGATGCCGGGCGAGCCGATGCGGCCGCCACAGCAATTTTCGTTGCTGGCAGTAAACACTGGCTCAGAACCGCGAAAAACATGGGGATCCGCTATGCCATGCTGATAGATGCTAATGGCGATATTCATATAACGGCAGCAATGCAGGAGCGCATTAAATTTCTAAATAAATCACCAACTTCGCACATAATTGTGAGTGAAGAACTATAATAAACCCCATAATAATTCATAATAATAATTATAAAATGTACAAGCGGATGTCAACATTTCACGGTATCCTGAAATATCATGAGTAAACGCAGAACAATTCAACCAAAGATTACTGACAATGATCGGTTTGGCATGACCTTTTTTCTTGCCACTATATTTCATGGCATGGTCATATTAGGGGTAACTTTTAGCGTCTCACCACCTGCCGACAGCAAAACAGCGCCGGCGCTGGACATCATTCTGGTACAGACAAAATCACCTGATGAAGACGAAAAGGCTGATTACCTTGCCCAGGTTTCGCAAAAAGGCGGCGGCAATGCCGAACAGAAAGCCAGACCTCGAGAGCAATTCAGCGCACCTACCCTGTCTGATAAGCCAGGCATCGCTAAACAGACCAGCATCCAGCAGGTGCAGAAACAGAAACATAACGAACAGCTGGCGTTACTCACGCAGAAAGATGCAGAGTTCGCCATCAATACCGAAAAAAATCCTGAAAAAGCTGAAGATGACACTACCGTCGATAAGACCAATGCCAGCCAGAATACACAGACTGCAAGACTGGCTGCAGAGATAAGCCACACCCTTGAGCAACAGGCAAGCATCGAAAGGACCAAGTATTTAAATTCGAGCACCAAGGCATTTGGGCCGGCAAAATATATGCGTCAGTGGATCGACCGTGTCGAACGTGTTGGCAACCTTAACTACCCTGACCAGGCACGCCGCAAGAAGCTCAGTGGCACGTTAATTCTTGATGTAGTGATAAATGCTGATGGTGAACTTGTTAAAACAGACCTGCGCCAGTCTTCTGGTCACCAGGTTCTGGATGATGCCGCCAAGCGTATCGTTAAGCTGGCAGCACCTTACTCCGCTTTCCCTAAAAACCTTCGCGCTGAAACCGACGTCATTCACATTACGCGCAGCTGGGAGTTCATGAACAACAGCGGTCTTCGTACCCGATAATGCAGCTCTGATCAATTCATGACAGAGAACAAACAAACTGACATAAAATCAGCCGGTGACAACCTGACCGGATACTTTCTCATCGCCATGCCATCGCTGAATGACGGTTTTTTCAATCAGGCGGTGACCTATATCTGTGAACATGATGAGTCTGGCAGTTTTGGTGTGATCATCAATCAGGAAACGACTATAACCCTCAAACAGGTTATCAAAGAGATGAAGATAGAAGGTGCTGATGGTTACCAGGCAAATCAGCCTGTATTCA
>Ga0316204_10012086_pt1 | contig 10625 bp, 6 predicted proteins | sample 6monrhotite_MG_2_FD_205661 | JGI IMG/M metagenome (GOLD analysis project Ga0316204, IMG submission 205661) | Microbial mat bacterial communities from mineral coupon in-situ incubated in ocean water Damariscotta River, Maine, United States -... | ecosystem: Environmental > Aquatic > Marine >... | reverse complement strand
CTTTTCTTTATTTTAGATGGTTACGTAATCGATGAATATAAAGAAGGACAGCCTGTTGATTTTAAAGCAAAATTAAAACCATATGCTGGCATCTATATGCTGCTCATTTCTGCCGAAGATGGGATTGCTGAAAATATAGAAATAATATTAAATTAATGGTGGAAGTGGTTCAATTCATAAGACTAGCAATACTAATTGAATGAGATTTAAGATAGTTATCCTTAAACTATAGAAATATAATAAGGCAGGCATTTTATAGAAAAGTTATGCTATAAGAATTGAGCATTTAAATGGCTAAAACTTGTCTGTTTATTGTTTTTTAGCCTTGAGTATATTTATAGAGATGTGTATTCGAAAAGTAGTTTAAAAGAGATATTTTGGCATATTTGAGATATTGTTTCCCTTATCCTAATTTGACCACTATAAAAAGTCGTTTGATATTTCTACACTAGGATTTTTAGATGTCTGTCCAATTAGATATTGAATTGTCCCATTCAAGTTATCTAAAACATATTTAATTCGATTTTTAATGTCCCATTATTGGTATTATTAGACCTAAATTTAATAATAATAAAATCATATGTTATATATAATGCGTCATTCAATTTAACACTTCTAAGAATTTTCTAATAAAATTATTATAGTTAAAAGGATGTTTATATGTCAAAAGATCAAGTTTCATTAGTTAGCCCGTTATCATACAATAAAAAGGCTTTATTATTTTGGCTAGTCTTTGTCGTTCTTTTTGTTCCAACATTTGTACAAGCTAATGATGATATGGACTTATCTCAATCCACACCTATTAGTGATTTAAGATTGTCAAAATTGACAAAGAACACACAAACAGGAAATTTAACTTCTTTACCCACTGAAATTTATAGTGGAATTTTGTTCCCTGTACAAGTGGATGTGGCTGGTCTTCTGCCTGGCACGACGTTGGTGTTGCAAAATAATGGCGGGGACAATTTAACCATCATGTCTGATGGTCCTTATTTCTTTTCTGAGTGGCAAACCGATGGCAGTGCTTATGAAGTGGTAGTGTTTAGCCTGTCGGATATGCCACAGCAGCAATGTATTATTAGTGATGGGGTTGGTCAGATCAATGTGACTGTACAGATTCCATTCGTGCTGTGTGAACCTTTGTTCCCTGTACAAGTGGATGTGGCTGGTCTTCTGCCTGGGAGCACTCTGGTGTTGCAAAACAATGCTGTCGATGTCCTAACCGTTATGTCGGATGGTTCGTATTTCTTTTCTGAGTGGCAAATTGATGGTAGTGCTTATGATGTGACGGTTTTTAGCCAGCCAGATATGCCTCAGCAGCAGTGTATAGTCATTGCTGGAGTTGGTGAGATAAATATCAGTGTACAAATTCCTTTTGTGCAGTGTGAACTTCAACTGAAAGTATTTGAGAATGGCTTTGAATCACTTTCACAGTTTAAAGTGCTTGATTATCTAGATACTTTGAACCAACTTTCATCAACAAAAATTAAACCAACTTATGATTTCGATTGTGATTGCGTTATATATGATGGATTTATTTTTTCACTTAATGGCGACTATGAGAGTGATAAGATTTTATTTGAATTTAAAAACTGGATAGATGAAATAAAAAATTAGACCGTTTTTAAAATAAATGAAAAAAGCTAAAGTATTGATAACTAACAATTAAATATACGCTTTGATTGTTTGTTAGGTGATTTTTATCAAGATAATAATTTATTGAAACCAATACAAACAATTTATGACGATTGGCATATGGTTAATTTATGACTCCATCTGTAATATAGGGTTAATTTTTTAATAGAGGTTAATACCATGAAAAACAAAACACTAAGCATAATATTCTTCTCCTTTCTATCAATCACTTCAGTCCATGCCATCACAGTAGATGAAATTATGTCTGGATATTATGAAAACACAGGAGGTAAGGAAGCATGGAAAAAACTTTCAGGAATGAAAATGCTTGGAGAGATGAATCAAGGTGGTATGAAATTTCCTTTTGAAATTGTGAGTTTAAAAGATGGCCGTCAGTATTTTAAATTTTCTTTTCAAGGCAAAGAATTAAAACAGAATGTGTTTGATGGAGAAACCATGTGGAGCACTAATTTTATGACTATGAAGGCAGAAAAAGCAGATGCAGAAGCTACAGCCAATCAAAAATTAGAAATGAATGACTTCCCTTCGCCATTATTTGATTATAAACAAAAAGGTTATGAATTGAAATACATAGGTACAGAAGAAAAAGATGGTGCTGAAACCTATAAGTTACAATTAACTAGAGAACAAAAAACAGTAGACGGTCAGAAAGTTGATGATGTGAGTTATTATTATTTTGAAGTAGATTCATTGGTACCTCTTGTCACTGAATCAGAAATGAAAGAAGGTCCAATGAAAGGAAAAATTGCAGAGAGCAAGTTAGGTGATTATCAAGAAGTAGAAGGTTTATATATTCCATTTTCATTAACTCAAGGTGTAAAAGATGGCCCTGGAGTTTCTATGACAGTTTCAACAATTGAGCTTAATCCAACTGTTGATGACAGTGAGTTTATGATGCCTAAAGTAGAAGTTAAAGAAACCGTTAAGGAAGAGCCTAAAAAAGAAGCTGTTGCTGAAAAAATACAATAATAGAAAAGGATCTAATTATGAATTATTTAGCATTGAAAAAAACAATGATTGGCATTTTTGCCAGTGTATTGGTTGTTAGCTCAGTTTCGGCAGCAGAGACTACTCTAAAAGGGAGTTCTTTATTTGGCGATATGAGTGCAAGGCAAATTGGGCCCGCTTTAATGAGTGGAAGAATTAATGATTTAGAAGCCCACCCTACCAATAGCAAAGTTATATACTTAGGTGCTGCAGGCGGTGGTGTCTGGCGTTCAAAAAATGGTGGTGCATCCTTTGAGCCAATTTTTGATGAGCATGTTCAATCAATTGGTGTTGTGACAGTTGATCCTGTAGAACCAGATAAAACAATTTGGGTTGGAACAGGAGAAACATGGACCCGAAACTCAGTTTCTACGGGCGATGGCATTTTCAAATCTGATGATGGAGGAATCAATTGGAAAAACATGGGATTGAAAAATTCTGAGCGCATCAGCAGTATTGAAGTTAATCCAAAGAATAATGATGAAGTTTACGTGGGTGTTCTCGGAGCTTTATGGGGTGATAGTCAAGAGCGTGGCGTATATAAAACGGTTGATGGCGGTCAAACTTGGCAACAAATTCTCTATATTGATGAAGGAACAGGATGTGCGGATTTAATTATGGATCCTAATAATCCAAATATTCTTTATGCGTCTATGTGGGAATTCAGAAGAACTGCTTGGTCATTTAATTCAGGTGGTAAAAAAAGTGCATTGTATAAATCAGTTGATGCAGGCAAAACATGGAGTAAAATTCACAAGGGATTTCCTGAAGGTAAGTTAGGTCGTATAGCCATTGCCGTTGCTCCATCTGATAGTAATGTTATTTATACCGTTTTAGAAACTGAAGATGAAACAAAAAGAGGCCTTTATCGTTCAAATGATGCAGGCCAATCTTGGAAGCATTTAAATAGTGATTTTGGTTTAGTTGTTCGCCCTTTCTATTTTTCAAGAATCGTGGTCGATCCTAGAAATCCAGAAGTTGTGGTTAAAGCCGGTTTATTTGGTTCAATCAGTCGAGATGGTGGAAAGTCATTTAAAAACTTAGGGCAAATGCACCCTGATATTCATGATATCTTATTTGACATTAAAGACTCAGATCGCATGTATGTGGGCACAGATGGAGGTTTATATCGCAGTTGGGATGGTGCAACAACCATGGAAATTGTCGCTAATTTACCGCTTTCACAATATTATCATATCAGTGTAGATAACGAAACGCCTTATAATATTTATGGTGGTTTACAAGACAATGGATCTTGGTATGGCCCTTCTTATTCTCCTGGAGGTATTGAGGCAAGAGATTGGGAAAGCATCGGATTTGGTGATGGATTTAGAGTGTTAAGACATTCGACTAAAAAAATCATTTATTCTGAAATGCAAGGTGCTCAAAATGTTTGGCGCTTTAATGTTGATCGTGATGAAGTTAAAACTATTCAGCCTCTAGCAGAAAAAGGAGACCCTAAACTTAGGTTTAATTGGAATGCGCCAATGGTATTGAGTGCTAATAATCCTGATAGAATTTATATGGCCAGCCAGTTTTTATACAAATCAGACGATACCGGTGATTCTTGGAAGAAGATTTCTCCAGATTTAACAGCCAATGATGCATCTAAGCAAAATCAAAGTGAGTCAGGTGGCTTGTCTAAGGATAATTCAGGTGCTGAAACCTATGGAACAATTTTCACTATTGCTGAATCTCCTTTAGATGAAAATGTTGTTTGGGTCGGAACGGATGATGGCCAAGTTCAAATAACTAAAAACGGCGGAAAAAAATGGAAAAATGTTGTAGAAAATATTCCAGACTTACCTAAAAACACATGGGTTTATCATATTGAAGCCAGTGTTCATGACAAAGGGACGGCTTATGCTGTGTTTGATGGCCATACGGCTAATGATATGAAGCCCTATGTTTATAAAACGTCTGATTTTGGTAAAACATGGAAGTCAATATTAACAGACGATGTCCGAGGGTTTAGTAGAAGTTTACAAGAAGATTATGTCAACCCAGATTTGTTATTTGTTGGCACAGAACGTGGTTTGTTTATTACAATTGATGGTGGTGATAATTGGAGTCAGTTTACTAAAAATATGCCAGAGGTTGCAGTACATCATATTGAGTTACAAAAACAAACCAGTGATATAGTTATGGGAACTCATGGCAGAGGTGTTATTATTTTAGATGATATCAGTGCCTTGCGCCAAATTACTCCTGAAGTACTAGCAAAGAAAGTGCATTTCTTTAAACCAAAACCTATGAAAATTAATGAAGAAAGTGGTTTTGGCGGACGCAGTTCAGAGATGGAATATGTGGGCCCAAATCCAGACCGTAATGCAAAAATAGTCTATTATCTTCAAAAAAGACATATATTTGGTAAAACCAAAATACAAGTTTTTGATGACAATGACCGTATGCTTGCAGACTTGCCTGTTAGTAAGGCTAAAGGTATTAATACAGTCAGTTGGAATGGTCGCTTGAAAATGCCAAAGGTAGCGAAGGCTAAAACCTTTGCCAGAGGTGGTTTTACTACTCCTAGAGTACCAGCAGGTACATACAAAGTTGTCTTTACAAAAGGAAAAGAAACCTATCAAAGTGAAGTGATTCTTGAAAATGATCCAGAATCTGTCTATACAGATAAAGAACGTGATGAACTGCATAAGGCGACAATGAATTTATATGATATGACAGAACAGCTGGCATATTTAGTCTATCAAATAGATGCCTATGTTGATGCTGCAGGCAATGATGATCCTGAAGCAAAATCTATGGTAGATAAGTTAAATACATTAAAAGATACCTTGGTGATTACTACTGGTGATAATTATGTAGGTACTGTAGATCCTCAACTAAGAGAAGATTTGTCAGACCTTTATAGTAAAGTAGCCGGTGGTTTTGCACCACCATCTCGCCCAGAAATGACAAATATAATGTTGATTGAAGAGCGTTTTAAGAAAGCTAATAAGAGTTTTAATTCCATTCGTAAAAAGGAGATTAAAAAATTCCTTAAAGCGGGTAATGAAGTGAGTATTAAGTCTTTCGATGATTTTATAAAAGAGTCGTAATAAAGTACTCTTAGACATTAGATCAAGCTTCTATATTATCGAAATATAGAAGCTTTTTTTTATTCAAAACTATTGCTAAATAGCACATCACTGAAGCGGTTTTTAAAATAACCATCAAAACTATTTTGTACCAGGTACTCATAGCCCAAAGGGCTTAAGTGAAAACAATCGCGTGTGACTACAAAGTCACGCATAGCTTCTAAAGGTGACGGTCTTGTTAAATCTCCGGGAGGCAATATATCACCTGGTTGTATATTGTCATCAGGAAAACCAAAATAACTTTGCATTAAGCCAAAATGCGAAACATGAAATACTCTGGGTTGAGTCATTGCAATTTGAGCATAAATTTCTTCAAATTCAGTAGCAGCCGTATTTAAATCAAAAGTAGTGGGTTGTTGCATGTCATTATTCAAATCATTACAAGTCGCTCCAAATAAACCACCAATGGTGTCTTCGAAATTTGGGTAGTCATAAAAACTTAATAGAATTTCAATGTTAGTATCGATGGCTAATATAGCTGAAATTATTGTATTGAGGTCGGAAGATATTTGTTGTTGTAAATTAGATTCTTGTTGTGCTGTCATATTGGTATGCCAAGCATTAAGAAAATCATTGCCTCCAATGGTTAACTGGACTGTATCAATTTCAGGATTAGAATTTAATGTGTCAACTATGGTTTGTAAACCAGCGGTGCTAGCCCAATCTGCAGCTTCTAAACCATTGTCAGAAGTTGTGTCACTGCTTGGAGATATGCTAATGTTAGCATATCCATTGTCTGCAAATACTTGATTGTGAGAATCATTATCTATTTGCAATTGTGCCCATGAGTCACCAATAATTAACACTCTTTGGGTTTGAGACGATACCGCAGAGGAAAATAAAATCAATATTATAACTATTGATTTTATCTTTAATAGGCCTGATAGGTTAAAATTCAGCATTATGGAATACGTTTTGAACGTCTTCTAAATCCTCAAGCATATCATTAAATTTCTCAAAATTAGCCAAATCTTCTTCATCGGTAATTTGAACAGTGTTTTGTGGGACAAATTGAATGTCATCGACTTTAAATTCAATGTCTCCCATGGCATCAATAATGGCTTTTTTAGCTTTAAAAGATTCTGTATGTGGAGCAAATACAGTAATCATACCCTCTTCACATTCTATATCAGTGACATCCACATCGGCTTCCATTAAAGCTTCAAGAACAGTGTCTTCATCATCTCCAGGAAATACCAGAATAGCGCTGTGATCAAACATATGAGATACACAGCCTTGTGTGCCAATGCTACAATTGGTTTTCGTAAAAGCTAATCGGACATCGCCAAAGGTGCGGTTGGGGTTGTCTGTTAAACAGTCGACAATGACCATGCATTTTCCAGGGCCGTATCCTTCATATCGGGCAACAGCAAAATCTTCCCCGCCACTTCCAATGGCTTTGTCTATTGCATTTTTTATCACATGGGCAGGGACTTGATCTCGTTTAGCCCGTTCAATTAAGGTTCTTAAGGCTACATTTCCTTCTGGGTCTGTACCGCCAGATTTTGCACAGACATAGATTAGACGTGAATGTTTACTATAAATTCTAGCATTCATATCTGATGTTTTTGCCATAGATTCTTTGCGATTTTGGTAAGCTCTTCCCATTGTGCGGTATCTCTATTGAATAAAAAGAGTAATTTTACAGATAATTTACGGCAGTTGTAACTTAAAATATTAAAATACTTAACATTACTAATTATTCAATTGTATATTGATCCATGGTTTACCTAACGAGTATAAGGATTCGTAAAATTGGTCTATTAATATAAAATTTGTTATGATAACATGATATCGGATGACTTTAATTTGATCAGAGACAAAACAACCGTCATTAGAATTATATAATAAAAGCTACTTTGGGGGCATGACCATGAAATATAAATACACTAAATACCTTTTTTTAAACCTTATACTTTTGGGAAATTTTATCTGTGGGGATGTTTCCGCTGGCACATTGACTAATGTTACTATAACACCAACAGATAACGCAGTTGGTGCAACTACTTCTTACACTGTTAAATTCGATGCAGATACAGCTATTAATAGTACTCATTTTATAAATGTGTTAACTAATAATTGTGTGCCAACCAAGCCAGAATGTCCTAGATTTGATGGGCCACCTCCAATGACATTTGGGACTGTTATTCAACCAGCAACATTGACACAAATAGTTATTACTCCCAACGGAACTTCTGCTAGTGCAGATGTTTTCAATGGAACTGTTGCAACAGGAGTGACTGTTGAATTTGTCATACCTGATGTAACCAACCCTACAGCCGCAGGTACCAGCGAGACTTTTCTTATTCAACTCACAGATTCTAGTGCTAATTTAATTGATGTTTCTGCAATTATACCGGGCATAAATATTGCTGGAGCAGCCGGTCCAGTTGTCACAAACCCTATATCCGATCAGACAATTAATGAAGAAGATGGGACCAATGCTGTTGATTTAGATCCTGGTGCACCCGTTAATACAAACTTAAATTTTACTTTTACAGATGATGATGGTGAGACTTTAACCTTCACAGTGGATCCTGGCCACGATGCCACTGTTGTGACGCCTGCAATTTCAGGTAATGAGATCACATTAACAGGTCTTAAAACGGGTACTACTGATGTCACAGTTAGGGCAACTGATACCAGTATGAACAGTGTTACCAACACTTTTACTGTCAATGTTATTGGAGATTTGACACCCGCTACTGTTATTCCTGCTTCACTGCTTGCAGGAGATGTGACAACTTATACAGTAACATTCGATGCAGCTGCGGATCAAAGTACCAATGACTTTATTATATTATCTGGTGGAGATGTAAATTATGCTTTGGCAACTTTTGTCTCTATTGCTGGAGGTAGCTCATTGACTGCTAGTAAAGATGTGGGCGCTTCTGATGCAACGCAAATTGCATTAAATATTGATTCTGGAACTATCAGTGCGGGAGATACCATTACAGTTGTTATTGGTAATGTTACAAACCCAGGATCTGGCGGATTGAGTTCTGAGTATGTATTACGGACGCTATCAGGTTCTTCAAATACCAATGGTCAGTCTACAATTGCAGGGAATAATTTTACAGCAGCTAATGTCCCAACGGTTGCCAATATTATTCCGGGTGTCTCATTTAACCAAGAAGATGGTCCCATTATTAAGACATTAGATCCAGGTGGTATCGAAACAAATTTGAATTATACTTTTGTTGATGGAGATGGAGATCCAATGATATTTACAATTGAACCAGGGCATGACACTAACATAGTCACTGCAACCATAGAAAATGAAGAAATTGTGTTAACAGGTCAAGGCACGGGTCAAACTACTGTCACTGTGAAAGCAGATGACTTGCAAGATGGATCAATTACAACTTCATTTAATGTTGGAGTTATAGCTGAATTAGCGCCTGTGAGTGTGGCACCTTCTAGTCTATTCACATCTGCAGTTGCATCCTATGTAATCACATTAACTCCAAATGTCACCCTAGATACTGGTGATCGTATCAGGTTTGATACACCTTCTGGATTTAATCAAACATCAAGCGCGTTGCTTTCCTTGAGTGGTGGCACAATAGTCGGGTCAAAAACTGGTGGCAATAATGCAGAAACAGTGATAACTATTTCATCAGGATCGGTTAACTCAGGCACGTTGGTCACTTTAGAGTTAAGTGGTATTGTTAATCCTGCAGCAACTGGAATGAGTGGTAATTATGAGGTTTATACTGATGACGGAACTAATAATACTGGCTTATCCACAGTAGCAGGTAGTGTTTTTGAGGTTGCTTCAATAGAAATATTTTCTGATGGGTTTGAAGACATTGTATTACGCTCGGCAAAAAATACGATTTCATTAATTAATGAAATATCTTCCATTGAAGGAACAATCTCTAGTCTTAGTGATAATGGTGATTATTACCAGTTTATGAATGAACATTTAAGTATTTTGTATTCAAATAAGCCTAGAAGCATGAATGAAGTATTGCAGTGGTATGAATCTGTGTTATTAGAAAAATCTCCTTCTGGAGATTTTGATAATGATGGTATAGGTAATGAATTTGATGTTGATCCACTTGGACTATCATTTAAGTCATTTAACTAAGGAAAATACATAAAAAAAGCAGAAGGAAATGAAGAACTTCCTTCTGCTTTTTTTTATGCCTTCACAATTACATCCATATTTTTAGAAAAAATATTTTAATCAAGTGTCAAAGCAATGAATTATACGGATTGATTTTTTCTGGAATTTTTAATAACTAGGTCTATTTGAAATTAAGGCTTAAAAAGACCGGTAATACTTTATTGGTAAGTTAATGCGAGTCAATGTTGAAAGGCAAATCTACTCATTCATGACGATCGACCATATGTATAAATATTCCTTGCTTGAATGTCTATACTGAAAGTGGTTCAGGTAAAACTAAGCCCACATCACCAGCACCAGATTGGATTCAAACTTAACCCTTTGAGAAATTTTTGTTAAAATTGTATGCTTTCATATCATACCGAATCTATTGGCCATGGATTCTTTGTTTTCTTGACGATATTGGTAAGCTCTACCCTTAATATGAGAGGCTTTTTTTTGAGTGTTTGGAATTTATAAGACTGAATAAAGATGAATGATTACTTGTAAGCTACTCATAAAAAAAGCCCCTGTATTCCAGGGGCTTTTACATAAATTTATGTAAATTATGACTATTGTTGAACTACTGATTTTTCTTTGGCGAAAAATCTCGCTTCTAGATTGTATAGCCTTTGTTCAAGTTGGTTGTTTGTCTCTTGTAATTGTTGCATATCAATGTCACGTTGGTCTAGTTCTGACTTCAATGCTTTAATAGAAGCAAGGGCAACCCCTGCTACATCTGTATCTGAAATAGTAATATCATTGATTCCTAA
>Ga0316204_10012085_pt1 | contig 10626 bp, 8 predicted proteins | sample 6monrhotite_MG_2_FD_205661 | JGI IMG/M metagenome (GOLD analysis project Ga0316204, IMG submission 205661) | Microbial mat bacterial communities from mineral coupon in-situ incubated in ocean water Damariscotta River, Maine, United States -... | ecosystem: Environmental > Aquatic > Marine >... | reverse complement strand
GGAGGCGCGACGGCTGCAGCAGCGGATGGCGAACGGTGAAAGCATTCACCTGGACGCACAGGTCAGCGCAAGCCGCGAGACCGGCGTCTATTCGCTGGTAGAAGCGTTCATTCCCGGCGCCGATCCAGCCGTGGCAGACGAGCAAATCGTCTTCACCTGCCACCTCGATCATCCACGCCCAGGTGCCAACGACAACGCCTCGGGTTGCGTGAGCATCCTCGAGGTCGCCCGCACGCTGCAGCGCTTGATCGAACGCGAGAGTTTGAACGCGCCGCGCCGCGGCATTCGTTTCGTATTCCCGGCTGAAATCGAAGGGTCGCTGATCTACCTCAACGCCGATCCGGCGCTGGCCAGCCGCATCAAAGCCAACATCCACATGGATATGGTCGGCGGCAACGCCAACACCAAGGCGGTGTATAGAATTGCCACCGGCCCCTATAGCTTGCCGAGTTTTACTGCCGACCTCGGCCGAGCAATTGGCGAGTTTGTGAATCGGCACACGCTGGAATACACCGGCAGCGGGACCCCGGCTACGTTCGCGTTGGTCGCAGCCGAAGGTGACAAAACGCCGCTGCAGGCGGAAATCGAAGGGTTGTCGATGGGCAGCGACCACCAGGTCTACAACGCGGGCTCTTGGCGGATCCCCGGCCTGTATCTGCACGACTGGCCGGATCGCTACATCCACACTAACAAGGACACCGCTGCCAACATTGACCCGACCAAGCTCAAGCGTTCGGCCTTCATCGGTGCGGTTGCCGCCTATTACTTGGCCGACCTGGATGCCGAAGACGTACCGGCACTGCTGTCGCTGGTCGAGCAAGGTACGCTGCTGCGCGCCGCTGAATTGGTCGCCGCTAGACGCGGCAAGAGCGCTGTCGCTGCGGCCGCCATTACCCGGGTCCACTGGCAGCACGAAGCCGGTATCCTGGCCAGCATCAACGACTTCGCTCCGCTCAGCACCGAGGCGGTTGCCCAGGCCCAACAGTTTCTCGCCGGTCTGCAGCAGCAGCTAGGCGGCGCAGAGCCTGCACCAGAGCCGCGCGGTGAACTGGCCATCGTTTACGCCCGTAACATGGACGTGCGCGGCACCATGGACGCGTTCGGCTACAGCTACCTCGACGACAAGCTCGGCGCCGAAGCGCGTGCCGCCTTGCCGCTGCAGTATGAGCAGGCCTATGAGGCGCTGAATCTGGTCGACGGCAAGCGCAGCGTGGCCGAAATCAGCGAGTGGTTGCTGGGCGCTTTTGGGGAGTCCGATGCGCAGGATGTGCTGACGTACCTGCAGGCGCTGGAGAGCATTGGAGTGGTTTACTCAGAACAATAACGCCCCAAATCAAAAACTCCCTTAAGAGTCGAACACTCCGCTAGTGCGCACCCTGGGGGTGCGCGTGACCATCGCCAAAGTGGATGAGTTGGCGCGCGAATGGATCCTTTTCGCGATCGCCTATGTCGGCGTATTCGAGGATCGGATACCGGTTTAGTGGGATAAAGTCGGTTTCTTTGGCGAGTCCAATCAGCTCCCAACGGGCATCGGCAAATTCCCACCATAGCGGCAACTGCAGTGCCTCGCTCCACAGCAGGCGCTGGCGCGCATCGCCGCCCGCGGTTAGCACACGGCCGTCATGCGTGAGCCAGCTCTTGAGGTCACCGGCGACCAGGCGTTTGCGTGCTGAAAGCGCAACCAACTGTGCAAGCTTGTGCCAATCCGGGGTTGCGTCCAGCGCGGCTAAATCCCCCGGCGTGTACTCGATACTGCGCTGTTGTTGGTCAAACATGCGAAGCAGACCGATGCCGTCGGCGCCCTGCAGCCATATTTGGCTTTCACCTGTGTCGAAGCGGTATTCGATCCGATCGGGGCTACGCATCAGGGTGAATCGATCCGTCCCCTTGTCGCTGGTCATCTGATAGACCGCCGTTAGCGCGGGCGCGTCGGTGGCCTGTGCGCTAGTGATGAGCAGCAGTGCGCAAAATAATGCGCACGCGGCTCCACTAAGACCACGACCGCGCCTCCGCGGCGCGGTCGTGCTGGAACGTGGGTGAGCCATCATTGTGCACTGTTGAACTTGATTTGATGCAGGGCTTCTGGCGGAAACGGGCCGCTGAACTGGGCTGGCTTGGCCGTGTCAGCAGCCTTGTTGCAGCCGCCACGCAGGATGCACAGCAGCGACTTCACTCGTGGCGCACTTTGCGCCATCACGTGAAAGATCACGTTTTGCTCAACCACGCCCTGGAAAGCGTGCGCGCCTGGGCCCTGAGCATAAATCGCGACATCTTCAGCGGCGTGCGTCTCAGACGACATGGGTACCGTGGCCTCCTGCAGGAAATTCGGGTCGGCAGTGTCTTCGGCAGCCAGATTTGGGCGCTCCGTCGTGGGCCGATAGCCCGGCCCGTTGGCGTAGCCCAGCGTGGTGTAGGGAAGGCCGCTGGCGTCGGTGCGCACGACGCCTCCGCTAACCACCTTTCCGAGGATGTCGTTGCCGCGATCGGGATATCCGGCGATGGTGAACACGTGGCTGTGATCGGCGGACACGATGATCAGCGTGTCCTCAGCGCTGGTTTTCTCGGTGGCGGCGCGAACCGCCTCCGACAGTGCAATCGCGTCGGTTAGCGCGCGGTAGGCATTGCCAGCGTGATGGGCGTGATCGACCCGGCCACCTTCAACCATCAAGAAGTAGCCGTCGTCGTCACGAGACAGAATGTCGATTGCTTTGGCAGTCATTTCCGCGATGCTGGGCTCGCCGCCGGCATCGTTGGGCCGATCGTGTTCGTATTCCATATGTGAACGCTCAAACAGCCCCAATAGGTGGTCTGTGCTGTTTGGGTCGATCGCGTTGAATTGCGACCGGTTCCAGGCAAACGCGCTGTTGGCTCGCCGTTGGGTCCACTCCACGGTTAGATCGCGACCGTCTTTGCGTGCGCCGGTACGTCCACTGTCCTCGGGGTCAGCGGTGGTATCTGGAATGAAGTTTCTGCGACCGCCACCAAGGGCCACTTCGATGCCGTCACCGAAAGGGAATTCGACTAGCTGGCGAGCAATGTCCACGCAGCCGTTGGCAACCGCCTCGTCGGTGAGGTTTGAGTCCGCTTCCCAGTTGCGGTTGGCGCTGTGCGCATAGGTCGCCGCGGGGGTGGCGTGGGTTAGGCGTGCAGTGGAAACCACGCCAGTGGCCATGCCAGCCGCTTCGGCTAACTCGAGGAAGTTCACGACACTCTGGCCTTCGGCCGATGCGCAATCGTTGTAAGTCACTTCCTGAGTCACGCCGATGGTGCCCTGGCGACTCTTGATGCCGCTCATCATGGCGGTCATGGTCGGCGCTGAATCGGGTGTCTGGCCGTCGGTGCTGTAGGTCTTGGACAGCGACACGTGCGGAAAATTTTCAAACGACAGCGAGTTTTCTTCGCCGCTTTCGCCCCGCTGCTGACCTTCCAAAATACGTGCGGCCGAAACGGTGGAGACGCCCATGCCGTCACCGATGAATAGGATGACATTCTTGGCGCCGCCCGTTCGTGCGCGCAATTCGGCACCCAGCCGGGCAGCTTGCGCGCCATCGGTGTACCACTGCGCTGCGTTCTCGGCGCTTAGGGTTGAGCTGGCAGCCGCTGCCGCCAGGCAGGCAAAAAGCAGTTTCTTGCGCATCGTTATCGCTCGCATCGTCAAAGAAGCTGAGGAGGCTATCGGTGAGTGATAACGGAGCCATTGCGTTGGTGTGGCGATTTGGCGATCTATTTGCGGCGGGATTATGACGGACTCGACGGCGCTAGCGTTGCGGCAGGCCGAGCAGCGCCGCAATGGCGACGCGGCGGCCCATTTACAGCGGCGCCAGAGCCCTGGGCACAGGTGTGTTTATCCCGAGGCAAACTTTCAGGCAGCCAGGGCAATTAAGAGCCCTGGCCCCGCGCCAGGTAATTGACCGCCAGCATTAACGTAGCGTACGCTACATTTTTTATGTAGCAATCGCTACAAAAGGAGTGGCAATGGCCGTTTTTAAGAGTATTTCGCTGGCAATGCTGGTTGGTCTGATCATTTACACCGGCTTTGTGGTGAGCAACGCGGGGTGGAATTTCTTGCCGTATGCAGTCGATAACCTACGCGCGGTGAGTTGGAGCGGGCAGTTCGCACTGGACTTCGTTTGCTACTTGGTGGTGTCTGCGCTGTGGGTGGCGTGGCGTCACCGGTTCTCGAGTTCAGGCATCGGCCTGGGTCTGGCTGCGCTGGTCGGCGGATACCTGTTCTTCGGCGTCTATCTGCTGATTGCCAGCATCCAGGCGCGAGGCAATGTCGCCGCGCTTTTGCTAGGCGAGCGTCACGTCTAAAACAAAAGTAGTGGGGTCGTCATTGCATAGACCGAGCAGCGCTGTGGCGTCGTGTTTGTCTTCAGGCCGTCGATAGCTTTGCATGGTTAGCTCCCTGTCTGGTCGTGCCGTGCTTAGGACCGGAGCCCGGTTAGACACGATCCAGACTAATGCGTCTGCGCTGGTCAGGCAGACCGTTATGGAGTTAACAAACTGTCAGCGACAGCGGCTGTCGTCGCACGGCCTCGACCCCGGACACGGCATACTCCGGCAGGGTGAATGGGGCGAAAGCGTGCGCTGGTTGAAGAAAATCCCCGGTTACGGCAATGCGGAATCCGGCTTGGAGTGGCAGCTGTTAAAGCGCATGCCGTCCATATTGTTTGGCGGCACGGTGGTGCTGCTGCTCGGTTTTGGGCTGCTGCACTTTGAACTCCTGGGCGAGATCGAACGCAAGCAGCGTTTGTGGGCGGAATTCACCACGTTAGGCGTGCTCGCCGTTCACTGGGCCGCGGTATTGACTGTCAGCGTAGGCTGCATCGTGGTGATGGTGATGAAGGGGCCGGGCTATGTGGCGGATAGTTACAGCCTGCCGACCAAGGACGAAGATCGCGCCGCAGCCGATCCTCAAGCAGATGGGGCCGATGCAGACTCCTAAGTGACGGCTGCCGCTGGTGCCCTCGCCGTGATTCAATACGCGCATGAGCTTTGAACTTGCATACGCGACCCCCGCGACCTGGACCGCCGCCGTCATGGCCGACTTCGATCAGTTCTTGATCGATCACGCCGCAGCGGAGAAGAAGGCTTCGAGCATGGCGATGACGATGGTGTCGCACTATCCGGATCGCCCGGAGTTGGTTAGCGCGATGATCGATCTGGCGCTGGAGGAACTCACCCACTTTCGGGCGGTTGCGCAGCTTATTGCCAAGCGCGGGCTGATACTGGGTGGCGATCAGAAGGATCCCTACGTCAATCAGGTGCGCAAACATATGCGCACTGGCCGCGACGGATTTCTCATTGATCAACTGTTGGTGGGCGGCATCATCGAGGCGCGCGGAGCGGAGCGCTTTGGGCTGGTGGCCGAGGCACTGGAGGCTGGTGATCTCAAGCGCTTCTATCGCTCGATTACTCGCTCGGAGCGAAACCACAAGGATTTGTTCGTCGAGCTCGCTTACCGCTATGCCGAATCGGCGGCAGTGGACGGCCGTTTGCGTGAGCTGGTAGCCGCCGAAGCCGAGATCGTGCGCGCGCTGCCGATCCGCGCCGCCCTGCATTAGCAGCGCGGACATGTCCAAATATCTAGACCGCTATGCAGAGGCTGAAGTTGCCTATCTAGCTTCGTGGCCGGGCACCGCGTATGACCGTGTGCTGGTGGTGCCTGCATACCGGGAGAGCCCCGAGTTTTTGCAGCGTATCCCCGCCGTCGCCGGCAAAACGCTGGTTATCGTCGTCATCAATTCGCCACCTGCAGCGATCGACGACGGTTCCAATCAACGACTGTACGAAGCCATATCCCGCAGCCGGGAACCCCTCTGGTCGAACCAGAACCTGGCGCTATTTACCGGTACGGCACCCCACTACGACATTCTTCGTGTCGATCGACATTCCGCTGGACTAAGGACCGATGGCGGCGTCGGCGTGGCGCGCAAGACCGGCGCCGATATCGCCTGCAGCCTGATCGAACGCGCTGTGATCGGTTCGCCCTGGATTCACAACACCGATGGCGACACCGAGCTGCCGGCAGACTATTTCGATGCGAGCCAGTCGGTAGTCGCCGGTGCTTCCGCCTTGCTGTTTCCCTATGACCACGTTTGTGATCTGAACGATCCAATCGGTTGGGCGACGCGTCTCTACGAATTCGGCTTAAACCACTACGTCGCCGGATTGAAACTGGCCGGTTCGCCCTATGCTTTTCAAACCGTCGGCAGCAGTTTCGCCATGCATGCGCAGGCCTACGCCCAGGTGCGCGGCTTCCCCAAGCGCGAGGCCGGCGAAGACTTCTACATGCTCAACAAGCTGGCCAAAGTCGGCAAGGTGGTGGAAGCGGCGACGGCACCGATTCAGATCCAAGCCAGAACCTCCGATCGGGTGCCCTTCGGAACCGGTGCCGGCGTCTCCAAGATTCTCGCACTGGCGAACCCGCTCACCGATTATCGCTTCTACCATCCGCAGGTATTCACCGCGCTCGGCGAATTCTTGGCTCAGTTCGACGGCCTGTGGTCCGACGATGGGCCAGCACCAACGACCGCATTGGGATTGCACCTAGGCTTAGAAAAAGGCTTACACCACGCGCGCTCACAATCGCGAAGTCTGGCCGGTTACTTGCGGCATCTCAATGACTGGTTCGACGGCTTCCGCACGCTCAAGTCGGTGCACTGGTTACGCGACCATCAATGGCCCTCGTTGACCTTGGCCGAGCTTTGCCAGCAACCCGGTTTCCCAGCGATCTGGGAGCGCGATTTGGAGATGAGGAAACAGGCGGAGCTGCTGTTAGAGCCGAGGAATGCGCGCCACTAGGCGTTCGGCGTGCCGCTGTCCACAAACTGCTATCGATCCAGCTTGAACTCCAGAGCGCCTCATTGCGTCGGCAAAGACGGCAACTAGTTGGTTTAGGTGCTACAGCGCCGATAGTGCCTACTCGCAAGTAGCTGAAAACACGTTGTCGCCACGCGCAACGCGATTGTCTGTGCCCGGCTGTTCCCGAACCCGCTGCGCTCTGGCAAGCTCGCGCGATGCTTGGAGATAGCTCACAACTGGACGTTGGCTGGCGCGCAGCGGCGATGCTGGCGGCCATGATGCCGGCGCTGTTGGTGGCGCTGCGGCTGCTGTTTCGCGATGTGGAGTCGCAAGCCTGTCGCTGGCTAGCTGCATTTCAGATCGCCACGGTGCTCAGCATGACGCCCCAGGTGATTGGCTTCGCCAATTTCTACGACGTCTGGCCGGGACTGAGCTTTCTGCCGGTGAACATGACGCTGTTGCTGGGGCCGGTGCTATACCTGCACGGTTATCGGCTGATGCGTGGCGGGGCGCTGGGTTGGCGCGCGCTGCTGCTGATACCCGGTGCGTTGCAGCTGGCCTACTACGCCTGGGCCTTCTACTTCCTCGGCGACAGCCTGATTGATTACCAGCGCAAGTGGGCCTTTGCTGAGCGGATTCACCAACCCTACGTGGTGCCCATAGAAACCTCCCTGGCAGTTGGCTTGATGCTGTTCGCCGTGATCGCGCTGATCAGGCAGCTGCGCAGCTATCAGCGGTTCTTGCAGCGCACGCAGTCGGCCAACGACACCTTTAGACCGCTGTGGCTGCCGCGCTTGTTCTATGGCCTGGGCGCCGCCGGTTTGATCTGGGCGGTGATGGCGGTGGTCGACACCTTCGTTTCGCCGATTAGCTACGTCGGTGCTTATCCGGTGCTGTTGACGTTGATGGCGCTGGTGTCCTGGTTCGGGCTGGAGGCGGCCATCCACATCCACGAGCCGTTTCCAAAGATTCAGGATGAGCCGACACCGCAACCCGAGTCGGAGGCTCGCAATTGGGCCGATGAGGGCGAGCGTATCCGTGAGCGAATTCAGGCTGAACGCTGGTTCCTGGAACCTCGCCTGGCGGTTTCTGACCTTTCCAGGCGTTTGGGCAGCAACGAGTCCTACGTGTCGCGGGCGCTCAACCAGGGCCTGAACCGCAGTTTTAGCGCGCTGATCAACCAGCTGCGAGTCGGTCATGCTCAGGCCAGGCTCGCGACAACTGCAGACAGCGTGCTCAGCGTGGCGCTGGAAAGCGGGTTCAACTCCAAGGCCACCTTCAATCGCGTATTCCGCGAGATCGCAGGCCTCACGCCCACGGCCTACAGGGCTCAATCACAGTAAATCGGGTCTCAATACGTTGATTGGGGCGCTGCGACGTGCGCATACGTCGATTGTGGTGGCAACCCATCACGGAGAGACCCATGCGCGTTTTGACCCTCTTGTTCGCATTGCTGTGCACCTCGGCACAGGCGCTATCGAGCAGCGATCCAGCCGACACTCGACTTACCCCCGCGCAGGTAGCGGCAGACATCGCGCTAGCCGAGAAGGCCTATAAGCGTATTCACCCTGGCTACACCCGCTACGCCGATGCGCAAGACCTGCAGGCGCAGTGGGCGCAGATCATCGCCCAGTCGGCCGTTAATGATGGTCTGCGACTGGGCGACTTTTACCTGCAGGTGCAGACGGTGTTGGCGAGCATACGCTGCGACCACACCAAGGCCGAACTGAACCCGGCGATCAAGCAGGATCGCAAGCAGCGACCGGTGCATTTGCCGGTGCGCTGGCGGTTGATCGGCGGCCGCGCGTTCGTAATCGATCCGGTGGCCGGCACAGGGATCAACGCCAAGGACGAGATTCTCGCTATCGACGGAGTCCCAATGGCAGAGTTGATCGCCCGCTGGGCTCGGCTAGTCCCGGTGGACGGCTACACCGATCACGTGCGTGAGCTGGAACTTGCGGAGTCAGCCGAGTTCGCCGGCGGCGCAATCGAGCATTTCGGCGCGCTGCAACACACGCCGCTGCCAGTAGCCACGCTGCGCCTGCAATCTCGGGGCGAAGCGCCGCGTACCGTGGAGGCCGCGCGCCTAACGTTTCCGGACTGGCATGAGCACGCGGAGCGGACTGGCGGCGACGGTAGCTTCGCCAAATCGGTGAGTTGGAAGCCCGTTGGCGAACAGGCGGCCTATCTGCGGGTGGGCTCGTTCATTAACTATCGCGACCCGGTCGATCCCGATGATATCTACGCGCCGATCTTCCGCCGCCTGGCTGAGCAGCAACGCAGCACCCTGATCGTTGATCTGCGCGACAACGGCGGCGGTTCCGACGACGCATCCATCAGCCTGTTTCGGCATTTGCTCAGCGAGCCCGCTGCGCTCAAACGTGAGGTCCGGCTCAAAACCATCAAACTGGGGAAACTCACCGAGCACATTTCGACCTGGGACAAACGTGCGATTAACCCCAGCTCGCTGTGGTTTAAGAAACTTGACGATGGCAGCTACCGGCTGCGACCGATGATCGCAGGCGATGAGGTGAAGCGGCTCAAGCCAGCCAAGCACGCTTTTGACGGCAAACTGATCTTGCTCACTAGCCGGGCGAACTCTTCCGGCAGCACACATGTGCTGGCTCGGCTGAAGGATCTGGCCAAGCGCGACGGACGCGAAATAGTAACCGTCGGCGAGGAAACCGGCGGCAGTGCCGAGGGCGCCACTGCCGGCATAATCTTCTTCTTAACCCTGCCCGAAAGCGGGTTGCGCCTGCGCGTACCGGCGCAGCGTAGCTACATGGAAGTCAGCGAGTTCGTTCCCGGTAAGGGTCTGATCCCCGATGTCCACGCGCCGCTTACCGCAATGGATTGGCTGGCTGGTCGAGATCCGGCGATGGAGGCAGCGATGGCAATAATCGAAAACGCCGCGCCGGAGATTCAGCCCGACGCTAGCGATGCCGTTAGCGAGGCTTACGCTCGTCCTTCCGCGCGTCATCCCGAGTAACTCCACCCGGCAGCGCCAGGGTCGGCGTAGCTAGTGCCGCTGCGGCCGGCGCAAACCAGCTAAACACGGCGCGCTGTGGACTGCGTCGAACTTCCTCGCCGGTGGCGCGGTTGGTCCACACGGCATCAAAGCTGCCCTGGGTGGAAATCAGTCCGCGCCACATCACTGCGGGATCTTTGAAGTAGGCGCCGTCCGGGCTGGCGTAGCCGCGCTGAGCAACGTGTTCGGGCAGCTGCGCGGTCACCTGCTCACCGTTGACGATGGTCACAAACACCGGCGCGATTGCGTGCTCGACCGAAATGGTCTGCTCGTCACGCTGGGCGCTTAATCCCCAGCCCACGCGGATCGGTTGACCGCCGCGGACAGCGGCTAACAGCGCCTGTTTGGAGCCGGCCAAGGGCTCACCGTTGAGCCCGCTGCGATACAGCAACGTCCACTGCGGCCCGCGCGCGTTGGCCGCACACCAGCTAACCGCGACCGCGCGCCCGTCGGACACTCCCGAACCATCACTCATGGTGCCGTGGATCAGACCGGTGGTGCCGATCATGCCGCGCCATTCCATGTGCGGTTCCGTCAGCTCAATCTGGCCCTGCCCACGGCGCGGGCGCTGCCGATGTATCGCGCCTACCTGGGTGAATACCTCGCCCTCCCAAACCGACAGGAATTTGGCCTCGGACCAGTGCGAAAGGTCGGACTTAGCGTCGCCATCAAAGTCGATCTGCCAACCCACTCGAATCGGCTCACCGCTTTCTACCGCGGCAATTAGGGCATCTTTGGAGCCGTGCGTGGGCTGGCGGTCAAAGTCGGTGGCCAATAGCAGACCGGGGCAA
>Ga0316204_10012084_pt1 | contig 10626 bp, 8 predicted proteins | sample 6monrhotite_MG_2_FD_205661 | JGI IMG/M metagenome (GOLD analysis project Ga0316204, IMG submission 205661) | Microbial mat bacterial communities from mineral coupon in-situ incubated in ocean water Damariscotta River, Maine, United States -... | ecosystem: Environmental > Aquatic > Marine >... | reverse complement strand
CGCGGTGCGGAAGGCGCGTGGGCTGCAGGCGATGGCGCCGGGGCTGCGAGCGATGGCGCGGCTGCGAGAGCGTGGTGAGGCGGCCGCTGCCTCGGGCGAGACGGAGCAGACCCTGGCGCTGCTCAGTGGGGCGCTGGACGGCATGATGAAATCGCTTCAGCAGCGGACCCGCGACAACTACGCCCTGGCGACATGGCTGCTCACTGAAGGCGTCATCGGGCTGGCCAGCCCTGACGGTGAGGGCGGCTGGACCTGGGCGCACTGTCGCCCGGTGATGGACCGGGCCAAGGAGGTCATCCCGGCGCCCGACGCGGCGGACGAGGTGATCCGGCCTTGGGTCTCGCTGTTCTGGCGGCTCGGCGACGACGCGGCTGGGTGCATCACGGAACGGATCGACCTGCTGACCGGGGTGGTCTGAGATGAGCACGCCTGTCGAGCTGATCCTCCAGATCCGCGACCTTGCGTCGAAGGCGCTGGCGGATGTCGCGGGTGCGTCGTCGAAGGCGGAGACCGCGCTTGACGGCGTGGTGGATGCCGCGGAGCGTGCGGCGGAAGCGGAGAAGACAGCGGCGGCGGCGGCGGAGACGCTGGCGGCGGCAGAGTCGAAGGCGGCGGCGGCGGCGGCCGGCCTGGCGAGCACAGAGGCGCAGCTGGCGAAGGAGATCAAAGCGTCGAAGGTGGCCTTTACGGAGAAGGCGAAGGCGCTGGGCATCACCGAGGCGGAGCTCCGAAAGGTCGAGGCGGCCAGCAAGAAGCTCACGGCGGCGCAAGAGAAGGAGGTCGCGGCGGCGCGGAAGGCAGCAGCGGCAGCGGCGAAGCAGGCTGACGCCGCGCAGCGCTTGGTGACGGAGACCCTGAAGGCTGAGGCGGCGGCGGAGAAGTTCTCAGCGGAGGAGCGGGCGCTGGCGGCAGAGGTGCTCCAAGCGAAGGCGGCGTTTGCTGAGAAGGCGAAGGCGTTGAAGCTGACCCACTCGGAGCTGCGAAAGCTGGAGGCGGGGACGAAGAAGGCGGCAGCGGCGCAGGAGAAGGAAGCCGCCGCTGCGAGAGAGGCCGCGACGGCAGCACGGGCGTTGGCGGCAGCAGCCGGCAACGTCACAGCGCAGGAGGTGGCGCTCGCTGCGGCGGAGCGCAAGGCCGCCAAGGAGGCCAAGGAGGCAGCTGCGGCGTTCCGTCGGAAGGCTCAGGCGTTGGGGTTGACCAAGGACCAGATGGAGCGGGTGGTGGCTGCGGAGAAGCAAGCCACGCTGGCCAGCCAGAAGAACCGGCAGGCGCTGACGGGCGTGTCCACGGCGCTGCAGGCCGTCACCCTGGCGGCGCTGGCGGCGGCGGCGGGCATCGTGAAGCTCAACCAGGACCAGGCCGACTACGTCAACACCGTCAACGACCTCGCGCGGAACCTCGACTTCCAGGCGTCCACGCTTCAGGCGCTGGGTGTAGCCGCCGGAGATGCCGGGAAGGATCTGGGCAGCCTCCAGGAGCTGCTGACGGGCTTCAACAGCCGGCTGGAGCAGGCGAAGAAGGGCACCGGCGAGGCGGTGGAGGCGCTGAGTGACCTCGGCTTCGGAGAGGACCAGCTCCGGAGCTTCGCGAGCACGGACGAGGCGTTCCGCGCCATCACCGACCGGCTGGTGGAGATGGGCGATCGGACGGCCGCTGCGGGGCTGGCGTCGCGCATCTTCGGGGAGCAGGGCTCGCAGCTGTTCTCCATCCTCCAGGACGGCACCAAGACGCTCGATGCGGCCAACGCCCGGGTGCAGAAGTTCGGGGTCTCCACCACCGGCGAGGCCGCGGAGCGCGCTGCGGAGTGGCAGCGGCAGGTCACCGATGTGGACCTCGCCTACCAGGGGCTCACAGGCACGCTGGCGGTGGAGTACGGGCCCACCATCGTGGAGGCCATCGGGGACAGCCTGGAGTTGATCCAGACGCTTCGGGGACTCACTGAAGGGACCGGTGAGCTGCTGGGGACGTGGAAGGCGTTCAACGCCTTCTCGCTGGCGTTCAAGGGGCTCTCCTCCATCTTCGAGTTCTGGCGCGACCTGTTCAGGGAGATCGGCGACAAGGTCTCGGAGATCCTCGGGCTGGCCAAGACGTTGGAGGGGCTGGAGCTGCTGGCGCGCGGGCCCGAGCGCGAGACGTCGGGGCCGCCGGCGGTGACTGTGTTCGACAACGATGAGGCGGGCGGCACCGCGCCGGTCATCACGGAGGTCAAGGGTGAGGGCGGTGCCGCACGGTCGGCGTCGGATGCGCTGGCGGCGGAGCAGGAGGCGCTGGCGAGGGCGCTGCAGGCGTTCGAGGTGGCCACGGCGATCGGCGCGCAGGGTGTGCTGGATCTGGGGGCTGTGCTCGATGCGCTGACGGCAGAGGTGGGTGACGGCGCGCTGACAGGCGAGCTGGACGACCTGACGGGGCGGCTCAACGCGGCGGCGACGGCGGCGGCGGCGGCGCTGGAGACGACGCTGGGAGAGCGGGCGTTCGGGGAGCAGCTCGCGCCACTGGAGGCGGCGATCGCCGAGGTGAACACGTCGACCTACGGGCTGGCCGAGGCGACGGATGTGCTGGCCGAGGCGATGGCGGTGGGGGCGGAGAACATCGAGGCGGCCGTTGCGGCGCAGAAGCGGGCGGTTCAGAACGCGATGGGATCGCTGACGGGCGACATCTCGGGGCTGCTGGAGGACGGACTTCGGAAGGTCTTCACGGTGCTGGGAGAGGCGCTCGGGGCGGACTCCAAGGTGGGGGCGAAGTTCGCGGCGGCGGCGGCGGGGCCGGTGGGGCTGGCGTTGTCGGCGCTGGAGACGGTCGGCGCGGCGGGCGGGGAGACGCCTGAGGGTGAGGAGCGGGTGTCCACGCAGGCGGGGGACCGGAGCGCGGAGGCCATCGGCGGGATCGTCGAGGACGCGGCGGCCAACATCCTGAACGGTGTGCTCGCGCTGCCGGGACTGCTCATCGAGTTCCTGCCGGAGTTCGCGGTCGACCTGGCGCGGGAGATTGCGCGGATGCCGTTCAAGCTGGCGGCTGGGGTGTTTGAGTCGCTGGACGGGCTCTTGAAGAAGGTGTTCGGGGAGGCGTGGGCCAACGTGAAGGAGTTCTTCCGCGAGCTGCTCACCCCCGGCGACGAGACCAAGCGGGAGGAGCGCAAGGCCGAACGGAAGGAGCGGCGAGAGAGCCGCAACGTGGACTTCGGGTTCTCGTTTGGGCGGTCGGCGTCGTCGGCGCCTGCGGGACGGTCAACGCAGGAGCAGATCGCCGCGCTCATCGGACCCCAGGCGGTGCAGTCGTTCGAGCCGCCTCGCTTCTCCGCGACGTCCACCGGGGTCGTTCGCCAGGTCGACCGGCTGGCCGAAGCGGGGACGACCTTCGCGGCGGCGGCGGGCGGACGAGGCGGCGGCGAGGTGGTGGTGAACAACTACGGCGTGATGACGGGCGACCCGGCCCGGGAGCTGAACCGTCGAGAGCGACGCAGCCGCAATGGCTACGGGCGCAACCTCTCTCCCACTCCCTTCGAGGGCTGAGATGCCAGCGCTGTACTACTACCCCGACGCCGACGCCGACCAGTTGCTCCACGTCGTAGCCCTGCCGGCGTTGAGCTACATCCACCGCTTCACCCTCCCGTCAGGTGAGGACGGCGAGAGCCTGACCGGCAAGCCCTCCAGCGACCGCCGCGCCCCCGAGGAGCGGGTGCGGCTGACGCTGGAGGAGCGGATGAGCCACACCAACGGCGTGGGCAACAGCACCTACGAGCAGCTCCACGCCTTCGTCTCCCATCTCCGTCGGGGGGCTACCGGGCTGTTCGCGCTCGCGGAGGATGAGACGACCATGTGGGCGGGCGAGACGACCACGACGGTCCAGCAGGGCGACGCGCTGGCGGTGGTGCCGGACCGGGTCTACTCCTGGATGTCCGGTACGCCCCTGGCTGGCGAGACCACGGTGGTGCAGTCGCTGGGGGCGACGAGCGAGGCCATGGCCGAGCGGCTGGACATCGATTCGATCGCTGGTGGTGGGGCCACGCTGAACTTCGGGCGGAACTTCCGCTACACCCAAGACGAGACGCCGGTGCTCATTCGAGAGCTCGGCACACACATCGGGCTGTACCTGCGGGCCGAGGACTTCTCCGAGGGCGTGCTCGTTCCCATCAACAGTGGGCTGGGGTTCCGCTTCGATGTGCTTGCGCGTGTGAGCCGCTACGCCATCCGTCAGCACCTCGACCACGCTCCCCTGGCCTTCGCGGACTCCATTGGGACTGCGGGCGCCACCTTCCAATCGGTGTTGTAGATGGCTTGGACTGCTGCGTTTATTCAGGAGCTGCGCGCGTCGACGCGGCGGATTGCCTACCGGGTGGAGACGCTCACGCCCTTGGTGGGGTCAACGCCGGGGACGGCTGCGACGTTCACGGAGGAGGAGGTCAGCGGGTATCGGGAGCTGGGCGCGTCGGTTCAGCCCGGTGAGTGGCGGGGGGTCATCGGAGGGTGTTCGTTCATCCTGACGCGGGACGACAACGCGACGATCCTCGCGGCGATGAAGCCTGGGGTTCGGGTGCAGGTGTCGGCGACGGTCAATGGGGTGGGGCCGGAGATCATCCGGCTGGGGCAGGTGGACCGGGTGCTCGGTGGGATGCGGGTGGGGTCGGTCACCGTGGAGTGTCTGGATCTGGTGAGCGCGATGGGGACACGGCCGTCGGCGAGCAACCCGGAGAACCTGCCGCTGTTCTCGGACATCGAGGACACGCTGGCAGTTACGCAGGTCACGGCGGGGTTCGCGCATGGGGTGGACACGACACTGAACGTGCTGGACACCTCTGGGTTCTCGAAGTCGAGCGCCCATGATGGGTTGCTTCGGATCACGCCCAACGGCGGCGCGAGCTCGGGGCCGTACTGGTACAAGTGGAGCGCGAGCACGGCGCTCACGTTCACCATCTCCAGCGACCAGGCGTTCGACACCATCCCCGACGCGAGCGCGGCTCTGCCGGTGGGCAGCAACGTCAAGTCGATTGCGCTGGTGGTTGCTCATCCGCTCGACCTCATCCGTCAGCTCCTGGTCTCCACGGGGGCGGGGACGAACGGGGCTCATGATGTGCTGCCGGCGTTGTGGGGGTATGGACTGGACAACAGCCTGATCGACCACACCGACATCGGCAACCAGAAGTCCTACGCATCCATCGGCGGCACGTATGCGTGGGACTTCTACGCTGAGCAGGAGGTCACCAACGCCTATCAATGGGTGACCGAGAGCATCGCCGTCGGCGGCTTCTTCGTCACGATCCGGCAGGGGCTCATCACCGCCAGGACCGCGGAGTGGCCGCACAGCGGCACGCTCAGCGGAATCGTCATCACTGACGACGACATCCACAGCTTCGAGATCGACTACTACGACTCGGACCTGCAGGTGCAGGCTGGTGGGGTTCGCGTCACCGCGCTCGACAAGGTGGATTGGAACGCAGGAACAGGCACCCCCGTGTACACCACCTACTCAGCGCAGAAGGCGAACACCGGCGTCTCCGGCTTCCCCGCGAAGCGCTGGTTCGACTACGACTACCCCCTGGTTCGCGCGAACGGAATCAAGCAAGATGTGATCGAGGAAGCCCGAGACAGGCTGTTCGGATGGGCGACACAACGTGCTGAGCGCATCTCGATGAGCTGTAAGGGGCTGCGTCTCGCCCAACTCGCGGTGGGAGATCTGGTACAGGTGACGAGTTCCAAGATCCAGGGCCGCCTGGAGAGCAGCGGGGCCACGTACAGCACACGGAAGGCGTTCGTGGCCTCCATCCTCCCGCACTGGGACGAGGGGATGGTGGAGCTTGAGCTGTTGGCCCCACCTGTCGAGGCCAACACGACCCTATAGGGTAGGGATGATCTCCGTCGTGACCTGCATCGTGAGCGTCTGGAGCGGGTTCTCCTCACCTTGCTCGTCACGGCACGCCTCGGCGTCCTCCGCTTCACACCGATAAACCTTCGTGGTGAGGGTGTGGGTCTCGGTGTGTCCCACATCAAGGTAACCTTGAGCGCTGGCTGCAAATGTCCAGTCCCCGGATGTCTCAGCATCGATGGCAGTCAGCCCCCCTATGACGTAGACATCCACATCGCCGGCAGGCCCGTTGTTCGTAGCGGAAAACCGGACGGGGTAGCTGAAGAGGTTGTCCGCCAGCACGGTGGCGCGCTGTAGAGCATCGCCCTCTTGGGGGATCTCAATGAACACCTCCATCTCGGAGAGTTCAACACCACTCGGCGCACATCCCATCAACACCACCCACAACGCCACCATATCGACCTCCTTGCCTTCTGAGAGTTGTAGCCCGGCGTGGGGCTGGGAGACCAGTGGGAGATGAGAGATGATTCAGGCGTGTGATGCCTTAGGTGAAGGAGGACGTCACCTCCCGCTGAGAGCACCCACAAGGCGCATGACGTGGACGGCTACGCCTAATAGGCTGTTTCTGCGTCCAAAAAAGTGGAGGGCAGACATGCCAAGAGCACAAGCAACTGGTGGTGAGATTAGACAGGTGTTGCTGGAAACCATCAGCGCATACTCAGAAGCTCAGAGAAGCATTCAAACCCGCTCGCTCTTGTGGGATGTGTCCAAAAAAATCAAGGAGCAAGGTAAGAATGTGCCCGATCAAGCTCTCTTGACGGTGTTCCACGACCTGATGCGGACCGGCTTTCTGGCTTGGGGGCAAGATCTGAGCAACATAGAGCCCCCCTTCATGCACGTTACGGCGAAGGGCAGGAAGTCACTTGAACATCTCAGTCGAGACCCCGCCAACCCAGATGGATACCTTGCCGCACTCGCACCTCATCTGGGCAAAAACACGATCGCGTGGTCGTACGCCAAGGAAGCGCTCGATACCTTCAACAACGACTGCTACAAGGCGTCGGCCGTTATGATCGGAGCTGCCTCTGAAGCTCTAATTCTTGATTTGCGGGATGTGCTGGTCACTAAGATGGCCGACCTAAATCAGCAGGCCCCTCGCGGTCTCACTGGTTGGCAGGTCAAGACCGTCCGAGACAACATCAAGACAGCGTTAGAAGCCAAGCGCCGTGATATGGACCGAGGGCTACGAGAACGATTCGAGGGCTTCTGGTCAGCACTAACGGACTCAGCCCGCCGAATTCGCAATGATGCCGGCCACCCCAAGTCCGTAGACCCTGTCACGCCCGAGGTCGTTCACGCGACCCTGCTCTTGTTCCACGAGATTGCCCACCTCGTAGCCGACTTAAAAGCCTGGATTAAAAACAACTACTCCTGTTAGGCAGCGGCCAGCCCACCACCACACGCCATCAGCCACACCAAGAGCATCCTGACCTCCTACCTGAGAGGTGTAGCCCAGTGTAAAGGCAAGAGGCCAACCCTCCCCTTACTCCTCAACAATAGGGCCGGTGCCGTCCCCCGCTGCGGAGGCACTCGTGTATACGTCGTTTAGATCCCCTGGAAGGGGGTGGGTGTCTGGCGGCTCTACGTGCAAGAACAAGTGAGAAATCTCATGCAGGATCAGAAACTGAGCGGCCATCGTCACTCCGCCACCCACCGCAGACACCAACACATCACGACCTGTTTGTCTTAGTGGTGATGCTTGATCTGCCAAGATGGACTCTGTTCTTGCACTGTCCAACACCGTTTTCAGGTGCTTCTCACACAGGTCGGCGTCCTCGGTTTGGTGGAGAGAGCAGCGCTCACTATGGCTGTATCGGTGCCATTCGCATTGCTTGCCCCTCATGAGGGGGAGCCCTCTCCAATAGAAATCGGCGTCCCAGCCGCCTCCGCAACCTCTCGAACTACCCACCCCAGCCAATCGACCTCCAACGGGGTGGCGCCTTGGTTGTCCAGGTCGACGTGCAGATCCCAGCCCTCCACATAGAAGCCGCCTCGGTGTACCCATGTGAGCGTGGCGTGGACACCGTCAGGGGCCTCCAAGGAGGTGGAGGTGATTGTGATGTGCTCCTCCGCAGCCGCCACCGTGAGCTGAAGAGCGCCCGCAACCTTGACCGTCATCCCACCAACCCCCACAACGCCACCATATCGACCTCCTTGCCACGACGAGGGTCTACCCCGCTGAGTACGTGACGATCCAGCGTTCTGTTGCGTGACGTGGATCTGAGAGCGGCTCAGCGCTTGTTGTCCACCTCTCTCAACTCTGCCACCTCCACCCCTAGATGCTCACACAGTGCATCCAGCTTGGCCTCGATACGCCGGTTGGCCGCCACCGCATCCTCCTCATCGGGGGCGTCCAGCACGGAGCCCATGAAACCCGCGACATACCCGAACACCCCGATGCCGAAGATCATCAGTGTCGCAGCCACCCCACGACCAAGCGGTGTCGCCGGCGTGAGGTCGCCGTACCCGACCGTGCTCAGCGTTACGAGTGACCACCAGAGCGCATCCGAGAACTCGGGAACCACAGATGGCTCCGCGATCCGGAGAGCCACAGCGCCAGCCACCACGACCGATCCAACAACCGCCCCCATCTTGACTGCGCGGCCTCCAAAACCCTGGTAGCGCCGAGCACGGAGGACCACGCGCAAGAAGCGCAGGGCTCGAAGAACACGCAAGAAGCGCAGGGCCTGGAAGAGGTGTCCGAACGGGACGGAGGAGATGAGATCGATGAACTTGTCAGGGGCCTTCAGGTAGCCCCGCCGATCATCTGCGAGCACCAATCCGAGCACCCACTCGGACAAGAACGTGAAACAGAAACCGAAGTTGGCGAACTCCAGAAGAAGGCGATGCTCCTCCCATCCCTGCGAGCCGGTCTCCACGATGATGATCGTGAACATCGGCACAAGCAGAGCGTTGTTCAGGTACTCCAGATACTTGTAGACCTGCCGCCAGGTGGCGGTAGCAGGCGCGACGGTCGAGGCCATTCAGCCCTTGGAGTTCTCGTAGAGGGCGAGGGTGGCCCGAATCGCATCCCCGTGCTGGTAGATGTCCGAGACCTTCCCGATGGGGATTCGGGTCTCCTTCTTCTCCGCGTCAAAGACACCCAGGTACTTCTGGGCGTGGTTGAAGCGAAGCCTGCAGATGGGCTTCCGGTTGTTGTCGTCCAGGAGCACCCCGCAGTAGCTCTTGGTATCCCGCATGGTCACACGCTCTGGGTCTACATCCAACGCCAGGATGGCCCGGATGATGCTGAACCCCTCATGCTCCTCCGGGGTGGTCTCGATGCCGTCGTCAGTGCCATCATCGGTCTCAGGCTCCTCCAGCACCTCCACTGCTGGGGGCCCACCCTCCAGTGCGGACTTCAGGCGATCGTTGAGCCGCTCCCTGATGTACTCGTTCAGTGCCTTTCTTGTCAGCCGCTCGAACTGCTCCTTGATGGTCTTGGTCGCCCGGCCTGGGTAGGTCTCGGAGATGAAGAACTTAACGAAGTCCTCCGAGGGCTCGGTGAGCTGCTGCTCGAACAGCTGCTTGATGGCCTTGGTGTAGCGGAGCTCGCTGGCGGTGGTGAGCATCCCCTCGATGTCGAAAGCACTCTTGGTGAAGCGCTTCAGGGCGGGGATCTGCGTCTCCCGGATGTCAGTGAGCATGACCTCCAAGAAGGGCTTCTTGTCCATCTTGTTGGGCTCGTCGAGGTCCGCGAAGAACTTGTAGTGGATGCCGTTGGTGAGCACGGCGATACGGACCGGCGTTACGCCGAAGTAGCGGTAGAGCTGGGAGTCCTGCTTGTCACCGAGCTTGACGTGGGCGGCCTTGCACTCGATGAGCATGATCGGTGAGCCGTCCCGCATGATGGCGTAGTCAACCTTCTCGCCCTTCTTGGTGCCGACGTCAGCGGTGTACTCGGGTACGATCTCCGTGGGATCGAAGACGTTGTAGCCGAGGGCGGCGAGGAAGGGCATCACCAAGGCGTTCTTCGTTGCTTCCTCGGTCTGGAGGAGGCTGAGCATCTTGGGGATGCGGGCGGCAAGGGCTTGGAGTTGGTCGATGAGGTCCATGGTGTCTCCGGGCAGTTCATTACGCGGAGCTTCACGTTCCCCCCGCGAGGACAGGGGTCTACCTCATCGAGGCCAACAAGATCCAGCCCCCCCTCGATGAGCACCCGCTCTTCACCCTGACCTCCTGCCCGCCCCTGCGGCCGGCGAGTCCAGCCTACTGCATCCGGAGCCTGAGAGGCGCCACCACGACAACACACTCAGTCCGTCAGGGTGCTGTCGTCAGGTGGTACGGGCTGAGCGGGGCTTGCTCTGGTGGCGACGGCTGCTGGGCACGTTGGCGCCAGCGCCGCCGGAGGGGGTAGAGCGGTCATCATCCAGGACAAATAGGGCTATCCAGCGTGTGATCCTTTCGGTGTGGAGAGGACTCCTCAGGGTAGCGTGTCGTGGAGGTTCCAATGTCCGTGGTCTTAATGTTGCTCTCGCTGATGGCCTGTGATGGCAAGGGTGGAGAGAACGATACCCACCCCCCCATGGAGACCACCGAAGGCATCGACACCGGAGTCGAGGACTCGGACACCGGGGGCGAGGACACCGAGGTCGAGAGAGTAGATGCCGATGGGGACGGGATCCCAGCGGAGGAAGACTGCGACGACGACGACCCATTGGCCGGCGGTGGAGAGGAAGTTCCCTATGATGGAGTGGACAACGACTGCGATGAGGCGACCCTCGACGACGACCTCGACGGGGATGGCTTCGAGGCGGCTGACGACTG
>Ga0316204_10012083_pt1 | contig 10626 bp, 5 predicted proteins | sample 6monrhotite_MG_2_FD_205661 | JGI IMG/M metagenome (GOLD analysis project Ga0316204, IMG submission 205661) | Microbial mat bacterial communities from mineral coupon in-situ incubated in ocean water Damariscotta River, Maine, United States -... | ecosystem: Environmental > Aquatic > Marine >... | reverse complement strand
ATTGGTTCACTGGCGTTGGTCATACACGTTGGGCAACTCATGGTGCGCCTACCGAGAATAACGCGCATCCCCATGCAACCAGCCGTGTTGCGGTTGTGCATAATGGCATAATTGAAAATTTCCACGACCTTTTGGAAGACTTAAAGGCCGATGGATATGAGCCAGTATCGCAAACAGATACCGAGCCGGTAGCATTGTTGGTTACGCGCGAACTCGATCGTGGCGCAGATGCTGAAACCGCCGTTGCCAACGTACTAAAATTGCTTCGCGGTGCGTTTGGCCTGGTGTTTTTGTTCAGGGATGAAGATCAATTGTTGATTGCCGCGCGGCAGGGTTCGCCGCTGGCAATAGGCGAGGGTAACGGCGAGATGTATTTTGGCTCCGATGCCTATGCATTGGCACCTTTGACCAACAAAATCACTTATCTTGAAGAAGGCGACTGGGCGGTCATTACGCCTAATTCCGTTGTCATAAGGGACTTTAATGGCAACAATGTCTCCCGGAAGCAGCAAATATCATCGGCATCATCCGCCCTCGTCGACAAGGGCAATCACCGCCATTTTATGGCTAAAGAAATCTATGAGCAGCCTGAAACGATTGCGCACACGCTCAGCCACTTCGTCGATATGAGCACTGAGACGATTTCTTTGCTCGAAGATTTGCCTTTCGATTTTGCAAAACTTTCGCGTTTGACAATAACAGCGTGCGGAACGGCCTTTCTGGCAGGTAGCGTGGCAAAATACTGGTTCGAGCGTTATGCGCGCTTGCCGGTCGATATAGATGTCGCCTCCGAATTTCGTTACAGAGAGCCACCCATGGAAAAGGATGGGTTGTCACTATTCATTTCACAGTCTGGAGAAACCGCCGATACGCTGGCCGCATTGCGTTATTGTGCGGAGGAGGGGCAAACCATCGCCTCCATCGTCAACGTGCCCGAATCCACAATCGCGCGTGAGTCTGACATTGTTTTCCCAACTCTTTGCGGGCCAGAAATCGCGGTGGCTTCCACCAAGGCAACCACGGCGCAGCTCACCATTCTCGCTTGTTTGGTCATTATGGCTGGTCGGGCGAGGGGAACTCTAACCGAGCAGGACGAGATCGAACTGGTGCGCGCGCTCATTCATTTGCCGCGCGCCGTTTCAGATTCATTCGCTTGCGAAGCGCAGGTTGAAGAGATTGCAAAGCACCTCTCGAGAGCTTCTGATGTTCTTTATCTGGGGCGCGGACCGATGTTTCCAATCGCAATGGAGGGCGCTCTCAAGCTCAAGGAAATTTCCTATATTCACGCAGAAGGCTATGCAGCTGGCGAGCTAAAGCACGGCCCGATCGCTCTGGTGGATGAGGATATGCCGGTGATTGTTGTGGCTCCATCTACCGATCTGATGGACAAAACATTCTCCAACATGCAAGAGGTTGCCGCCCGCGGTGGCCAGATCATTCTCATCACTGACGAGGTGGGTGCAAAGGAAGCCGGTGCAATTGGATTGGAAACGATAATTGTTCCAACGGTTGCAAATTTTATTGCACCAATTCTTGCGGCTATCCCTGTGCAACTACTTTCCTACCACACCGCTGTTCATATGGGAACGGACGTGGACCAGCCACGGAACTTGGCCAAATCGGTAACTGTCGAATAATTGTCGTATAAGTAGGACATCATATGGATGGAAATACTGAAAAATCCGGTGTTTAGGCACACTGGAGTTTGCGAACTGGCCGCGAGTAACTATATTGGTGAGACTGCGTCAATTTTATAACGTCGCAGCGTCGACGGGAGTGGGGCGAAATTGAACGATAAACATAGTAACCCGCCAGAGCATGAGCATCATCAAAGCTTTGGACGTCGCCTCACGAGTTATTTCCTGACAGGGCTCGTAATCGCAGGTCCAATTGGCATCACACTCTATATAGCGTGGTGGATTATTGGCGTTGTAGACGATTTCGTAAAACCGCTCATTCCGGAGCAATATAATCCAGATTTCTATCTGCCGGTGCACGTTCCCGGGTTTGGCCTGTTGGTTGCGGCGATAGCCGTAATGTTGCTTGGATTCCTCACGGCCAACTTGGTTGGGCGCTCATTGCTGCAGTTTGGAGAAAATGTCTTTTCCCGCTTGCCGATGATTTCAACATTGTATCGCGGCTTGAAGCAGATATTTGAAACCGTGGTCACCCAATCCAGTCAGAGTTTCAAACAAGTGGGGCTCATCCAATATCCGCGTCCCGGATTGTGGGCTATCGTCCTCATTTCAACAGAAGCAAAAGGTGAAGTGGCTGAAAAAGTGGAGGGTGATGATGATGTCTTGAGTTGTTTCCTGCCAACAACACCAAACCCAACTTCGGGTTTTCTACTGTTCGTACCACGCAAAGAGCTGAAAATTCTGGATATGGGTACCGAAGACGCTGCCAAGATGATCATATCTGCCGGTTTGGTCGCGCCTGAATATCAGAAGAAAACTGCAGAGCTTGCCAAAGCTGCCGACGCGAAGAAAACGCCCGCCAAACCAACCAAAAAGCCAGCAACAAAGGCTGTTCCTGCGAGAACGTCACGGTCCAAAGCACCAGCTAAATCAAAAGCCTAGCCCGCGCGTATTAACGGAATCGCCAAGTCTTTTCTGAACAAATACAACAACGTGCGGACAGCTTCTCCTTCCGAGCCGGTCAAACCCGGATTCGTTTCTAAAAGCGTCTTGGCGTCATCATGTGCCCATTCCAGCAAGTGGCGGTGCACATCTGGCACAGCAAGCCTATATCCCGGCATGCCGGATTGGCGTGTGCCCAACACATCTCCCTGACCGCGTAGCTCAAGATCTCGCTCGGCAATGACAAAACCGTCTTCAGTTTCCTTGATGGTTTTCAAACGCGCCTTTGCTGTTTCACTCAATGGTTCCTTGAAAAGCAACAAGCATGCTGACCGCTCGCTACCGCGCCCAACGCGTCCGCGCAACTGATGGAGCTGTGCTAGGCCAAAACGTTCCGCATGCTCGATAATCATGATTGTGGCTGCCGGCACATCTACGCCAACCTCAATAACAGTTGTCGCAACCAGTATTTTTGTTTCTCCAGAAAGAAACTGGTTCATCACTGATTGCTTTTCTGATGCGCTCATGCGGCCGTGCACAAGCGCGACCTGCTCACCAAATTCTTTCTTGAGTTCGGCATGTCGGTCTTGCGCCGACATAATGTCCAGATGTTCCGACTCTTCGACCAGCGGACAGACCCAAAATGCCTGAGCACCCTCGCTGATTCTCGCCTTCAAGCGCTTCAAGACGCGCGAATAGTCAGCGATTGGCAACGTCGCGGTGTCGATTGGTTGTCGACCAGCTGGTTTTTCCTTGAGCACACTCACAGCCATGTCCCCAAAATGGGTTAGAACCAGAGTGCGTGGAATTGGTGTGGCCGTCATCACCAACAAATCGGCGGCCCGTCCTTTCTCGGACAAGGCCAATCGTTGATGTACGCCAAAGCGGTGTTGTTCATCAACGACCGTGAGACCCAGATCGTGAAACTCAACCCCCGCTTGAAACAGGGCATGGGTGCCGACAACAATCTGAATTGAACCATCAACAATTCCCGCAAGAATTGGTTTTCGCTCAGCCGCTTTTTGCTTTCCCGTAAGCAATACACATTTGAGACCAGCAGCCTCGCACAATGGTTGCAAGGTTTTGAAATGCTGCGCCGCCAGTAATTCGGTGGGGGCCATAAGGGCGGATTGTGCGCCACTTTCGGCGATTGCCGCCATTGCCATGAGTGCGACAACAGTTTTGCCCGACCCAACATCACCCTGTAACAAGCGCGACATGCGGTCCGGTCCGGTCATATCGGACATAATTTCGGCCACCGCCTGAGTTTGCCCTTCGGTCAAGGCAAAGGGCAGGGCGGACTGAACAGCTTTAGTCAAATGTCCGTTGAATTTGCGCGCAATACCGCGACTTGCCACTAATGTGGACCGCACGAGTTGAAGGGTTATTTGCCCAGCCAAATATTCGTCATAGGCCAGGCGCATGCGCGCAGGACTTGCAACATCTGCTTCTTGTGGGCTTTGCGGTGTATGCATAGCGCGCATGGCCTGCTCAAACGTTGGCCAGCTGAAAGCAGCCAAACGTTCGCTGCCCACCCATTCGGGCAATTGGGGCAACCCCTCCATGACTTGCAACACAACTTTGCGCAGTGCCTTGGACGACAAGCCGTGGGTCAGGGGATAAACAGGCTCAACCAGAGGCAGAGTGTCAAATTTGTCAGGCTCAACAATATAGTCTGGGTGGGTGATTTGTTTCTCACCCTGAAAGAAACCAATCTCACCCGACACAAACCGTGTTTCACCAACCGGCAATGCGCGCTCCACCCAGCCACCTTGTGCCCTGAAGAACACCAGCGATATTTCACCAGTTTCATCGTGGGCAAAAACGCGATGCGGGATGTGCGGGCGTCCTTTAGGTGGTGGCTGATGCCGGTCTACGTGCAGTTTCAACGTAACTGTTGAACCGAGGTAGGCTTCTGCAATACCAACCTGTTTGCGTCGATCGATCACATGCGCTGGCATATGCATCAAAATATCCAGAGCGATCGGTTCCTGACCGTCTGCTGTTCCGAAAAACCGTTTGAGCACTACATTCAATTGCGGCCCAACGCCCTTTAATGAGCGCAGTGATCGAAACAGGGGATTGAGCAGATCTGGACGGGCCAACAGCTTCTCGGTGCAAAATTGTATTTAGTCGAACTTAGCGTGCACTTGATCATAGCAAAAGGCTGACAACACGCCTTTGAACGCGTAAACAGTGCGCAAAATAACTGCCGGAACCATCATGGCCGATTCCAACACCCCAAATGAAGACCACAAAACCCGTTGCAAACGCATACGTTATCGCGCCTGGCACCGTGGTACGCAGGAAATGGATATGGTTCTCGGCCATTTTGTTGATGCGAAAGTGGATGAGATGGCTATCGCCGATCTGGACCGGCTTGAAAACCTGATGGATGAGCAAGATACCGATTTGCTCAAATGGGTGATGGGGCAGGAGCCAACGCCTCAAGATGTTGACGCCGAACTGGTCCAGCAATTAATTGAATTTCAAATGAATCGTACGAAATCCTGATGAACGAAATACAACCCAATTTGGGCATGCAACCAGATCGTTTGTTGTGCAATGTGCCAGCGGGCATGCAACCAATTGTGTTTGCTCACCTTGTGGCAGAACGCATAAAGCAACAGCCAGACGCAAGGGTGGCAGCGGTTTTTGTTGCGCGTGATGGCCCGCGCATGCAGCGTATGGCTGATATTTTGGGGCAACTCATGCCCGGCCATCTCGTGCTTACATTACCCGCTTGGGACTGTTTGCCCTATGATCGGGTGTCTCCAAACGCAATTGCAATTGCAGCGCGCATGACCGCGCTTTCTGTTCTAACAGACCCGGCAACGCGTGGTGCGATAGTTCTGACCGCCGCCAATGCATTCATCCAAAAACTGCCGCCAAAGGATATTGTGGAGGCGATGTCTTTCTCCGCCGCCGCCGGGCAGGTGGTGGATAATAATGCAATGATCTCATGGGCGGCAGGTAACGGATATTTGCGTGTCCCAACGGTAAGAGAGCCCGGCGAATATGCTGTGCGCGGCGGTTTGATTGACCTGTTTCCAGCAAGTGAAGAGGCACCGTTGCGGTTCGATTTTTTTGGATCGGTGCTTGAATCTATTCGTACTTTTGATCCCGAAACCCAACGTACGTCGGGCACATTAGGCACGTTCGCTCTGGCACCAATGAGTGAAGTGGTGCTCAACGAAACCACAATCAGAAGTTTTCGGCGCAACTATACAGCTGCTTTCGGTGGCAACACTGCCGATGATCCGCTTTATGCCGCGATTAGTTCCGGGCAGCGATATCCGGGTATGGAGCACTGGTTACCGTTTTTCTACGAGAAGCTGGACCAGCTTGCAGACTACACCGGAAATACCCCTTTTGTTTTCGATGACCAGACTGGTCAGGCGTATGCGGAGCGTCAGGAACAGATAAACGACTATTTTGATGCACGCGAGCAGGCGAGAAAAATTGAAACGACGGGAGGTGGTGCGCCCTACAAGGCCATAGCTCCCCAGTTACTCTATGAGGTTGAACAGGAGCCTTATCAGCTTACAGGCGGTAACGAGATTGTTCAGTTTTCGCCATTCTCAGTTGTAGCTAATCCCGAGATTATCGAAGATCAGGGCGGCGCGATTGCCCCATCATTTGCGGCTGAACGCGAGGCTGCTGACTCAAATATTTTTGAAAGCGTCATCTCCCTGATCTCCAAGGAGGCCAAGCAGGGGCGCAACACAATTCTTGCCTGTTGGAGCGAGGGAACGCGCGACCGCATGGCACAAGTGTTGGGTGATCACGGGCTGAAAAACCTGAAAATGGCTGCCAATTGGAACGAAGCGCAAACCGCTACAGGCCAAACAGCGCTGGTTATTCTTGGGTTAGAGAGCGGCTTTAAAACCGACAAACTGTTGGTACTGTCTGAGCAGGACATTTTGGGCGAGCGCATCATTCGCCGCCAACGTCGCAAAAAGGCAAGTGATGTTCTTACCGAGGCCACAAGCCTTGCGACCGGTGATCTGGTTGTGCATGTGGATCATGGTATCGGTCGTTTTATCGGGTTGCGTGCGATTGAAGCGGCTGGCGCTCCACATGACTGCGTTGAGATTGAATATGCGAAGGGCGACAAGCTCTATTTGCCGGTTGAAAATATCGAGCTTTTATCACGCTATGGTTCTGAAGGGTCTGGCGGTGAACTGGATCGGCTGGGTGGCGTTGCCTGGCAGGCCAAAAAATCAAAGCTCAAGAAACGCATTCGCGACATGGCCGAGCAGCTCATTCGTATTGCTGCAGCTCGTGAGATGAGTTCGGTGCAACCAATTAGCCTGCCAACCGGAGCCTATGACGAGTTCGCAACGCGCTTTCCGTTCGAAGAGACCGAAGACCAGCTTGTGGCGATCGATACTGTTCTGGATGATTTGACGTCGGGTAGGGCGATGGATCGTTTGGTGTGCGGTGATGTGGGTTTCGGCAAAACAGAAGTCGCCCTACGTGCAACATTCGCCATGGCTTTGGCGGGGCGGCAGGTGGCTGTGGTCGTGCCAACCACATTGTTGGCGCGCCAGCATTTCAAAACCTTCAAGGAGCGTTTTGCCGGTCTGCCGGTCAACGTTGCTCAGGCGTCGAGACTGGTTTCTTCGTCCGACTTGAAAGCCACCAAGCAGGGCATGGCGGATGGATCGGTGGACATCGTTATCGGCACCCATGCGCTTCTCTCCAAATCGGTCGAGTTCCGTGATCTTGGTCTGCTGATTATCGACGAAGAACAGCATTTTGGTGTTGGGCACAAAGAGCGCCTAAAGGAACTTAGAGACAATGTGCATGTACTCACGCTGACAGCGACGCCAATTCCGCGCACGCTGCAATTGGCGCTTACAGGCGTGAGGGATCTGTCTCTTCTGGCAACGCCACCCGTTGACCGGCTCGCCATTCGTTCTTTTGTTTCACCTTTCGATCCGCTTACCGTACGTGAAGCTTTGCTGCGTGAAAAATACCGTGGTGGACAGGCCTTTTACGTGGTTCCACGCATCAAGGATCAGCCCAGAATTGCTGAGTTTTTAACCCAGCACGTCCCCGAGGTTTCATTCATCGTTGCCAATGGCCAGATGCCACCGGGCGAGCTAGACGACATCATGAACGCTTTTTATGACGGTAAATACGATGTGTTAATTGCCACAACCATTGTGGAATCAGGTCTTGATATTCCCAATGCCAACACGTTGATTGTGCACAATTCAGATCAGTTTGGTCTGGCCCAGCTTTATCAAATCCGCGGACGCATCGGGCGTTCCAAGACGCGCGCATACGCATTGTTCACTGTTCCGGCTGATCGCAAACTGACCGATACCGCACAGCGCAGACTGGAAGTGCTGCAATCGCTTGAAAGTCTTGGCGCAGGATTTCAGCTAGCCAGCCATGATCTGGATATTCGCGGGGCAGGCAATCTTCTTGGAGAAGAACAATCCGGCCATATTCGCGAAGTTGGGTACGAGCTTTACCAGGCAATGCTGGAAGAAGCTGTCGCGTCTTTGCGGTCAGGGGAGACCGGTGTCGAGGAAGAGGGCGAGTGGTCCCCACAAATTTCTCTTGGCATGCCGGTTATGATTCCAGAAACTTATGTTTCTGACCTGCAGGTGCGTATGCAACTTTATCGCCGTCTGGGTGATCTGACTGACGCGCGCGATATTGATGAATTCGGGGCGGAATTGATCGACAGGTTTGGCGCGTTGCCAGACGAGGTTGAAGCTCTTCTAAAGATTGTGTTGGTCAAGTCGCTTTGTCGCACAGCAAATGTAGAAAAAGTGGATGCCGGGCCAAAGGGCGCAACTATTGCTTTGAGAAACAGCGAATTCCCCAATCCTGGTGCTCTTATCAAATACGTGTCCGACCCAACCCAGTTGGTACGCATCAAACCCGACCAGAAACTGGTATTTTCTCGTAATTGGCCAACGCCGAATGACCGACTTAGAGGTGCGGCGGCCATCCTTTCACGCCTTGCAAAGCTCGCACAATTAGATGAAAGCGGAACAACTCTAGCGGGATAATAGTTTGGAAAGGTTGCTCGGTCATGTTATTGCCCGATTTCCAGCCTTGAACGGCTGTAACTTTTTGTAAAGGCTCTCCGCCTGATGAATACACTTGGGAACGTAGATGAAGCTCAATAAAGTACTGATTGCCGGAATTGCAGCGCTTGGACTGATGATGACATCTGGTATGTCATTTGCTCAAGAAACTACTGATGCTGCGCCAACCGAAGCGGATCCAGCCGCAGCAGCGCCGAACAGGAAACCCGAAGATAACTGGCTTAAAATTTGTGAACCGCTTGAGAGCGGTGAACAGGCTTGCATCTTGCGCCAGGTGATACTTGCCAAAGGGCAGTTTCTTGGCTCATTCCTGTTGCGTAACGACCCTGGACAGGAAAGCCGCCTTCTGGCAGTAGCCGCCGTTCCACTCGGCGTATTGTTGCCCTTCAACATGGTTTGGCAGATAGACGGTGGTAAGCCGGTTCGTGTGCCTTTTGTTTTGTGTGACAAGATTTCATGCACTTCACAGCTCGTCATCAACGAGAACTACGTGAACAGCCTCAAAAAAGGCTCGAAGCTGAAGCTGACGGCAAAAACCCAGCAAAACAAAGATCTTATTGTCGAGATTAATCTCGCTGGCTTCACCGCAGTTTATGAATCTGACACAGCATTGACGTTTGACCAGTTCCGTCAGGAACAAACCGGCACAAATGCACTGGAGCAGGTTCTGCAGGATCGCGCTGAACAGATTCGCCGTGAAAAAGATTCGCCGGAAACACCTCCGGCAGAATAAATTGTGCGCGTCGGGGATTATTTCCCCGGCGCACCCATTCCAAGGGCAAATGCGTGTTTACGAAGAGTAGGCAGTGCCTTTAGAGCCCAAAGCCCACCTGCACGCACAGCCTGAACCGGTAGAAAATCGGCAAGAAGAGATTGGAACAATGTATCGACCATTGTCGACGTTCTCTTTAAATCGCCCTCACGCTGATCGGCGTAGTTTCGGCTAACTGTTTTCGCCCAGTCTGGTTTGGTTCTATCTGCGGCGCGAAGGGCATCAACTAAACCGGCAACATCTCTCAATCCTAAATTCAACCCCTGCGCACCAATCGGCGGGAACGCGTGAGCAGATTCGCCCACCAGGGCAATGCCGTCCTTGCCAGCGCATTCTGCAGTGAGCGTAGAGAGGGGAAACACAAATGTCGGTGTATCGAGCTTCACTTTGCCGAACAGGTGCATCGAGCGTTCTTCAAATTCCGATATTAGTGCATCCGAACCACCCGAACGTACCTTTTCAAGTACTTCAGATTTATCAATCCACACCAGATTTGTGCGCTTGTCGCCAGCAGGTACCAGCGTGAAGGGGCCGTTGGAATAGTGAAACTCAACTGAAGTCCCCTCAAGCGGTCTTTCAAGCGTCAAATCGCAAACCAGAGCGGATTGTGCAAATTTCTTTTCCCTAATGCCAATTCCAGCAGCATCGCGCACGGATGACTTTTTACCGTCTGCGCCGATGAGCAATTTGCAAGAGACAGTTTCCCCTTCACTCGTCTCAACGAGAAAACCCTCATTTGTGGAGGTCACACCACTAAACGAGGCTTCAACCCTACGATAGTCAGAGAGGTCGGCAGCTACACTATCAAAAGCATGCAAGAGGTTTTGGTTGGTGAAGTTCCAACCAAAACTGTCTGCACCAATCTCCGCGCTTTCAAACAACGCCTCTGGTGCACGTAACAGCCGATTGGTGGCGTCTATAATTCTAATTTTTGTGAGTTGGACACCCAAGGCGTCCGGCTCGGAGATCAGGCCCGAGGATGTAAGGATTTCGACACTTGGGCCCATCAGAGCGGAAGTGCGGTGATCAACTGGTGCCTTGGGTGCCAGATGCAACACACCTAGCCCCAGTTGGGCCACACAAACCGCTGCCGCGGTGCCGGCAAGGCCGCCGCCAACGACAACGATATCTGCATTGCGATTTTTCTTGGTCATCAAGCTGGAGCTGTTTTCCTTGTAATCCAGCCTAGAATGTATGAGCCCGC
>Ga0316204_10012082_pt1 | contig 10626 bp, 5 predicted proteins | sample 6monrhotite_MG_2_FD_205661 | JGI IMG/M metagenome (GOLD analysis project Ga0316204, IMG submission 205661) | Microbial mat bacterial communities from mineral coupon in-situ incubated in ocean water Damariscotta River, Maine, United States -... | ecosystem: Environmental > Aquatic > Marine >... | reverse complement strand
GCAATGCTAAAATGGCGCCCACGTCGCGATCCATGCGTGTGATCATGGCGGCGTAGTTCTTTTCAACCTGCGGCCAGGAACGATTGGTGTAGGGAGCGTCGCTGGGGACGATGAGCGATTCGGGAGTTTTGCCGGGAAAGTCGGACCAGTGCGGGATGGTGTAGGCCAAATACAGAAAAAATGGTTCGTCGCCGGGTTGCTCAATGAACTGCCGTGCCCGCTGGGTGAACAGGTCGTGCGTATATTCACCCCGCTTCTCGGCGCGGTTGCCGCGCAACAATTTAACGCGGTCGTTATCCCATAAGTAGTGCGGATAATAAAAATGCGCCTGGTCCTGATCGAGGTGTCCGAACCAATCGTCGAACCCTTGGTCGTTGGGTTTTCCTTCGGACCCGTGCACACCGAGGCTCCACTTGCCGATCGCCCCGGTGCGATAGCCGGCCGGTTTGAGGACTTCGGCCAGCGTGACATCGTCGTCATGCAAAAATGTGCCGTGCGGAATGTTGTCGCGAATCCGCGCATGTCCGTTGTGGACACCGGTCATCAAACAACACCGCGACGGTGCGCAAACCGTCGACCCGGCATAGGCCTGCAAAAACCGCGTCCCTTCGCGCGCCATGCCATCCAAGTGCGGCGTCTGGATTCGCTTTTGCCCGTAACACCCCAAGTCGCCGTAGCCGAGATCATCGGCCATGATGAAAACAATATTCGGTTTCTCGGGCGGATCAGCGGCGGGGAGATTTGTCGCTGCGCAGAAGAGGATTGTCAATGCAAAAACGGCGGTGATGCGTGGGGGCATGGGATGATCACCTACTGGGGGGTGTATAGAAAACTAAAAAGAGAGCTCGCGCAGTGACGCGAAGCCGCAAAGAAGAAAAAGGTCACAACCTGGAGATTTTCTTAGCGCCTTCGCGTCTCTGGTCGCGGATTTTTAAGCGACGCCAATAACGTACAGCATAATAGATTTGGCGGCAAAATGCGTGCTAGCTGCTACGTTTTGTGCTACACGTCCAACTCATCCACCAGGCTGGCGTCTTGCATGATGGCTTCGTAGCGCGGGGCGGGATCTTTGCCGAGGAGTTGTTGGAAGGTTTTGTCGGCTTCCAAGGGGGCTTCGATATCGACCCGCAATAGCGTGCGGGTTTTGGGGTCGAGCGTTGTCTCTTGCAGTTGTTTGGCGGTCATCTCGCCCAGACCTTTGAAGCGGCTGATCACCGGGTTGCGGTTTTCCGGCAGTGCGGCGAGGATCTCTTCTTTGTGCGGATCGTCGGCGGCGTAGAACGTCTGTTTGCCCGATTCGATGCGGTACAGCGGAGGTTGTGCAATGAAGAGGTGTTTGCTGCGGATTAAATCCCGCATGTGCCGGAAGAAGAATGCCAATAGCAGCGTACTGATGTGATGGCCGTCGCTGTCGGCATCCATTAACAAAATCACGCGGTTGTAGCGGAGTTTGTGTAGGTCGAATTTGTCACCGATGCCGGTGCCAAGCGTTTCGACGAGATCGTTGATGGCTTGGCTGTTCATGGCCTTGGCTGAGGAAATCGATTCGGTATTGAGCACCTTGCCCCGCAGCGGAAGGACTGCTTGGGTTTTGCTATTACGGCCCATGGCAGCGCTGCCGCCGGCGGAATCGCCTTCGACGATGAACAATTCGGATTCGCCCGGTTTGTTGGTGCGACAATCAAAGAGTTTGCCGGGAAGATTGGCCCGTTTGTTGGCGGGGGATTTGCGGCGGACGTCGGAGGCGGCGTCGCGACTGGCCATCCGCGCGCGAGCGGACAGGACCATGCGGGCGACAACTTCTTCGGCGACAGTGGGATTGCTATTGAGCCAACTTTCCAGTGCCGGGCGGACGAGTCCCTCGGCTTGGGCGGACATTTCGGGATTGTTGAGTCTTTCCTTGGTCTGCCCCTGAAACATGGGATCGGGATGGAACACAGACAGGATGCCGACGCAGCCTTCACGAATGTCGTCAGCGGTCAGTGAGATCCCCTTGGGTTTGATTTTGTGCACATCCATATAATTGCGGACCGCTTTGACGATGCCGCTCCGGAAGCCGCTTTCATGGGTCCCGCCGCCATGGGTGCGAATGCCGTTGACGTAGCTGCGGATCTGCTCATCGGTGCTCTGCGTCCATTTGAGGGCGACTTCGATGCGGCATTTTTTGTCATCTTTTTCCGCTTGAAACTTCGGCTCGTGAATCGATTTTTTTTCGCCGTCGACAATCAATTTGTCGACGTAGGCACCGATGCCATCAGGATGAGCGAATTCATGCTTTTCCCCCTTGGTGTCGTCGTGAAAAACGATCTTCAATCCAGCGTGCAGGTAGGAGATGTCCTCCAGGTGTTGGAAGATTTCGGTGGAATTGAAGTGCACGCGTTTAAAGATGTCGACATCCGGGCGAAAATAAATCGTCGTGCCGTGACCGCGAAATCGCTTGGTTTTTTTGACCGGGGTTGTCGGTTTACCCCGTTTATAGCGTTGCACCCATTCGTGTCCGTCGCGATGAATCGTAGCGACCATTTCGCTGGCCAGGGCATTGACGACCGATGAGCCAACGCCATGCAATCCACCGCTGCGAGCGTAGTTTTTGTCGGAAAACTTTCCGCCGGAGTGCAGCGTGGTGAGGATCAATTCCAGCGCGGGTTTTTTGGTTTTGGGATGTTTATCTACCGGAATCCCGCGGCCATTATCCTGAACGGTGAGTGACTCACCATCTTTGTGTAGCGTGACGGTACAACGATCCGCTTCGCCGGCGAGGTATTCGTCGACCGCATTGTCAACGATTTCCCACAACAGGTGATGCAAACCGCGATTGTCGACGCCGCCGATGTACATCGAGGGACGGCGGCGGACCGCTTCGAGTCCTTCCAGGACCTCAATATTCTTGGCTGTGTATTTCGATTTCGGTGTCGCGGTCGCCATAGTTATTGTGCTGAAGGGCTAAAGTTGGTCATGCGGTGCATGACGGGAATGTCGTTGGATGCAAACCTTGAGTTTCGTCATGCACAGCATGACCTACTGCAGATGTTATTCGGATTCTTCCATGGCTGTCCAATCGACGAGTTCGATATGGGGACGGACGATTTCGACGAAATCGGTGCGGTGGCTGGTTTTGACCCCTTTGCCTCCGCGAGAGGTGACGTTGTATTTCATTTGGCCAAACGTTAACAGCTTGTCATGTTCATTTTTCACCCGCAGGCAATCCCGGGCTGCGATAAGCTGCACGCCGCCGAGTACCTCGTCGTCATCTTGGAGCTTAATGCCGCGGACCCCTTTGCCCGGGCCGCCGAGGATCGGGACTTCCTCGATCGGGAAATGGAGAATGCGGGCGGACTTCGTTGCGAGAAACATGGTTTCGGCCTCGGTAGCCAACTCGACGAAGATGACTCTGTCTCCTTTGCCGAGACGGCAGAATTTGCGGCCTGCCTTGGTAGAAATTGCGCGAAAAGTACTTAAGGAAACCCGCAGCACTTGGCCCCGCGCCGTAGCGACGAGCAGATACGGCGTGGGCGTGGCTTGGCCGCGTTTCTTTTTGTCTTCGGGAACAAATCGCACATCGGTAGACATAGCGGCGACGATCTTGGCGCCATCCCCCAGGCGAAAGTGCTTGCCCAGCGGATCGCCATATCCGGCCGAGGCGGGGATGCCGTCGATCCGCATCGTATAGGCGACCCCTTCGGTCGAGAAGAAAATCATCTGATCCAACGTACTGCCGGGAACCACATTCAGCACCGCGTCTCCTTCGCGCACGCGCGTGCTTTCGACTTTCGCCAAACGGCCGACCCGTTTGATCCAGCCATCTTGCGTGACGACGACGTTAGCGTTTTCACGGACGATATAGGCTTCGGGATCGAACTCGGCGATTTCGTCGGTCGATCCGATACTAGTCCGTCGCTTGTCGGAGTATGCGTCGGCCAGTTCCTTCAATTCGGTTTTGACGACGCCCCACAGTCGTTTGTCGGATTTCAGAATCCGCTCGATGCGTTTCGCTTCGGCGCGTTTGTCGGCGAGTTCCGCGAGGATGTTGTCGATCTCCAGTGTGGAGATTTTGTACAACTGCATGACGAGAATTGCGTCGGTTTGGATTTCATCCAACGGGAATGCCCGCATCATTTTTTGGGCAGCATCCTGTTTGCCCTGGCTGTTGCGGATGATCTTCAGGGCTTTGTCGAGGCCATTGAAGACGATTTCAAAACCTTCGAGAATGTGAATCCGTTTGCGGAGTTGCTCGAGCAGGTATTCAAAACGGCGACGGACGGTGGCAAAACGAAATTCGAGAAAGTGCTGCAACATTTCAACAAGATTTAGCCGCGCCGGCACAGTGAGGCCATGCCCGTCGGGGATGAGCGAGGTGGAATTGAAATTGAAATTTTGTTCCAGCGACGTGTGTTTGTAGAGATAAGCCATCACCGCTTCGGGATCGGCGCCCGGTTTAATTTCCAGCACGATCCGCAATCCGTTGTCGTCGCTGGTTTCGTCAACCACATCCAGCAGTTGCGGCAGCTTGCGGTTTTGTACCACCGAGCCGATCTCGTTGACGAGGTTGCCCGAATCCACGCTGTAAGGCATGGAATAAATCACCAACTGGTTGGAAAGGGTTTTGCGGCCTTGGCGGTCATGCTTCCATTCCCCACGGACCTTGAGCGATCCTCGGCCTTCTTCATACACCTTGCGCATCGCACGGCGATCGGTGATCAGCCGTCCTCCCAACGGGAAATCGGGGCCTTTGATGTATCTCAGTAGTTGGGCAACCGTAACGTTTGAGTGGTCGATCATGTAAATACAGGCGGCCACGACCTCGCCCAGGTTGTGCGGCGGAATATTGGTCATCATGCCCACGGCAATCCCGTGCGCGCCATTGACGAGCAGATTGGGATAACGCGCGGGGAGCACGACCGGTTCCTGTGTGACCGCGTCATAAGTTGGCCGCATGTCGACCGTCTGGTACCGCAATTCGCTCATCAACTCGGCGGCAATCGTGGTGAGTCGTGCTTCGGTGTACCGCGAGGCGGCGGCAGGGAGTCCCATCATCGAGCCGAAGTTTCCCTGACCGTCGATGAGCGGCTTGCGCAAGGAAAAGTCCTGTGCCATACGGCAGAGTGCTTCATAGACGGCCACATCGCCGTGAGGATGGAAGTTTCCGGTGGTGTCGCCGCAAATTTTGGAACACTTGCGGTGCTTGGCATCGAAGGTCAACCGCAATCCGTCGAACATAACATACAAGATACGGCGCTGGACCGGTTTGAGGCCGTCACGAATATCGGGCAGAGCGCGGGCGGTAATGACCGACATGGCGTAGTTGAGATACCGCCGACGGGTTTCCTGACTGATGGAAACATACTCAATCCGATCTGTACCGTTGCTGCTGCTACTGCCGTTGGGATTGCTGCCTTTGCTTTTAGCGGCAACGGCCTTTTTAGTCTGCTTACGTTTCGGGGCCAATGTCTTCTCCGTATGCCACAGTGTTGCCACTGTCAGTTGTCGTGTTGTCTGTCAAAGTTAGCGAAGGCAACCGCGTCAGAGTTGCCGGACAATACGGCGATTTGACGGAGGCCTGCGTGCGGTGTATTTGCTGTACTGCCGGAATGAGGGGCCGATACCGCGGCGCCAATTGTGGCAACTCCGGCGATTGATGCAACCGTAATAATCGTTACTTTTCCACGAAGGTGACTGTAACGATTTTACCGACTTTTTCACTCCACGCGATTGGTCGGATTGTAGTCCTCATGACGGTATTTCCACAAGCGACGGCAGTCGTAAGGCCTTACCAGCATGCGAATTCGGAAAAATGGTCGGAATACGAACTGAGCGGAAGGAATGACTAATTGCGGTAGTCATTATGAGCCGAATTTCTGTACTGATTGGCTCCGTTCCGCCTCAAGGCGATGCGCCGATTGATGAGATTTTTTTCAGCCGGATCACGAATGGATTCGTGCGGTTGAGCCTCGACCCAAGATACAAAACGGCCTCGCCGGAGGTGAGGTTGCCGAAAACTCATTCCGGAACCGCGCAACCGGCGCGAATCCAAAAATGGCAGACTGATCCCAAGGAGGGAAACCGATGACCCGACGGATAATGTGCGCGGCCCTAGCAGGGGTCGCCTTGACGCTGATCGTTTCGCAAGCCGCGCAGGCTGGCGATATTTTCTATTCAGACAAGGGCTACAACGGCGGGCCGGGTATGACCGCGCCGGTGATGAATGCCGGTCTGTATCCGATGCCGGTCCAGACCGTCCCCCGGCGGATGGGTGGCACCTATATCACCAATCCTGCGTTCTATCCCCACGAATACCTGTATGCTCACGAGCATCACTATCTGGCGCCCCCGTTTTACTACAAGCACAAGACCGGTCCATTCGGTCTGCCAGGCAAGCATCTCCGAAATCGCTGCAACGACGAATGTGGTGAAGATGTCTGTCCACGGTGCGGCATGAGTGGTTGCAAAGGCAACTGCAAATTGAAGGGCACAGAAATCATCGTGAAGTACAAGCGGAAACGTTCGATCTTAAAAACATTGTTCCTGCCGCCGCGCTGAGCACCGCAATTGTCGGCCCACCGGCCGGCGGGCGGAATCGCGCGTGATGCGGCCCGCCTTATTCCCCATAATCCCCGTCTCGTGACTTAGGATTTGACCTATGCAAATCAGATTTTTTCAAGTGCTTGCCACAGGCGGGATGGCCTGCCTGATGGTATCAGCACTCAGCCTGAATAGCGGGCAAGCACAGGAGCCGGTCCCCGAACCGACCGGCGGCCCTGTGACCACCAACAGCCCCCAAACGACCTCATCAACGGTTGTCTCTGAGGGATACGTCGGCGCCGAATGCAATGGCTACGGATATGGCGGTGGCAATGGCCACCGCCGGCGATACCTCTCCGATTACCGCCGGCGCTATTGCCGACCCGAACCGTTCAGCCGCAATGATTGCCGCGATCAATACATCAATTCCCAACAGGGGTACGGTGTGCCGGTCACGGTGCCGCTCGCGCCGGTTGTCTGCAAGCAATACAATTACGGCTGGGGTTTGCCTTCGTCGCGATTGACGCATGTTCCATTCGGTTGGCAAATGACCCGTCCCACGGCGGTGCGGGGACAAAACTCCCCCGCCATGGTCTACTGGCCCACCGACACCATGCAACAAGGTGCCTACTACATGCGGAGTCCGTGGTAAACCACAGGTCTGTACTCCAAACGTTCATCGGCCTTTCGGACGGGACGCAATCGCTGCTTAGGGCGATTGCGTCCCGTTTTTTGCGCGCTGGGCATCACATTGCTTAGACAAATCTGCGTAGCGCGTCTTCAGTTCCGGTCCGCCCAATTCGGGGTAGAGCTGCGCGGCGATTCCCGTCAATTTGTGGCAAAGGTCATAATCCTTGAGCTTGAAAGCCGTCAACGCGCGATAATAGCGCGCGTTCAGCCATCGCGGTGTCCCCGACTTATTTGCCGTTTCTAGACGCGCCCACAACTGTGTTGCTTGATTCAAACAACGTTGCGTTCCGCAATGGATCAGCGCCTCCCCTAGATTCCTTTGTAACTCGCGATCTTTGGGAAATGTTTTCCGCAACGCTTTGTAGAGTTCAATCGCTTCGTCAATACGGCCCAGGGCCTCGTAGGCTTGCGCTCGGCATTGGTCCAAGCGTTTTGCCTGTGCAAGAGTGAGCTGCTCGCGTCGTGCGTCGAGTTTTTCGACCGCTTGTAGCTGTAGCGCGCCGACATCCCGGCCCGTTTCGTCGCCGGCGCCTTCCACCAGTTTGGACAAGCCGCCCAGGATGCCCAACATTTCTACCGGACTGGTTTCCGACAGTTGATTGAGCAATTTGCCCGCATCCGCTAGCCGGTTTTGTCCAGCCAGCGAAACCACGCGGAGTTGCATTGCCGCTGCCAACGTTTTCCGCAATTGCGGCGAATTGTTTGACGCATCCCCAGTGGAACGTCCTTCGAAAACCCGCGCCAACACTGCATCAGCAGCGGAAAAATTGGGGGGCGTCACATGCAAATAAATCTTGGCCAAGTAGGTCGCAATCTCGCATTGCGGCTCTGTGAGCGGGGAACTGGGATTGGAGGACTGGGGCAGGAAACCCAGTATCTCGGTGGTGGCAATCTCCTGCCAACTGTCCATCGGTCGCCCCAGCGATTGCAGCCGGCTGAGGATTTTTTCGTAACAACGGGCAATGGCGACGCGCGAGGCGGGGCCGCGCGAATGGTCGACCGGGATCGATTGATACAACTGGAGCGCGACAGTTGTTTGTAACCGCTGCTCTTCCAGTTCCGCCAACATCCACGTGGCGGCGGCGGATGTTTGATGCTCGGCGAATTGTTCGCGATGTTGCTCTAATGCCTGCGTATATTCTTGCCGCTTACTTTGGGTACGTCGCGCGTTATAGACCTGTCCCAAGGCAAACGCGTGGAGCAATGACGCATCGGCGGCGCGAGCGTTTTGTGGAAATTTTTCAAACAACTCGCCAAACGCGCGTGCTGCGACATCGTATTGTTTGGTGCGAAGTTGCAACGATGCCCGCGTAAACGCCAAATCAAACGCCAAGTCCCGCTGTCCCGAACCGAATGCAGTCGAAGCCGCCCGGCCGTACCCATTAATCGCGTCGAGAACCTTCCCATGCGAATAAAGGGCGCGGGCTTCGCGAATCGCCAGCGCTACTTCCTCACCGAGTTGGCTGGATTCCTGATTGGACTCCCACAAGGCCCAGGCCCGCGCTCCCCAATAACCACCGGTTTGCTTGTGAATTTTTTCCGCTTGTTGATGAATCAATTCCAACATGCCGGCTGCTGCGGTCGAATTGCCGTCATCGACCAGTTGTTGCCATTGCGTGGACAAGATGCGTACGTTGAGAAACTCCAACTCTGCGGGTAGTTCCCGGCCGGCGATTGTGAAATCGTCGATCAGTTTGGCCGCTTCATCCGTACGTTTCATGGCTAATAACGCACGAATTCGCTCGCCGGTGGCGCGATCGCCGATCATCGAATTCGCGCCAGCCTTGGAAAACTGGTTGAGCAAATCCAACGACTGTTGAAAATGGCTCTGCAGCCGCAAGCAGCGCGCGTAATGCAATTGAACCTCAGCGGCGCGGATTCTCCCCGGACCACTACTACTTTTGGGCAACTCCTTTAACCGTTTCGCCGCGTCGATCAGTGCGACCGCGCGGTCGGGTGAATCGCTGGGCAACACCATTGCTAAATCAAGCAGCGCCGTTGCTTCGGAGTGATTGACCTGGGCCACCAAACCAGCAAGTTCCGATTCAGTGTATGGTGAAGCGGAATTGGTCGCCTGGCTCAAACCTTTCAAAATCGTGTCCGCGGAACGTTTCACGGCGCGAAATTGCTCGATCGCCTGAGCGAGGATTTTTGTCGCTTCGTCGCGGAGGATGCGGTCATATGGCGCTATTTGGGACTGGTAACGTAAGGATTGCCCGCGGAGGGAGTCCAACTGGGCCAATTGAACTTCCAATGACAATTGCTGCTGCGGAGTTTCCTGAATCAACGTATTGAGGATTTCACGGGCCTCGGTCCACAATTTCGCCTGTTGTTGCGCGCCGCCGGCGTGCATCGCATGATCGGCCAGAGTCCGCGACAATTCGATGGTAAATTCCAGGCGTTCTTCGGGGAGCAAATCGTCTCGAAGCAGTTGATCCCGACCGTACAATTCAGCAACTTCGTACAGTTGGCGGCTACGCAGTCCATCAAAATACCGGGCCGTGAGTGACTCCTCGTCCCCGCAAGCGCACAGCGGTGCCAACAGAACCAGAGCCGACAACAATAAAGCTAAGGTGAGCGTAGAGGGTGGAAAATTGAGTTGTCGTGTCGGTCGATTCATCGTGGTCACAGTTTATTGCCGGGAAGGCGGCCTTATCTCGAAACGAATCGGCCGTAGTTTCTCACTACAATTAGACCCGCGCCGCCGTTTTAGAGCAATGTCCGTTTGCTGGCGACCACTTGCGAGTTTTGAGATGCCGATGCCGTTCAAAGTGCATCTTGCGAGAATTCGAGACAAGCGGTACAAATTGCGGACTTGCAAGTCACGTGACGGCTTTGATTTACAGATTGGACAGCACAAAGTGAACAGGTTGCGGACGTTGTCGGTTCGTAACCTTCCAAAATTCAATGTGGCGACTCGTGGGAATCCCCCCTCTCTGCCCGCAAGTCACGCCGCCCCTTATCCCGCTTAAGAGTACGGATGCTCGATAGATTTCGCAGATGGGCCTGCCCGGACCTGGCCATTGATCTCGGCACGGTCAATACATTGGTGGCAGTGCCCGGTGAAGGGATCGTCGTCAACGAACCGTCCGTTGTTGCCCTGCAAAAGGGAACACGCCGCGTTCTGGGTCAAGGTACGGCTGTCGGGAAACTCGCGCGACAGATGTTGGGACGGACCCCCGATTCGATCGTCGCCGCCCGCCCGTTGCAAGATGGTGTGATCACCGATTTTGAACTGTGCGAAGCGATGATGCGGTATTTCATGCGTAAGGCGAGTCGACAACGCCGTGGGTTGCGTCCCCGCGTGGTGATTGCGGTTCCCGCGGGGATTACTCCGGTTGAACGCCGCGCAGTTTTCAACAGCGCCGAACGCGCCGGTGCGGGGCGCGTGTATGTGATTCCAGAACCGACGGCCGC
>Ga0316204_10012079_pt1 | contig 10628 bp, 12 predicted proteins | sample 6monrhotite_MG_2_FD_205661 | JGI IMG/M metagenome (GOLD analysis project Ga0316204, IMG submission 205661) | Microbial mat bacterial communities from mineral coupon in-situ incubated in ocean water Damariscotta River, Maine, United States -... | ecosystem: Environmental > Aquatic > Marine >... | reverse complement strand
CATAGAAGTCACTATCGAAGTTTCTATTCGCGGCTTCGTCCTTGTAAGATTCTCTGATATCTATCCATTCAAGTGAAGATTTCAATACAGGATATGAGCAACGATAGACATCAGAGAATCCTAAGCCCAAGCAGCGATTCAGCATTTTTAAATGACTAACACCCAACAGTAAAAAGCAGCAATTCAGGAACATGGCATTCAGCGGTTTGCACGCTGGAATGACTGGTTAGCAAAACCAATCCTAGCCTATCTGTAATTCCCTACACGACCAATTACCAACATCTTACAAATATATCAAGCCATGGCTTCTATAACCAAAAGCTGATATTCCATATTCTGGAGGGATGGATGAAACTAAAGACAAGGTATGTCATCACTCACTTTCTGGAATCTATCAGCCTCGACACCCTGAAAACACAGTGTTATACCAGGTCTTTCAGGAATATCTGGAAACCTGGATCACACAAACACAAGAAGGTGGCTGTGTCCCTTCACATGTAGAAAAAGATTTCCGGAAATATCTCGAATGTGGCTTGCTGTGCCATGGATTCGCCCGTGCCAGATGTACCTGTGGTCATGAATTCCTGGTCGCTTTTTCCTGTAAAGGGCATGGCATTTGTCCCTCCTGTAATGCCCGGCGCATGGTCGAAACAGCTGCACATCTGGTTGACAACGTTTTCCCCAAAGTGCCGGTACGTCAATGGGTCTTGTCACTGCCAAATCACTAGGATAAGGGCTTTTATGGAAATGAATTTCCTAAAATCCCTAAACGATTACGCTATTTTCTGTACCACAACCCCAAAATTACCAGCAAGGTCTTGCGAATATTTCTTGATGAGATCAGAAAACATTTCATAAGCTATTGACCCTGACCGAAGAAGATATTCTGGCCGTTCAAGAGCGTGTTCGTCTGCGAGTACTCAATAGTTTCAAACGAAGTGGTTTGTTAGAGGAGCACGACGTGGAAAATATGAAAACCTGGAATGGTGGTGGCGGCTTTTCGGTTAATGGTACGGCACGTATTCATGAAAATGACCGTGGAGGTCTGGAGCGTTTGTTACGATATTGTGCCTGTCCACCCTTCGCACTGGAGCGAATAAAGCAACAACCTGATGGTTCTCTGATTTATAAACTCAACAGACCTCTGGTCAATGGTCAGACTTACCTCAAACTGACCTCTCTGGAGTTAATTGACAAGCTGGCGGCACTGGTTCCACCGCCACGCATTCATCGTCATCGATATTATGGAGTGCTGGCGCCCACCGAATCGATATTTATGGGCGATACTTCTGGCTCGGATCTATAACCTGTTTCCTCTGTTGTGTCCAGACTGTGGTTGTGAAATGCGGGTTATAGCCGTCATTCAGGACAAACCCGTTATTAACAAGATACTGGATTCAGTGGGGGAGCCCACTGAGCCTCCGGTACTATCGCCAGCACGTGGGCCGCCAGGCTGGGATGATTACAACCAGGATATGCCTGTTGATAATGTGAATGGACAATCTATCCCTGAATATGAGTTCAACCAATACGTTTCCTGGTGAGCGCAATTGAGTAATTTTCATTTTCTGACCATACTGCAATATTCAAAATTTGTGAGTAGGGTATTTTTCGTCTCGACATTGGGGAAATTCTGCCAAAACAGCCTATTTCAGCCCTTTGACTCAATTTTTCTGAATATTTTATGCACTTCTTGCCTGATCTGAATCAACAAAACGAGTGGATGACCTGGTTCCAATCCGAGAGCGGCGCACGCTGGGCGCGTCCCGTTGGCGTCGCGTTTGGCCCTGACGGCGCGCTTTACTTTAGCAGTGATAGTGGCATTAATGGATTGTTCCGACTCAGCAAGATGCCATAATTACATTAATGTGGTAAGACTCGATAAATAATAAACATTTAGGTTATTAGCTTACAAACTGATATCGATTAATCCCCAATCTTTTTATACGCGACGCCAGTGTTGTGGGTTTTATATCTAGTGCTTCGGCAGCCCCCCCTTTTCCGAAGACCTTTCCATTACACAACTTAAGCGCGACAACGATGTTGTTGTACTCGTGTCGACGAATATCGGTTTCGGTATGGATGCCTTTTATCTCTTGTAGTGGCGATCCTGTTTGTTTCTGGCAGTGTTCACTGACCTTAAAGTCCAGATGCAGTCGTCCTTCTTGAGAAAGTATCACGGCACGTTCGATTACGTTAATAAGCTCACGAATGTTTCCGGGCCAGTGGTAATCTTGCATACGTTCAATGTCACCTTTAGTTAGCTGCACTTCAGGTTTCCCAAATTTCTGACATGCAAGATTGAGAAAATGGGCTGCAAGAATATTGATATCTTCTCTGCGCTCACGTAAAGGCATGGATTCAATCGGGAAGACATTGAGTCGAAAATAGAGGTCTTCCCTGAAATGTCCTGCCTCAATTTCTTTTTTCAGGTCGCGATTGGTGGCCGCTATAATACGGACATCCACGCGCCGGGTGACAGATTCTCCAACTCGTTCAAATTGTTGATCCTGTAATACTCGTAACAGTTTACTTTGCAGTTCGAATGGTATTTCGCCGATCTCATCAAGGAAAAGAGTGCCACCATCGGCCAGTTCAAAACGGCCGGCACGCTCATTCAATGCCCCGGTAAAGGCCCCCTTGATGTGACCAAAAAATTCACTTTCAAACAGTTCGCGCGGGATGGATGCGCAATTGACACGGATCATAGGGCGATCATGGCGCGCACTATTTTCATGAATGGCGCGGGCGATCAGTTCCTTGCCAGTACCGGACTCTCCCGTGATGAGTATGGCCGCGCCGGTTGGGGCAACCAGTTCAATTTGCTGGATCAATTTATTAATCACTGCACTGCGGCCGACAATCTCCTTGTAATTATGCTCTGCCAGGTATTCCTCCTGCAGGTATGCGTTTTCAAGCTCCAGCTTCTGTTTAAGCGTTCGAACCTCATCAAGTGCAATATGTAATTTCTCCTCGGCACGTTTACGCTCACTGATGTCACGAAACACCACCACTGCGCCGATTATCCGTCCTTCTTCCATGATTGGCGTACTTGTATACTCGACCTGGATCGGTTTTCCGTCCTTGCACCAGAACACCTCGTCATCCACATTGCGCACATGGCCATCACGAAATGCAGCGAGGATGTGACACTTGTGTGTCTGGTACTGTTCACCATCTGCGTGGCTGTGATGGATCATCAGGTGAATATTTTTGCCGATGAGATCGTCAGCCTTCCAGCCAAGCAAACGTTCGGCTGCAGGATTAACAAAGGTCGTATTACCCTCCGTATCAACGCCATAGATGCCTTCACCGACGGCATTGAGGATCAACTGGTTCTGTCGTTCAAACTCGTTGAATACCGATTCAATGCTCTTCCAACGCTCCAGACCTTCACGATGCAATGAGTTGGCCTCGGTGATACGTCGTTGCTCCACGAGTTTATCGTAGTTGCGCAAGGTGCAAATCAGCAGAGTCCTCTTTTGATCGTCCATGATGGAGGCAGAAATTTCTATCCGCTCCGATTCACCCTGTTTGGTCTGTATGTGCAACTCGTTATTCCAGCTACGACCGTTGTGCAACACCGACTGGGTGAAGGCAATCATCTCGGCGATGTCAGGCAAAAAAACAAGACTTGCTGGCAACGAACGCAAATCGGGCACGGTATATCCAAACAAATTTTGTGCCTCAGGGTTGGCCTCGACGATGCGATCGTCGTAAGGGTCGATGATGAGTATGGCATCGCAGTGGTGGAGGAACATACCATCAGATAGTGCTGTCACAACATTGGCTCCTGTTTTTGCTTATGTCGTAGTCCATTACAAGAATGATGCCAACACTACGAGAAATCATAATTTTTACTACATGAACTCGTAGTATTACGAAATTTAATAATCATCACGCTGCCAGACGTGATAGCAACTCAAGCAAATACAATAAATTAGCCTCGTCCCTGCAACTGGCACAGCCTTTGCTATTACATTAACTAGAAACCGCATAGCAGCACCGCTATTACGGTCAATGCAATAACAATCGCCATTTTATGCACTAAAGCCGTGCATATTTAGTCTTGATGCATTGTTTTATAACATTGGAGAGAGGAAATGACATACAAGAGTCTTAATGATCCGTTCAACCCAGACAAGAGTTTGCTGCATGAAAGCAGTTGCGAGTGTCCACTGTGTGCATCTGCGACGAAAAACACTGCCACCGATGGCCTGAGCTCTGCGCAACGTCAGGAAGCACTGGAGAAAGAGGTGTACGAATCTGCAACACAAATGCAGACATCATCTATTCATACCGGTAGTGAGAATGATGCGCTTGATACGCCCGATGAAATGATGGACCGTGCTATCGAGAGTGCCATAGTACGTTCCGTTTTTGGTCACAATGACATGAGTCGCCGTTCATTCCTGGGTCTGATTGGTGCAGGAACGGCCACCGCTCTGCTGGGTTCAATGTTCCCGATGAATGAGGCCAAGGCCGCAGTGAAAGAGAGCATGGGTCTCGGCAAATTGGAAAAGAGCAAGCTCGATGTCGGCTTTGTGCCGATTACCTGCGCAACGCCGATCATCATGGCCAAGCCGATGGGTTTCTATGAGAAGTATGGTCTGGACGTAAATGTGATCAAGACCGCCGGCTGGGCGGTGGCACGTGACAAGTCACTTGCCAATGAATACGACGCGGCCCACATGCTCACCCCTATGCCACTGGCGATGAGTATGGGTGCCGGTTCAACTGCCACACCATATATCATGCCTGCGGTTGAGAACATCAATGGCCAGGCTATCGTGCTGCACGTGGACCACAAGGATAAACGCGATCCGAAGCAGTGGAAGGGCTTCAAGTTCGGCGTGCCATTCGAATATTCCATGCATAACTTCCTGCTGCGCTACTACCTTGCCGAACATGGTATTGATCCTGATAAAGATGTGCAGATCCGCGTTGTTCCGCCACCTGAAATGGTTGCCAACCTGCGCGCAGGTAATCTTGATGGCTACCTCTCTCCCGACCCGTTCAACCAGCGCGCGGTATGGGAGAAGGTTGGCTTTATTCACCTGCTTACCAAGGAAATCTGGGAAGGTCACCCCTGCTGTGCTTTTGCCTGCTCACAGGAATTTGCCACCAAGAATCCGAACACCTATGGCGCACTCCTGCGTGCCATTATCGATGCGACGCACTTCTCACACGAGTCTGAGAATCGTAAGGAGATCTCCGCAGCCATTGCACCGAAGAACTACCTCAACCAGCCAATACCGGTGATTGAGCAAGTGCTAACCGGGCGTTATGCTGACGGTCTGGGTGGTGTACAAAACGTACCTAACCGCATCGATTTTGATCCGTTCCCGTGGCATTCGATGGGCATATGGATCCTAACCCAGATGAAACGCTGGGGCTACATCAAGGGTAATGTGAACTACAAACAGATTGCCGAGCAGGTCTACCTGGCTGCAGATACTGCCAAGATCATGAAGGAACTTGGCTACGAGCCGCCTAAGAAGACTTACCAGAACTACACGATCATGGGAAAGAAGTTCGACTACAGCAAGCCGGAAGAGTACGTAAATAGCTTTGCAATCCGGAGAACCTGATGATCAAGTCCCTGCAGTTTAGAGCAGCCTTTGTATCGGTGTTGCTGTTGGTGCTCTTCCTGGGTATCTGGGAAGGGCTCAACATCGCACCCACTGATGTAGCACCACTGTCTGAATATGAAATACTTATGGGCGGCGCCTCGCAAGAGGCGCGCGTGCCACCTCCGTCAAGTGTCATCAAGCTCGCCATCGAGGAGTTGGGCAACCCGTTCTATGATGCCGGACCCAATGACAAGGGAATCGGGATTCAACTGGGTTACTCGCTGTATCGTGTGCTGACGGGGTTCTTTCTTGCAGCGCTGATAGCCTTGCCGATCGGTTTCCTGGTGGGGATGTCGCCGTTGATGCACAGGGCACTCAATCCATTCATCCAGGTGCTCAAGCCTATCTCGCCTCTGGCGTGGATGCCGCTGGCACTATTTATCATCAAGGACTCGGAAACCTCGGCAATCTTCGTGATTTTCATCTGCTCGATATGGCCGATGTTGATCAACACCGCCTTCGGTGTCGCCAACGTGCGTCAGGACTGGGTGAACGTGGCAAGGACTCATGAGTTGGGTCACCTGAAGACCGCCTTTCTGGTCATCCTGCCCGCTGCGGCGCCCACCATCCTAACGGGTATGCGCATCTCCATCGGCATCGCCTGGTTGGTGATTGTCGCCGCCGAGATGCTTGTCGGTGGTACCGGTATTGGTTACTACGTGTGGAACGAATGGAACAACCTCGACCTGACCAGTGTCATCTTTTCCATCTTGATGATCGGTGTGGTCGGCATGTTACTCGATACTGCATTGGGCCGTATCAGCCGCATGTTCGAATACGAAGAATAGGAGAGATACCATGACTAGTCATTTTGTTGAAGTCGAGGGACTCGCCAAACGCTACCCAACACCAGACGGCAGTGATGAGCTGACCGTATTTGAAAACGCAAATTTCGGCATTAACAAGGGCGAGTTTGTTTGCATCATCGGTCATTCCGGTTGCGGCAAGTCCACCATCCTCAACATCCTCGCCGGTCTCGATGAGGCCAGTTCAGGGGTAGTGATCATGAACGGCAAAGAGGTGGCTGGACCGAGCCTTGAACGTGGCGTGGTATTCCAGAATTACAGCCTGCTGCCATGGCTCACCACGCTAAAAAATATTACCTTTGCGGTGCAGGCACGTTGGCCTGGTTGGGGCAGGGATAAGGTGGTAGAACACAGCATGAAGTTCCTTGCCCTGGTTGGCCTCAAGGGAGTTGAGGACCACAAGCCCTCGCAGCTATCCGGTGGCATGCGTCAGCGCGTGAGTATCGCAAGGGCCTTTGCCACGCAACCGCAACTACTGCTGATGGACGAGCCCTTCGGCGCACTCGATGCATTGACCCGTGGCATGATTCAGGAAGAACTGCTCAAGATCTGGGAAGAGACCCACCAGACCGTGTTCATGATCACCCATGATGTGGATGAGGCGATCCTGCTATCTGACCGTATTTTGTTGATGACCAATGGACCACAGGCGCGGGTCGCTGAATCAGTGCAGATATCAATCGAGCGACCGCGCAACCGCACCGACATCATTCACCACCCCAGCTACTACAAGATCCGCAACCACCTTGTTGACTTCCTGGTGAACCGCTCCAAGGAGTTGTCCGGCTCAGCCGCTGGAGCAGCGATTGCCGATAGTAAACATCCGCTGGTGGTCGATCCGGCAGCCGTAGCTGGTAATGCGATCGGCAAGCACGATTTAAAACAGGCTGCCATGTGACGGCAGCCTGCATTCAATCCTTATTTGAAAAAAGGAGATAGACCATGAATAAACTAGAAATGACCGAAGTAATCATTACGGCCAAGACTACCTCGTGCCTCGGCTGGGAAGACATTGCGGCCAAGGTGGGCCTGGCTCCAGTGTTCCTGACCTCTGCTTGCCTGGGCATGAACAGCCTCAAACCTGAGTTCGCCGACAAGGTCTGCGAGGTGCTTGGTCTTCCTGCCGACGTCTCCACCGCGCTGCAGCAGTTTCCGCACAAGAGCTGGGACAAGACAGTGCCTACCGACCCGGTTGTATATCGCTGGTATGAGATTGTCGGCGTCTACGGCGATACCATCAAAGAGCTGATCCACGAGAAATTCGGTGACGGCATTATGAGTGCCATTGACTTTTCCATGCATATTGATAAGGAAGAAAACCCGGCCGGAGATCGCGTAGTGGTGACCCTGAACGGCAAGTTTCTACCCTACAAGAGCTGGTAGGTTTCTGCACGTTGATAAGAAAAGCCTGTCTCAGACGGGCTTTTTTTATTATTCGAGAAGCAATTACAGATCAAGTTCAGTCAGCGTCGGATGATCATCTGGCCGGCGGCCTGATGGCCAATGATACTTGCGATCATTCTCGGTGATTGGCAGATCGTTAATACTGGCAATGCGTCGTTGCATTAAGCCATGTTCGTCAAACTCCCAGTTTTCGTTGCCATATGAACGATACCACTGGCCAGAGTCGTCATGCCATTCATAGGCAAAACTTACAGCTATGCGGTTGTCATGAAAGGCCCAAAGCTCCTTGATGAGACGGTAATCCAGTTCTTTGCTCCACTTCCGGCTGAGAAACTGCACAATAGCCTCGCGTCCCGATAAGAACTCGGCACGGTTGCGCCAGACACAATCCTGCGTGTATGCGAGCGATACGCGTTCAGGGTCACGGGAGTTCCATGCATCCTCCGCCATCCGGACTTTCTGAGTCGCGGTCTCATCGTTAAATGGTGGAAAGGGAGGCCTTGGGTTTTCAATTGCATTCATATCGGTTGTCCTTGAAATAACAAGATGGGTGTTTATTCTCAGAGTAAAAACTTTGCCCGTTAAAATGCGGAGGCAATATGACTCAATCAATATGGTTTAATGTGTATGGGTTAATCGTTGAAAAGTCAATAGAAGTCAGACTTGATTGAAACGATGGTTGTTTGATAGAACTAATGCTTCATGCATGGAATGCCGGATGGTGCCATTTACTTTAGCAGTGATAGTGGTATTAATGGATTGTTCCGTCTGACCAGAACGAAGTGAAGCAGCTGTCCGAGTTGGCGCACCGTCCCGGTCTTCCCTGAAATGCACACGGCCAAAAAAACAAACCCGGCAGAAGCCGGGTTTGTCTAACAGTAACGCTTGTCTCAATCTATTTTTACAGAACGGGTCTTTTTCTTTTTTTCCACCTTGCTCTTGGGTAAGGTCAGTTCCAGAATGCCGTCCTTGAATTTCGCCTTGGCCTTGTTGTCATCCACCTCTGCGGGCAACAGAAATGTTGTTAAGCAGCTATTCCTGGTTGTATCATGAACCAGTGAAGTCGTCACTTAGTAGTAATTGGGGTATTTTAGCAAAGAATATAATTTATTGTGAAAAGCTGCAATTTTGAATTCCCAGCTCAGAGGACGCCGTAGGTGTTACACCGTAACGAATTGTTATGTTTCACTATCAAGTTGACTCACGTAGTTAAAAACCCCATATATCACTTGAACCATTTTTTCGTAATTCAACCGCTCAGCAGTGTCTTCCTTAGTATGGTATGCATCATTTCTATAAAATGCTGTATCAGTGACCATTATTGCAGGATAACCTTGTTGCCAGAAATTCATGTGATCTGAAAAATCCACTCCGGGTATAAAAGATGGTGCATTGATAGAATAGACTGGAATCTCGATAGATTGCGTCATGGATTGTTTTATCCTCTGAGCCGCTGATGAAAGAAGTTGATCAACTACAGCAATAAAATTACCGGTTGAAGGATAATATAATCGAAGTAGAGGTGCGGGGTAATTTTGACTGCCCTTGTCTTCACTAAAATAACCTATCATTTCAAGAGCAATCATCAATTTTACTTTAGTGTTAGAATCTGAAAGAGACTTCGCAAAAAATGCACTCCCCATTTTATCTGTTCGGAAAAAAGGTGGCTCTTCTAGCGTAAACGCTACCAGTACAATTCTTGATTGAAGTTCTTTATGTGCAAGTAGCTGACCAAGTTCAAGCAGACCTGCAACGCCACTGGCATTATCATCGGCACCAGGTTGTTCTCCATTGGTATCGTAATGTGCGCCAACAATGATTATTTCTCGACTTTCAGGTCCATACTCTGCAATAATATTCCTGTAATGTGTTCCGTATACCTCAAATAGCTGTTCGGACAACTTCGCACCGGATGTCTTGAACGAGTTAGCAATATAACCTGCTACTTTATTTAAATTTTCAGGATGTTTATAACTTCTCGGCGAAAAGTTCTCTGATAGCATAACGACATGTTTTTTCAACACATCGGGGTTAATTTCATTTATCGATTTCTTTAAAGTTTTGTTGGTGTGAAAACTAGGTCTTGCGAGAATCAGCCATAATAAGATAATAACTACAAAGAGTATTACAGCTATCTTACTTGTCGATACTAATAGTTTAATAATCATGATTAAGTACTATAGTAAGATGAACGTCGCTTTGAGTGAGCGCTGGGACATGGAAAGAGTTTATTAAAAAAAGATGCTCTTTCGACACGCTCATCAGTTTTTTTAAAATTGCTACGTCCCAGCGATACACTCCAAAGCCTTGTTAAATGTTGTTTATTCAAAGTAAAACTCTGATACTTTTCCTGACCATAATTCTTCTCCAAAGGTATATAGTTCCAACATTTCAGGGCTACATTCAGAAACCTCCAAGAAGCCACCTAGACCATTTTCAAGCTCAGAGATATGAACTACTGTGTTCAAACTTAGTCTTTTAAACTCAGGAATATTCTTTATACGGTTCTTTAGTGTTTGGAAGTGGGTAAAACTTCCTGCACCGGAATACTCTCTTTTTATTACCTTCAGATCATCAAGTACTGCTCGTAATTCAGGATAATCTTCTGAAATTTTTTCCAATACTGCTAGCTCTAATGTCGTCATGTTTTTAGACATTTAATCGGGTAGCCGGAGGTCTTTACCCTCCAGCCCCCACAACACCCTGCATGCGGGTCCGCACAGGGCGTTTCCCAAAGACATTTAGAACAAACTGTCCAAATTAGCTACAATTTGCCCCAATGCCG
>Ga0316204_10012078_pt1 | contig 10628 bp, 16 predicted proteins | sample 6monrhotite_MG_2_FD_205661 | JGI IMG/M metagenome (GOLD analysis project Ga0316204, IMG submission 205661) | Microbial mat bacterial communities from mineral coupon in-situ incubated in ocean water Damariscotta River, Maine, United States -... | ecosystem: Environmental > Aquatic > Marine >... | reverse complement strand
CGAAATTTTTACACAGTAAGTCAAGATTGGCTTTATGGGTATTTAGTAGATATATCAGTAGAAGTGCTAAATAATGAATATGGTGTCTTTGATATCTCAGCTGGATATGAAGTCTTATCAGGAGACAGTAATATGGATTTCTATAGTAGCAGCGATGTTAACTATATGAGTCTTCCTGCCTCATTTGAGACTATTCAAAAATCAATGAAAATAAATTATAGCTTCGCTTTATAAAGCCAATGTATGTTGAAGCCTTTGCGCTATCTTTTTAGCAGAGATAATAGCCCCTTCAAGGTAGCCACCATTATCATATGCTGTTTCTGTTCCTATAAAAAATAGTTTATTATCAAAGTGAGTCAGTGTAAGACCATAACTTGGATGTTCTTTTAAACTTTTGTGATCATGTGTTGTTGAAGAGAACTTCTCTTTTCTCCAGTCTATAAAATAGATGTTAGTAATCAACTCAGCCTTGTCTTTGAAGAGACGTTTGATCTGTTTTCTGACGTCATCTTCTACATTTGTTAGAGATGCATTTGTCTGTAGAAAACCAAATAGAGCAGGTTTATCCGCAATCGATGCATCATGTATTTCACCTAAGGGTCCAATAGGACTAAAAATAAATCCACTTAGACCTTCATCTCTCCAAAAAGCTTCTTTAAACTCAACAACACATTTAGCGGACTGCCCCATCCAAGTAGGGGTTTGAAGCAGAGTACTTTTAGTTGCTTCATCAAGTGGCGGAGTATATGATATATTTTCGCAAGCTAGTCTTGGAGAGAGGGTTGATAAGACAAAGTCAGCTTGATATTGATTAGTATAAGTTGTTACTTCTAGTCCATTAGAAGAATCCCTAATAGACAGAACTTCTTCATTTAAATGAATCATGTTTATTGGTGACTTGGTGACAAGCTCATCTATAACTTTGATCAAGCCGCCTTTGACTCTAGAAGAAGGTGCGGAAGAGGGAGAATTAAAACGTTGAACACCTCCGGGTGCATCATACAGTGCATCACCCTTGGTATATTGCGAAAACAGTTCAAGGCCAAGTTCATCAATTAACGATAATATATTTTTTTGATGCGGCCAGATCCATGAGGGGCCAAGGTCATGGCCTTCCTGCGTTAAGATACGCCCACCCAATCTGTCTCTTGCTTCAAGAACAATAACGTTGAACCTTGTTTGCAGGAGACTGGCTGCATATAAACCACTTAAGCCAGCACCGATGATTATGATGTTTTGTTTAGGTGTCATTTTCTTTGCTTGTACCTTGCTCAGACTGCTGTATATTCATGATGAGTTCGTTAAGAGAGTTTGCTTGATAGGTATAAAAAAGTTGTTGAATAAGTTGGTTAAAGCGGTTTTTGTTAAAGTTTTTATATTGATCTTCTTGTAGGACCTCAAGCTGAATGATCAGGTCAAAGAGTACATCACTGTCAACATCAACCTCGCTAAGGTCTTTTAAAAAGTGTATAAGGATGTCTTCGAGTTGATTATGTTGGGTCTTAGTATTTATGCCTTCAACAGGTGTGTTGAATATAAAATAAACCTTGTAGGAGCTAAAAACGAATGCTACCGCAAAAGCGATTAGCATCCAAAATTGTATTTCATCTTTTGTCATAGGTTATTATAGTAGATGCTTACTTTATTTTTGCCGTATCTGTTTTTGAGTTACCTTTATTATCTACATAAGTCATCGAGATCGTATCACCTTTTTCTCCACCTCTAAACTTGAACTTAAAGATAGGATCTTTTGATAAAAATTGACTTGTCGATGCTTCGTAAACAATTTTACCATTAACTGTTGCGGAGATATGTGTAATGAAATTAGCATTATTTCTGTCACCCGTTTTTTTCTCTGCTTGGTTATAGGTTGTCATTTCATGTTTAGCTAATGCTTTGACCTTCACTATGCCATCTTTAAATTTTGCTTTTATTTTAATATTTGCCATTGTAAATTCCTTATTGTCTTATTTATTAGTTTTATGTATTTAGCGCACGGTTTTTATTTTTGTCATCCGTCACAGCCACCAAGTGCAACATCTAGGGTTCTTTTCCCCGCATAAAACTTTCCGTCTCTACCTTCTATGATTGCGGTGATTGTTCCACTTTTTCCCATCTTGATTTTAATGTCATAGTCTACGATTGCACCTTCTTGTATAGTGAATACAGCAACAGTAGCCTCAGGATTAGCATCTTGAAAAAGTGCCACAGATTTTGCATCAATGCTTGAAGATATATTTACTGGTACGGCGCCGCCATTACTAGCTAGCTTAGGTGTTGTGATCGTAATGCCACTTTCAATTACAGAGATATCTCCATAAAGAGCTTTGATAGCATCATCAACATTATGAGCTGCCCATGAACTGGGTTTAGTCTCTCTAAAATCTATTGCACTTAATTGTGAAGGAATGATAGCAATAGCAGTTGCTAAAGCTCCCAGTCTTAAAAAATTTCGTCTTTTCATAATAAATCCTTTATTTTTCTACTGCAATGTGTAAGGCAATAGCCTCTATATCTGCATCACTAAGTTTTGCAACTTGACCTTTCATTAGGCCTTTCATCGCTCCGCCGTAAGATCCGTCTTTATAACCATTTAGTGCAAAGACTAGATTCTCTTTATTCATCTCATTAATGATCTTAGACTTACCAAGGGCTTTTTTCTCTCCTTGACCACCGTGACATCCTGCACATTTACTATATAAAGCAGCTCCGTCGGCTGCCATCATAATCGTGCTCATTGTTAATAGTGTTAGTAATATTTTTTTCATGTTGTTTTCCTTTTAAGCTACTTTATTTATTATTTATATGTGTTTCTAGCCACAGCTAGGAACATTTCCTGAGTCATTTGCATATTCGATAGCAAAGTCTTTTACATGTTGTAACTTTTTCCATACCTTTGGGCTAGAAAGAAGCTTTTTTGACTTTGGATAAGCTTCAATAAACTCTTTTTTAAAGCCTTTGCCTTCATTTTCAAACAAGGCTGTCCACTCATCTTGAGTATGCAAGGTCGCAAATTTAACACCGTTCATTTTAAACTTAGACTTAAAAGTTTTAAGATAATATTTTTGACCTTTTTTAATATCTGCCATTAAAACAGAAGAACCAACACTTCCCATAAGTGCACCTAGTAAAATGATTTTTATTAGTTGTTTCATAATTTGTCCTTTTGTGAAGAGACATTTTGAATCGTCTCTATGTACTTTCTCTTAAAAGATTTCTAAGGAGATATTCTTTTAAGATTCCAAATACTACAAACTAATCGTGAACCCATCGTGTAAATTTATATAGAGTGAATTACAATTATGAAAAGGATACATTATGAAAAAGTATAAATGTCCGACATGTGATTATATATATGACCCAGCCCTTGGAGATCCGGATGCAGATGTACCTGCTGGAACAGCCTTTGAAGATCTGCCTGATGACTGGGTTTGTCCTGATTGCGGTGAGCCTAAGGAAGAGTTTGAGCCTGTTGACGAATAGAACCTTATGATATAAGGCCTCTTTCTTTTGTTTAAACTTTCTTAGTTATAATTTCGGCCTGCAAGCATTACTGCTTCAAATGGACAGCTGGCCGAGTGGTCGAAGGCGCTCGCCTGGAACGCGAGTGTAGAGCAATCTACCTAGGGTTCGAATCCCTAGCTGTCCACCACTTCTAATTTATTCCCTAAAACAAATAATCATTGTAATCAGATCGAGTTTTACGTATTTACTAAAATATTTAATATTTCTAATACAGATTTATAAGAAGTATATTGGGCAACTAATCACGTTGTATAAAGGGAAAAATATAAAATCTATTAGCATTTCAATGTTAAAAAATCGTTAAAAAATATAATCTGAGCTTATAATTTTTATTTACTTTCCATTTACGGATTGACTATACAATTTCGGCATAGGTATCAACATTGAACGCCTAAACAAACTAAAGGAATAAATAATGAAAAAAATTATTACTACATTCGCACTACTACTAGCATTCGCTGCAAGCGCTAACGCACACCACAATGCAGGTTCTGACAACGCAGGTTCTTCTATCCCTGATCAATCTGGTCACTTAGACCTAGTTCTTTAATCAAGAACTTAGTAGCGCTTCTTCCTTTTTAGGGTGGAAGCTTCTCTCTTTTAAAACCTTCTAACTATTTACTTTTAAACTACTTAAACTCTATCTTCAAAATTTGACCAAACTTGTTACTTTACACATCTTATGACAATGCTATTGTAACCTCAGGGCTTTCTTAAATTAAGGGTGTTAAAATAGATATAACAATCTTAGTAAGAAGGTGACGGACAAGATGGCAAAGGCCTTAAAAGAGTGGATCCATACGGATGTTTCTAAGGTACGAGATAAACCGATGCGATGGCTGTCGGAAGAGTACTTTTTTCGTGATCCAAACCGTGCCGTCTATTCTGACAGTTCTTTTTTCTTTGCTCCGGCTGATGGTATTATTCTTTATGCTGATGTGATAAAGGCGGACGCTTCCATCGTTGATATCAAGGGCAAAAGTTATTCACTTCAAGATGCGATGCGCAAAAGTGAGTATACAAAAGAAAGTTTGGTCATCGGTATATTTATGACGTTTTATGATGTGCATGTCAACCGTATTCCCTACAGCGGGCGTTTGACATATGAAGAACTTGAGACTATTAGCAGTTACAACCTTCCCATGCTCGACGTTGAAAAAAGTTTGATAGATGCGGTAAAACCAAATACCTCAGAAGCTGAGTACCTTTTTTCGAATCAACGAATTTTAAACACAGTCTTTAGTATGGAGTTAGGGCAAGAATATTATATTTTGCAGATAGCGGATTATGATGTGGATTGTATTACGCCATTTAACCTGAAGCAAAACAGAAGTTTTTCTCAGAATCAACGGTTTTCTCAGATACGTTACGGTTCGCAGGTCGATCTTATCATCCCTCTTTCTCAAGAGTACGAGTTTGTACCGCTGCTAGATGTTGGAATGCACGTAGAAGCAGGCGTAGATGCGATTGTAAAGATTATAAAAAAGGAAAATAAGGAAGAAAGATGCTAGCGTATAACATGAGAAAACATATCCTTTCAGCAGAGGCAGTTGCTCTGCCTGATCTAAACCCGACGACATTGGAACGTCCGGCTTATTTGCTAAATGTTCCCTTTTCACTGCAGGCAGGAACACCGAATAATGTTTGGATGGAAGAACTTGCTTCTGATGAACGTCACATTGATATTAAAAAAGCAGTGAACCAGTTTTTACAACTTTATAATTTTTTAGCGGCTGAGTCTGTTGTCTACCTTCTTCCCACTCCTCAGCTACAAGGACTTCAGGATCTCGTATATACAGCCAATCTTGGCATAGTCTTGGACCATTTACCTGATCATAATACCGTCATCTTATCTAACTACAGCTCTCAAGTGCGTGTGCCTGAGACAAAGATCGGTGAGTCGTTTTTTAAAGAGATGGGATATGACACGGTTATACCGCCTTATCATTTTGAAGGGGAAGCAGAACTGAAACACCTTTATGGAAATGTTTATGTTGGCGGGTATGGGATTCGATCTGACAAGCGTGCCTATGAATGGATGCAAGAGCAGTTTGATATGAAAATTATCATGCTCAAAGAAACAGATCCTTATCTGTACCATCTGGACTGCACTGTTTTTCCGGTAACGCGTGAAGATGTTATGGTCTGTACCAAGATGTATACCAAAGAAGAGATCAAGCAGATCGAAGCAGAGAGTAATATTATTGATATCAGTGAAGATGATGCATTTTACGGTATCTGTAACTCAGTTCGTATGGGAAATATTTTTCTGAATGCTTCTAATATCCATGAGATGAAGCGCAGTGATAAATATTATGAAGGTGAACGTACAAAGAACCGTTTACTTGAAGATATTGCTGTTCGGAATGGCTTTGAGGTCGCGTTTTTTAATCTCAGCGAGTTTATGAAAAGTGGTGCACTTCTTTCGTGTATGGTGATGCATCTCAACCGTCGGTCTTATGACCTTGTTCTGACTTGATGTGTGGATTAAGAGCCAAATATGAGAACTAGTACAAGGTTTTTTCCCAGCTATAAAAATATATGGTGGCTTACTTTCCCACTTATTTTTGCCGGTATCAGTGAAACAATAGTCGGTTTAACGGATGCGATATTTTTGGGGCATTACGGAGTAACAGAACTTGCAGCCTTGGGTCTGGCGGATGCTATCTATGCCTTTGCTCTTTTTCTGATCGCAGGCTTTGTTGACGGAATACAGATAACGATAGGCCGCAGAGCGGGAGAAGAAGAGCATCTGAAAGTCGGAAAAGTCTTGAACCAAGGACTGTACATCTTGGCGGGGATAAGTGTGCTGATGATACTTCTGATATTGTGGGTAGTCCCTTTTATCACAGTAGAGGTCTTTCAATCTATACAGATACATGAAGCTGTTGAACTTTATCTGGATATAGCTATCTACGGCCTTGTCTTCCATGCTTTTAATCTTGCTATGAGTGCATTTTATGTCGGGATATCACGTACCGATGTATTTATCGGAGCTACATTTATCCTGGCAGTGACGAATATACTTTTAGATTATTTTCTGATATTTGGAAATATGGGGTTTAAAGAGATGGGGATGCAAGGTGCTGCAGTCGCGTCATTGGCTGCTGAGATCGCTGTCTCTGTTTTTTTTCTGATAGATGTACTCAAGCAGGGATATATCCAAAAATACGGATTGTTTCTTTTTGAAAGATGCAACACACTTCTCATCAAGACATTGGCAGTACTTTCATTTCCGGTTTCATTAAGTGTCTTGGTTGAGTCATTGCGCTGGATCCTTTTCTTTGTTATCATTGAACAGCTTGGTGAAAGCTCGTTGGCCATTGCGACGATCGTCTTTAGTTGCTATATGTTTTTATTGATTCCCATAGATGCTTTTTCTGAGACTATATGCTCTATGGTGAGTAATCTGCTTGGACAAAAAGATGAAAAAGAACTCTCACTGCTTGTTTTAAGGACAATCGTTTTGGTGTACAGTATGGTGCTACCTATGTTAGGTGTCGCATTCTTCTTTCCTGAAAGTATTTTGGCTATATTCTCTGCAGATGAGAAGATGATAGAGGGTGCTATAACGACACTTATGGTTATTGTGGTGGCTGTTTTTATAGCAGTGCCGGCAGATATTATGACATCATCTGTCGCCGGAACAGGCGATACGCTTGTGACATTTGCCACTGAAGTCATTGTCTCCTTGAGCGTCTTGGCATATGCTTATTACGCAGCATTTATCGCAGAGTTCTCATTGGAGTATATCTGGTTAACCGAGATCATTGCCTGGACACTTTATTTGCTCTTGTCGTGGTCTTGGTTGCGAAGCGGTTTTTGGAAACGACTCAATATCTAATAAACTCAGAGCACCGCTAAAGCGATGCGATATATTCAGAAAGCAATCGTATCTGACCTACTGTTAAATTGTCAAACACATTGTCCATAGTTGAGTTGCCGGTTGTCTTTGAATCGTTTTTGATCTTAATTGAATTCTCTTCTAAATAATCTGCTGTTTTGACGGTGAAGTTATTAGTAGCCGTTGGCCCATGACAGTTTGTACTATCGCAACTCCCCCATGTTCCTGCCGGATTAAAAGTTGTGGTTTCTACGAGCTTTGCCGGGTAATGTATTTTGACGAGTGGCACCTGATCGGTAACTTCTACAAGTACATTCTGGTTAGGCCAAGCGGTATCATTGAGAGGATTTATCAAGACATCAAAGGTCTCAGTACCTGTCATAACTCCAGTAAGGTTTCCATCTGCACGAATACTCCATGTTAGTGTTAATGTTTCTGCTGTATAAGCATTGTCCGCTGATGGAGCATTACGTACCACTCCGCTTGCGTTGTCATCGTTAAATGTGATGATCGATGTATAAAAGCCGTCATCGTTTGGATAATCTAAGAAAAATTTTTTATCAGAAAAGTCAGTATTTGTTAAAGCTGTACCACTTAGTGTCAATGTGACTGTTCGCTCAAATACATAATCCTCAATTAGATCTATTGTAACCGTACCACCAGTTGTGGTGTCAGTTGTGGTATCAGTTGAACTACTAAGCTCAGCAGCAGTTTCCCCGCCACATGCACTGAGTAATACCAAGCCTAAAAAAATTGAAGAGAAACTCATTATTGTTTTGAATTGCATCATAAATCCTTTTATCTATTCTATATATTATTGCATAAAATTCTAATGATTTTATCACTTGATAAGAAATTTTTCTTATTGAATATTTTTAGATAATGCCCGATGATCTGGACTTTCATCAAGTTGATATCTACTTCTAAGGTGTTCTGCCTTAAAATGTTTTTTTTGAAGCCGTTTAAGGTCTTCTTTCAATATATAAAGGAATGCCCATTGGCTTACTATATAACAAAACTGATCATCACAACATTTTTAATCGTATTGATATCTGAAATAGGCAAAAGAAGCAGTTTGGCAGGAGCCATATTGGCAGCTATCCCTTTGGTGTCAATATTGGCGATGACATGGATGTATGTAGATACAAATGACAGTAGCAGTGCAGTAGCATTTTCCAAGAATATTATTTGGCTCATTGCACCATCAATGACACTGTTTCTTGTTTTTCCCATCCTGATAAAAAAAGGTTTTGGGTTTTATCCCAGTATGTTTGTCTCTGTAGTAATGACTATTTTTGCTTATTATAGTGTTATCTTCCTGCTTGAAAAATTTGGTGTTAAGCTGTAGGCGTGGTGTCTTTTTATTCTAAATTCACTTCGATAGAAAAAATTTTAAAATTTAAGCAAGAAGGATAGCCGTAACTGAGGCTTCCTCAACAGAGTAATGCCTCAATGCTCTTCTTGGCTAATTGTTAGGACTTTGGGTCTTTTAAAAATGCAAGGGTTAGTGTATCGTGTCCATCGATTACTTTTTTACCAACACTTAATCTTACACTGTGAAATAGAAATAGTTCACCTGAATTGTTGATTCCGAGTATAAAAGTGTAGTCACCAAAAGAGTATTTCTTCATACCTTTTGCTTCGGGTTTTTCTGAAAGGCTCTCAATACTGAAACAGACTCCGTTTGGAAAATCAAAAGGGCGTGTGTTTACTTCCTTCATGTGCACTTCACCTAAGTCAGAGACTACCTGTACGGATAGTTTTTGGTCTAACTCGTGTGTTTTAATAATATAGGGTCCGTAGTTTATTTGCATAGTGAAAATCCTTTTTTAATTAATTTTCATTATTATAAGCTATCTTTTTAAAATTAGGGGTATATAAGTACTGATTAGTTGAAAAATGATAAGATTTTCTATTACAAAAGATTTATAAAGGATGAAGATGGCGCAAGCAGATGCTAGGCACATTTTAGTTGAGAGTGAAGAAAGGTGTCAAGAATTGATTGATCAAATTAACAAGGGGGCTGACTTTGTTGAACTGGCAAAAGCCAATTCTTTATGCCCTTCTAAAGCCAAGGGCGGTGACCTAGGAACTTTTTCTCCTGGAAAGATGGTTAAAGAGTTTGATGAGGTTGTGTTTTCGGCGGATGTTGGTGTTATATATGGGCCTGTGAAGACGGAGTTTGGGTATCACTTACTTGAGGTTACTTATAGAGGTTAGCTTATACGTGATTTTATGCCTAAAATAAAGTCATAATAAAGACGAGTCGTTATGCGCGTAAGGAGATGAAATATGCCAATGACAGCTGCTACCCGGTTATTTGTTGATGAATTTTTGTCTACCGGTGAGAAGGCGGATACGATCCGTACTATTTGGTATCAGATCAAGCATAAGATGCAGCCTTTTCAAGGAAGCAGAAACGAGAAAGAGTTTAGCAATTATATTTGCGTGCTCATCGGTACGCATCTTTGGCATAAGTTTCTTGAGGGAGATGTCGGTGTTTATGAGCGGTTGGGTATCGTATCTAAAGCCTTGGAAAAGAAAGAGTTACCGATCATCCTGTTTTGTGAAAAGCAGTTGAGTGACTTTCACTTTGTCAACGGTGAGATTGAGAGCAGTGTCTATCTCAGTAGCGGTCAAATACCAAACTTTGAGATCGCAGAAATTGCACGGCTTCTTCAGCATGAGAAGGATGTATATCTGTTGACTATGGGAGACTTTGATCCTGCGGGCTTTGATATCCAAGACCAGTTGGCTTTAAAGCTGCAGCAATCACTTACTGCGTTTGGAAACGGTACACAGTTACATTCTTCCCGTGTAACCTTTGATGATCCTCTCAACCGGTATCATACCTATACATTAGCGGTTGATCAACAGTGTAAGTGGGCATATGGAACGCAAGGTGTCGAGCTAGATACCATTCCCAAGCAAGATCGCATCGAAAGAATCAAGGTGGGTCTGGAAAAACTGCTGCCTTTAGAGATATTTGAAGAACTGGCGTTAAAGCGTAAACGTACGGTGGAATACCATAGCCGTCTCAAAGACTCAAGGGAGCACAAAGAACTGACAAATCAGGTAAAAGCATTAGAAGCGACAATCTGGGATGGAGTTTGTGCACTTCCATATAGCTTTCAGACGGACCGTTTTCAAGTGTATCGTCGGGGTGAAGTCGCCAAGATGGTGGAGTTGAATTTAGAGTAGTTGGGATTTATTAGCTATTTTTATCTCACACTGTTTTTTTAAAATCTAAAATCCTCTA
>Ga0316204_10012077_pt1 | contig 10632 bp, 7 predicted proteins | sample 6monrhotite_MG_2_FD_205661 | JGI IMG/M metagenome (GOLD analysis project Ga0316204, IMG submission 205661) | Microbial mat bacterial communities from mineral coupon in-situ incubated in ocean water Damariscotta River, Maine, United States -... | ecosystem: Environmental > Aquatic > Marine >... | reverse complement strand
CCTATGGGCATCTAGAAGTCGTGGAATTAGATCGGAATTTAATTCCTATTCTGCGCACGAAATTTTTTAATTATCCTGATTTCAAAATTCATGAAGGCGATGCCTTAAAGTTTGATTTTGATCAATTAGCGGATGAAACGCATAAACTAAGAGTTGTGGGCAACTTACCATACAATATTTCAACTCCGCTGATTTTTCATTTGCTAGAAAATATCACGTTGTTGAAGGACATGCATTTCATGCTGCAAAAAGAAGTTGTAGAGCGTATGGCCTCTCAACCTAGCACTTCTTCGTATGGCCGTTTAGGAATTATGACCCAGTACTTTTGTCGCGTTCAGCCGCTCTTTATTGTAGGGCCTGAAGCCTTTAACCCCGCGCCCAAAGTGGAGTCGGCGATTGTTCGGCTGGTGCCACATGAAGTGTTACCGTACCCGGTAAAATCTATTGAACGACTACAGAATGTAGTGAGAATTGCATTCACTAAACGCCGGAAAACGTTGCGTAATGCTTTGTCTGGTGTTGTGGCCCCTGAAGCGCTGGAAGATTTAGGGATAGAAGCAAGTTTACGACCCGAAAACTTGACGCTCGAACAATTCAGTTTACTCAGCAACTGGAATCAATAGCTTTGTTTGCCAGTTTTTCAATATCAGACATTCTATACCAGAGCCACAGATAGACAGCTCAAATATTAAAAAGCCCTACCAAGTCAGTGCTTGTACTCTTTCAGACCAATTCAGCGTGGAAAGATCTTCATAAAGCTCTTTGCTGAGCGAGATTGTCTCGCGCCAGTATTTTATTCTTTGTGCATCTGAAAAATTAAGAAAGTCATGCCTATCAGGTATTTTTCCGTGCGGTAGGCGCGAAATAAATTCATCTGAGGGTACCAGCATAATGGTTTTTGAGTAATTCTCATGACTGGGTTTTCTGCTTATCTTATTTTTGTTAAACCAGCTCTTATCGAACCAACCTGGCGCCGGATGCTTTGAAAAATGAGGATATAAAACAAAGCCATCGGTAGGAAACAGCGGTAAATCAAACCCATAGTCGGTAATTCCCCCATCTTGATAGATTCCTTTCCCTGCTACGTCTTCTACACCTTGAATAATAATAGGAATGGCGCCTGTCGATAAAATAGCATCCTCTGTGTTTTTGAGTGTTAGTGGCACAAAACGGGTAGGTAAATCCGTCAGAGGGTTAGAAGGGAAAGGCCCTTCTGGATGGTGCATCACTACCCGTGTGAATTGCCACGCAAGCGTCGATCTGCTGGCTGCATTGAGTAAGGAGGCCAACCCATAACCTAACATTTTAGCCGCTCTGCTTTTGCTTTGGGTTAGGCCATGGCATTGAGTGGTAATTAGATTCATTCGGGCATAGGGGTGATGCACCATTTCGTTTGCCCCTTTCTCGCTCAATACGGTACTAATTATCGAGCGACAAGTATTCAAAATTTCCTGCCCGCTAGGCTTATCAGAGTAACGTTGTTCAATGTACGATTCGGTTAAACGATCAAGGGCCTGCGCGTTATTGTTCATCGCATAGCAGGCCATTCGCCACGCCCCTGCAGATGTGCCAAGGAGATGTAATTTTTTTGTTCGATTTTTAAAGAAACTATCCATTAAGAATTGATCTATCCCATGTAGCACCAGCCATTTTGGCCCACTTGAAGCGCCTAAAAGCATGGCAACATCATCGGCCTGTAACCCATTCTTTTGAATATGAGAAAGAGCTTCTGTTCCGGCATAGAGAGATAAAGGTGTTGCTGTCATATTGGTTGTATTTCCAGACTGATAAATCATACATTTTGATGCAAGTCGTGATAATAAAGTACAATCAATTTCATCACTACTTAATACACTCTTACTTACGTAAAAAAGGATATTAATATGGCCTATAAGAGCCTAGACGTCACCCTTGAAAATCATGTTGCCCACCTTAAGCTGAATCGCCCTAATGAATTGAATTCCATGAATATCGATTTCTGGAAAGAGTTGCCCATCGCTATTCGAGAAATTGATGAGCAAGCAGACGCACGTGTGATAGTTATATCCTCAACGGGTAAGCACTTTTCGGCAGGCATGGACTTGTCTGTATTTACGAGCGGTAACAATATTCCTATGCAGGGCGATCCGGCTCGGATGGCTGAGAATTTAAGGCGAACAGTGTTGGATTTACAAGCTTGCTTTAATGTTTTAGAAGATGCTCGGCTTCCCATTCTGGTGGCGATTCAGGGCGGTTGTATTGGCGGTGCGATTGATATGATCAGTGCATGCGATAGTCGCTATTGTACTGAAGATGCTTTTTTTACCATTAAAGAAACGCAATTAGGTATGACGGCTGATCTGGGTACCTTACAACGACTACCTCACTTGATCCCACAAGGAATGATGAGAGAGTTGGCTTATACGGGTAGAAATTTTGACGCTAAAGAGGCGAAAGAGATCGGTTTGGTGAATAAGGTTTATGTCTCGCAGGAAGCGATGCTAGCGGATGTGATGGCGATAGCTGCATTGATCGCAAAACAATCCCCTGTTGCGGTGGCGGGGTGTAAAGAAATGATCAACTACAGTCGAGACCATAGTGTGGCAGATAGTCTAAAATATATGGCGACTTGGCAGTCAGGTATGTTTCGTCCACAGGATATGATGAAAAGTTTCGCAGCTAAAGCCCAAAAGCAGGCGCCGGAATTTGATCCTATTTTACCAATCAAACCCCTGTTTTCTTAGATCGGTTAGTTAAGGTCGACCTCTTAAAGTCGACGTCCTTAGCGTCCCATTAAGCTAGCCACAGCAGCTATATCTTCTTTATTTTCGAGTAATCGATCGATCGCTACTTTGGCATCTTCTTCATTGATTTTTAGCCGCTTATAAATTGATTCATCAAGTGAATCGGTATTCGCTTCAAAAATACCGGCCTCCGCTAACAGGTGATGAGTCAATTTCAATAAACCTGAATACTCTGAATTAACACCTTCAAAATCTTGATTTTTCTGGTGACGGAGTGCCATCACTACTTCATCAGGCATATTCCACACAGACATCAATTGGCTGCCAATTTGTTCACGGGTAATCCCCAATAAAAAGTGTTCGATGTAGGAAGAATCCAAATGAGGGTTTGCTTCAATATATCGACAAATCAAAGAGAAATGAGGGGGAAATACGTGGGCTAGTACTAGGTAGCCAAAATTAGATAATAAACCGGATAAATACGATAAACCAAAGCTTTGACGATAAGATGGATCCACTTTGCTAATTAATGCCGTGGTGCCAAGTGCCATCCACATCGCATGCTGCCAATAGGGGGCGTAGTCTTTTGGCTCATCAGTTGGCACTTTTAAGGTTTTACCTAAGGCTAAACCCATAGCCAAGTTCATCACCAGATCAAAACCCAGTACACGAATTATGGCATCATGCACAGATTTGATTTTCCCTGGGGCGTTGTAAAATGAACTTGATGCCCAACTAACAACTTGAGCTGCAAGACTTGGGTCTTTCTCAATAATGTCAGCCAATTCATCCGAGCCTGCATCAGGATTAGAGCGAAGTTTAATGATATCTTGAGCGCTCTGAGGTAGTGGTGGAAGCTCTAATGTATCTTCAAGGCGTTGTTTGATTCTAAGGGTGGTGAACTTTTCGATGGCCGTGTTAATTTGTGTCAGGTCTTCATCTGGTTGCGCTAGGTTAAATTTTATGGATGAAATAGGGACAACAAAATCAACTATTTTGGCTTTCTGGGTAGAAATCTCAAATGCTGTTTTGGTTAACTTGATGAGCTTATTTAGTTCATCTGACTCTAAATATAAGGTGTTTTCGTCTAAGACTCGTTTGTCAATAATAGCAGGCAAGCCAGTAATGTCGGGAATAGCAGGCAATGCTTTTAGATGATAACGTGCCGTCAGGCTTGTTACATCCTCATTAGGTAAGGCTTCTAATGAGCGTCCAAGCGTTCTATTTAATGCATCCACATCGACCATGCAGTCTGCAGGAAAAATTACCTGGATACGGCCCAAGGTGTCATTCATCAGAATCATTTTTACAATTTGATTAGACGCAATGCCTTGTCTATCGACTAAAACAGGCGTATCTGATGCTTGCATTTTCAGCTCATTAGACGTTTGATATTGTTCAAAAACTTTGCTTACTGCAGAGGGGATCATTATATTTAACTCATCTTGTTCCATTAACATTTCCCTTAAGTGTAGATCAAGCAAAAAAATTGGCCGAGAATTTTAAATTAATAGCTAAACCTCGCCATACTGTTGACGCGAACCTAACCAGCGTTTAATGAGTTGGTCGGTGAGTTTTGAGTTATTTACCAGATGCCCGGCCATTTTTTTGATTTCAGGAAGCCAGTTTTGATCACGCTGCAAATCAGCAATTTTGAAATCTATCAAACCTGTTTGCCGAGTACCTAAAACCTCTCCTGGACCTCGAAGTTCCAAGTCTTTTTCGGCTATCACAAAACCGTCATTACTTTCACGCATCACACTCAAACGCTCTTTGCCATTCGCCGATAAAGGCGGGTGATACATGAGCGCGCAATAACTTTTTAATGCGCCGCGTCCTACTCGCCCTCTTAACTGATGAAGTTGCGCTAAGCCTAATCGTTCAGGATTTTCAATGACAATTAAACTGGCGTTGGGAACATCAACACCAACTTCAATGACTGTCGTGGCCACAAGTACATCAATTTTTCCTGCTTTGAATTGATCCATAATGAAGCTTTTATCTTGGGTCTTCATGCGCCCATGAACAAGTGCAACTACTAAACCTGTTAATTGAGTTTGTAACCATGTCAACGTGTCTTCGGCTGCTTGGCATTGAAGTGCTTCAGATTCTTCAATTAGCGTGCATACCCAATAAGTTTGTGAGCCAGATTCACATGATTGTTTTACGCGTGCAACAATTTCGTGACGACGAGTATCTGGCAAAGCAAATGTTTCTATTTTTTCTCTACCTGGTGGAAGCTCATCAATAACCGAGGTGTCAAGATCAGCATAGGCACTCATAGCAAGGGTTCTGGGGATTGGCGTGGCCGTCATGATTAATTGATGAGGTACAAAGCCTGCATTCATCCCTTTATTTTTTAACGACAGTCTTTGATGTACACCAAAACGGTGCTGTTCATCAATGATCGCCAAGGCGAGCTTATTGAAAACAACATCGTCTTGGAAAAGTGCGTGGGTTCCGATCACTATATGGGCATGCCCTGAGCTTATTATGTCTAGGGCTTCTCTTCTATTTTTACCTTTGGTTTTTCCGCTTAACCAAGCTAATTGTAACTTTTCTCCTCGGTTATCCTTTAAATCTTCAAACCATTGAGTAAAATTGAACCAATGTTGCTCGGCTAAAATTTCTGTAGGTGCCATTAAAGCAACTTGTCCTCCAGCGGCAATAACGTGTAAGGCTGCGAGTGCTGAAACAATCGTTTTGCCCGAGCCAACGTCGCCTTGTACTAATCGAAGCATCGGAGATGACTTTGAAAGGTCGCGTGTTATATCCATGCATACTCTTTTTTGAGCGCCAGTTAGATTAAAGGGTAAACGTTCAAGAAGTGAAGTTTGTAGTCCGGTTGCATCAGGACATTTCAATGCTGGATGTTGTTGTATGCCTTGGCGTAATTTTAAAAGGCTTAAATGATGAGCAAGTAACTCCTCAACAATTAATCGTTTTTGGCAAAGGTGGCGACCCTCGAGCATGGCGAGTTGGTCAGCATCAACGGGAGGTTGGTGCAAATACATTAGCGCATATTTTAATTCAGGAAGTTGGTAGTCATCTCTCAGCGATTTGGGTAATAAATCACGCACATCACAACGATTAAGCCAGCTGAGGGCTTGTAAGCATAATGCCCGTAAACGTGTTTGTTGAATACCTTCAGTGAGTGGGTAAACGGGCGTTAAGGTTTCCGGAATGGTGTGACGCGTACCGGATGCGATGATTTGATATTCTGGGTGATAGAATTCTGTGCCGAGTTTTCCTAACCGGGCCTCCCCATAGCATCGAATCAAGGTGCCTTGCGTCAGTTGTTTTGCTTGTGCTGCAGAGAAATAATAAAAACGAAGCGTGCCTGAAGCACTTTGGTCTTGAACATGAACTTCAAGGCTTTTTCGTTTGCCCATGACTACTCGATGGCCTTTAATTTCTACTTCAAATAAACCCTGCATGCCCGGTCGCAAACTGGCTAAGGGGTGAACTCGAGTTCGATCTTCATAACGAAAAGGCAAATGAAAAAGTAAATCTTGAAGGTTATGGATGCTTAATTTACTTAGAGTTAGAGCTAGTTTTTGTCCAACGCCTTTGAGCTCCGTTACCTCAATGTCTTCTAGCGCTGCCATGTTAAGTCAATCCTTTCTATGCATTAGTTGCTTAATTGTTATCGTTTATGCGAATGTTTGATGGCGTGTGATAGTACGTCTATTGCTTTGGGTCTGGGAAATGTCACCCGCCAAGCTAAGGCGACCGTCCGAAAAGGGATAGGCGCTTTAAATGGCACAACATCTAATAAAGTGTCGTCATAATAGCCTTTCATCAAGGCAGATTGGGGTAGCACACTAATGCCCAAACCAGATGAAACCATGTGTCGAATTGTTTCAAGTGAGCTTCCTTCGGTGATTAGTTTTTTGGGTGGGGCATCTTTTGTTGCCGACAAGCCAATGATATTGAGTAATTCGCCACATGCAGATAATACTTGGTCGCGAAAACAATGGCCGGGGCCTAACATCAGTACATTATCATCGAGTAGCATTTCGCTGCTAAGTTCATGATGGGTAGCTAAGTGGTGTCCTTTGGGCACTAAGACTGCAAAGGGGTCATCGTATAAAGGTAAAGTGACCACTCCGGGCTCATTGAAGGGAAGTGCGATTATAATGGCATCGAGTTCGCAGTTTTTTAGTTTTTTACGCAATACAGAAGTGTAATTTTCTTCAATAAATAGGGGCATATCAGGCGCTGACTTTGCTAATTTTGGCATTAAATGAGGAAATAGATAGGGGCCAATAGTGTAAATTGCCCCCACTCTAAGTGGGGTGTTGAGCTCATTTTTTCCTTCGTGCGCTAAGTCTTTAAAGGTATTAACTTGATTAAGAATTTCTTTAGCTTGATGAACTAGCCTCTGGCCTATTTCGGTGATTTCTATGCGGCCTTTATGCCGTTCAAAAAGTTCAATACCAAGCTCATCTTCAAGTTTTTTAACTGCGACGCTGAGTGTGGGTTGACTGACAAAACATTTTTCAGCCGAACGGCCAAAATGTTTTTCTTCTGATAAAGTAACAATATAGCGAAGTTCAGTCAGCGTCATAAGTTTGTTTCAATAGAGTGCTTTTTCAATGATGAGTTTTCGTTTAATTATTTATAACAGAAATCATATAAAAAAGGTAAAGCTCAATGCAAGGTAAACATATTCTGATAGCCGGTTGTGGAAAAATAGGCTTACGTCTCGCGCAGCAATTGTCTATAAAGCACCAAGTTTGGGGTTTAAAACGAAAGCCACCCTCTGAAGACTCTGCCATTACCTTCTTGTCGGCAGATCTCTTGGATAAAGCTAGTTTAGCGCAGGCTTTTCAAGTAAAGGGTATCGAAGGCTTTGATTATGTCGTGTATTGCCTTGCACCAAGTGAAAGAACCGCGCAAGCATACCGACAAGTTTATGTGGAAGGTTTGCATAATTTACTAACAAGCTTGCCAAATTTGAAGCTGACAAAACGGATTTATTTTATTTCCAGTACTAGCGTCTATCACCAAAATGATCATTCATGGGTGGATGAAAGCAGTGCCACTTTTCCTGAAGGGTTTTCCGGGGAAATACTCTTGCAGGCCGAAACACTTTTAAAGCAATATCCGCTCCTATCTACGTGCGTGCGTTTTAGTGGTATTTATGGGGGAAATCGATCAAGGATGATTGATCAAGTCAGGCTAAGTGAGATTAAAGTGGATGTTCAATCACATATAACCAACAGGATTCATGAGGATGATTGTGTTGGGTTTCTTCACTATCTGATTCAACGTGATGTCGAAGGGAAATCGATTCTTCCACTATATTTGGGCACAGATTCAAAGCCCGTAGAATTAAATGAAGTGCTTCGGTGGATTTCGGAGCAGCTTAATAGTGAAAATGACCTAATTCAGAATGGAAAAACTGATTCAAAAATGCTTATTTCAAAAGAAATAAGCTCCAAAACAAGCAGCCCAAAAAGACGAAGTGGGAATAAATATTGTTCTAATAAGCGGTTGTTAGAAACGGGTTATATTCTGAAATTTCCTAGCTATAAAGAGGGCTATGGTGCAATGATAAATGGCTTAAAGTTTAATGCACAACCATAATGCCATCTATTTCAACGTTGGCCCCTTTCGGCAGCTGTGCAACCCCCACAGCAGCCCTAGCAGGATAAGGTTGATTGAAATAACTCGCCATGATTTCATTAACTTTGGCAAAGTGACCTAGGTCCGTTAAATAAATGGTCAATTTGACAATGTCTTTAAGTGTGCCGCCGGCGGCTTCGCAAACGGCTGATAAATTATCAAAAACTTGTTTAATTTGAATTTCAAAATTACCCTCGACTAGAACCATGGTTTTTGGATCTAAGGGGATTTGACCAGACAGGTAGACAGTCTCGCCTATTTTTACGGCTTGGGAATAGGTGCCGATGGCTTCCGGTGCTTTGTCAGTTTGGATGATCGATGCATTACTCATAGCTTATCCTGATTTGGTGATACTAGATTTATTTATGGGTAACACGGTTAAGACGAACAACAGCTTTAATTGCTCTAATTCGTTTGATAACGCGCGCTAAGTGGCGCCGCCCTTGCACATGCAATACTACGCTGATAATGCTTAGCTTAGCATTTTGATCAACCACACCAATCCGTTCTAAGTTGCCTTCTGCGCGTGTAATCGCTGCAGCCAATTCTGCAATAATGCCTCGTTGTCTTTCAAGTTCGACATTTAACTCTACAGTAAACTCATCGGTAATATCTTTTACCCAAGAAAGGTGCATTTGGGTTTCGTTATTGCTCAATTTGTGTATCTTTTGGCAGCCCTCATAATGAATAATCATTCCACCATCCGAGTCTGGTAAGCCAATAATAGGGTCTCCAGGAATAGGGTAACAACATTTGGCAAAGGATAAATTCATTCCCTCTGAACCTTTTATCATCACCGACCCTGAGTTTGATGTGGGTTCATCTTCAGCCATGATTTCTGCACTACTTTCTAAGGCCAATTGCCTAGCAATAATGTAAGGCATTCGTTTTCCTAAACCAATATTTCGCAAGAGAATATCTAAACTCTCGACTTGGTTATGGTGCAATACTTTTTCTATTTGTGCTTCGCTAATGTCCTTCCAAGATATGTTGAGCCCCGCGATCGACTTATCTAATAATATTTTACCTAAAGAAAGGCTTTCTGCTTCTTGTTGGTCTTTTAGGAAATGTCGAATACTGCTTTTTGCTTTTCCAGTTGTGACGAAATTAAGCCATGCACGACTGGGTTTTGAGTTTGGAGCAGTGACAATTTCAACAGTTTGGCCACTTTGTAAGGGTTCACTGAGAGATGAAAGTTGTTTATTGATTCGGCATGCGACACAGGCATGGCCTATATCTGTATGAATGCTATAGGCGAAGTCAATAGGCGTTGCGCCAGCCGGTAGTTCTAAAATAGCCCCTTTAGGAGTGAAAATGTAAATTTCATCAGGGAAGAGATCAGTTTTAACATGCTCAATAAATTCCATCGAGTCAGTCGTGTTCTCTCGCATTTGTTGTAGGCCAGAGAGCCAACGATTAATTCTTACTTGGTTTGCTGGTGATAGGTCTGAACCATCTTTGTACTGCCAATGTGCGGCTATGCCATCATTAGCAAAGTCTTCCATTTCTTGTGTGCGGATTTGAATTTCAATGTTTACGTGCAAACCAAACAAGGTCGTATGGAGTGATTGATAGCCATTTACTTTTGGAACCGCGATATAGTCTTTGAATCTAAAGGGCAATGGCTTATATAAATTATGTGCCGCCCCGAGCACCCGGTAGCAGTCATCTTCTGAGGGAACGATAATTCTGAACGCATAGACATCCATAATTTCATGAAAAGATTTATGCTTATATTTCATCTTTTTATAAATGCTATTGAGGTGCTTCTCACGGCCAATGATCTCACCCTCTAGGCCGCGTTCTTTTAGTTGTCGATCCAAGCGATAATGAATGTCGTCAATAATTTCATTATGGTTGCCGCGTAATTTTTTGACCGCCTTACCTATATATTTTGCCCGCATGGGATAAAGCGCTTTGAACCCTAAATCTTCTAATTCAACTCTAATGCTATTGATACCCAGTCGGTTTGCAATAGGGGCGTATATATCAAGCGTTTCAGTGGCGATTCGACGTCGTTTTTCATTATGCAGTGGCCCAAGCGTGCGCATGTTGTGCAGACGGTCAGCTAGTTTCACCAGAATGACCCGGATATCTTTGGCCATGGCCAAGGTCATTTTTTGAAAATTACGTGCTTGAGCCTCGGCTTTCGATTTGAATTCGATTTGAGTGAGCTTACTCACACCATCTACCAGCTCAGCGACGGCATCACCAAATTCCGCAGCAAGTTCTTCTTTGGTGACATCGGTGTCTTCAATGACATCATGAAGTAAAGCCG
>Ga0316204_10012076_pt1 | contig 10633 bp, 10 predicted proteins | sample 6monrhotite_MG_2_FD_205661 | JGI IMG/M metagenome (GOLD analysis project Ga0316204, IMG submission 205661) | Microbial mat bacterial communities from mineral coupon in-situ incubated in ocean water Damariscotta River, Maine, United States -... | ecosystem: Environmental > Aquatic > Marine >... | reverse complement strand
AAACAATTGTACAAAACTAAGAAAAAACTGCATTGATCTGAATCAAGTTAACGTTAACTTTTGGATTATTAAATAGTCTTATCTTGTTAGTAATAGTAAGGCCATTAAAATACAGAATAAAATATGTAAATTACTTTTTTTGCAATTCAATAGTATATTATTATAACTTAATAGAGCTTTATTGATTTACGTCATGGTATTCAAATGTTTTTGTGTACTTAATAAATATTTAATATAAAAGGGAGATAAGAAATGTCTATGATGATTGTTGTTGCCGATAGTGCACGTGCTCGTGTTTTTACTGCTGATTCTGCTCATTCGCCATTAAACGAAATTGAGACGATGGCACATCCGGAAGGGCGAATGCACGAGCAAGATATGGTTAGTGATATGCCGGGAAAAGACTCAGGAAAAGGCGGAGGTGGTGATCATGCGTATCAGGAAAAGATTGAACCGAAGGAGCAGGAAATGATCGAATTTGCCAAACGCATAGCTGGTTATTTAGATGATGCACGTAAAGCCAATAAGTTGAATAAATTAATACTTGTTGCTGCACCTGCATTTCTGGGGGAATTACGAACTCACCTTTCCAGCGAAACAAGTGAAAAAATAGTTTTTGAACTAGATAAAAATATTGCACATCATAGCGTTGAGGATATACGTAAACATTTATCTAAAATTTTTACATAATAGTCAATTTATATGCAGATAATACAAGCCTTAGGTGGTCTCGGCTTATTTCTGTTGGGCATGATTATTATGACGGATAACTTGCGTAACCTGGCCGGTGACGCAATGCGCAAGTTATTACTCCGCTTTACTCATACTCCATTATCCGGTGCAGTTATCGGCACTATTGCGACTGCTATTCTACAATCATCCAGTGCGACGACTGTTGCAGCAGTGGGACTAGTTGGTGCAGGCTTGATGGGCTTTGCTGAAGCTCTGGGTATAATTTTTGGTGCTAATATCGGCACGACTATTACCGGATGGTTTGTCGTATTGCTGGGTTTTAAGCTCCAGATCGGATCAGTGTTAATGCCGCTGATTTTGCTTGGTGCACTGTTGCGTTTGTTTGCTAAAGATCGATGGGCAAGTATCGGCATGGCTGTCGCCGGCTTTGGCCTGATCTTTGTTGGTATTTATTTAATTCAACAAGGCATGGTTGACGTACAAAAACTCGTTACGCCTGAAAATTTTCCAGGCGATACTTTCATTGGTCGAATCCAGCTTTTATTGCTCGGAATTTTGTTTTCTGCCGTAACCCAGTCTTCTAGTGCTGGTGTAGCAGTAACGTTAACTGCATTGTATGCTGGAGCGATTAATTTTCCGCAAGCAGCAGTCTTAGTCATTGGCATGGATGTGGGTACGACAGTCACTGCGGCAATTGCCACCATTGGCGGCACTGTCGGTTCACGCCGCACCGGTTTTTCACATGTAATATATAACTGTTTTACCGGTCTAGGTGCTTTGGTACTAATTTCGCCTTATATCCTTTTATGGCAATGGTTAGGGCCGGATGTATTAAAGGAACATGCTGAAATTGTGTTAATAGTTTTTCATACTACTTTTAATACATTAGGTGTAATGATTGTTTTGCCTTTCTCACACCAGTTTGCTCGCATGGTTGAGCGATTGATTCCGGAAACAGAGCCCGCCTATTCGCGTGGTCTTGATAAATCTTTATTACATGACCCTGCACTGGCCCTGACGGCAGCAAAATCAGCATTAAAGTATGAAGCGGTGGCGCTATTAAAAAATGTTGTTTTTTTAATGGGGGATACCACAAAAGGTCACGAGGTTAATTTGCTTGAATTAAAGTATGAGTTAATTAAAACAGGGGACTATATTGATCATATTGATCTGGTTGACAGTAAGGAAGAACACCGCGACCATTTCATTAATATTTTTCACGCTATGGATCATATTCAAAGATTACATGACCGTTGTTATGAAGATGCAGGCAGAGTTACTATTTTAAAAAGCATAGGGGATACGCGGCAAGATCGTGAAAAAGTTGCTACTGCATTTGTCGAAATGATTAACGATCTTGAGAACGATGATGGATTGGCTGCAGCAGAACGAGCCAATGATCTTGCAGCACATATTGAGAATCGGGTAGAAACGTTACGCCATACTATTATGGAAAATGTTGCTGATAATCACATTAGTGTAGAGACTGGAGCAACATCACTGGATGCTGTACGCTGGCTTAAGCGTGTTAGTGCTCATGTAGCGAGATTAACCCATCATCTAGCTGCTATATGATTTTAAATCCGTCTTTTTTTATAAATAAACCTTAGGTAAATACGATGAACAAAAATATTCACAAACAACAAAATTATACACTGATGAAAATCGTATCATTCTTTATTGTTATGCTATTAGCTGGCTGCAGTTCTATCAAGGTAGGCCATGATTTTGATACGCTAGCTTTTGAGAACATCGCTAAAGTAGGTAAAACGACCAAAGCACAAGTACTTGATAAAATAGGTAGCCCAAAAAGCACGGGTGTTTCATTAAACAAAGACGGAGAACGTTTACTGGAGTGGGTCTATTTTTATGCCACAGGCAAGTTGACAGGAATGGATGATGCCCAGTTAAAGATACTTCAGATTCGTTTTGACCAGCACGGTATTATGCGCAGTTATAATTGGAGTGATAGTAATCAATAACAAAACAACAGGGGAGGTCCTCTCTGGGCCTTTTCTAAGTGTTTAACAAAATGACCTCGATTTCTTCATTAATTTCTTCCTGACGTAATGCATTGATTTTATGTTTTAGTTCGTCAGTCTTTTCATCAAGATGATGCGTTGTATTACAGACTGTTCACACAGCGTGTTAAGTTTCTGTTCCAGTTGTTGTTGTGAATCTGATAAGGTGTAGGCACTGGTCACAGTGATAGTCTCAGAAGAATTTTTGCAGGCCTTAACCAGGGTCATCTGACGTTCTTCATCAAGTTCATCGAATGTTTTTATTAATAAGTTGAATAAACGGGACTCCAGTTCTTTGCTAGCCATGGCATTGAGAAGCTGAGTGGCGAATTAAGTGTCTATGAGTTTATCAGTAGAAGTTGTTTTGTCGCTAAAATTGGCAATAAATATTATCTTTGATAAAAAAAGTGATTCTATTAAAGGCATATATAACATATTAGATAAGGATATTTGCAGTAGCTGTAAAGCACGTGTTTTTAATGAATGCAATTAATCTATAATTAAGCCAAAGATAGTAGCGAATTAGGCTATAACACTACCTTTATAATGATATGTGGATATCGTATATACGAAAAAATTCACGCTACTGTGTTATCTTGTAGTTTACTTTGATGTGCCGATTTGTAAGTAGAAGTTAATGATTTAATCTGGAGATTAGGTTATGGAAGATTTTAATACTGAAAAATATATCGAACACCGTCTGCAACGGGCGATGACTTATCTTGAGCCTCTTGAACCTGGCTTCATTGATTTTCTGACTGCGCCTAAGAAATCTACCATTGTTAATTTCCCAGTTCAGATGGATGATCAGAGTGTTCGAGTCTTTCGTGGTTTTCGAGTTTTACATAGTCATGTTAATGGCCCGGGAAAAGGCGGCATTCGTTATTATCCTGATTTAACATACTCTGAAATTGCGGCGTTGGCTGCATTGATGACATGGAAAAGCTCGTTATTAAATATTCCTTTTGGTGGTGCCAAAGGGGGCGTATGTTGTGATACAAAAAAATTATCTGAAAATGAATTAAGACATATTACGCGTCGTTTTATTTCAGAGTTAGGTGATGATATTGGACCGCATACGGATATTCCTGCACCAGATCTTTATACCAACGAACGTACCATGGGTTGGATTTATGATACCTACGACATAATGCATCCGGGGCGTAATAATCGTCCCGTTGTGACCGGTAAAGCGATAGACCTTGGAGGTTCTTTAGGACGACACGAAGCAACCGGACAAGGCTGTTTATATGCAACGTTACGTTTTCTTGATCGGATTAAACCAGCCGGAATGGCGAATTTAAAAAATAGCCGTGTTGTAATACAAGGGTACGGAAACGTAGGTTCATCAGTTGCACGTTTATTTCAAAATGAAGGTGCGACCATTATTGGCGTCAGTGATTCTCAAGGTGGTATTTTTTCTGAAACCGGACTGGATCTTGATGCAATCGATTTATATAAGAAAAAAAATAAGACTGTTGTTGGTTTAGCCGAAACCATGAGTATAACGAACGAAGATTTACTGCAGCTTGATTGCGACATTCTAATTCCTGCTGCCATGAGTCATCAAATTCATAATGAGAATGCAAACAACATCAAAGCTAAGTTGGTTATTGAGGCTGGTAATGCACCTGTCACACCCGATGCAAATGAAATATTATCGAAGAGAGGAGTATTTGTTCTGCCGGATATTTTAATAAATGCAGGAGGTGTAACGGTTAGTTATTTTGAATGGGTACAAAATATTGAAAATGAGCAATGGTCATTAGCCGAAGTCAATCAGAAGCTAAGTGAAAAAATGATACAGGCAACAGATGTCGTTATTGATAAGTGGTTAAGTCTTAATGAAAGCATCGTTAAAAATAACGATGCTAAACAGGATGAAGAGGAGAGTAATTCTCAGACACCGGTAGATTTACATACCACCGCTTTAATTATTGCACTTAATCGTTTAATTATCACGATTGGGGAACGGGGTATCTGGCCTTAATGGGTCAAAATAAACAATCTGTTCTTTGGCGTATTGGCGGCGCACAGGGACACGGTATTGATAGTGCTTCATTATTGTTTTCTCGTGTCTGTGCTAAAATGGGTTTTCATATTTTAGGGCTCCGTGATTATCATTCAAACATCATGGGGCGACATAGTTTTTCTGATGTACGTATTGCTAACTGGCAAACCCTGGGGCATGTTGCTGAATCAAATATGCTGGTATGTCTTGATGCAGAATCTTTATCCCGTCATATTGAATGTATAAGTACTGAAGGTGTGATTATAATTGATGCGGATGAAGAAAATATTGAACTGGATACACTCAAATTTCTTGATGTAGAAATAAAATCACATTTACATGAAGAACTTGTTAAACATAATTATCCTTTTAGCGTTACAGGTTTACTTGCTTTAATAAAAAATAAAAAAACATCTGTTATTTCTGTTCCATTTAGTCAAATAAGAGATAGCCTGCAAACCCAGTTTTCAGTTTCACGCAGTACAGCTTTACGCAGTAAAAATATCACCCTTGTTGCTATTTCGGCAGCACTATTAAATATTCCAAAAAACAACTTATTAAGCGAAGTGAGTTTTTTATTTAAAAATAAAGAACAGGTGATAGCGTTAAATAGAGCCGCGATTGAACTTGGTTATGATTACGTTAACACACTAAATATTAATAGTGATCTTAAATTACCAGAATTAACAGAAAGCAAAACAGATTATTTATGGTTAAACGGTTGTAAAAGTATTGCCTTGGGTAAGTTGGCTGCGGGTATGGGGATACAACCTTATTACCCTATTAGTCCGGCAACAGATGAGTCTTTATATCTTGAAACTAAAGAAAATAATTCAATAGTGATTCAAACTGAAGATGAACTGGCTGCGATCACCATGGCATGTGGCGCAGCATTAACTGGCGCACGTGTTGCGACCTCAACTTCCGGCCCCGGATTTTCTTTAATGGCGGAAGGGCTTGGCTGGGCGGGAATGAATGAAGTTCCGGTAGTTGTAACTTTGTATCAGCGTGGAGGACCATCAACTGGTTTACCAACCCGTACAGAACAGGGTGATTTACAGTTTTCTATTCATGCAGGTCACGGGGAATTTCCACGGATTGTAATTACATCAGGTGATGTCACCGAATGTTTTTATGATGCGTTTCGTGCATTCAATTATGCAGAACGTTACCAATTACCGGTGATTCATATTATAGATAAAAATCTGGCCAGCACTTCGCAAACTATTAAGCCGTTTAATACACATGATTTAACTATTGAACGAGGTCAATTTTACGAAGTAGGTAATAAAAAACATTTGCCACGTTTTAAATTTACAGATAATGGAATATCGCCTAGGCCTCGTTTGGGTGAAAAGGACAAGTTATTCTGGAGTAGTGGTGCTGAACATTCTGAAATCGGTCAGGTAAATGAAAACCCACAAAACCGCAAGATGATGGTAGAGAAACGTGCAAATAAATTACAACTTGCTTTATCTGAAATACCTTTAGATGAAAAGCTAACCGTGTATGGAAATATGCAGGCGAGTCTTACTATTATTAGCTGGGGTTCAAACAAAGGCGTTATTGTTGATGCATTAGAGAGATTTAAAACAGAAGGTAAAGATGTGCGTGCCATTATGTTGAAATTATTATGGCCATTTCCAGTTGATGAGTTAAACAAATTAATTCATAAAGACGAGAAACTAGTTGTAGTTGAATGTAATCATGACGGACAGTTTAATAGTTTATTAAAAGAACAAATAGGACGGGGGGCAGATCACCTTCTATTAAAATATACCGGTCGGGCATTTATGCTGGAAGATATTATGCATTATGTGAGCGATATAATATCTGGACAGGCAGAAAAAATAATTTCAGTTGAATAATAAATTATAATTTAAGGCAAGAAGGATGAAAGCAAAAGAATTTTCAGCAGATGTACAAAATGACTGGTGTGCCGGTTGTGGTGATCACGGGATTTTGCATGCATTGGAAAAAGCTTTTGCGGAACTTGGACTTGCAAAAAATCAAATCGCAATTTTTGGTGGTATCGGTTGTTCCGGTAAAACACCTTATTACCTTGATACTAACGGTATTCATACTTTACATGGCAGAGTATTACCGTTTGCAAGTGGTGCAAAACTGGCAAACCCTGAATTGACGGTTATTGCGGTGGGCGGTGATGGCGATGGACTGGGCATTGGAGCTGGTCATTTTGCAAACGCAGGTCGGCGAAATCTTGATATTACCTATCTACTTTATAATAACGGCGTGTATGGTTTAACCAAGGGGCAGGCTTCACCGACTTTACGCCAAGGCGAACAAACCAAGGCAATGCCACAACCAACAATGCAGAATGATCTTAACCCGTTAATGCTGGCATTGACTGCCGGATTTTCCTGGATATCACGGGGCTATGCTTATGACATTCATCAATTAAGTTCTTTAATTAAAAATGCTATCAAACATAAGGGCAGTTCATTTCTTGAAATATTACAACCTTGCCCAGTTTATAATAATTTACATGATAAACAGTGGTATGAAGACAATGGAATTACCGATTATCCACGTATCTATTCATTAGAGGATGAAGGTTATGATGCGGTTATTCCTGTCGATGCAAACAAATCACTGCGAGATAAAAAATTTACTGAGAGTGTTATGAAGTCGCTGGAGTGGGGAGAACGCATTCCAACCGGTTTATTTTATCAGGATTTAAGCGCTGTTGAGTTAACTCAGCAAATCAATTTACAGAAACCTTCTTATTGTAGTTTACCACCTGCCAAGCAACCACTTGTAGATAAAAATAATAAAAACAGTCTTGATATACAAAAGCTGTTTTCTGATTTGAAAATATAAACACATTTTTACTTATGTGTTAAATCTTATTATCATTATCCTGTTTATATTTGTATAAACGATTTAAAATAATTTAAGCGGAGAATTTTTGTGCATCAATCTAAAAATCCTATTGGTTTCTGGTCAGCTGTTTCAATGGGGATTGGGGCTATGGTGGGTGCCGGTATATTTGCTCTTTTAGGCAAACCTGGCAAACACCTTGTTTAGTATTATGTCGACTCATTTTCCATTTTCTCGTTATATTGACCTAATTGTGCCGCGCCATTCAAACGAGCCCGTTTTAATAATGCCTGTTGTGCAGCAGCAGTATTCTCTTTTTTGCCTTGCCATGTGTGTAGCACGGGTTGCTGTAATGCGCGACCATAAGAGAAAGATAACAACCAGGGTGATTCTGGATGCAGTGCATTAATGGCATTCAGATTTGCCGTGGCTTCTTCCTGCCCCTGTCCACCAGAAAGGAAGTTAATACTCGGCACTGCTGCTGGAACGCTACGACGAAAAACTTTAATTGTTGCTTCTGCAATTTCTTCAGGGCTTGCACGACGGCAGTCTTTACCAGGTAAGACCATGTTAGGTTTAAGAATCATCTGTTCAAGAACAACACCATGCATATGTAAGGCATGGAAAACAGCATGAAGTACATGCTCTGTGACTTCGGCACAACGTTCAATATCATGATTGCCATCAATTAACACTTCAGGTTCAACAATGGGGACGATTCCTTGACCCTGACAGACTGAAGCATAACGGGCAAGCATTTCTGCATTGGCATGTCGTCCTAGTTGAGTAGGGTTATGTGTCGTAATTGGGTAGACCTCTCGCCACTTGGCAAAACGGGCACCCTGTTGTTTATACAAAGCAAGTCGATCTTCAAGGCCATCAAGACCATAAGTTATTAAATCTCCGGCTGCTCCGGGTAAGGGGCCTTTACCTTTATCAACTTTTATCCCCGGAACAATACTACGCTTTGAAAGTACTTCAGGTAAAACAATACTTTCATCAGATTTTTGTAATAATGTTTCCTCAAATTCAATAACACCACTGATATATTTTTCAATACCGGGCGCGGTAAACAACAGGGCTCGATAGCTACGACGATTTTCTTCGCTGGATTCGGCACCAACAGGTTTAAATCGTTTGGCAATCGTGGGCATACTTTCATCAGCGGCAAGAATACCTTTTCCTTTTTGAACCATATCAGTGATAGTGGCTTGTAACATATCATTTAGATTCATGTTGCTCTCCTTAAAAGTTCAATTGAATGATTATTTAGCGTTAGCCATAGCAGCCCTGATTGCCTGGACAAAAGATTCAGATAAAGTTGGATGTGGATGAATTGCAGCAGCTATCGCTTCAATGGGTAAACCTGCTTTAATCAGTAGGGCGGCTTCACCCATCAATGCATCTGCACCTTCAACCAGAGCATGCACGCCGATAACTTGGTGAGTACTTTTATCATAGACAATTTTAAGCATACCTTCGTCACGTCCTGCTATCTGGGCACGGGCATCTTGCTGAAAGTTATAATGTGCAACCGCAACATCAAAGCCAGTTTCACGCGCCTTGTCTTCTGTTAGCCCGGCTGATGCCAGTTCGGGTTCACTAAATATAACCGAGGTATTATTTTTTGCTTCAGGAAATTTAACTTTATGACCAAGAAGGTGTTGTGCCAGAGCCAGCCCCTGTGCTGTAGCCCAGTGAGCAAACATAGGTTGACCAGTGACATCACCCACAGCATAAATACCCGCTTCACTGGTTTGCATTGTATTGTTAACTTCGATGCCATGATTATTATAGTTAATGTTCAGGTTCTCAAGTCCAAGAGTGCTGATGTTGGGCCTGCGGCCGACAGCGACTAATACGGTATCGGTAAACTGGTGTTGTTTTTCTCCTTCTTCAAAGTACTCGACATAAACACTTTGTCCAGAATGAATAATGCTGTTTACTTTACATTGAGTATGAATCTTGATTCCATTTTTATGCATGCGCTGATGGAGTTGTTCAGCCAGATCTTTATCAACCGGACCAAGAATTTGTGGTGCTGCTTCGAGCAACATGACATGAGAGCCAAAAGTATGAAAAATTTGTGCTAACTCGACTCCAATAGGCCCCGCTCCAATGATGACCAGTTCTTTTGGTATATGATCTATATTTAAAATACTTTCACTATCAAATACACGAGGGTGATGCATGCCTTTGATAGCCGGTCGATAGGCAGTAGATCCTGTGGCAATAATGGCTTGCTCAAAATGAACCTGTTGCATATTTTGATCATCAATGTGAATTTTAGCTTCTCGCGCATTTAAAAATTGTGCTGTTCCCTGTACATAATCCAGAGTGTCAATTTGTTCAATGTGTGACAATGCCGCGTTACTTCGTCGTTGCAGAATAGTCCGTTTACGTTGCTGTATGGCTGACCAGTTAATTCGAGTATCCAGTGTTGGCAAACATAAACCAAAATCGGCTGCTTCATTGATTTCACGTAAACGGCGAGCCGATTCACGAAATATTTTTGAAGGAATACAACCTTCAAATAAACATGTACCTCCCGGGCCAGCTCCCTTTTCTACAAGAAGAACAGATTTATCAGCATGTGCCAGAGCCATTGCTGCTGGCGTCCCGGCAGGTCCGGCACCAATTATTAAAAAATCATAACTGGAATTCATTATTATTCATCCTTTAGAGTAGTGTTACAAAGGGTATGATTCATTATGTTTTTGCATGACAACTTCAGTATTAGGTTAATTTTTTTAAAATTCCTACATGGTATCTTGTTCACCATGAACCAGATAAGTTTGTTGTGAATCACCTGTTTGCTGGTGCTACGTAAGTAGCACATCAAGATGAGCATGGGTGACAAAAAGATAGTCGATGTCTGCTGCAGCTTCAAAAGCAAAAGCTTCGTCATTTGCTTCATCCAGCTCACGATCACTCTGAAACATATCACCGTCAATCAGGTTACGTTTACAGTTACATTCAATTATATGACAGGAATCTGTCACAGATTTCGTTATTAAGAGTAGCAGATAAGGCTGGTTGTATAATTTTTAATTGTTTGCAATTAACA
>Ga0316204_10012075_pt1 | contig 10634 bp, 6 predicted proteins | sample 6monrhotite_MG_2_FD_205661 | JGI IMG/M metagenome (GOLD analysis project Ga0316204, IMG submission 205661) | Microbial mat bacterial communities from mineral coupon in-situ incubated in ocean water Damariscotta River, Maine, United States -... | ecosystem: Environmental > Aquatic > Marine >... | reverse complement strand
GGTCGCAGCAGCGGCGCGGCACGCGAAGCGCGGAGTCGGAGCGCCACAGGCTTCCGTCGTCCCTCGGGTACGCGCGCGCGGCGCGAGGCCCCTCACGAGGTCCGCGCGGGATCCTTCCGTCCCAGAGGAATAGACTCTGGGCCCGGGCGTCCCAGCCCGCCCATCCGGCCTTTCCGCGGGTCCCAGGATCCGCACGGCCCCCCTTCGGCGTGTCCGCCGCCAAGGAGACTCTTCCATGCGTTCGTTCTTCCGCCTGCTGCTCGCCCTCGTTCCCTTCCTCGCTCTCGCGGCCCCCGCGCGCGCCGAAGGTCTCGTCCAACTCACCCTTCACGGCGTGCTCGCTCAGAGCGGTGGCGGTCCGGTCGAGGTCGACTGGCACTTCTACGACGGCAAGGAGGTCAAGGAGGTCGGGATGCGCCTGCATCTCGCCGAGTACACCAAGGCCTCGGACATCGCCGCGCTGCTCGCGAAGCGCCTTCGCAAGGCGGGGGCGGAGGTCACCTTCCCGGGGGAGCACGAGCGCTCGATCGAGATCGTGAACCTCTTCGTCGAGAACACGGTCCAGGTCAACCTGCGCCTGCACGTCGGCCTGCACGGCACTGTGACGGTCTGCGAGAGCGCACCGGAGAGCGTGCGCTTCCTCAAGCCGATGGAGGCCGTCGAGTCGGCGAGGATCCGCGTGACGACCAGCACCTACCACCCGCACTCGAAGATGCCCGGGACCATCAACGTGGGCGTCGACGCGGACGGCAAGCGAACGCCCGCATCGATCTGCGAGGACCTGTTCAACCAGGGCCTCGAGAAGGGCCTCGTCGGCGATCGCCCAACGGCGGACACCTGGCGTCCGACCAAGACCTCCGACGGCGCGAGCATCACCGGGTGCTCGATCGAGCTGCGCTCCTCGGCCTCCGACTGGGGGCTGCAGGTCAAGCTCGCGCGGCCGCTCTAGGCGCGCCGCGCGCCCTCGTCGGCGGGGGCGCGGGCTCAGTACCCGAGCGCTCGCAGGGCGCGCAGGATCTCCGGGTCTTCCCGGCCCAGCTCCTCGCGCTTCTGCTGCAGCATCCGAGCGAGCTCGGCGAAGTGCCGGTCCGCGGTCGAGAAGCGCAGGAGCTCGCGTGAGAGCGCCTCGAGCGGTGCGTCGGCCGGCGGGTCCTCGGAGAGGTCGTTCGCTTCCTGCGGGTCGCTGGAGAGCTCGTACAGCTCCTCCGCCAGCACGATGAGCTGACGCTCGTCCTCGGCGCCGTTCGAGCCCGGCGTCGCGACGTGGGTGTAGCGGCGAATCAGCTTCCAGTCGCCCAGGCGCACGGCCTTGGCCTGGACGGCGCGGGCCTTCTCGGCGCGTTCGACTTTCTCGCAGAAGACCGGCTCGTCGAGGGCCTCACCGACCATCACGAGGCCCGCGCGCGAGCGGCCGCGAACGGGACCGAGCGTCCGGCCGCCGCCCCGGAGGCGCGGGAGCCGTAGCAGCTCGGTCAGGGTGGGGACGATGTCGGCGAGCGCGATGTCCCCGGTGCGCAGCCCGGGCTCGGGCCGCTCCGACATCGAGTCGGGGAAGCGGATCATGAGCGGCACGCGACAGGTCGCCTCGTAGGCGTGACGTCCGTGCTCGAACCAGTAGTCGTGCTCGCCGAGGCTCTCGCCGTGGTCCGAGGTCACGACGACCACGGTGTTCTCGAGCGTGCCGGCGGCGCGCAGCGTGTCCAGCAGGCGACCGAGCTGCGCGTCGACGTGGCTGACCTCGCCGGCGTAGAGCGCTCGCACCCGCGTCGCGTCGATGCCGCCATCCGAGAGTCTGGCCTCGGCCGGGACGTTGTAGTCGGCGACCCACTGCGGAGGCTCGGCGCCCGGCAGCGCCGGAGGCACGCGCTCGATCTCACTGCCGGCGCGAGCGATGGCCGCGGCGCGGTGCGGCTCGGGCGGCTCGTAGGCGCCGTGCGGGTCCATGTAGTGCGCGTACAGGAACCAGGGCTTGCCCGGACGCACGAAGGAGCGCGCGGGCCCCGCCCCGTCGGCCGACGTGGCGCCGAGGTCGAGCGCGCACAGGACGCCGTCGGTGAGCGAGGTGGCGCCGCGCAGGGGGACGTCGTGGGGCGGGACGCCACCCTCGTCGGGGAGGTCCTCGACCCACAGGTCGAAGCCGCGGGCGAGCCCCGAGAGTTGATCCTGCAGCACGTAGTTCCCGACGATCGCCGCGGTGCGGTAGCCGCCGGCGGCGAGGCCCTCGGCGAGGACCGGGACGTCCGCGGCGAGCGGCGTGGTCAGGTCGCGTACCCCGTGGTCGTGCGGATAGAGACCCGACAGCAGTGTCGCCACGGACGGCGTCGTCTTGGCGCGCGGGCTCTGGGCGTGGTCGAAGACGACGCACTCCGCCGCGAAGGCGTCGAGGTTCGGCGTCAGGCTCGGCAGATCGCCCTGGGGGCCGACGTGGTCGGCTCGCAGGGTGTCGACGACGATCAGGAGGACGTTCGGCTCCCGGCGCTGGCGCGCGCAGCCGCCGATGGAGAGGGCGAAGGCGAGGGCGGTGGCCAGGAGGACGGCGAGCGGGAGGGAGCGGCGCACACGCGTGACCCTACCCAAGGCCCGGTGGCGCGTCGACGGGGCACCGCGCTCCGGGCCGGGCCGGCGCGCCCGCGATCGCCGGGCCCGGCGCGGATCCGAGCCCTCCGGCTGCTATCATCCCGCCCCCCAGAACGGACCCCATCCCCGCGAACATGACCGCAGAGACCCCGCTCGAGCGCCTCCAGGCGATGCGCGAAGCCTCCCTCCAAGGAGGCGGCGCCGCCCGCATCGAGGCCCAGCACAAGAAGGGCAAGCTCACCGCACGCGAGCGCATCGACCTCTTCGTCGACGAGGGCTCGTTCGTCGAGCTCGACCGCTTCGTCACGCACCGCTGCCAGGACTTCGGCATGGCCGACCAGCAGATCCTCGGCGACGGCGTCGTCACGGGGCACGCGCGCGTCGACGGTCGCCCGATCTACCTCTTCAGCCAGGACTTCACCGTGTTCGGCGGCTCGCTCAGCGAGACCCACGCCGAGAAGATCTGCAAGGTGATGGACGCCGCGATGAAGGTCGGCGTGCCCGTCGTCGGTCTGAACGACTCGGGCGGCGCGCGGATCCAGGAGGGCGTGAAGAGCCTCGGCGGCTACGCCGAGATCTTCTGGCGCAACACGCGGGCCTCGGGAGTCATCCCGCAGATCTCCGGGATCGTGGGGCCGTGCGCCGGCGGCGCGGTCTACAGCCCGGCGATCACCGACTTCGTCTGCATGGTGGAGGGCACCTCGTACATGCACATCACGGGGCCGGACGTGGTGAAGACGGTGACGCACGAGGAGGTCACGAGCGAGGACCTCGGGGGCAGCGCGGTGCACGCGGCGACCTCCGGCGTGGCGCACTTCACCTCGGTCGACGGTCGCGCGCAGATGGCGCTCCTGCGCAGCCTCTTGTCGTACCTGCCGCTGAACAACGCCGAGCAGCCGCCGTTCGTCCCGACGGACGACCCCCTCGATCGCCGCGACCTGGACCTCGACACGCTCGTCCCCGACGACCCGCAGAAGCCCTACGACATGCGCGAGGTCATCACGCGCGTCGTCGACCAGGGCAGCTGGCTCGAGGTGCACGAGGCCTACGCCCTGAACATCCTGGTGGGCTTCGCGCGCCTCGGCGGCCACGTCGTCGGCATCGTCGCCAACCAGCCGTCGGTGCTCGCGGGCTGCCTCGACATCGACGCGTCGGTGAAGGGCGCGCGCTTCATCCGCTTCTGCGACGCCTTCAACATCCCGATCGTGACCTTCGAGGACGTGCCCGGCTTCCTGCCGGGCACCGACCAGGAGCACGGCGGGATCATTCGCCACGGCGCCAAGCTGCTGTACGCCTACTGCGAGGCGAGCGTGCCGAAGCTGACGGTCATCACGCGTAAAGCCTACGGCGGCGCCTACGACGTCATGGGCTCGAAGCACATCCGCTCCGATTTGAACCTCGCCTGGCCCGGCGCGACCGTGGCGGTGATGGGGGCGGCCGGCGCGGTCAAGATCCTCTACCGGCGCGAGATCGCGGCGGCGGACGACCCGGCGAAGGCGGAGGCCGAGTACACGGCCGAGTACGAGCGGCGCTTCAACAACCCGTACATGGCCGCGGCGCGCGGCTTCATCGACGACGTGATCGAGGCGCACGACACGCGCCCGCAGTTGATCCGGGCGCTCGAGCTGTACAAGACCAAGCACGAGGAGAAGCCGGTGCGCAAGCACGGGAACATTCCGCTCTGATGTTCAAGCGCATCCTGATCGCGAACCGCGGCGAGATCGCGCTGCGTGTCATCCGCACGGCGCGGGAGATGGGCATCGAGTGCGTGACGGTCTTCTCGGAGGCCGACCGCGAAGCGCTGCACACCCGCATGGGGCACTACGCGGTGCCGCTCGGCGGCTTCCTGCCGAACGAGAGCTACCTCGTCGCCGAGAAGATCCTGCAGGCCGCCAAGGACACCGGCGCCGAGGCGATCCACCCCGGCTATGGCTTCCTGTCCGAGAACGCGACGTTCGCGCGCGCGGTGATGGACGCCGGCCTCGCGTGGATCGGCCCGCCGCCACGCGCGATCGAGGTGATGGGCGACAAGATCGAGAGCCGCCGCGCCATGCAGGAGGCGGGCGTCCCGCTCGTGCCCGGCATGACCGAGCCCGCCGAGGACGCGGCCGCCGCGGAGCGCGCCGCCGCCGAGATCGGGCTGCCCGTCGCGCTAAAGGCCGCCGCCGGCGGCGGGGGCAAGGGCATCCGCATCGTGCGCGAGGCCTCCGAGATCGCCTCGGCGTTCCGCACGGCCTCTGGCGAAGCGCAGAGCGCCTTCGGCGACGGTCGCCTGTACGTCGAGCGCTACGTCGACAACCCGCGCCACATCGAGATCCAGGTGATGTTCGACCAGCACGGGAACGGCATCCACCTCGGCGAGCGCGAGTGTTCGATCCAGCGCCGCCACCAGAAGCTGCTCGAGGAGACGCCCGCCGTCGTCCTCGACGAGGCGCTACGCCAGGAGATGGGCGAGGTGGCGCTGCGCGCAGGCCGCGCGGTCGACTACGAAGGCGCGGGCACGGTCGAGTTCCTCTTCTCGAAGGGGGAGTTCTTCTTCCTCGAGATGAACACGCGCCTGCAGGTGGAGCACCCGATCACCGAGATGGTCACCGGGCTCGACCTGGTCCGCGATCAGCTGCTCGTCGCCGCCGGCGAGCCGCTCGAGCGGACCCAGGCCGACGTCAAGATGGTCGGCCACGCGATCGAGGTGCGGATCAACGCCGAGGACGTGCGCGCGGGCTTCCTGCCCTCGACCGGCACGATCAAGAACCTGCGCCTGCCCGGGGGGCCGTGGGTGCGCGTCGACTCGTGCATGTTCCGCGGCCTCGAGGTCGGGCTCAACTACGACCCGATGCTCGCGAAGATCATCGTCTGGGGGCCCGACCGCGGCGTCGCGATCGCGCGCATGAAGCGCGCGCTCGAGGAGCTCAACGTCGGCGGCGTGCGCACGAGCGCGACGGCCGCGATGGCCGTGCTCGACGAGGAGGTGTTCCTCTCGGGCGACTACGACACGCACTTCCTCGAGGGGCTCGACCGCTCGAAGATGATCGGGCCGGAGGGCGAGCTCGTCGCCGCCCTGGCCGCGGTGCACCGCCACCACGCCGCGAAGCGCCGCGCGCTCGGCACGGACACGGGCGAGCGCGCGGGATGGCTCGCGCGCAGCCGCGAGACGACCAGCGATCACCGCCGCCGCGCGGCCCGTCACGGAGGAGCGAACGCATGAAGTACTTCGTCGAAGTCGATGGCGCCGAACGCGTCGTCGAGCTGACCGAGCGCCTCGGCAAGCTCACGGTGACCGTCGACGGGACTCCCGTGGAGGTCGACTACGAGGACGTGGACGCGCTCGGGCAGGTGCTCGTGCTGTCCGGGGGCAAGAGCTTCGGCGCCTCGATCGAGGGGGACGCGAACGAGCTCGTGGTGACGATCGCCGGCCACGCCTACGACGTGGAGATCGAGGACGAGCGTGAGCGCGCCGCGAACGCGGCCGAGCGGGCCTCGAACAAGGGTGGCGGGCTCGTCAAGAGCGTCATGCCCGGCGTCGTCGTCGACCTGCTCGTCGAGGTCGGCCAGGAGGTCACGGCCGGGCAGCCGCTCCTGATCCTCGAGGCGATGAAGATGCAGAACGAGATCGATGCGCCGACGGCGGGTGTCGTGCGCGAGGTCCACGTCACGAAGGGCGAGGCGATCCGGGGCGGGGCCAAGCTGGTGCTGATCGAGACTCCGAGCGAGGAGTAGCCGCCCTCCGGCTCGTCTCGGCTCGGCCAGGACGGAGCGAGGCCCCGCGCGACGCGTCGCGCGGGGCCTCGTTCGTTCCGAGCGCCGCGCGGCCGCGGTGCTCCGGGGGGGGAGGTCGCCTCCCGAGTCGCTACTTCCGTTCGACCGGGGCGGGCTCGGTCAAGCGCTCGATGGCGGCCTCGGCCGCGGCGCGCACGCCCGCGTCGGCGTGCTTGCGCAGCCGGATCAGCGCCGGCAGCTCGTCGATGGCGCCGAGCGCCGCGAGGCTCTTGATCGCCGCGGCGACCGTGCCTGCGTCGGAGTCGTCCAGCATCGCGACGAGTTCGCGCACGGCGCTGTCGCGCTTCTCCTTGCCGACCTCGCGGCGTCCGATGCGCTCGCGCGCCTCCTGGTAGAGGCGGATGCGCTCGAGCGCGTCGAAGCACGCCTGGCGAATCTCCTCGGTCTCCGCGATCTGCACGCCCTCGAGCAGCGCCTCCGAGGCCTCGTCGGTCATGAACTGACTGATCGCGAACGCGGTCTCCTTGGCGAAGGCGTGACGCGTCTCGTGGTAGCCGATCCAGGAGGGGTTGAGGCACTCGAGGAGGTCGGGCAGGTACTGCGGGTCCTTGAGCTGTGCGATGCAGCTGAGCGCCGTCGAATCGACGTTGTCGATCTTCAGCGCGGCGCGCAGCAGGTCCGGCTCGACCTCCCCCGGAATGCCGCCGAGGTGACGCAGCGCCGTGCCCGCGCGGCAGTAGGTCGTCTCGGGCGTGAGGAAGCGCGCGAGCGCCGCCCTTGAGACCCCCACGCCGCCGGGGAGCTCCGGCGAGTAGCGTTCGGACACGGTCGCGGCGAGGTACTCGCCGATCTCGGGCGTCTGGATGATGCGCAGCGCGATGGCGTTACGCTCTTGCGGATCGATTGCCGTGGACAGTCGGCGGAGCGAGTTTCCCATCTCGGTGTCATTGAACTCGACCGTCTCCCAGGCCGGATCGCTCAGGTACGCGATCAAGGCCTCGGTGGACGCCTCGGCGTCCATTCGCATCCTCCAGGCGAACGCGTAGTTCCGCACGATGCGGTGAACGCGAGGGTCGCTGGAGGCGGCCGTCATCGCTGCCCCGACGTTCGGTTGGTCGGACTTGACGAGGGCCTCGGCGAGCTCACGGAACAGGAAGCTCGTGTTGAGGTTCGTCGGGACGTACTCCTGGAGGCCGATCGCGTAGAGGAGGAACTCCAGCTCTGGCGCCGGGACCTCCATGAACTTCGCGATTATCTTCTGAGCCATGCCGCGGGTGCGCTGCAGGTACTGCAAGAACGACCCGAGGCCAGGATGGCCATCGGTCGTACGCAGGTGCTCCAGCGCGATCTGAATACCATCGGTCGTCTCGAGGAACTTCTGGGCCGCCACGGTCGGATGGTTCGCCGCCCTGAGCATGGGGGTGATGGGGTTGGAGAGGCGAGCGGCGAAGACGGGGAGGTACTCATGGACGGACTGCTCGTCCTCCCGAAGGAAGGTATCGATGCGATTCTCCAGGCTTTTCAACACCTCCTCGCTCGAGTCCCCGGCGAGGCGACAGTAGAGCTCGACACGGACGGCGTCGTCCACGATGGTGAGCCAGGGCAGCATGCCCCGGACCGACTTCGACTCGTCCTCGGCGAGGGCGTACAGCTCGTCGGCGGTGAAGAAGGTGGGGCGCTTGTCCATTTGAGCCATCATCATGGCTTCGTAGCGCAGCTCCGGGCTCGCGTCGACCGCCAGCCCACGTAGCAGCTCGGACTCGGCTGCGCTCGTGGGGTGGCGCTCCTTGTTCCTGCGATCGAAGCGCTGGAACAGCGTCCCACGGACCTCGCTGTCCTCGTCCTCGACGAACACCTGCAGGCGCTCAGCGGCCACGTCGTCACGGAGGCTGGGGTGAGCGAGGAGCTTGACCGCGGAGATGCGGACCCACCTGTCCTCGTCTCGAGTCAGCCCGAACGCCTCGTCGATCCAAGCGGCGCGAGAGGGACTCGCCATCGCTCGCCGGAAGCCGACGTCGTTGGGGCGGGACGAGTCGAGGAAGCTCTGCTTCACATGGGTGGAGGCGCCCTGCAGCCGGCCGACGAACGACAGGGGCGCATCGACCTGGTCCAGGAAGGAGGCCGAGAGATCACGGGCCTCCATGGACTCCGCGAGCAGGCCCGCCTCGAGGATCTCGAGCTGGCGCATGCCGTCGGCCATCGGGACGCCTCGGCCCTGCGGGTCGACGCTGGTGAAGCGCTTCAGCGTCCAAGGCGTGGTCTCGCGCAAGGCGCGAACCGCCGCGACGTCATCGCCGAGCAGCCGTGCGCGCACCGCAGCGGCCTGGACCGGCGTCCAATCGTTGTACTGGGACTGGGTGCGCAACAGGGGAACGATGTCCTCCCAGAGCTGAGCGTCGGTCACGAGGCCATCGAGCACGTCGAGCCAGCGCGGCTCATCGAGCCGCAGGCGATCACCGGCCACGCGACGCGGGCCCTCGATGGTGTTGAGGGTCCGCAGCGTGCGGATGATGCGCTTGCGCCAGATCAGCGGCGTTCCCTCGAGGTTCTCGAGCACGATGTCGAGGGCGGCGGGGGGTGATTCGCGAACGAGGTACAAGAGCGGGTCGCGCGCCTGGTCAGCGACGGCGGCCGGATCGATGCCCGTGATCGAGCGCAGCGTGAGTTCGCGCAGCGCTGGCACGGCGGCCGAGCCCATCGCCTTGACGAGCTCACCGCTGCCCTTCTGCAGGTCGCGCCAGATCTCGTCGGTCAGCTCGTCGGCGACCGGCGTGGAGGCGACGGTCGAAGCGCTGCCGCGGCGGCGCTCCTGCTCCGCCTCGGCGCGCGCGAGCAGCGCGACGACGCGGGGGTCAGCGAGCCACTCGGCCTCGCGCACGAGCAGCGCCCTGTCCGCCGCCTCGAACTGCGCGTCCTGCGCGAGCCCCGCGACGGGCCGTATCGGCAGCACCAGGCGGAGCGTGCGCACGGCGCGCTCCGGCGCGCGGCGCGCGAGCTGCAGCTCCGCGAGGCGCGTCGTGATCAACACGACGGCCTCCGCTTGCCCCTCCCAAGGCTGGCCCCCCTCGGCGTCCGGCGCCGTGGCGTAGATTCGCAGGAGGTCGAGCTGCTGCTCGGCCTCCTCGAACTCGCGGTCGATGTCGACGAGCAGCTCGATCTCAGCGACGCGCTGGCGGAACGCGGCGAGTCGCGTGACGCCTTCGAGCTCCGGCAGCGGACCGACGTAGCGGCAGCGGACGTCGGTCTGCGCGACCTGCGGCTCCTGCGCCGTGTCGATCTCGGCGCCCAGGGCGAGCGGCGCGCCCTCGTCGAGGCCAGCGGACTCGAAGCGTCCCAGGTGCGAGCTGGATGCGTTCGGGTCGCTGGCCGTCGCGCCTGCGAGCGGCGCGACGTTGGCGGCGGCCGGCGCCGCCTCGGAGACCCGCTGCAGGACGCCCGCGAGCAGGGCGAGTCCGAGGACGGCGGTTTGGGTCGGGAATCTCATGGTTCGGTCTCTCCGATGTGTCTGGTTGTGGGGCGGGGGTGTCGGGCCCCGGTCCCTGCGATCGACCCAGTGGACGACCGGACGCGAGCGAGCGTGTCAGGCGCCGGTCGCGGGCCTGTCAACGCGCGGTCAACGGCCGCCCAAGTCGGGCTCGCGCACGAACTTGTAGCCGACGCCGTGCACCGTCAGGAGGTGCGCCGGCTGCTCCGGATCCGGCTCGATCTTGCGCCGCAGCTTGAGCACGTGCATGTCGATCGTGCGCGTCGTAGGCGTCTCGTCCCGGCCCCACACGCCGTCGAGGATGCGCTGGCGGTCGAGCACGCGGCCCTCGTGCTCGAGGAAGTAGCGCAGGAGCTCGAGCTCCTTGCGCGAGAGCCCGTGCCGCTCGCCGTCCACCGTCAGCGAGTAGCCGGCGAAGTCGACGGCGACCTTGCCGAAGCGCGCGGACTCCGCGACGCCGGCGATCCCCGGCGCGCCGCCGGAGTCGCGCCGCAAGAGCGCCCGCACGCGCAGCAGCAGCTCACGCATCGAGAAGGGCTTCACCACGTAGTCGTCCGCGCCGACCTCGAAGCCCTGGATGCGGTCCCACTCCTCGCCGCGGGCCGAGAGGATCACGACGGGCGCCGCGAGCCGGTCGGCGCGCAGGGCGCTGAGCACGCCGAAGCCGTCGAGTTTGGGCAGCATCAGGTCGAGCAGCACGAGGTCGGGGTCCTCGCGCAGCGCCAGATTGCGGCCGGCCTCGCCGTCGGCGGCCTCGAGCACGTCGAAGCCCTCCGCGCGCAGGGCGTCGCACAGCGCCATGCGCAGCGGCTCCTCGTCCTCGACCACCAGAATGCGTTCTCCGCTCACTGCTCTC
>Ga0316204_10012074_pt1 | contig 10634 bp, 5 predicted proteins | sample 6monrhotite_MG_2_FD_205661 | JGI IMG/M metagenome (GOLD analysis project Ga0316204, IMG submission 205661) | Microbial mat bacterial communities from mineral coupon in-situ incubated in ocean water Damariscotta River, Maine, United States -... | ecosystem: Environmental > Aquatic > Marine >... | reverse complement strand
TCAGGTGCTAGTGTCTGTATGGACGTGGAGGTTCGAGTCCTCTTCTGGGCACCATTTGAGGTCAAAGGTGGGCACCAATAGTTTGGTGCTGTCAAACGCTACAGCTTGCTCGACTAAAGCGGCCTTTGGACCGCGCATTCTGATTTTACTTTTACCCACATCAACACGGGTAATCATATGCGCCAGATAGACCCGTGTGAATTTTGGGTCTTTGTTTTCTTTCAACAGTTTCCTCACCGCCGCCGCAAATTCATGGCAATCATTACGGGTAAGATTGCGCACCGGAAATGCTTGTTGTTGTTCTAATCGGCGAATGGCGCGGCTGTAATCCTCATTCTTGGATTGAAGCTCTTTGATGAATTTTTGTAGTGTTGCATCAAGGGTAATTTCAGAAACGCTAATTTGTTGCCATAGCTCTTTAAGCTGGTTTTTAACACCGCGTTGCTCATTTTTGAGCGTTTCAACACGGTTCTCATAGCTTTCACTGCGCCTTTGGGCGTGATCCACCAATTCAGGAACAATAACCTCTATGCGCTTCGAGGACAGGGCTGTATCGCAGAGCGTGTTGATCACAATGTCATTCAGTTTCTGCATGGGAACCGAATTGCCTGAACAAACTGCACGCCCGGCATCGGCCCGCAATCCGCATTTGTAATATCGGTATTTGCCGCTTTTTCCGGTGGCTATCCGCATGGGTGAACCGCAGCTTTTGCAATGGGCAATACCGGTCAGCAGGGTTGGGCCATTGATAACCCGTGGCGGCGTGGAAAAGGCCGTATTGCGACAAAGCCGCTCATTAGCCGCATTAAATATCTCGTCACCAATGATTCGTGGCGTTTTCAGAAAAACCCAATCATCTTCCGGTTTTGAAATACCATTCTTGTCTTTTTTGTTAAAATGATACCGACCCACATAAATTTCATTGGTCAGAAGCCGCTGAATAAATTGTTGCAGGAACTTACCGCCATTACGAGTCGTTTCTCCCCGCTCATTTAGGTCATAGGCAATGGCCCGTAAGCCCATGGGGCCGCTTTTGCCATCTCCGGTCACATAATGCCTGAAAACCATTTTGACGATCTCAGCCTCTTGTGGAGCGATCTCCAGCTTTTTCTTATCCTTCTTGCCACGCCTCTCGGCAATATAGGTGCGGTAGCCAAAAGGAGGACGTGAACCATTCCAAAAACCCTGACGGGTATTTTCAAGCATGGAGCGGCTTGTATGCTTGGAGGTTTCCTTGGATTGATATTCATCCATTGCCCCAAGAATGGTGCGCAGGACATCGGCTTGCTCACCTTTTCCAATGTCCTGAGTGATGGAAACGAACTGCACTCCGGCCTTTTCAAGCTTCTTGGTATTGTTGAGCAGGTCAAACGTGTTGCGAGCAAAACGTGATTGCGAATGAACAATCACAACATCAAACGGATTGGCCGGAGAACAAGCTTCGGCAATCATCGCTTGAAACTCAATGCGGTTATCATTGGTGGCGCTGGCCCCGGCATCCACATAGCTTTTGGCCACATGCCATTCTTTTTGTGCGCAGTAGCGTTCGCATTGGTTAATCTGATCGGGAATGGAAATATCCTGGGCAGCCTGATTTCCCGTTGATACTCTTGCATAAATAACTGCACGCATGTCCTGTTTTACCCTTTCAGTTTTTCCTTCTGTAATAATGGCTCAATCAAGGGCCCTAACCAGGTCAAGAGCAAGTCCAGCTCCCGTTGTGTTACCGGTAAATGATCCGGATCATGGGTCGTATGAATTGTAACCTCAAACTCACCATCGATTTTAACGGTGCGGCTGTATTCGGCATCTTCTTCATCCGCTCCCGCTACGTGTTTTTCTCTTTCCATATTCTGCCTTCCTAAGAAGGCGGGCATTGGGAAATTATATCAAAAACATGCACAAAAGTCAATATTACATAATAATATCAATATGTTATATGCATTTCAATATTACTCAAAACAATTCGATCTCATTCAGTCCTTATCAGTGTCAACTGATCTTTTTCAATCCTGTCATGAAAATAACTTAGGCTAATTTAATTACGTATATAGGTTATTTCGAATGATTTGCACGGACGATATTTTTGCAGCCTGTTGGCAAATGCAAAGGCATCATTCATTTCATAGTGCTGAAAAATATCCAAACCTCGATCTAGGGATATTTTCCACCCATTATCTAAAACAATATGGCGAGCATGAATTGTTCCTGTTCCGTCAAACTCCCAAGTAAATTTTACTCCTAAAGCAGCACTGGATCCTTGCATTTTCTCAAAATTTTCGATTTGTTGCTCGCCTTTAAACTCATCCAAACTGGTGACAAGATGGACTATTATTTCTTCTTCAACTGATTTGTATTTGACTACAGTTTCCAGAAATTCCATGAAGTTGCGAGCCTGATAGAACAAGCGAATGTAGGGATCCGTGACCGTTATTGCTTGCGCCCCCTTCAAGTAAGAACCAAATAATGAATCAAAAGACACTCCTTTCTGATTTTCTTGAAAAGTTATGTGTTGCTCTTTAAGCTTCTCAGGGTATTCAGATGCATTTTTTGGCGTTTCTGGATCAATACCTTCAGGGAATAATTCCTTTTCAATATTATCAAGATTGTCTCTGCCAATTGTTTTGTGATAATAATTAGGATATTCCTGTTCTTCTAGGGTGGTAACAACATTTGAATTATTTGATTGATCCGTATAGGAAAAACTAACTTTTCCATAAGTGTCATCAATGCGCATTAGTTGGTCTTTAACACGCTTGCGACCTTCTATTGCAAATCTCAAAACCTCTTCGATTTCTTTTTTACTGGCATCGCCATGTGGGAATAGAATTTTCATCAGCCCGGAAAATGTTTTATTTATAGCGTCACGATCACGCGTCGATATATCCGAGGATAGTGTGAAATAATCTTTATATTGATCAGAAAAATCATGGTTCCTTAAAGAACGTAAGATTTCTGCAATATAATCAACTACAAAGCCATATCCGTCCGAGAACATTTCACCACGAATAATATCTACTTCCCATCCAGGGATATAAAAATGAATTCGGTCCAAGAATGCGGAATCATAGAATTTATCAGGTAATTCTTCAAACAAGTCTGAATGTTTCAACATATAGGGGACGGTATGTTGAGTATTACCGACAAAAACCATAGATGCTTCGGCCCCTAACGTTTCAACACCGCGCGAAAATGATTTATTTGCCATATAGTTTTTCATTATATCGACAAGTGATTTATCAACGCGTTTCTGTTTGCCTGCAAATTCGTCAAAAGCAACGCAATCCCAATAACCTACCAAGCCGAGTTTGCCAGATGCATTATTTACGAATAATTTTGGTACGGTCACTTCACCGCCAGAAATAAGGATACCGTGAGGTGAGAATTCAGAATATAGATGAGATTTACCGGTTCCTTTTGGGCCAAGCTCAATCAGGTTGTAATTTCGCTCGCAGAAAGGAATAAGGCGTGTAAGCTGTATCATCTTGCTACGTTTGCCGAGTAGTTCCGGATTAAATCCAATACTTTGGATTAACAAGTCGATCCATTCATCTGTTGTAAACTGCCGTCTTGCCTGAAGGTAGCTATCATAATCAAATTGTGACAATTGGATTGGCTTTAATGTCGACAAAATCCAGGGTGAGTTATTTTTGTCTTCAGTGAATTCATACTCAATATCTGAAATGCACCATACGCCGCCAACCAATAATTTGGGATGAGCTTTGACCGTACCAGAGTCCACTAAGACCTTTTTAAGGCCTAAATTAGAGAAGCTTGCTTCATACAAATCATTTGTTTCATTTAATGAAACACTGATTTTATCAATAATCTTGTAGCGGCCTTTTTCCTTGATATTAGACCGTATTAATCCAGCCTCATTTCTGTGAACATAATGTTTTCTCAGAATTTCTTTAACTGTCTCAATACCTGTTTCAATGGTAGCTTCATCATCAGTTGCACAATATTGACCAAGAAGGTATTCAAGCACGTAAGAGGGAACGATAGCATTACCTTTAACTGTTTTTACGAGGTCTTTACGCACGACTAAACCAGCAAAATGCTGATTAATTTTCTTGTCAAATTCGTTCATCGTTATACCCTCCTAAAAATCAAAGTCGCTTGTAAAAGATCGACGCATCATATATCGCGCAGACTTATATTCTTTGTAATGTGATGTTCCTGAATGTTTTTCCTCAAGCTTCAATATTACCTCTTGACCATTAGCCTCATCAGCTTTCCGGCTGAACAAAAAGCGAATTTGAAATTCTCTTTCGCGAGGATTTTCCGAACTCAGGTCAAAGGTCAATTCATGACTGTCTGAAATAAGGTCACCAGCTTCAGTATAAATACCCGCCCGAAGATAACGCGGCTGTATTTTTTCTGTTACTGGACCTGTTTGATACATAACTACGGCCAACTGACCTGATGTAATAACAGAGTTTGCGCCGCGAAGAATATCTACATCGACGTTGCTTACGTCACTTTGACGTTTTTTGTTCACTTTCAATATTGGGATAATAATTTCCTGGAGGGTTGCCCCTCCATGAACAAAGCGACTACCAGAACCTTTTAAGCGCAAGCGATTAATCGATTTTGGAAACTGCACTTCCATATCACCTGCCAAACCTAATTGTTCTGATGTAAATTTCTTCAAACCAGAGTTTTCATCCAGTCCTTTTCCAAGCACAAAGCGGCGATCTTTGTAGCGAATGTCATCACCGCGTGCTTCAACACTGGCAAAGTCACTCTCATCCAATGTCCTGTTCTGATAAATAAATCCGTGATCTGCTGTAATCAAAATGTTACTGGCATTGGCCGCTGTTAGCTTTTTCACCGCTCGCAGAATATCATCCTGAGTTTGCTCTGCGGCCTCAAAGGCTTGCCCTTCAGAGTGCATCTTGTCACCAGTATGATCGATCCGGTTGTGGTAGATGTAAACAACATTGTTAGACTTAAAGAGATCGCGACTTTCAGCACGATTCATTGCCATCAGATTTTCATATGTAATGGCCTCTGCCTTGTCATCCAGTGCAGATTTTAGAATTTTATTGCGATTAGACGTTCCTTGTGAGCTCTGACCATCGACCAAAACTGCACCCGTTTCATTATCGGCAATGGAAAGTTCTTTATTGGGCAAAAGGGCAGCCATTCCCAACTGGGTATAACTTGGTAGCATTGAGACAGCCGCGCCTAACTCTGCGCCATAACGATCTTCTTGGCTGATCCGTCTGTGAAGCTCCTGACCGATTTCATAACGCATCGCGTCTGAAATTATGACACAAACTTTGTTCCCCTTACCCAGAAATGGTTTTACCCACCGCGTAAAGAACTGTCGCTGCAAAGGTATGGGCGAGGAATCCCATTTGGTTGCCTCATCCACGCGGGACTGAAAATTGTTACCAAGCTTAGAGAGAAAGTTATTGGTATATTGATTTTCAATCTGGTCCGATAATGTTTGCATCAAAGATGCCATGGCGGACTTGCGAACATGATAGGTGAATTTCCGGTATAACTGGTCGAGTTGATACCAGTTGCGAACATAGCGTTGCACGCCATCACCAAAACTTTTCATTGCCAGCTTTGTTTCGCCAAGCAGAAATAAAAACCGGGAAGCATAATCAATAGCTTCGTACAGATGCTCGAATTCCGCATACCAATGGCCTTGACGACGCTGCCGCACCCAAAGGGCAATATCTCCACTGGTTGCGGTGCGTCCGACAACTTCTTTGACAAGATCACTGATTATTTTTTGATCAATGAGGCGAAAATAATCAAGCTCAACCAAAGTACGGAAATCGCGTTTGGCAAGGTCTAGTTCAATGCCCAGAACATCCGCGCATTCATTGGACAGGGTTTCAAAACACTGCTCATATTTCCGACTGTCTTTCCAGCGTTTCAAGAAAACCAGCGCATCAGCAGTTAAGCCAATAGTTCCGTCCGTCCCCATGGCATAACAGGATTTAAACAATTCAACCGTAAAATCCCGGACCGTGGGATTATCTGACTGATAGCCATAATAGCGGCTCATTTGTTGCCATAAAAAGGGCGTTAATTCCCCGCGCTCTATCAGTTTGAATTTATCATCACGGCCCTCTGCAAGCTCCTCCAACAAGACTTCCAGAACATTGTCGAAACGCGGTTCACTGCCAGCGCAAACCGCCAGCATTTTCAGGCGAATCAGGCCGCTGGTGTCGTCAGAATTCAGAAGTTTTTTAAGCATCCCCCGACGTTTGGCGGCACGGAAAAATTCAATATGGGATTGAACCAGTTCGACAAATTCAAGACCCAGGCCTAACTCATCGCTCCAGATCGCAACCTGGTCTGTGCTGAAGACCCGGTGAGCCAATTGAATATCAAGCAGCCAGCTATCCACATCAGCAGGTTGCGGGCCTTCATGGTAAATCAGGAATTGCTGTTCAGGCTGTTCGCGTAATACCTTATATTTCAAACCGAACTCATTATTATTGAGTTCCAGTTTTTCCACGCCGGGCAATGCCAATCCTTCAAAATCAGCGCGCAGTTCTTTCTTTCCATCATACCAGAATATGATCCTGTGGCTGTCAAATAGTTTGGTCAGGGCCTGTGCAATGCGGTTTTCTGTCATTAGCTTAACCCCGTTATTTTTTTCAGTGCCTTGCCGAATTTGGGGTAGTTAACCTTCACGCCGTCATCCAGATCAATTTCAATCTGCCGGGTGGCAAGAGGATAGAGAATTTCGCGTTCATGTTCTTCCATCTCGGTGATCATGCTGTTGATCTTTTCAATCTCTTTCAAGGCTTTGGTCTTGTCACCCTGAGAGGCGCTGGCGCTGATGCTGACCGCCTCAAAATTGCTTTTGTGGGCAGCGAGCTTGGTACGGAATTCACGCAAGTAATCATTCAGCACCACACTCACCGTATCGGGGCGGTAGCGGTGCATATAAATCAGCGCGTTAAAGCTGCCCTTGGGGCTGGAGAACATCCAGTAGATAGGACGTTTTTTATATCGCTTCCAGTGATCGGTATAAAAATCCTTCAGGAAATATTTGCGGATATCCTTGCCAATCGCCCCTTCAATGAATTGCAGGTTTTCTTCATAATGTTCATCCCCAAAGGTCAGGCGCAGGAACTGTTTGAATCGATCTGAAATACCATCGGTAAACCAGTCACCATCCAGTATGGGAATGACATTATCATCATCGGCAGGGAAAGACGGATCTGGCACGCGGGCCAGATAATCTTCAAAAGTTTCGCCTTGATTGGCGAGGATCAACCCTTCCTTTTCCAGCGCATAACGACCGAACATACATCCGACAGCGTAGGAGATAAATTCGCGTAGGGTGTCGGCGCGTAGCTTGGTTTCCAGATCGGCTTCCGTGTTCTTGCCGCCATAGCGATAGGCGGGGTTGCAGGTGAGGGTGATTTCAGCCAGCGGCACATCGGGGGTCAGCTCGTCAGCCAAGCCGTAGGCATCAATGAAAATGCGGTTATTCTCTTCCTCCAGCCGCTGCATCTCGTCGGTCATCTGCTGCCAATGGGCGCGCAGGCTGGCATAGGTGGCCGCCAGCGTCGGCTGGCGCGTGTCGGGGTGGAGCAGCGGCAGGGTGGTGAAGTCCCAGGAGGTCTCAAAGGCGTCCCAATCGGATTGGTGGCCTTGAATTAGTTCGGCGGTGTTGCTTTTTGCATTGCTTGAATTCAACGCAACCGGCAAAATGGGTAGTGCCGCAACATTTCCGGCTTGAAAATTGAAAGTTGGATTCATAGCTGCCATAAAATAGTTGGAAACAGAGCTACTTAGGAAAGCTGCAAGACAGAATGCTCTATTTTCATCAGGAAAGATTGATGACCCTCCAACATCAAATACGGCCCCTTTGGGGGAAAACCTTACAGAAAATATTTTTGCGCCAGCAAGCGACCAGGACAACGAAGGTAAAAAATAACAATCTTCGTTTACGACACGCCCTCCAGCTTGCTTAGCTGGATCATTCGCAATTGCGGTTTTTATGTCATACCCATCATTCCACCAGTTAACGAAGTAGTCAAAATTACCAAACCAACGGCGATAGCTTCCGCCTTTGTTGTAAGGAAACCATCTTTTTTTAGAATTTTGAGCCTCTTTTGAATTGGCTAAACCGAAACCAGCATTTCCGATGGATACCTCATGCCACAGTCGAAGAAATTGGCCATTGTCTGTAGTGTTCAGGCCCACTTTTGGTTTGTAAATATCTGAGAGTTTTTCCGCTTTGCTAAATAAAATAAAGCTTTTCGCAGGGAGCCAATAAGCAAGCGGGCTGCCCGAGATTTTGCTGAAATCTGTGGCCGAGGCGCGGTAGAACCAGCCACAATCGGGGTTTTTAATGGCTTCTTTTATGGCTGTTATTTTTTCAGTTTCAGATTTTCCATCAACTAGCCGTAGATAATCACCTTGATGATCAACGATCTTTTGATTGCCAACAACGAAGGCTGTGGTTGAAACCACTTCACCGCCAATACTATCAAATGCTCTAGCACCCAAATGGGCCATGGTTAGAATGGTGAAATTGTTCAGAAGCTTTGTTCTGAGTTTTTCAAAGGAAGACAGGAACATCCATGACTGCATATTGATCATGGCCACCATGCCATTTTTCACGATCAAATCCATGCCACGTTCCATAAACATGGTAAATAAGTCTGATTTGCTATTGGAATAATTATCCTTTGCCCATTTGCCCAACCGCCCGTTCATGCCCTTGCTGCCCATATAGGGGGGATTAGCGACCATGATATGATATTTTGGGCTTAGATAATCCGCCTGTTTTAAGGCCAGTTTCATCTTGGCAAGTGCCGTATCGAAAAACAGCCGTGTATTGCCTGCCCGCGCCTGTAACTGTTGTTCAATCGCAGAGATATCCACCGCCGCAGGGCGAATGAGAGAGCCAAAATTATCAGCCTCTTCAAATTGTGAAAGTAACACATTATACGGCCCGGTGATCAGGTCTGCGCCCATTTCTTCCCGTACGGCACGGCGTTCGTCCTCCGTCAATTCAATATTTTCCAGCACGCAGATATTGGGTTGGACTGGTTTGCGGAAAAAACGGCGTTGCTTTTCCCGCGCCTTCATCACCAGTGCAAAGGCCGCAAGTTCACCGGCCCGTTCATCCAGTTCAATGCCATAAAGATTATGCTTCAAAATTAGGGACGGGATTTCAGAGGCGTTATACCCGCTTTCCTCATAGATCGCATAAAGCAGATCAAACGAGTAACTGAGCATATGACCGGAACCACAAGCCGGATCGCAAATTTTCAATTTTTCAGGTGAAGTAATCCGCAAAAAAGTAGTTTCTGGTGTTTCCGGCGCGATATAAAAATCCATTTTCTCTGGCAAGGAGGATGATGGATTATTGAGCATCCATAGCCGCCCAAGTGAATTCTCCACCAAATACCGAACAATGTAATTGGGTGTGAAAAGCTGGGTTGCCGCTGGAATATTCTCCGGCGTTACTTTTTTGTTTTTCTTCAGACCTGCAAAAACATCATCTTTCTTTTCAGAAATATAAAATTGATACAGCCAGCCAATGACTTCCACATCCTTGCAGGTATCTGGCGTCATGGCTTCGCGGGTATAGGCGAGGATTGAATTACCAGACAGTAGGTCATCTGGCATCAATAATTCGGTATAATCTTCAATGCGTTCAAACAGGAACGGCATTGCTTTATGCCAATAATTACACACGGCAACGATCAGCAAACGATAGGCTTCGCCTTGCGGGTCACGGCTCGGAGACTTTCCATCCAGCAGGGTAAAGACCTGTTGGCGGACCGGATCACCGACCATTTCATCATCAATATGCCCCATCTTGGCTTCAGCCAGGATTTCAGGCTGGAACTGGCCTTCCGCAGGGGATATAACGCCGATACGGCTATATCGGTTTACGTCCATAAAGCGCAATGCACAAAAACGATTGAACCATATATAGGCAACGCGCTCGACAACCTGTTCTTTGCTGGTCTCACTGATGCTTTTTTCCAGCTTCTCCACAGCGCGTACATTTCCCCGGCGCGCTTCACTGTCAATCGCCAAAACATAATCAAGCTTTGATGCGACCTGTTCCATCAAGTTCCGGCGGGCAAATTGGGAGAATTTCTTTAATTTCGATGTTTCCATGTTATCCCTCCGCCTGAGCATTATTGTGATTGAGACGTTCTACTGGCCAGTCGGGGAATTGTTCATTCCATCCATCAACCGAAAAAACGATGCAGTCGTTGATATGTTTTCTTTTCCATGCTTCATGCGATTCACAGCGAATATCGGTCAGCAAACGATCTTTGAAATTTGTAAGAATAGCTTTTTGTTTGTCGGGGTCAAAAGCATCAAGGCCGATTAGAACGATATATTTGAAGGGTTTGGTATCCCGTTCCATTAAGTGCAAGTAGGCGTATGAATCTCTCGCCTTCGGCGTCAATTCCTGAGTGAGAACCGAATTATCCGACAAGCGTTTATAATATTTTTTACGCTCATCATCAGGCGTTCTACAATGAGAGGGATCTTTAATTTCAACTAATAAAATATCTTGATCACGTTCAATAATAATATCAACGAACTTCATATTGACCGGCAATTTTACACCTTGTTGATCCAGTTCATTCCATGCCAGTCCCATTGGGAAGGAAAACTCT
>Ga0316204_10012073_pt1 | contig 10635 bp, 10 predicted proteins | sample 6monrhotite_MG_2_FD_205661 | JGI IMG/M metagenome (GOLD analysis project Ga0316204, IMG submission 205661) | Microbial mat bacterial communities from mineral coupon in-situ incubated in ocean water Damariscotta River, Maine, United States -... | ecosystem: Environmental > Aquatic > Marine >... | reverse complement strand
TCCTCTACCGCATCAAGGGCTTGTTGTTCATTTAAATCTTTATTTGCTGCTCGCCAACGTGCGGCTTGGATCACTTCTAAAGGGTAGGTTGAGGCCACCAATATATGTGAGAGTAACGTGTCGGGGTAAAGGGCAATGGGCGCTAACATCTGATCAAGTTGTGCTTGATCAAGCTCAACAATTTCAGAGGCTTCTGATTCTGCCACTTCTTGTGCTTGGACGAGTTGCGCAGTGCTGCCCACTAATAGGCAAAAAACACATGAATAAATGAGTAGGTACTTGGTTTGGTTTCGCATAACCCTTTCCTTCTGTAATCGAAAATCCCAGCATTTTCAAAAAATGCCGATCACACTTAAGACTGTAGATTAGGTTATACCTTTGCCAGCCTTAACCATGGCTGAATGTTCACTGACGGAAAGATTTTTTTAACCAGAGTTCAGGTTATTTAAGCAGCTGTTTATCGAACTGATGACCTAACTTTTCTGTTTTAGTGCGAATGTAGTTTCGATTATCATCGGTTATTCCGTGATCAATAGGCGTGCGTTGTGCCACGTTAATGCCCATGTTGGATAAAGCCAAACTTTTCTTAGGGTTGTTAGTCATGAGGTTGACATTTTTGATGTTCAATTTGCCTAACATCAACTTACAAATACCATAATCCCTAATATCTGCATCAAAACCTAAGTGTTCATTTGCTTCCACTGTATCCATGCCTTGATCTTGCAACTGGTATGCGCGAATTTTATTTAGCAGGCCTATGCCCCTGCCTTCCTGCCGCAGGTACAGTAATGCACCTTTGCCCTGCTTAACAATATTTTGCAAAGCCTTTTCTAGTTGTGCACCACAGTCACAGCGAGTACTAAACAATGCGTCGCCGGTGAGGCATTCAGAATGAATACGAATAGGCACAATATCATCGATGTTCCATTCACCGTATGAAAGGGCGACATGTTCTTGCCCTAGTTTATTATCAATAAAACCATGAATTTGAAATTTGCCCCAATGAGTGGGTAATTTGGCCGAACTAACATATTGATACTGATCTAATTTAGGCTTCATATTTTGTAAAACGTACTTAATTAAAAGGAAAATTGCGGGCTAATTGCCCATTTATTGGGTACTCGTAAATGCAAGTATAAGGACATCTGATATCAGCAAGTATTTGAGTATATGGGCATGATTCAGACTTTTACAATAGCCTATGATTATCTATGCGGCGTAAAATCAGCCAGAGCACGAGGTTTTGCAACACCATATCCTTGGGCAAAATCAACCCCCATTTTACCCAGTTCGACCATTATTTCAGTTGATTCAACAAACTCAGCCACTGTCTCCATCCCCATGGCTTTAGCCACATCTTTAATTGACTTCACCATAGCCATATCTACGGGGTCAACCAGTATGTCCTTGACAAAACTACCGTCTATCTTGACTTGGTCAACGGGCAGGTTTTTCAAATAGTTATAGGAAGAAAAGCCACTGCCAAAATCATCTAAGGCAAACAAACAACCTAATTTGTGGAAGGTTTTAATAAACTCTAAGGTTTCATCCATCTTTAAAATCGCCATGCTTTCGGTGATTTCGAAACATACTTTGTGGTACGGGATTTTGTGTTTTTCAAAGGCATTCAAAACAAATAATTTGAGCTCTTTGTCTGCCAAAGAGTGACCACTTAGATTAATGCTGACGCGTGTCAGTTCAGCGTTATGCTGGTGGTTATTCGCCAACCAATTGAAATAATTTTCTACTACCCAACGGTCTATTTGTGCGGTGAGGTTATAACGTTCGGCAGAGGGTAAAAAAGCACTGGGAGCGACAATCTTGCCTGCTTGATCGCGCATTCTGAGCAATATTTCATAGTGATGTCCGTCAGTACGTTGGCTTAGGGATTGATAATGTTGGTAATACAATTCGAAGCTGTCGTTTTGCAATGCATGATTGATATGTGTTACCCAAGACATTTCAGATTCATAACGTTGCATATGTTTGTCTTCAGTAGAATAGGTATGTACTTGGTTACGACCACGTTCTTTGGCTATATAACAGGCCGCGTCGGCCATGCTTAATAATTGCTCTGGGGAATTGATATTAGGCTGCCAAGGTACTTGGCCAATACTAATACCTAAAGTGAATATTCGATTTTCCGAAACAAAACGAAATTCTTGCACTGCATTAAGCAGTTTGTTGGCCAGCAAGTAAGCCATCTGCGCATTATCCCCTTCAAGTAATACTCCAAACTCATCACCACCCAGTCTAGCTAAAATCCCTTTTTCCATCACTACAGCATCCAGCTTTTGTGATAGTTGTTTGATTAACAAGTCGCCTGCTTTGTGTCCGCAGGTGTCGTTAACCACCTTAAACTGGTCTAAGTCCATGTAAAGTAGGGTTAGATCACTGTTTTGATTTTGAGCGTTAGTTAAACCACGTTGCAGTCGACGTTCAAATTCCCGTCTATTGTATACTCCGGTGAGTGAATCGTGTGTGGCTAAATACTCGAGACTAATATTTGACTGTTTGCGTTCGGTGACATCTGATATGGAACCAAATAAGTACTGTTTATCGTGTTCTTGTTTGATTTGCCCTGAGATTGCAAACCAAAATTCACTGCCATCTTTACGCACACCTTTGGTTTCTTTACCAATGACTTTATCGCCTTTACGTATTTGTCCCAGCATAATTGCGCGGTCTTGGGGATTGGCATAAAACTGCGAAGCATTTTCTACTTCTCTCAACATTTCAGCCACATCGGAATAACCAAATAGGGTGCACATTGCAGGATTAACGCTTATAAGTTGGCCGTCCAAACTAGAGGTATATAACCCCTCAGCGGAGTTCCTAAATAAGTCATAAAAATGTTGCAGATCTGTAATGGCCAATTGTTGCTGCATGTTGTGACGGTATGTCAGTACGCGCTCATGAGCTTCAATTGCAAGAGCGATTAACATAATGCCTAGCATGATTAACACAGCAAACAGCAGGGATATCATTTGTGTTAATGCAATGCCGGCTAAGAATAACGTCACTTGGCCAAAACCACTTAAAGCAATACAAGCTAGTCCCAATAAACAAACCAGGTTAGCAATTTTTTTGTCGGGTTTATGATAGAAAAATGCCAATAAACTAACGAGTGAAGCAGATAATATGGCCATGAGCACTGAAAAGGTGATTTGCTGTCCGCTGTCTGCAGAAAAAGCCATTCCCAAAGTAATAAATCCGAAGCTATACAAGGCATAGCGCCAAACAGTCGGGACTCCTTCTAATATTGCAAAGGTGACTTTTGCTGAAGTTAATAATAATAACCCAAGTAATGCACAACTGAGATTGGATATGTATGCAGTGATCCCCGTTATTTGACTTAAAACCCCCTTAGTATTTAAAAACAACAATAAGAATGCGGCACTAGAGAGTGCAAACCAAAAACGCACTGGACTGCGCATAAAAATATAAGTAATAAAAAAATAACAGGCGAGCAAAGCAAGCCCACCACTAATAAAACCAATGATCGCTAAAAGTAATTGTTCTCTTTCGACCAATGATGACTGTTTGTCTATGTCTACGGAAAAAACTAACGGCCCATCGTCGTTAATTCTTAAAAAAACCGTTACAGCCTGTTGTTCTGCATTGATTGGAGTAATAAACAACCTGTGTCTGAAAAGGCGTTTAGCGTAATCTCGATTACCACCCATTAGGTATGAGCCTAATATGCGATCTTTTTCATCCAGTATAAAAACATCAACATAGTCTAGGTGAGGATTGCCAACAGTCAAAAAATACTGTTCCTCGTCAGGATCATCAAACACAATGTTGAATTTCCCCCACAAGCTTCTATCTTGGCTTATCTTATTGGGGATGTAACTGGGCTGCCAATCTTGTAAATTTTGAATATCTGACAATTGTTTACTTTTTTCTGTAACCAGCCAGTCAATTTTACCAAGTAAGTTTACATGAGAGTTTTGCTTTGATATCACCACCTGCTCTGATGCCATGTTGTTTGAGTGCCAAAAAGCACTTAAAAAACATAACATTAAACCAATTGAGTAGAGTGATTTCATGGTTGCCCTGTAGAAATGACGAATAATATACGTTGGCGCATATTGCACTTTATTGCTACTACTTTTGCAAAAATACCTGTGTGAATTCAAACTAGCTACTACAGGATATTTCTAATTGTTTCCCCCAATCGGGAGGCGGTACAGAGAATTTTTGGTATTCCTCAATTTCTTGGTATGGTTTTTTCAGTGCACTAATAAACTGGTGGAACATTTCGAAGTTCCCCTCTTCTGCTCGATCTATCACTTGCTGAGCTAAATAATTGCGCAACACTATATGTGGGTTGTGCTGGCGCATCTGTGTTTGTCTTGGTGCTTGACTGACGCCTTGCTCTGTTAACGCTAAGGTATAGTGATTTGCCCATTCATCAAACCGATCACGGTTAATAAACTGATCGCGTATTATTTGATTATCACTAAATATATCAAACTCACATAGCAGTCTGAAAGATGCAGAATAGTCCTTTTTTTCCACAGCTAAAATGTCCAACCAAGTATTGATGATATGCGAGTTGGCCTCGCCATTTGATACTCCGGGTACAAGACCTAGTTTGTTATGCATGAGTGTTGAATACTCTTTTAACAGGCATGGTTCGTACCTATTAAGTGCTTGTTTTATCTGTTCTATTTTTAAGTGAGGAGTGAAGGTTTGCGCTAAAGCATTAAGGTTCCATAATCCTATTCCCGGTTGACTATCGAAGGAGTATCTACCTTGATGATCAGAGTGATTGCAAATAAAAGTGGGTTCGAAATCATCTAAAAACGCATAAGGTCCGAAGTCGAAGGTAATGCCATGAATCGACATGTTATCTGTATTCATTACTCCATGGTTAAAACCAAAAGCTTGCCATTTTGCAATTAACCTGGCTGTGTCATGCACAATTTTCTCAAGCATTGCCAGGTAGGGTGATTCGGCTTTGGTGCATGCTGTAAAGTGATACTTAAAACAATAATTAAATAGGCTTTGTAATTTCTGAGGTTGTTTACTGTGATAAAAATATTCGAAGTGGCCAAAACGTAAGTGACTTTGGCAAACGCGGATCATTTTAGCTGCGCGTTCTTGCTTTTCACGATATATGGGTTCGTCACTGGCTATCAAACATAAAGCCCTTGAAGTAGGAATGCCCAAGTAAAACAAAGCTTCACTGGCTAAGTATTCTCTTATCGTAGAGCGTAACACTGATCGCCCATCAGCAAACCTTGAATAAGGAGTGGGCCCTGCTCCTTTGAGATGTAAGTCCCATCGTTGCTTTTGCTCATCAATGGCTTCTGCTAGTAGGAGTCCGCGGCCATCGCCTAGTTCAGGGTTCCAGTGTCCAAATTGATGGCCGCCATATTTTTGTGCTACAGAATAGCTATTTAATACGCCGTTGTCAGCATACAGAGCTTTGAACAATTCGGACTCATGTTGCCATTCATTAGGTAGATTTAATTCTGCTGCTAGATTATAATTAAAAATAGCTAAGCGTGAATTTATCAATTTAATTTGCTTGACTTCACTACCCAGTGCAGTAAGTTCTTCAGCGAAAGAGTGATCTAACTTCATATAAAACGCTTATTCATTATCACAAATTATTAACCTATACCTTTTGGTGTAACACTAAGGATCAAACATGAAAAAAATTCATATCAATATATTAAGCATTGTTGTTGCTGCAGGTGGACTTTTGTCGCAACCAATACTCGCAGCAGATGTTGCGGCAGGTAAAGCTAAGTCTGCGACTTGTGCAGCGTGTCATGGAAACAATGGTATTTCCATGATCCCCATGTATCCTAACCTAGCAGGACAGAAAGAGCAGTATTTGGTTTTACAGATGAAGGCATTTCGTGATGGAGAGCGCAAAAATATGGTGATGGCACCTATGGCTACCAGCTTAAGTGATACCGATATTGCTAATATATCTGCTTATTATGCGAGTTTAGATCCATCTGGAAAATAAACTGTTTGGTAATCAGAAATTTACCTTAGTATGGACACTGCCTGTAGTTTAGTGAGTAATAAATGCCAGAAAATTTTCAAGCTATCACCCAGTTTATTGTCGAAATTGAAAAATTAAAAAATGTTGAACGTAAGATTAAACCTGTAGGTCTGTTGCGTTATGAAAATAGCGCAGAACATAGTTGGCAAATTGCTTTATTAGCATTAACTCTGTTGCCCTATGCTGAGCAAAATCCAGACCCACTGATTGTAGTCACTATGTTGTTATTACATGACATTGTAGAAATCGATACGGGTGATAAGTTTGCTTACGATGCTAATCACGATGACTATGAAAATGAGTTGGCATCGGCGAAAAGAATTTTTGCTATTTTACCTAATGGGCAAGCACAAGCTTATCTCAAAATTTGGATCGAATTTGAACAAGCGCATACACCAGAAGCGCAGTATTCAAAAGCAATAGACAGGTTAATGCCTGTGATTCAAAACCTGCACAACGGTTGTCAAAGTTGGATTGATCACGATATTTCTGTGAGCCAGATTTTGCTTAAAAATGCTGCTATTGAAAAAGCTAATCCACAATTATGGCAGTGGCTAAAGCAGCAAGTTATAGATACAGGTAAACGTGTGGGTTTAAGACCCTAATAAAAGCTACGAATACATACAGATTTTTAAACTAAAGTGGTATGGGTATAAACGCATAAAATTTTAAAAACCTGTTATTAAGGAATGCCAGATGATTGTGCTCCACCACTTAAATAATTCCCGCTCGCAACGCATTTTGTGGTTACTAGAAGAGCTCAGTCTGGAATATGAAGTTAAGCTTTATCAAAGAGACAGTGTCACTAACCTCGCACCTAACACCTTGACCTTAATTCATCCCTTAGGTAAATCTCCAGTGATCACTGATGGGGATGTCACAGTAGCCGAATCCGGTGCCATCATCGAATATTTAATCGGTACCTACCACAAAGAAAATGCTGAGGGTCAGCTGGTTGATCCGCAGCGTGGAAGTGAGGTAGATAGGCAATATATATATTGGCTGCACTTTGCTGAAGGTACGCTGATGCCGCCTTTAGTGGCTAAGTTAGTGCTGGATAAAGTACGAGCCAATACCAAACCATTTTTTGTTAAAATAATTGCCAACAAAATTGTTGATAAATTGATGGCGTCTTATTACGGACCGATTATCGCCAAGAACATGGATTATATTGAAAGCCACTTAGCACATAACCCTTGGTTTTCAGGGGAAGAATTATCCGGGGCTGACATACAAATGAGCTTTCCACTCGAGGCGGCAGTGGCCCGAGGCAACACCAAAAATTTCCCAAATATTACTAAGTTCGTTGAAAAAATCCATGCAAGACCTGCGTATCAAGCAGCCTTAGAAAAAGGTGGAAAATACGATTATGTCTAAGATATCTGCAGAGTCGTAAAATTCTCAGGTTTTGAATGAACTTTGCTAGCTTATACCCGTCTCCCTTGAAGCTGCAGCGTTGTTGGCTGCTCTCACTCACCCCAATCACTTAGTAAGTCTAAGCTCATGGGGCTGAGTTCCTTTGCCGCCTAGCTGCAACTCCAATGGCTTTGGGTATAGAGTTTTCTTTTTGGCATTCATTTTTCTTCATTTTCTTTGGACAAGCTCATCTCCATCATAAGTTTCCTCGCCTCTTTGGGAATGAGTTGGGTGTTGTCTTTTTCTAAATCTCCATCATCTGGTAATGGTTGGCCGGTAAAAGCATGTAAGAAGGCTTCACACAATAATTCAGAATTAGTTGCGTGACGCAAATTATTCACCTGACGACGAGTACGCTCGTCGGTGAGTACTTTCAATACTTTGAGCGGTATCGAGACTGTGACTTTTTTCACCATCTCACTTTTTTTACCGTGCTCTGCATATGGGTGAATATATTCACCGTTCCATTTTGTCGAATTTGCCATATTTATATTCTTTAGTCTTTCTTATGCATCGAAATTCTAAACATTACGGGCAAAAGGTCAATGATAGACTTCTAAACATCTTGACGGCTTTGCGTACAAAGTTTATTTTAGACGTCTAAACGGCTAAATACTTTTGGAGTTACCCATGGCGTCTTACGCACAAGGCATAGATGCATTAAATCAATCATTATCAGAGGTGCAAGGAATTGATGTATCCTTTGAGTTTTTTCCACCTAAGACCAAATCAATGGAACAAACGTTGTGGAAATCTGTTGAGCGTTTAGCGCCGCTTAAGCCAGCTTATATGTCTGTGACTTACGGTGCGAATAGTGGTGAACGCGACAGAACCCATGATGTGGTGAAACGTATTCAGGCTGAGACGGGCATTCAGGCAGTACCCCATTTGACCTGTGTGGATGCAACCCGGGAAGAACTCATTGAAATTGCCAAGGACTATTGGCAAAGCGGGATCAGAAAAATTGTTGCATTGCGTGGTGATTTACCTGAGGGTGTTGAAAAACCCCAGTCTTACGCATCTGATTTAGTGGCATTGTTAAAAGAGGTTGCGGACTTTGAAATCGCAGTAGCTGCTTATCCTGAAAAACACCCAGAAGCGCCTAATAGCCAATTTGATTTACTCAATTTGAAGCGTAAGGCTGACGCGGGTGCAACTGAAGCGATAAGTCAATTTTTCTTTGACGCTGAAGTTTTTTTACGTTTTAGAGATCGTGCCGCCGCGACTGGCATTGATTTAGACATTGTACCGGGGATCTTACCTGTGACAAATTATCAAACATTACAGCGTTTCGCGGGTTTTACTAATGTACATGTACCTCAGTGGTTACACAAAATGTATCACGGCCTAGATAAAGACGATCAAACTACACGTAATTTGATGGGGGCTAATATCGCCATGGATATGGTTAAAGTATTGGCTAAAGAAGGGGTGAGGAAATTTCACTTTTATACCCTTAATCGTAGCGAACTAAGTTATGCCATTTGCCATATGTTAGGTGTTAGAGCAGACTAGTCGAATAAAAGCCATTAAGGTTACTTTAAGTTAATGCAGTTTAATTCTATACATATCCCAAACATTCGACAAAATGTGACAATGGCGAAACGATTTTTGCTATTGTTTTTTGGTCATTGTAAAAAAGACAAAATAACTGTTTCTGCTGGGCATCTAGCCTTTGTCTCTTTATTGTCTCTTGTCCCCTTCATCATGGTTTTTTTTACTATTTTGTCCGCTTTCCCTGCTTTTGCCGAAGTCAGAGGTGACCTAGAAGAACTGATTTTTAATAGTTTTGTGCCGACAGCTGGAGATCAAGTGCAAACTTATATGGCTGAGTTTGTTGGCAATGCATCAGGTATGGGAGCTATTGGGATACTTTCTTTGGTTATCGTTGCTTTAATGCTGATATCTAATATTGATAAAACCCTAAACAGTATTTGGCAATCTAAAAGCGAGCGACCACTTATTTTTACCTTTGCAATTTATTGGATGGTTTTAACCTTAGGGCCACTTCTGATGGGCTTTAGCGTTATTATGAGTTCTTACCTTGTAGGTTTGGCCAATTATGCCGAGGAGTACACGGCAGGTCTAACCACGACCTTACTAAAAACCTTACCTTTTATTACCTCGGTATTTGCCTTTTTTATTATTTATATGTTGGTGCCAAATAAAAAGATTTCACCAAAACATGCTGCTTGCGGAGCATTGGTTGGTGCAGTTTTGTTTGAAGCAAGCAAAAAACTTTTCGCAGTTTATATAACAAGCTTTCCGTCATACCAACTTATCTATGGTGCGTTAGCCGTAATCCCTATTTTGTTTGTTTGGGTATATTTATCTTGGGTGGTGGTGCTAGTGGGCGCAGAAGTCACCCATGTTTTAGAAGTATTCTTAAACGACGTAGCAGAAGAAACGTTTGCAGAAGATGATGACGAAATTAGTTCGTCATCATGAGTGGTATGGGTATAGAGCTAACTTTTCATACTAGAAATAAAGCTATTTGATTCAGATATGGCTTTATTCATTTCTACAATCAACTGATTAATTTCTCTCTTAATACCATCAAATTCACCTTGTAGTGCACCTACAGCATTAGCGTTGAGGTTGTGCTTCAAATACAGCACATTATCTCTTAATGCAGATAAGATGGGCTCCATAGTGCCCTCAGCTTTGCGCATGCTGCGAACTAGGGATTTATAGCGACCTTGGGTATCTTTTAATTGCTTTTGACTCTCACGCTTCAGTTTGGCGTTGCTATACTTTTCCAGCTCATCTTCCCATTCATCAAATAATGCCTCTGCAACACTCTCTACTTTGTTAATGCGGTTTGATAATGTGCTGGCAGACTCTTCGCTGGCTTCAAACTGATCTTTGAGTTGTTCATAAACGTCTTGCAATTCACCGCCATTGAAGTTTATCAGCTGGCTAAATTCGTCTAGCGCAGAGCTAAATTGTTGTTGCGCATCTTGTTGTGACTCCTTGGCATCTTCTACCCTGTCTACCAAGATATCGCGTTTTTCTACACCTACTTTTTCCCATGCTGCGTAATAAGCACTTTGGCAACCGGCTAACATGATCAACAGGGGAAGAATAATTAGTTTGTTCATTAGTCTGAGCTCTTAAATTTGGCCGCATCAATAATGCACCAAATATAAACTATAGGTAACATCACCCAACCGATTAAAATAATAGTTAGA
>Ga0316204_10012072_pt1 | contig 10635 bp, 12 predicted proteins | sample 6monrhotite_MG_2_FD_205661 | JGI IMG/M metagenome (GOLD analysis project Ga0316204, IMG submission 205661) | Microbial mat bacterial communities from mineral coupon in-situ incubated in ocean water Damariscotta River, Maine, United States -... | ecosystem: Environmental > Aquatic > Marine >... | reverse complement strand
TTCCTGGTGATTGCGGTCATGTTTCCGTTCATTTGGATTTTGGTTATGTCTTTTAAACCGACAGAAGACATGTTCGCCTGGCCGCCTAAACTGTTTTTCGAGCCGACAATAGAACATTATCTAGGATTGTGGGACGGTGAGTTCCCGAAATCGTTCTGGAATTCTCTGGTGACCAGTGTCGGCTCGACCGTTGCTGCGATGTTGTTCGGTGTTCCCGGAGCCTATGCCCTTTCTCGAATGGCCTACAAAACGGGGAGCCGCTTGAGTTTGTTTATTCTGGCCAGCCGCATGGCGCCTCCGATTGCTTTCACAATTCCCTACTTCCTGGCCTATCGCTACATCGGCTTACATGATACGCTGTTCGGCTTGATTCTGATTTACCTGACCTTCAACCTGTCGTTGGTGATCTGGCTGATGCGTTCCTTCTTCGATGCCATTCCGAGAACGCTGGAAGAAGCCGCCTGGATCGACGGGGCAACGATGTGGCAGGGGTTCACAAAAATCATTTTACCGATGTCGGGACCTGGGCTGGCGGCAACAGCGATCCTTTGTTTCCTTTATTCATGGAATGATTTCTTCTTTGCCTTGATCCTGACCCGGACCGAAGCGACCACGGCACCGGTCGCAGTTGTCAATTTTCTGGATCACGAAGGATGGCAATGGGGGAAGATCGCGGCTGGTGGTACAATGGTTATGATGCCGGTTCTGGTTTTTTCAATTGCTGTTCGCAAATTCCTGATCAGTGGGATGTCGGCGGGCGCCGTTAAAGGGTAGTTCCTTTTTCAGCAACCTTTGCCGAAAAATCGGAGACTTCTGAATGAGCGTCGAACTTGCGTTGAATGCTGGCATCGGTGTTGGAGAATGTCCGGTATGGGTACCCGAAGAAAAGGCCCTCTATTTTACGGACATCGCGGGCACCACCATAAATGCATTTTATCCAGATAGCGCTCTCCATCGACAATGGCAAATGCCAGAGAAGTTGTGCTGTTTTGCGTTGCGCGAACAAGGCGGGTTTGTCGCCGCCATGAGCAGTGGATTTGCGTTCCTCGATATCGAGAAAGGCATCGTTGATTACATTTCGAAAGTCGAGGAAGAGCGGCCAGATAACCGACTAAACGATGGTCGGTGTGATCGACAGGGCCGATTTTGGGCTGGCACCATGCACGAGCCGCGAACCCGCTTCGATGGTGTCCTGTATCGCCTGGATACGGATTTGAACTGTAAGGTCATGGCTGGCGATGTCATGGTTTCAAACGGCCTGGCGTTTAGCCCCGATAGCAAAACCATGTACTGGTCAGACAGCCGAAACAGCAAAATTTTCGCTTTCGCTTTCGATGCGGTAACCGGCGATATATCGAACCGCCGTTTGTTTTTCGAAACGACCCCAGAGCAGGGGCGCCCCGACGGCGCAACCGTAGACGCTGAAGGATATTATTGGTCAGCCTGTTTTCTCGGCAGTCGGGTCTTGCGTATCGCACCCGATGGAAGCCTGGACCGGGAAATTCTGATGCCGGTCAAAAACATCACCATGGTTTGTTTCGGCGGCGAAGATCTCGATACGCTTTACATTACAACCGGAAATGAAGGCCTGAGCGAGGAAGAGTTGTGGGAATCACCGCTGGCGGGGTCGATCTTTGTTACCAAGCCGGGTGTCAAAGGTTTGTTAGATCCGAAATTTAAAGGATAGAGGAGAGTAATGGATGAACCAACCATCTGGTAAAACCAAATATTTGGCGCTTCTTGCGCACCCGGTTGATCATGTAAAAGCCCCATCGTTTATGAATCCGGGGTTTGAGAAAAGCGGCCTCGACTGGTTTTTGACACCCATGCACGTGCGCCCGGAAAATCTGGAAGCCGCCGTCAGAGGATTGCAGAAAGTAGACAATCTTTTAGGTGTTAACCTGACGATCCCCCATAAAGAAGAAATGGCCAAGCTGTGTGATGAGCTGGGACCAAATGCGCGCCTTACCGGAACCGTAAATGCGGTCCGCTTTGACGGGGACCGACTGGTCGGCGAAATGTTCGACGGGGTTGGATTGTTGATTGGTCAAAAAGAAAACGGCATTGAGGTCGCAAACCGGAGTGCGCTCATTGCCGGCGCTGGCGGTGCCGCCCGTGCGGTTGCATTTGCTTACCTGGAAGCCGGCGTTACCCGGCTGGGTGTCTATAATCGATCGGTAGAGCGTGCCGCCAAGCTGGTGGCAGATATAAAGAACGCCATGCCCGACGCCGACGTGTCCGTTGCCAGCACCGACCCGACGGGCTACGACATTATTTGTAATTGTACATCGCTGGGGCTTCATCAAGGTGACCCTGTTCCGGTCGATATCGATAAGCTTGATGCGACGATGGACGTTGTTGACATCATCGCGGTCCGTGACACTGAGTTGATGGAAGCTGCGACAGCTCTGGGCTGCAAGGTTATTGGCGGTGTGCCCATGGCGGTCGGACAATTGGCGGCATTTGCTGCATTTTTTGATCCTCCAAATAACGGCTAAAATGAGATGCGGCGCTGGGCGATGTTGAGTAACGGAAATAAATTGGGAGAAGATTGATGGGCGCGTTTGCGAATCCAGTGGTTGAAAAACTGGGACGTCGTTTACGATTGGGCGTTGTTGGTGGCGGAGCAACGTCATTTATAGGCGGCGTTCATCGTACCGCAGCGCGTCTGGATGATCGGTTTGAAGTGGTCGCGTCGGTGATGGCATCAACACCCGAACGGGCGCGTGAGCAGGGTGTGCAGGCGGGGATTGCTGCTGACAGGGCTTATGGGACACTTGATGAGCTGTTAGACACAGAACCTCGGCGCGACGATTCCGTTGACGCCATTGCGATCATGACCCCGAACCACCGTCATTTTCCCGAGTGCAAAGCGGTGTTGGGAAAAGGCCTGCACATCATCTGTGACAAACCCATGACGACATCGGTCGAAGACGCGGTTGATCTGGTGAAAAGCGTAAATTCGGCAGGTGTTGTCTTTTGTTTTACCCACAATTATTCCGGTTACCCGATGGTGCGGCAAGCCCGCCATATGGTGGCGAATGGCGAACTTGGCGAAATTCGACAGGTGAATGTGGAATATTCGCAGGGTCAGCTTTCGACTTATGTGGAACCGAATGCGCCAGAGCGCCTGAAATGGCGATTGGACCCAGCCCGAGGCGGCCCTTCTGCAGTGCTTGGTGACATAGGTACGCATGCACATCAGTTATTGACATATATAACGGGCATGCCGCTGGCAAAACTGGCAGCAGATGTTGGCCCAACGGTGCCGGAACGGCAAAACGATGATTATGCTGGCATGCTCTTGCGTATGGAAAATGGCGCACGGGGGACACTGTGGTGCACCCAGGCAGCTTCCGGATCGGAGAATGTACTGCGGATAAAGGTTTTTGGCTCGAAAGGTGGGCTTGAGTGGGAACAGAATTTCCCCAACCATTTGAAACACATGGTGCAAGGCGAACCGGCACGTATTTTAAGCCGCGGCCTACCCGGCTTGTGCCCGGCAGCGCATCGGGCAAGCCGAATTCCAACCGGTCATCCGGAAGGCTTCCAGGAAGCGTTTGCCAACTTATATAATGACGCATCGGAAGCCATCGCCGCGAAAATTACCGGGACAGACGCAGACCCGCTAGCGCTCGACTTCCCAACCGTTGAAGACGGTGCGAGGGGCATGCGGTTTCTGGAAGCCGCTCTTCAATCAAGCGGCAGTGATGGCGGTTGGGTTGATTGTTCTTTGACTTTTTGAAGGGGCACGAAGGAGCGAAACAATGAGTGGACTACGACTTGGGGCCAATACGTTCAGTTATATTTATCAGCGAGCTGCCCTAGACAGTCTCCTACATCTTGGTCAAATGGGTTATCAGGATTTTGAGCTGCTGGTGGCACAACCGCATTTTTGGGCGACGGACATTTCTGCCGCTGACCGCCGAGATATACCGCAAAAACTCAAGGATGAAGGCCTTCATATCACGTCGGTAAATATTCCAGGGATTGATAATAACATTGTCAGCTCGACCCGCGAAATGCGCGACTTTACCGTTGACGTTTTATCAAACCTTGTCGATCTCTGCGGTGACTGGAACATTCCTTATTGCATTCTGGTGCCGGGGCGCACCATGCCGCTTTGGCCGATCCCGAACGATCAACTGACGGAATGGTTTATTGAAGGCATGAACAAACTTGCGGATCGGGCGACCGACCAAGGGGTTACGATGCTGATTGAAAACGTGCCCAACACCTGGATTCCGCGGGCAGAAAACGTCATGGCGGCGCTTGATGCACTTGGACGCGACGACGTTGGGACCATCTATGATGTGGCGAACGCGCCCTTTGCCGGTGAGGACCCGTGTGAAGGTGTAAAAATTGTCAAAGACCGGCTCAAGCTTGTCCATCTTTCTGACACCCACAAAAACACCTGGCGCCATGATCCGATCGGTATGGGCAACGTCGATTTCGCGAAGTTTTACACGACGTTAAACGATATTGGTTATGAAGGCATTTCCATGCTCGAACTGGTCACTGATAATCCGGATTTCCATTTTGTCGATGGTCAGCAAAAATTGGCCGAGATCGGATGGTCAGAATTCTAAGGCGTGATTGGCAGTGCCGTCTTGTAGGTCACCTGCTTTAGCGCAAAACTGGAACCGATGGAAGCGACGCTCGGAACTTTGGTTAACTTATCCAAGAGAAACCGTTCGTAGGCGGCGAGGTCAGAAGTGACAACGCGCAGTAAATAGTCGGAATCTCCGGTCATCAGATAACATTCCATAACTTCAGACCAGTTCTGAACTGCGCTCTCAAAGGCCTCGAGCGCCTGCTCGACCTGTTTTTCCAGCCGCACATTTACAAAAACACTGACCGGCAATCCGACCGCGTTTTGATCAACCAAAGCAACGTAGCCCTTGATAACGCCATTGGCTTCCAGGTTTCGCACCCGGCGCAGACAGGGGGACTGTGACAGGTGGATGTGTTCGGAAAGCTCCACATTGGTTAATCGCGCATTGGTTTGCAGGTGTTCCAGGATACGCAGGTCAATCTCGTTTAGTTGATTTTTTGGCATGTATCACCCTAAATTATTCAAAATATATTGTTATATTGCGGAGGTTTCTCAATTAGTGGCACAAATAGCAAGGATTTGTCATCTCGTTTTTGCTAAGATATGGCCCAAATTAACTAAGGACGATCAAGATGCCCCAGACCCTTGCACCTGCCATTCAAACGCCCGCCGCACGGACGAAAAAGGAAAAGCTCGCTATCCTTCGCGAACTGGAGCGCAAGATCCTTTGGCTGTCTTCGTGGATGATCCACAATGCCAACCACGTGCGCGAGAGCCGGGACGGTATAAAAGTTGGTGGACACCAATCTTCTTGTGCATCGGCCGCGACACTTATGGCGGCGCTGTACTTTGACGTTCTCGGTCCAAGTGATCGCGTTGCCGTAAAACCACATGCCTCGCCTGTATTTCATGCCATTCAGTATTTGCTCGGTTCTCAAAGTTTGGAGAATATCCAGAATTTCCGTGGAAAAGGGGGGGCACAATCCTACCCGTCACGCACCAAAGACACAGATGACGTGGATTTCTCTACGGGCTCCGTTGGTTTGGGTGTGGGCGTTACCTTGTTTGCATCTTTGATCCAGGACTATGTTCAGCGTCATAAACTTGTTCCCGAACAGGAGCCCGCGCGCATGATATCTATCATGGGTGATGCGGAACTGGATGAAGGAAACATTTATGAGGCATTGCTCGAAGGCTGGAAACATGATGTGCGTAATTTGTGGTGGATCATAGATTACAACCGGCAAAGTCTTGACGGGGTCGTCAACGACAACTTGTTTCAAAAAATTAAAAGCTTTTTTGAGACCGTTGGTTGGAACGTTATAAATATAAAGTATGGAAAACTTCAGCTTGAAGCTTTCGAAGGTACAGGCGGCAAGGCCATCCAGCAGTGGATAGACGATTGCCCGAACGATCTGTACTCAGCAATCACCTTCCAGGGCGGCAGCGCCTGGCGAGACCATCTCAGTCGTGATTTAAGCGATGTTAATGGCGTCGATCAGTTTCTGAAGTGCTACGATGACGATGCCCTGCACAAAATCATGACGAATTTAGGCGGCCACGATCTGGAAAGCGTCCTGGAAGCCTTTGAACTTGCGAGCCATGATGATACGCCAACCTGTTTTGTTGCTTATACCATCAAGGGGTTTGGCCTGCCGCTTGCCGGTCACAAAGATAATCATGCAGGCTTGATGACACCGGAGCAGATGGCAGTCTTCAAGAGGGCTTGCAATATAGAGGACGGAACCGAATGGGAGCCATACAGCGGTCTGGACGTAGATCCGGAAATTCTCGACGGTTTTTTAAGAGATGTTCCCTTCCGCGGCCGTCCCAAACCATCGCGGCGGTCGCCTCCCATACCTGTCGAACCCATTGCGCCAACGGGAGATAAGAAGACATCGACCCAGGTTACCTTCGGCAAGATTATGAACACCTTGGCGCGTCGCGACGATGAGTTATCGGCTCATATCGTAACAACCAGCCCAGACGTGACGGTTTCAACCAACCTGTCGGGATGGGTGAACCAAAGGGGGCTGTTCAAGCGCGAACAGCATAGCGACGCGTTTCGCACGGAAAAGGTGGCGTCCCCCATCAAATGGGAAAAATCACCTTCCGGACAACACCTTGAACTGGGGATTGCGGAGAATAATCTGTTCTTGATGCTGGCTGCGATGGGACTGTCGGAGCAATTGTTTGGCTCTCGTTTGTTGCCGGTAGGTACGCTTTACGATCCGTTCATTAGCCGCGGACTGGACGCCCTAAATTACGCCTGTTATCAGGATGCCCGTTTTCTCCTTGTCGCAACACCGTCGGGGATCACGCTGGCTCCGGAAGGCGGCGCGCATCAGTCGATTGCAACGCCACTCATCGGAATGGCCCAAGACGGCCTTGCGACCTTTGAGCCGTCTTTCGCAGATGAACTGGCGGTCATTATGGAATGGTCCTTTGATTACATTCAGCGCGACGGTATTGAGGCTGATGAGGAAAGCAATCAATGGCTGCGGGATGCGGAAGGGGGCTCCGTCTATCTTCGATTATCAACGCGGGCCTTGGCGCAACCAGACAGACTTCTAAGCCCTGCGGACAAGCGGAGCATTTTGGATGGTGGATATTGGTTAAAGCAGCCCGAGCCCGGTACGGATATGGCCATCGCTTTTACTGGTGTCATGGCACCGGAAGCCATGGAAGCCTGGCAGCAGATTACCGAAGAGCATCCGGGCGCTGGGCTACTGGCGATTACCTCCGCTGATCGATTAAACGCGGGTTGGAATTCGGCGCAAAAAGCCAGGCAGTTGGGTCAATTCGACGCCGTTTCTCATGTCGAAACCTTGTTGGCACCACTGGCCCGTCAAGCGGGTTTGGTAACCGTGATCGACGGACATCCAGCGACACTCGCTTGGCTGGGTTCAGTTCGCGGACAACGGACAGAAAGTTTGGGCGTCGAACATTTTGGCCAGTCAGCGGATAGCATTGATCTTTATGAAATCTATCGGATAAATGCGGAGGCAATTGTCGAAGCCTGCCGATCCGTTGCCAATAGTCGTATTCGTGTCAAACTGAAATCAGCTCGAAATTAACCATACTGATTCAGAATCTCTTAAAAACTCTACTCTAAGGTTGCGGTTGTCAAAAAACCGAGGGTGAGGAGAGAGTTATTGACTAAGCAAGTCCGAACGTATCGCGAGAATCCGGGGCAAGATAAAGCCCGGCAGGTTTTTTTAACGGAACATACGGGGACTCCACGGGCATTGCTGGGCGATCAAATGGAACGAGAGGCTTATTTGGATATCCTGGTCCCGATTGCGCTGGACGCGGCAGCCATGCCAATAAAGAAGCGACGACCTGCATCGAGTCGCACATGAATCTGCGATGGTTTGGGTTGATTTTCCACCGGAAGCACCCAAATTCAGATATATGTCAGAATTTGTTCAAGAAAATTAAGAAAATACGACAAAAATATTGCAGTGCACAAAAAAACAGTCGCATCTAAATTCATTTTGGTGTAAAAAAACCGTCAAATTTGAATTTTGGAGTGAAATGTATGTATAATACGGACCTGATCCGATACATCACGGAGTCAGCAGGAGAACTTATTGGTAAAGCTGAGCGGGCTGAGCCAGGTCGTGCTTGTGATTACGTTGATGAAGCGGAAGAACTTTTAACGCTTGGCGCTTTTTTGTTAAGGCGCAAAAGTAAAGATGAATTGCTTTTGAAGGAGGCAGCGTAATGGCGTCGCGGCGCGTAGATACAAAGAAACCAGAGTCGGATAGAGAGCACGTAAAGAAAAACCGTAAGTGCCTGATGTGTCATAACGAGTTTATGTCGAGCCACATCGGTGAGCGTGTCTGCCCGTCTTGTAAAGAAACAACTGTTTGGCGTTCCGGCGGAATTGCAGCATAATCTGGTTATTGCCCAAAACTTGGGCTATGACACAGTCTATCGCGTGATGGGGAGCCTGGCTCCCTATTAGCGTTTTAGGGCATTAATCGATTTGAATATAAATACTGAGTCTCAAATGGACATTGAAGAAATTTCGGTTGAAGATGCCTTTCCAAGGGTCAATGCGAAGGCAAAGTACCCGATTGGCAATCAGGTCAAACATCGGATCTTTGGTTTCCGGGGCGTGATTTTTGATGTTGACCCGGTTTTTGCAAATTCGGATGAATGGTATGAGAGCATTCCAGAAAAGTCGCGCCCTCGTAAAGACCAGCCGTTCTATCACTTGTTCGCCGAAGCACCTGATAAAGCGCCCTACGTAGCCTACGTTTCAGAGCAGAATCTAATCGATGACGATGAACTGGATGAGCCAATCAGCCATCCTGAACTTGACGACGTGTTCGGCGATATGGTCGATGGTCGGTTTATTTTGAGAACCAAATCAAATTAACGCATCCAATTGGGGGCGATTTGACCGTAAAGCCGGTCAGCCTTCAAGTCAGATCGTTCCTATAAACGACTTCAGGAGGTCATCTAATGGCTCGTATTCTGGTAATTGACGACGATCAATCTATTCAGATGCTGCTGACCGCAGTGCTTGAAGAGGACGGCCATGCCGTGACAACTGTCGGTGACGGCGATACAGGGCTTAAGGCAGCGCTGGCCAATGTGCCGGACTTGATCGTCACAGATATGAGTTTGCCACTAAAAACGGGTTGGGATGTGATTGCGCAGTTGAAGGCTGACGCACTCACTCGGGCGGTGCCTATTATCGCGTTATCGGCTTATGATTCTCAAGCCAACAGGGACGCAGGGTATGAAGCAGGTTGTGATGTCTATGTTGGCAAACCCATCGATTTGGCGGTTCTGATGAAAAACGTCCGCGCACTCCTGGCCTAAGCGTATTTGGCAACGCACTGGTCGCCTGGGGTGTGTACGTATGGCGAATTTAGATAAAAACACAGTTCCCGAATGAACGGGACCCTTTTCGAATGGTCCCAAACCTTCTGTGCAAGCAAGGCCTGTTAAGGCAGGTTCTCACGAAAAAATATTTGAATGGGAATCGGGTCCAGAAGTGGGTTAAATTCGGTCTGGTTGTGGAAGTTACATAGAATTTCAGAAATTCGTTCGGCCTCAATTTTGGGCGACTGGTCAATCACCGCGTCCATGGTGCCGCTGACAAGGTACTGTCGCGAATAACGTGTTAACTCATGTCCAATGAATACAATTTCATTTGCGGTTTTGGTTTCTTCTAAAGCGGTACCTATCCCGCGATTACCGCTGCTAATGTTATAAATGCCCACAATATCTGGCTCATGCTCCAGGATTTTCATGGTTTGGCGATAGGTTTCCTGAAAATCGTCATGGCTTTCGATCCGGTCTGCAATACGCAGGTTTGGATAGCGTTCACTTAACACCCGTTGGAAGCCCATTTCGCGTTCTTCGTGATCACGGTAATTCAATCCAAAACTTCCCGCGACCACGACGACCTTACCCGCGGCCTGCGGGACCATAAGCCCCATCAGCGCGCCCGCTGTTCTTCCGGCAGCTCGATTGTCTATTCCAACATAACTGATGCGATGCGATGTTGAGAGATCGGAAACCAGCGTGACGACAGGTATGCCCGAATCGATCACTTCGTTGACGGCTTCCCGCACCATCGGACTTTCAACGGCGACAACGGCAATGCCATTGGTCCTGGGTGCGATTGCCCGAATATGATCGGTCAAAACCTGGGGGTCGAAGCGATCAATTCGATGGATTTCAATGCTGACGCCTGCTTCGACCAATGGTTTAAAAACCCGTTGAGTTTCATTGCTTAAGACATCCATAAAGGTATTTGGTCCAACCGGTAGAATGATGTCAAATTTCAATTTTTTTTTGGCCCGACGGTTTGCGGAGGGTGGTGTCCCATAGGCCAATTGATGGATGACAGAATTGATTAATTCGGTCGTGTGCTTTTTTACACCGGGTCGGCCATGCAGAACGCGATCAACCGTTGCAACGCTCACGCCCGCTTCGCGCGCAATATCAGAAATACGTGGGCGTTTTGCATGGCCCAAAGGAGCGGTTTCTTCTTCCATTTTACGTCATATACACTTCGCGCATTGCATGTCCTCTACACGTCAGCAGTTATCTATATG
>Ga0316204_10012071_pt1 | contig 10635 bp, 6 predicted proteins | sample 6monrhotite_MG_2_FD_205661 | JGI IMG/M metagenome (GOLD analysis project Ga0316204, IMG submission 205661) | Microbial mat bacterial communities from mineral coupon in-situ incubated in ocean water Damariscotta River, Maine, United States -... | ecosystem: Environmental > Aquatic > Marine >... | reverse complement strand
ATAAGTCTTTTCTAATATACAAGAATTTGCTCATGGCTATCGTCCTTTTTTTGTTTAAAATCAGGATAAACTATATCATATTCAATAGCTTATTGCTTAACTTAATGACATTGGGTAGCGTCCCCTTTTATTGTTAAGGATCGAAAAATGTAATATTATCCGACAACCCAGCCCTGACTCGCTTACATGTACTTCTTGAAGGTGCTCGCGGTCACTGCCACGGCGAAAGCAAATAACGTAGCGAATGGCACAATAAACGTTGGATGAAGACTCAATAGAAAGTGACTGAATGCTCCATTGCAAGAGACAAGGATATCGACCGCTAAAATGACTTCACCAACAGATAATCTACTACGATTAAAGTCCGTGTTATTTCGCCTTAAAGAACAAGGCGACATTTCACCGAGTGATTACGCTACCTTAACTCAGCAGCTTGACTTCCAACTGCACCAAGTCACAGATAAGTGGCCCACTGTAGCATTGGATGAATTAGTCGCATGGGCATCCCAGCATCATCCACAGATAGACTTAACCCCTTGCACACGGCTTATTCAGCAAAAACAATTAGATGAGATTATTGAGGCGCATTTTAATTGTAAGCGGGCGGGAAATGGAGAATTGCTCGTTAAGCAATGGTTCCCCAACCTTGATTCAGTGCCATTACACGGTTTCAGTTGGAATGCGCTGAACACTTCACTCAGTCAACTATTCCGTTTATTAAAGGATAATCGCACGCCATTTACCCAGACAGTAGACGCATGTCAGCGTTTCTTCCATCCAGATAGCTCTCTTTTAAGAAGCGCAGGCCTTTCTGAACCAAACGTAGACACATTACTTTCTCGTTTAATTGATAACAAAATTATTAGTACGTTTGAAGCCGCTCCGCTATCCGAAGATATTATTTTACTAAAAAACCACTTAACAAAAGCGCGAGAGAATTTAAATAGACAATTTGCGGCATCCTCCTTTTCTGAGCAAGACAACAGTGAAAAAAGTGCAGAATTTGCCAATCAACTCGCCAGCGCCATTAGCAAAAAAAGTGCGCATAACCCGGCACTTGAAGAACAGGTTATTCAATGGCAAGGCCCCTTTAAGGCAATGCTATTAAATCGTTGGAAACAAAACATTACGAATGACGGGCCACGTCGAGATGGCCTCATAGCCGCCTGCACCGGCATTGATTACAAGAAAAATCCATCGCAGTGGCAAACCTGGGTTAACCGTGAGAATGAACGAGAAAAAGCGGGCAGAGCCTATCTATCCGAGTTAATCACCGAACAGCAATTTTATTATGACGTAGGATTTGTACTCTCTTGTCAGCAACTGTTTGATATGCCCACGCTCGAAGCGAATTGGTTAACTCCCCTCTACCGTTTATCAAAACCCGAAGCGATCGAGGTTAAACCTGAAGTCACACCCGAAAAAGTAAAGATAACGCCGCCATCCGCCCCAATCAACAGTAAACCCTCACCAGAGGATAAGTGGTTATCCCATGCGATTGAAGACGAGATAGATCACCTTGAAGCCGCACCTAAAAAGCACAACATCAATGACCAGATTGTCGATCAACAAAGCACCTGGAGCCTGTATTTAAAACCCTTTTTAAGTGAGAACTGGCTGGGATTAATTGGCATCTCATCGCTAATGATCGCGTGGCTATTCCTCTCAATGTGGATCTGGGACAAAGGGCCTTATTACCGTCTGGCCGCAGGCGCAATCCCGATGCTGGTCATTTCACTGTGCACCGGCTGGATCACTCAGTTTTTCCATAAATTAGAGAGCCGAGGCACGTCCAGAAAAGCGGTCGAACTGTTTGCCTGCATCACCCTATTTTCATTACCCTTCAACTTTTTAATTGATGCCAGCTTATTAAGCAGTGGCGATACCATTGGTTTTGTTCTCTCTGGTGCCGCGTTATGTGTGCATCTATCCGTTATCGCACTCTTACTGGGGCATTGGCTACGGGTACCCTTTAACGGCAACCCACGGCGTTATCTTCTGGAAAGCAGCATACTCCTGATTATCCCCACCAGCATTTCACTGGTTGCCCCGCAATGGCTACCACTCTCGTTGAGCATGGTGGTGTTTCTTGCTTATATCGTCGCGATTCGTGGCTTTATCCGTTTAGATAACACAACCGAACGCTTCCCCTATTTCGCCATCGGCAGTCACTTTATCCTAGCCATCGTCACGCTACATATTTACCACCTGATGTTGCCAGACCCCATCACCATCGCCATATTAATTGAGCTGATTGCGCTGACGCTGATCTTCTTTTTTTCAGCCAACCCAGCCTTTGTGGTGGCCGGTGGAGCACTGGCTCTCTTGGGGCAAGGCATCGGCTTTATCACACCAGAAGTACTGCCATTCACCCTGATTCTTTCAATCGGTTTTTGGCTGAAGTTACGCCAACATTACCGTGAATTCCCTTGGGTCAATGACGTCATTGTATTGCACGGTTTTGCACTGGCATTCAGTCTGTTTTATCTACTGAATATCCCATTAGTTTGGTTACCACTGGCACTATTGCCACTCTTTTTAATAACACTTTGGTTTGAAAAGCGGCACTGTCAAACCACAATCACATCGATCACCTACCTATTGCCACTTTACATGGTCGTCACCACGGCATTAGACACTAACAGTGAGCTCATTCGCCTAGTTGACCTAGCACTACTGCTACTCACCGGTAGCTATTGCTATATCCGCTACAGCATCAACAACCAATTGCGTTATTGGCTTATCTCACTTGCCATTTTAATCACTGCACCACTCATACTGTTCTACGAAACGGTATTAATAACCCCCCTGTGGCTTTGCCTATACTGGTCATTATTAGCCGTCGCTTGGGCCATACTCAGCCCCAACCTTAAAGACTTGTTTAGCTACCAGCACCGCACAACGCTGCTTTGGGCCCTAGCCTTGATCGCCACTGCATCGCAGTTGCTGTTTTTATTATTCGCAGGCTATGAAACATTCTTACTACCAACCATTACACTAACCGCCATCGCACTCTTTTTTGCCGCCAAACGCAGTTCATCAGCACTGCCAATCTACTTACTCTTCATCCTGATTGGCAGCTTAGCCTATGGCATAAAACAGTACTACCAGCTGCACTCCAGTAGCGGCATTAGTCTGGTTATTAGTGCTTGTGGGTTATTACTACTGGCACGCTACCTGCCACTGGCCGGTTTTTCACATACCGATGAAAAGCTTGATCGTTTTTTTTCCAGCGACTTTATTTTGCGTACCACGCAATTCATTCACCAACCGCTTAAACACACCGCACTGTTTTTAGTACTGCTAAGCATGATTAAAGCCGCCCTATCCTATGCACCCACCAGTGAAAATGGCCTGCTCTCACTGTCATTATTAATTCAAACAGGCCTATTAATCTTTGTCGCCAGACAATATGCCTCAAAAACATTCAGTGGCTTATCACTCCTTCCTGCCAGCGCACTCTTTTTAGCATTAGTACTCAGCTTGCCCATCGAATGGATGCCCATCGCCATCGTCATAGGACTACTACTCTTCTCAGTGCTGCTAGATTGGTTAAATCAACGAGACGACAGCCCGTTGCGCCAAATATTGCAGCAATACCATCGGCTGCTAATGACTCTCTCAATCCCAATGGGTTTTATCGGCTATGGACTCATGTTAGATGGCTCAGCCATTGCCATAGCGTTCTATGGCGGGCTGATACTACTACTAAACCATATCTACCTCTGTATTCGACGCGACCACCGATACAGCCATGTATCGTTTAGCCACCTACTGGTCATCTGGAGCCTGGCTTATCTGCTCTATGCCGACATTTCAACCTTTGCTGCCAGTACCTTATTGCCATGGTTACTGGGCTGCGCGGTGATATTAACCCTCATCAATCTCAGTACCGAGTCTAGCCGTTCGGCACATCTGTCACTCTATCAGCGACACAGTAAAGGCTGGCTCTTTATGTTCAGCCATCTGTTTGCACTATTGACTATGACCGCAGCATGGCTCGCTTATGAGGATTCAACATTAATGGGCTACGCCCTATTAGCGATTCCACTGCTCATTATTGCCAACCGTTCTTACCAAGTTCGGCTGCCCATCATCATATTAGCAGCCATCACCGTAACCATTGGCTTACTGATAACCCCCGATAAACTTTGGGCACTGCTACTCGCTTTACTCCTGTTTACCGGCATTCAAGCACTGCTAATGTTTTCACGCCGCTTCACATGGCCGATTCATGCCATGGATAGCCAGCAGCCCTTTATGCTGCAACAGGCCAGTTATGTACTCTACGGATTAGTCATTATTACCCTACTGACCCACTTAACCCTGTTCCTAACACTACCCGCACAAGCCAGCATGTCGCACGCAATGCTTTACCTGCTCATACCGTTTAGCATGCTGCTGTACAAGCTGCTGAGGCTTGAGCATCTCTCCTATCTTGCCATCACCCTGTTTGCGTATGCCAACTGCTTTATGTCGCTGGCACTACTGCCGTGGATACAACAACAAGACCTCACAATTATGCACTTGCTCAGTGGCACACTGGTTATTTCACTCCTGCTACTCACCAGCCTAGGCAAAATCATCAGCCGCAAGGAGCTAGCCGCATGAAAACTTTATTAACACGACGACTAGAAAATGTATCCGTCTTTTTAGCGATGATGGTGATTAGCATTGCCATGATCAACTTTTTGCTTTCACACCAGTTAACCGATCATCACGAAACCCGCTTTTTGTTCAGTGGCGCAATACTCGCCATCATTGCGCTGTTTCTGCGTTTTGCGATAAGCATTGTACAGCCACTGCACCGTGCAACCTATCGAGTCAGCCTGGTCATGTTCTTTTGGTCAATTGGCATTTACCTATTCCCCTACCCCCACTATTTACTCTACCTCATCTCACTGCCGACGCTATTTTTCATCTACCGGTTAGAAGTAAAACAAGAGCTTGCGCCTCAGGAAGACCGCATCGCATTGGGGATTTTATTAACGCTCACCACCTTTCTTTACCTACAACAGCAGCCACTACAAGCAATATTATTCCCTGATCTTCCGTTCCATTGGGATAGCTACTTTCGTAATGCCCCCGTTATATTATTAACCGGGCTCGCACTTTTGCGATTACAAAAATGGGTACGCTGGCCAAGCCTACTGGTGATCGGCGCCACCCTCACCATTGTCGGACTGTCACTCAGCCTCGGCATGCTAGGCAAACAGGCCGCAATCGAACAACAAGCCATCATTTATGCCGTCGTCTTCAGCTATGTTCTGCTGCTATTAAGCCAAATTAAAAACCCGGCACTGAAACTATTAATCAGCTTTACCGGCCTGCAAGCAGCACATCAAAAACTCAGTGCAATACAGCTCTACTATCTCGGGGTCTTTATACTGCAATTTGCCATGGCACTGCTGCTCTACTTCTATCCCGCTAGCTATTGGAGCCTACCTCTCATTGTCGCCGCAAGCGGCGGACTACTGTTTAGATATCAACGCAGCACATCCTCAATTGTCCTGTTACAATTATCGCTACTATTAATCTATATGAGCTGGGTGGTCTTCCCCTATCTGTACCCCTGGTTTATCAGCGCCTTTGCACTGCTGTTATTGTCTGCTGCCCTGCTCAAGCGCTCACCTCGCTATACGACATACCTCAACAGCAAAGTCATCTCACTTTGCTGCATCATCTTTTATGTCACCCTCGCTGAGTACCCGGTATTAACACCGCTCGGCCTCGCTTGGATAGCCACACCGTTTATTTGCTGGTTACTCATGCCCGACCGCCCCCTATCACTACCACCGCGAGTACAAATCGGCTTAATCCCACTCATTATTGCCATCGTACTGCTCTGCTTACACGGCAAAGTTGATTCAACACTCATGGTCTGGTGGGCGCAAATCACCATAATTGCACCACTACTGATATTTGCCTTATTTCAGAGTGCTTGGTTTCGTACCCTAAGTGAAAAGAGAGCGTGGCATGCCATTGAGCGCTGGCGAGAAGATGCCACCGACAGCTTAAGCCTGCTCGCCGGTTATGCCGTTATCATTAGCATCGCCAGCCTGTATCTCAACCTCTCGTGGTATAGCAGCGATTGGTCTCCGGTGATACAAAGCAGCATCACTCTAGCCATTGCAGCGGCTTTAATGATCTATTTTGGCTTAACAGAGCGCCGTGTTGGGTACTTCATCACCGCCGAACTGTTGCTATGGGCCATTCTAGGGCTGATACGCTGGAAATTAGAGATCGCCGAAACCCTACAGCTAGGCTCAGAAATTGATGGTTATATCGTCATGGCCGTCGGTGCATTGGTTGCAGGCTTCAGGGAAATATCACGCCGCAGCAGTGCCATTTTTGAAACGCACTTCCACCGCATGACCTTAATCTACAGCTTACTCGGCTGGGCTTACTTACTCTACCTAGGCCTAAATAACAGCCAAAGCTTTTCAGCGGAACTCAGCTCGATCTATCTAGCCGCGCTCACTTATTGGCTATCGCGCACCCAAAATCGCAATAACCTAATCTTCACCTTTATCTTTTCCAACATCGCCATGACACTCTTTTTCTGGCAACAAGGGATGAACAACCTCATGCTCTATCTCGTGCCAGCACTAGCAAGTATCTTGGTATTAACTCATCTGTTTAAAGATCAGCTCAGTGAACACCAAGCCAAACAACTGCGCCTCTATTGCAGCCTGGCACTGCTCTCCCTCTCTGCGCTATACAACATCGGCGACTTCAACGGTTCCATTTGGTATCCCGTCACTGCTGCCGCCATCTCACTACTGGGAGTCATCGTAGGCATTAGCTTGCAGATTCGCATCTACCTTTATTTAGGCGTCACCTTCTTCTTTATCAATGCTGTAGGTGCCATTGGCAATGTCATCGTCACCCAGCCCACCGAGCAGATAAAGCTCATCGTCGGCATCCTCTTTCTATTAACTGGATTATTATTTATTAGCAGCTACCTATTATTCCAAATGAAGCGCGAACAGATATTAGCGAAATATCACACATTGCGGGGAGAAGTCGATAAATGGGATTGATACGACTTAAACCTCAAGTCATAAACACAGAGAAAGAAACAGTGGTAACGTGGAGTTAGCGGAATTTCACTAAGGAATAAGATTTAAATAACTTACAAAACTGGTAAAAACCTGTAATTCCAATGGCCTAAATACTCATCTTTAATTATCATTGATTTGATTTCTTGTTTTTCTTCTTTAGAAAGCTTTTTCCCAATGGGACAAAATTCATCAATGATGTAAACGACAACTTTCAGATCCGTTTTTTTTCGTTCTTCCAATTAGTGTTCTTACTCGCTCTACACTTTTTAAAATTACGCCTTGTAAGGCGCGGGTTACATGAGGGAAAAGACGATGCTCAATTGGATTCCATTTCGATGTAATAGTGTTCATAATCACGATCAGTGAAAAAAACATCCTGACGACGGCTGCCGCGCTGGGCAATGTGGTGCCGATACCCAGGTAATATCACTCTTGCTAATCTGGCCATGAACAGAGGGCAACATAATTAAGTATTGTGTCCCCTTATTTACCAATAGGATAAACAAAATGGCCTTTGGTGGCTAGGAACTTATGTATAATGATGAGTGTTAAAGCTCAGGGGCGGCGAATGAAGTGAGCCGTCCCTTGGAGTGTCGTGTTAGGCTGACTAAATTCAAAGCTATCAGATCAAGGGGTCGGTCACACCTTTTTATCGGCGATTTTAACTAGTTTTTATTTACTACCACCTTATTTCTACCAGTATTCTTTGCGAAATAGAGAGCACCATCTACTCTACTCACCACATTAGTCATAGTCTCTCCTTTCATGTACGCGACGACCCCAAAACTAGCTGTTATACGCCTGAGTCCAGTGACCTCAATGCTCTCTATCTGAGTCCGTAAGTTTTCTGCTAATTTGGATGCACCATCAAGGCTTGTTTCTGGACAGATAATTATGAATTCTTCACCACCCCAGCGACCCACAATATCCGATCCACGAGATGTTTTTTTTAGTAATTTTGAGATTTCAACCAATACCTGATCACCGGCTTCATGTCCCATTGTATCGTTTATTTTCTTAAAATGATCAATATCCAGAAAAACTAAACTAAACCCTTGATTATATCTATTGAACCGATTGATCTCACTATTGATCGCTTGACAGATCATCCTTCTATTATATAGCTTCGTTAAATAATCTTCTTCGGAAATCTGCCTAATTTTTCCAAAAAGTTTTTCTTGTCGGTTAATCAACCTGTGGCCGATAATGGCGGGTATAATCATTGCAATAAAAGTAAATAACGTTACAGTGATGATATATTCCCATCTCTCAAACTGTGGCTCTGGATGATACTCTTTGTTAAATAGTAGCATCACTGTATCTTCAAGATGGAACTCCCACAGCATGCTAAGGAAAAAGACGCCCAAAATCGTCATTGTCAGCATGAGAAAAAAACGCATCTTAGTCATAGATTAACTATAGCATTTCCGGTTTTTTTCATTAGTCTACATCCCAATTTCTAAACCTCACTGGCTGGTGGCAGATCTGCATCAATCGACTTTGATCCCATTGATCCTTTCCTTGAGTGATAGTTCGATTGCTTTTGATACTCATTGAGCCTTCTCTCCAGAATAACCATTATTGGCTAAACTGGAAAGGCAACCAAACCTAACAAGGAAAAGACCCAATATCAAGAAAGCCTGCCATGTTGAATAGTGCTAGTTCAAGATTGACCGATGAATGTCTCAGCTTTGGTTTCCTGCGTCGCTCTACCTCTTGCATCCATGCAGTCGTAGTGACCCTGAACCAAGATCACCCCAAGTTCAGGCGGCAGTGATACCGCAATAAGTGACCCTCTATATATGTTTGCTGTAAGTGATTTAAATAACAGTGACGATGACAGATATTTTCAGTGAATGGTAAAATCGAAAACTCAAACTCACTAATAAAATCCTTCACGTACTTGTGGTGAGTTTTATTCTTCGCCCCTTGAAGTAACTCCATGAGAGAAATAAGGGGACACAATGCCTATTTGTTATCCTCACTGCCCTTCGGACCCGGTTTTTTCTTTTTCAAATCTCTTTGCAAAAGACGCTCGGCTTTTTCGATAAAACGTTCATTGCCCAAAGGCCTGCCCGTTCGCCCATGTTGTTCAAATTCAATGCCTGAACTGCCTTGAGATTTTTGCAGGTAAGTTTTCCAGTCACCGGCCAGAGAAAGCAGTTTTTCCGGTAGGATTATTCCCCGGCTGTCTTCCCCAGCCAAATGAGCATGCACGCTACTCCAGCGATAATTCCAGGCTTTTTTCACCAGTCCCGATTTCACCGGATTTAATTCAACATACGCTACCGCTTTTAGCAACCAGTCCTTATTCATCGGGTATGAGGCAAACCTCCCCTGCCAGAGATAGCCTTTCCAGTTCTCCCGTAAATTGATCATCTGGGTGTATCGACGATGGACTTCACCAATGGCTTTTCCCAGATTCGATTTCTTTTTGGGTTTAACGATGAGATCGACATGATTCGTCATCAAACAATAGGCCCAAATTTCGATACCTTCATGCGCACACCATTCAACCAATAACTCAAGATAATGTTCATAATCACCATCAGTGAAAAACACATCCTGACAGCGGTTGCCGCGCTGGGTGATGTGGTGCGGATACCCGGGTAATACTACTCTTGCTAATCTGGCCATGGATGGAGGATAACATAATTAAATATTATGTCCCCTTATTTTTCGCGTATAAAATGGTCAATGCTCAGCTAATTGTTAGTGTTTTTTTGAGAAGTGACAAAGATAAAAAGCATTGCAAATACAGGCATTAACCACCATAAATAAGAAGTAACTAAATAATAGAGTTTTTCCTCTACAAAACCATTCTCATCTGAAAATAATATACTTTTTTTCATCAACTAACGATAGTGATAATTGACTATCGAAAGATGGTGAAAGCTTTAACACTAGAAAATTATTGGGGTCATTTTTTAATATAATAACGGCAGTAAATAATTTGGTTATAATAAAAAATATAGCCACCATTATAAGCATGTATTTAATTTTAGGGTTTTGATAGATCATGTTTATTTCTCATCTGCTTCATTTTATCCATAATAAGATTTCCTGGACACGTATCATTTTTTCCAGGAAGAAACTTTTTATGCCCACCGAGTTTTCTAATAGGGAATATAGTTTTCAGTGTTTTTATTAATGAGTTCGCAGCAGATATATGCGATTTAGACAGCGTATCATCGAAATCCCAGCATTGCTCATGGTAGTCACCCATTAATAGAATCCCTATTTTTCCTGTGTTAGCGGCACAACATGCGAACCCAATGTCATTAAGTTAAGCCAAACTTCCTGCTTTTTGTAGGTTGGTGGTGAGCTTGCGAACCCCAACGGGACCGATGGTGTTGGGGTTCGCAAGCTCATCACCAACCTACGGTACGCCGCCATTTGTTAACTTAATGACATTGGGTAGCGTCCCCGTTAATCCCTTATTTGCAATCTAATCGTCCTGCTTCTCAATACATACTTCGTATGGCTGCCCCATATTCGATTTCAAACAGTTAGCAATATCTACTATTTCATATGCTGTTTTACCTGACAGAAGTGATAAAGGAAAATTTGA
>Ga0316204_10012070_pt1 | contig 10637 bp, 9 predicted proteins | sample 6monrhotite_MG_2_FD_205661 | JGI IMG/M metagenome (GOLD analysis project Ga0316204, IMG submission 205661) | Microbial mat bacterial communities from mineral coupon in-situ incubated in ocean water Damariscotta River, Maine, United States -... | ecosystem: Environmental > Aquatic > Marine >... | reverse complement strand
CAAACTTTATGATAAAAATCAGGATTTGTTAAACGAGAACAATACTATTGCCGAAGAAATTTTCGATTTAAGAGACGATATTCAAGAAAACAATAGCAAGCTTGATGATGTTATGAGACAATTCATGAAGCTAAACAATCCAGAAACTGAGAAGTATGTATTAAGAGGAAATGATAGAGCTGAAGACTTAAAAACTGTGGCTTATATCAATCCAATTGAGAAATCATCTTTAATAGATGTTGTGTCACTTCCAGAAATTTCGCAAGAGCAATCATACCAGTTATGGGCGCAAATGCAAGACAAAATGGTGAATTTAGGTATTCTTGATATTGAAGACCGTAAACTTAAATCGGTACCTTATATTGAGGATGCATTGAGTTTAAATATTACCATTGAGCCTAAAGGCGGAAATGGCAATGCTTCTTTAGAAAATTCAGTGGCCGAAATTTCTCTAAAACAAAAAAACAACAATTAACACTTATAATACACTTAGTAATAAAAAAGAGCCTTTATTATAAAGGCTCTTTTTTATTATGTATTAATTGTCGCTAGTTGCAATTCCGTATTTCCAAATTAATGTACCCAAAATACCACCTGCAATTGGCGCTACTATAAAAAGCCAAAGCTGTTGTAATGCCATTCCTCCAGCAAAAACAGCAGGCCCTAAACTACGAGCAGGATTTACAGAAGTTCCTGTAATTGGGATTACTACCATGTGTATTAAAACCAACGTTAAACCAATTGCTAAACCTGCCATTGTTGCATTACCAAGCTTAGATGTAACAGCGTGAATTACAATTAAGAAAATAGCTGTAAAAACAAGTTCTGCAATAAATGCTGCTTGCATCGAATAGTTACCTAGATAACCTTCTCCCCAACCATTTGAACCAAAAGCCCATTCACCTGCTTCAAATCCAGATTGTCCATTTAGCAAAGTAGATAATACTAGAATCGCTAAAACAGCTCCAATACACTGTCCAATAACATAACCTACAGTATCTTTTACCGAAAGTTTCCCAGCAACCATCATTCCAACCGAAATAGCTGGATTAATATGGCAACCAGATATAGGTCCAATGGTATAAGCCATAGCTACTACCGCTAAACCAAAAGCGAGAGAAATTCCTAATAATCCAAGCCCAGAAACAGCTCCAACAGAGCCTCCTGCTATGGCTGCTGCACCACAACCAAATAATGTGAGGCAAAACGTTCCAAATAATTCTGAAATAATGTTTTTCATAATAGTTAATTTAATTAGTTAGTAACAATAAATATAAGCAATTAAAAATAAGACACTTAACTATAATATTTGTCACATTTAGACACTAACACTTTGTTTTTTATAATAATTTAATGGAAAGAATTATCTTTGCACAAACATTTTTATACATGAAACTTCTTTTAATCACATTAGTCTTACTAGGGCTAGCAATTGCTGGAATTGCAATTAAACTTTGGGCAAAAAAAGATGGGGAATTTGCAGGAACTTGCGCGAGCCAAAACCCTATGTTAAATAAAGATGGAGAAGCTTGTGGTTTTTGTGGAAAAACGCCTGACCAATTTAAAGATTGTAATGAAAATGAGCACTCTTAAGCAATAATGACTGTGTTAGATATTTTATTTTACACATTTATTGCTGTTGTTAGTATTCAGTTAGTTTTTTACGGTGCTATTTTTTCAAAATTTACTTTTCTCATACATCAAAAGCAAAAGCAAAAGAATATTGCTGTTTCAGTTTTAGTTTGTGCAAAAAATGAAGCAGAAAATTTAAAAGAATTTATTCCTCTAATTTTAGAACAAAATTATTCAGCTTTTGAGATTATCCTTATCAATGACGACTCAAATGATGACACCTTAGATGTCATGAAGTCTTTTCAGTCATCTAATGAAAATATTAAAATAGTAGATGTAAAACCTATTGAAGCTTTCTGGGGAAACAAAAAATACGCTTTAACTCTTGGTATTAAAGCCTCATCAAACAACTTCCTTCTTTTTACTGATGCCGATTGCAAACCACTTTCCAATAACTGGATAAAAGAAATGAGTAGCCATTTCACTAACAAAAAAACAATTGTTTTAGGTTATGGTGCTTATAAAAAAACTAAAGGATTACTTAACAAGCTTATTCGATTTGAAACCTTATTAACTGCTATTCAGTATTTTTCTTATACAAAAATAGGCATGCCGTATATGGCTGTTGGAAGAAATTTGGCCTATAGAAAAGAAACGTTTTTTGAAGTCAAAGGATTTATGAATCACATGAATATTCGTTCTGGTGATGATGATTTATTTGTTAATCAAGTTGCAAATGCATCAAATACAGCAATTTGTATTACCAAAGACAGCTTTACTGAATCTATCCCTGAAAATTCATTATCTGAATGGTTTAAACAAAAAAAACGCCATGTTTCAACTGCAAAATTTTATAAACCAAAACACAAATTATTTTTAGGGTTATTTTATGTATCACAAATCCTTTTTTGGTTGTTAAGCCTGATTTTATTAGCAACATTATTTAATTGGAAAATAGTTTTAGTGTTATTTCTTCTAAGGTTTATTGTTCAATTTATTGTTATTGGCTTATCTGCCAAAAAATTAAATGAGCAAGACACAATTATCCTACTTCCATTGCTCGAATTATTTTTAATTGTCTCACAAATGGCTATCTTTATATCTAATATTACTTCAAAACAAGGTCGTTGGAAATAGAAGATGCCATTAAAAAAGCAAAAGAAAACAATCAAATAGCTTTCAATTTTTTGTTAGACACCTTTTGGAATGACGTTTATGGGTTTTTACTAAAACGCACCCAAAACGAAAACGACGCCGAAGATATTACCATTCAAACTTTTTCAAGGGCGTTCGATAAAATTGATACCTACAATAAAAAATATAAGTTTAAAACATGGCTTATTACCATTGCAAAAAACATTCACATAGATTTCCTAAGGATTAAAAAAGCGTCTATAACTAATGAAAGAGGTCATGACCACGACGAACGCGTAAAAGAAATTATTGATGAAACACCAACCATTGAAGATACTATTATTACTGAGCAAAATTTGGCAAAATTGCTTCGCGACATAAAAAAATTAAAGCCTCATTATCAAGAAGTTATTAATTTACGATACTTTCAAGAGTTAAGTTACCAAGAAATATCAAATGCACTTAATGAACCTATGAGTAATGTAAAAGTGAAGTTACTTAGAGCAAAAAAATTATTAGCAGAAATTATTCAGAAGAAAAAATGAAATTAAGTATTAAAAACCTAGGACCTGGATTATTGTTTGCTGGAGCTGCCATTGGCGTTTCACACTTAGTGCAATCTACAAGAGCTGGAGCCGATTTTGGTTTAGGCTTGCTTTGGGCATTACTATTAGTAAACCTATTTAAATATCCATTTTTTCAGTTTGGACCAAGATATGCTGCAGCAACTGGAGAAAGTCTTCTTGATGGTTACAAAAAAATGGGCAATGGTATTTTAATAGCTTATTTTATTCTAACCTTTGCTACCATGTTTACCATTCAAACTGCTGTAACAATTGTTACAGCTGGTTTAGCATCATCGTTATTTGGAGACCTAGGTTTTAATCCCGAGCTAGCGGTAAAAGTTTGGACAATTATTGTACTTGCAACGTGTTTGGTTTTGCTTATACTTGGAAAATACAAACTACTGGACAATTTAATAAAGGTAATTATCATAACCTTATCAATTAGTACAATTGCTGCTGTAGCCATGGCACTTTTAGGTAATGATTCTTCTGTATCATTAACACAGATACTACCAAAAGAAACTCCTGAAGTTATGTTTTTAATTGCTTTCATGGGATGGATGCCTGCTCCTTTGGACATTTCAGTTTGGCACTCATTGTGGGCTGTAGAAAAACGTAAGGATGACAAGGAGTTTAAATCAAAATCTGCCTTGTTTGATTTTAACGTAGGTTACATTGGAACCGTGTTCTTAGGTATCTGTTTTGTATTATTAGGTTGTCTGATAATGTTTGGAACAGGTGAAAGTTTTAGTGATAATGCAGGTGAATTCTCTGGACAACTAATTAATATGTACACCTCCAGTTTAGGTAATTGGGCTTATGTTTTAATTGGTATTGCAGCATTCACAACTATGTTTAGCACTACCCTAACCTGTTTAGATGCCTCGCCTAGAGCAATGGACAGAACCATTGAATTATTGTTTAATAAAGATTACAAACGAGGGTATTTGGTTTGGATTCTCTTATTAGCAGTTGGTACAGTCTTCATATTTTTCTTTTTCGCATCGGAAATGGGATTATTAGTAAAGATTGCAACCATATTATCTTTTATTACTGCTCCATTTTATGCATTAATAAACTACAAACTTATAAGTAGTAAACACACTCCAAAAGAAACTAGACCTTCATTATTTATGCATATTTTAAGCTGGCTTGGAATAGTATTTCTAATTGGCTTTAGCATATATTATCTAACAACTTTATAATCTATTTTTAATTCTATACTTTGTATCTTTGCAACCATATTTATTAAAGCATGAGTACCGAATCAATTACAACTAAACGTCAACCTAAACCAAAGTGGCTTAGAGTTAAATTGCCTACAGGAAAAAAGTACACCGAATTAAGAGGGTTAGTTGACAAGTATAAATTAAATACTATTTGCACTTCAGGTAGCTGCCCAAATATGGGTGAATGTTGGGGAGAAGGAACTGCTACTTTTATGATTCTTGGTAACATTTGTACTCGCTCATGTGGTTTTTGTGGTGTAAAAACTGGAAGACCAGAGTCGGTAGATTGGGATGAGCCAGAAAAAGTGGCACGTTCTATTAAAATTATGAACATTAAACATGCTGTTTTGACGAGTGTTGATAGAGATGACTTAAAAGACATGGGAAGCATCATGTGGGCTGAAACTGTAAAAGCAGTAAGACGCATGAATCCAGAAACCACAATGGAGACGTTAATTCCAGATTTTCAAGGAATTGAGCAACATTTAGACAGGATTTTAGAAGTTTCTCCTGAAGTTATTTCACATAATATGGAAACTGTTCGTCGTTTAACAAGAGAGGTTCGCATTCAGGCAAAATATGATAGAAGCTTAAGTGTTTTAAAATATTTAAAAGATAACGGACAACGAAGAACTAAGACAGGAATTATGCTTGGATTGGGTGAAGAACGTGAAGAAGTTATAGAAACGTTACATGAGTTAAAAGAAGCAAAAGTAGATGTAGTTACTATTGGGCAATATTTACAACCAAGCAAAAAACACCTTCCTGTGCAACGCTTTGTTACACCAGATCAATTTCAGGAGTATAAAGAAATAGGTTTAGACCTTGGTTTCCGTCATGTAGAAAGCAGTGCTCTGGTTAGGTCTTCATACAAAGCTCAAAAACACATTAATTAAGCATGATTAATGTTGCTATAAACGGTTTTGGTAGAATCGGAAGACGTGTTTTTAGATTGCTACTAAACAACCCTAACATTCAAGTAGTTTCAATCAATGACCTAGCTGATAGTAAAACACTTAGCCATCTACTTAAATACGATAGTATTCATGGTGTTTTACCAAATACTATTTCTAGTGATAGTGACCATATTATTATTGATGGTAAAAAAGTAAATCTTCAAAACCAAAATCACCCAAAATTAATTAATTGGAAACCTTATAACATTGATGTTGTTATTGAAGCTACAGGAAAGTTTAAATCTATAACCGATTTAAAGCACCACATAAAAAATGGTGCTTCAAAAGTGATTTTATCTGTTCCACCTACTGACGATTCTATAAAAACAGTAGTTTTAGGGGTCAATGACAATATTTTAAGCGAAAATGATAATATCATTTCAAATGCTTCCTGCACGACAAACAATGCTGCTCCAATGATTGATATTATCAACAACCTCTGCGGCATTAAACAAGCATATATAACCACTATACATTCATATACCACAGATCAAAGTTTACACGATCAACCTCATCCTGATTTACGACGTGCAAGAGCCGCTGGACAATCTATTGTTCCAACAACAACTGGAGCTGCCAAAGCATTGACTAAAATTTTTCCAGATTTATCTGAAGTTATTGGTGGATGTGGTATTAGAGTTCCTGTTGCAAACGGTTCACTTACAGATATAACCTTTAATGTAAATAAAAATGTAACTGTAAATGAAGTAAATATGGCCTTTAAAAAAGCTGCAGAATCAAATTATAAAGGTATTTTAGAATATACCAACGACCCAATTGTATCTATTGATATTGTTGGTAATACACATTCATGTATTTTCGACTCCCTGATGACCTCTGTTATTGGAAATATGGTAAAAATTATTGGTTGGTACGATAATGAAACAGGTTATTCTAGTAGAATTATCGATTTAATTTCCAAATTGGAAAAGAGCTAGCTTTTCGACCAAATGCATATTTTTTCTCAAAAAGTGCATTTTATCGAATAAAATGTTATATTTGTCGATAAAACGACCTAAAAATGTCCCAAATCAAATATTACATATTTGTTTTTTTAGTCTTAATAACTACAAATTTTTACCCTCAGGATAATATTGAGGATGACATTTCTTTGGATAAAAATAGAATTGATTTTTTTGTTGAAGAAGCTGATAAAGAAACTCAAAAGTCCAACTATTTTAACGCTATTACCATACTTCAAAAAGCATTGGTTATTGCTGAAAAAATAGAAAGTGAGAAAGACCAAGGTATTTTATATTCTAAGATAGCGAACTTACAATATAATCTAGAAAAATATCAAGAAGCCAACTTTACCATTATTAAGGCAATGACTATACAAAGTAGGATTGATGATACAGCTAACCTTGCAGTATCAAGATATACCTGCGGAATTATTTATCTCGCACAAGAAGATTATACTAATGCTTTAGACTATTTTAAATCTGCAAAAACGATATTCGAAGAAGAAAATTATAATGAGCTTGTTGCTAAAGTAACGCTTAATGAGGCAAAAGCTCACTTAGGACAAGGCAACTTAACCGAGGCCAATGCTTTAGTGGATAAAGCTATTATTTCATCAAAAAAATATAAGTTACCTGACGTTCAAAGTGCTGCTTTAATAAAAAGTGGGGAAATCGCGTATACTGAAGGTAAATACGAAAGAGCTTTAGCTCAAACCTTAGAAGGATCAAATATTGCCAAAAGTTCTGGTAATCTTGTTGTTTTAAACGAAAGCTACAAGGCTCTAAGCAATATCTATGAAAAGACAGGTAATTACCAATTGGCAAATACAAACTTGCATCTTTTTATAAAACTTAGTGATTCTATTTCAAACATTAAAAATGAAAACTTACTCGCTGAAAAAGAAATTATAGATGCTGATAAAGACACTTTAATTCAAACCCAGAAAGAACAAATAGACGAAAAAAATGAGTCAGATAGTTTAAACAAACTAACTACTATTTTAAGTGTTGGATTAATTACCATTCTTTCTCTTTTAACACTTTCATTATACAAAAACAACAATATTAGACTAAAAACTAATAATATGTTGTATCGCAAAAATGAAGAACTTTTAACCGAAAAAGAAAGAGCTGAAATTGCTGCAAAAACTAAAACAAATTTCTTATCTACGGTTACACATGAATTAAGAACGCCTCTATATGCCGTTACTGGTTTAACTAATATGCTATTAGAAGAAAACCCAAGACCTGAACAAATGCAGCATTTAAAGTCGCTTAAATTTTCTGGTGATTACTTGTTAACCTTTATTAATGATATTCTTCAAATAAATAAAATTGAAGCAAACAAAGTAGAGTTAGACCCTGAAGTTTTCAATCTAAAAAACAAAGTAGAAAATGTGATTGCTGCATTGAACAACTCAGCTGTTGACAATAATATTTTTATCCATTTTGAATACGACAAAAAGCTACCAGAAATATTTAATGGAGACCAATTAAAAATTTCTCAAATTCTTATTAACCTTATTGGCAATGCAATAAAGTTCACTAAAGATGGAGATATATGGGTAAGAGTAACACAATTAAGCCTTAAAGGTAAAAAACACTCTATTCGCCTTGAGGTAGAAGATAACGGAATTGGAATCACCAAAGAAAAACAAGAAAGTATGTTTGAGAGTTTTTCTCAAGGATCTGTTCAAATTAATAGAAAATATGGTGGTACAGGACTTGGACTTTCAATTGTAAAAGGTTTGGTTAAAATTTTAAAAGGTAAAATTTATTTAAAAAGCGAATTGGGGAAAGGAACAAGCTTTTTTGTAGAAATGCCTTTAGAAGAAGCCCAAGAAGTAACAAATGTTAAAAGTAAAGATTACGCAAAAGATTTAAATAACTTAGATTTAGAAAACGTGAGAATTTTAGTAGTAGAAGACAACAAAATTAACCAGATGATCACTAAAAAAATCTTAAACAAGATGAACTTAGTTTGTGATTTGGTTGACAACGGTGAAGACGCTGTTGAGAAAGTTAAGGAAGTGGCCTACGATGTCGTACTTATGGACATTCACATGCCAGGAATTAGTGGTTTAGAAGCCACTAAACAAATACGTGCATTCGATAAAGAGCTTACCATTTTTGCTCTTACGGCGGTAACGCTCGAAGATAAAATGCAAGAGTTTGAAGAGGCTGGTTTTAACGATATTATATCGAAGCCATTTAAGCAAGAAGATTTTGAGAAAAAATTATATGAAGCATTAAAGGAAAACGAAACCTCTGCTTCGGCTTAATATTTAGCACAAAAATCCAATAGTACTTTATTGTATTTTTCATGCTCAAAAATTTTAGTTTCAATTGGCAAATAATAAAGCTTATTTCCAATTAATTTATTACCAAGTTTGGTGAAATCTTTTTCAGTTGTTACAATTATTTCTTTTTCATTTAAAGCCTCAATATCTGCATCGGTAAAAATATGGTGATCTTTAAAGTTTATATGTTCAAAATTATAACCTTCTTCATTCAAAAAATTCACTAAAGGTATTGCATTGGCAATTCCTGTCACAAGCGTAAAATTCTCGTCTTTTAATTCACTTAAATTAATACTATCATTGTTAGAGTAGATAGTACTAGAGTAATCAATAGTACTAAAAAATACTTCTTGATGTGATTTTGGTTGTAATCTATGTTTAAGCTTGCTTCGTTCTTCAATAGTAATGTCTTTTGGGCATTTTGTAACTACAATAACATTGGCTCTTTTAACTCCAGATTTTGGCTCTCGTAAATCGCCTGTTGGCAACGTGATATCATCAATATATAGTTTATCGTGGGTAGTTAACAAAATATTAAATCCTGCGTCTACTTTTCTATGCTGAAACGCATCATCCAATAATATAACGTCAGGGTTTTTTAAACTTTGTAATTTAGAAATTCCATGTTGCCTATTAGCATCTACACTTACTGTAATATCTTTAAATTTCGAGTAAAATTGATAAGGTTCGTCTCCAATAGTTTCAGCGCTTGAATTTGAGTTAGCAATTTGAAAACCATCAGTTGAGCGCTTATAACCTCTACTTAAGGTCGCTAATTTATAGTTATCCTTTAAAAGTCTTATTAAATATTCTATCATTGGTGTTTTTCCTGTACCACCAACACTTAAATTTCCAACGCAAACTATTAGAAAATCATAACTTTTAGATTTTAGAATATCTTTATCATACAAAACATTTCGCAACCATGTAACGCCATAATAAATAGGAACAATTGGTAATAATATATTTCTTAATAGCTTCACGATAACGTAATCAAAATGATTTATAAAAGAGTGCCAAGATAATAATTAAATCATTGAAGATTACACAAGGCTATTTGAAAACAATGAAAGTCAACTTGTGGAAGTAATTATTTATCTTTGAACTAAACATAACTTTTTATGATTGTACAAGACGTTATTAACCACCTAGAAGAATTAGCTCCAATGTCGTATGCTGAAGATTTTGACAATGTTGGCTTATTAGTTGGTGATAAAAATAATATAGTTTCAGGGATACTCGTAACATTAGACGCTCTTGAAACTGTAATAGATGAAGCTATTGAGAAAAATTGCAATCTCATAGTAAGCTTTCATCCTATAATTTTTAAAGGATTAAAAACACTTACAGGAAAATCCTATGTAGAACGTGTTGTAATTAAAGCCATAAAAAATGACATTTCAATTTTTGCAATTCATACAGCTTTAGACAATGCATTACAAGGAGTAAACGGTAAAATATGTGAGCAACTTGGGCTATTAAATAGACAAATACTAATCCCACAAGTAGGTACCATAAAAAAACTAACCACGTATGTTCCATCAGATAAAATTGAAAAAGTAAGAGATTCATTATTCAATGCTGGAGCTGGTTCTATTGGTAATTACAACAATTGTAGTTTCAATGTTAATGGTATTGGCACCTTTAATGGAAATGAAAACTCTAACCCAATAATTGGAGAAAAGGGAGTTACTCAGCAAGAAGAAGAAATAAAACTCTCTGTTACTTTTCAAAAACATCTTGAATCCAAAGTTTTACAAACGCTATTTAAAAATCATCCATACGAAGAAGTTGCTTATGAAGTAACAACGCTGGAAAATAAAAATCAGCATATTGGCATGGGAATGATAGGCGAATTCGAAAATGCTATGACAGAAACTAGCTTTCTGGAACATTTAAAATCTAAAATGCAAACTAA